>JAABUZ0100000381.1_pt1 | contig 111465 bp, 104 predicted proteins | sample 5562091 | NCBI WGS metagenome assembly JAABUZ01 (sample SAMN12813069, study PRJNA571459) | rock metagenome | isolation source: Antarctica rocks | place: Antarctica: Victoria Land, Linnaeus Terrace sud | collected 2015-12-21 | reverse complement strand
GTTCGCGGAAACTCATTGTTCCTGCCACAGATCAAGGTTGACCTGCAGTAGGTTTCATTGACAGAACTGTGTTTCTTCTTACCGTCTTGTTCTGTTCTGCTTTCCACTCTTCAATTGTCAAGGTGCTTGTGGTAGCTGTTCACTACTTTATTACCACTACAAACATAGACACAAATTCACAGGCTGCTCGTTATCTTTGCAAAACGTAGCCTGTAGAACTTTAACTTTCCAGGAAAACCTTGTTAAGAGGTTCGCTTACCAGAAGATTTATCTGTCTGCGTCGGCAACAGTGGTATTATGCCATAAGCGCTTTGTATTGTCAATAGGTTTTCAACGAGTTTTTATAATTATATATAAATTCACTTTTGGACAATGCATATGCGCAAATGTAAGTAGTTACGCGCTGTCACCAAGTGGATTTTAAAGAAGACTATGGATTAGCTGCCAATGATTGTTGCGTAGTTATTTGGCAATGTGCAACCACTATAAAGCTTAGCAAGCAGCGTTTCCTGATCTACCACTGTAACTTTGCCGTTAGTACACGACAGAGTAAGACTACGCGCACCCATCTGGAGGTCTTGTCTGAGCGGTTTCGGCCTCTCGTGGATGTCAAGCACACCAATGGGCCAGAGATACCCTACTGAGTTGAAATCCGCTCCACTAAAGTAGAAAAAGGGAATCTTATATTTCATTGCCGTTTGTACATCGGTAATCAGTGTCAGTGTATGCGAGACCGCCACCTGGGTGGCGTTGTTTGCATCAACTCCACAGCCTTTGAAACAGCCTGTTCCCTCAACAACCCATAGGTGTTTTCCTAATGCACCACTATTGAGATCGACATTGAATTGTTGTGCCCAGAATGTGAAGATGTGTGCCAGGCTATTGACACTGGCATCGGGACCACCATTGTTCCAGCCATTATGCCAGCTATCAATCAAACCTAATGTTTGAGTATGCCAATCCCAGTGGCCTCCTGGATGTACAACAGTGTTCATCGCCTTCTGCATTTGATTGAGATACTGCACTTGATCGACAAATGGTTGAGAGTCGACTCCTCCTACATGTGGGTCTAACGAGCCAAGCAGGACTGGAATATCGGGACGGATTGCGTGTACTTCATACTGGCAAAGATCATAAAAGCGTGCGAAGTTCTCTGGTGAAATATGCAAGAATGCTACTGAGGGATCGTTTTTCATCTCCTCGTTGCCACACTGCACGGCATCCGGCTGTCCCTGTGCAGCATCAAAGAATGGAGCTGAGTCGAAGAGATGGGTGATGTCTGTATTCTGGCAAATTGTTAAAAGCACACGTATTCCTTGCCGATGATACGTCTCTATCGTATTCTTGAGTACGCTCCCTCGCAAGTTACCCCAGCCGCAATTTGGATAACCAGTACGAATCCAAGAGATGCCTGGATAATATTCGTTAGGTTTGCCATCTATACCTAGTACCTTTGCTGGACTTTCTACAGGAGGCAGAGGTGGTGGTGGCCCACTGACTATGGTTGGGCGGGCTGGCACGGTTACGGTAATGCCGGGATTTGCTGTTTGCGTATATCCTTGCGGTTTTGTTAGCAAGACAAGTTTATATGCCAATGCAGTCAATAGAATACTTCCAATAAGCACAATGACAAGCAGTATAGATGAAGGCTTTTTGAGAGATGATAAAAATCTCATAGATTTTTCCTTGTGTATTTTATTGAGTAGAAGACAGGTCTTGATTTGATGCCATATACTCAGTTAACCAGGACCTGTCTTCTACTCATGAATAAATCACACTTACATAATTTGCGGGTAAGGTACAACCACCGTATATCTTTGCTAGCAAATCTTCTTGAGTGATAACATTCACACTTTTAGAACCACAAGACATAGTAAGCGAACGACTTCCCATGCCCAGGTCCTGTCGAATTGGTTTCGCATGCCCGCCTGCATCAAGTACACCAATAGGCCAGTAATAACCCGCCGAGTAAAAGTCTTTACCACTGAAATAGAAAATCGGTACCCCATATTGAATGGACGTTTGGGCATCGCTAATGAGTGCTAGAACGTGTGAGACCGCAACCTGATAACTATTATTGGGGTCTACACCGCAGCCTTTGAAACAGCCTGTTCCTTCGACGACCCAGAGATGCTTGCCTAACGTACCGCTATTGAGATCAACTCCAAACTGCTGTGCCCAAAAGCCAAAGAGATGATAGAGACTATTTGTGTTGCCATCGGGATAACCATTATGCCAGCTATCAATTAGACCAAGCGTCTGTGTATGCCAATCCCAATGGCCACCCGGGTGTACTACAGTATTCATTGCTTGCTGCATCTGGTCAAGATAATAAACCTGATTGAGCAACGGCTGGTAGTCGATGCCACCGACATGGGGATCAAGTGAGCCGAGCAGCACCGGAATATCAGAGCGCACAGCATGTACAGCATGTTCACAAGCATCATAAAATTTCGCGAAATTTTGTGGCTGTACATAAAGAAATGCAACGGAGGGATCGTACTTCATCTCTTCATTTCCGCATTGCACCGCGTCGGCTTGTCCTTGCGCTGCATCCGCGAGTTGCTTGGGATCGTACACATGGTTATTCGGCCCCTGGCACACAGTGAGCAGGACACGTATGCCTTGTTTGTGATAGTTTTGTATTGTGTCGAGTAGGGTATTACCCGTTAGGTTACCCCAACCGCAGGTTGGGTAGCCTACACGCCGCCAAGGGATGCCCGGATAACTGTCACTTGCATACCCATCAATTCCGCGTATCTGTGAAGGGCTGACGGTAGGCAATGTTGGGACAGGCGTTGGAGTCGGTGGCTGTGTCGGCGTCGGTGATGGAGTGGGACTGGGTGTAGCAGTTGGAGTATGAATGACTTTTGTACTTTGCACCACTGCTTGTGATGAATGTGGTATTACCAATTGGTAAATAGCAAACGATGCAACGACGCAAAGAACAAGAATTGACGCGATAATAACGACGAGCCGTCGCCTAAATAAATTTTGCATATTTCTTCCTATACACCTTTCTCTCTATTACTTCACTTCCCAATGCAAAATTCGCTAAAAATGGTGTCGAGCAGATCGTCACTTGCCGTCTCGCCTGTTACCTCACCAAGAGCTTCGTATGCAGCTCGAAGGTCGATTGAGACAAAATCAAGCGGCAAGCCTTGCTCAAGTGACATGGTGGATGCACGTAAGTGAGTAGCTACACGCTGTAACGCCTCTTGATGGCGCGTACTGGTTACAAGCACGCTCTCACTTGAGACAGTCTTCCCTGCTAATACAAGCTCCGCCAATGCATCCTCTAATTCAGGCAAACCAACACCAGTACGAGTCGAGATATGCACAAGAGTGGAGGTAGGCCATAAGCGTCGTACCTCATTTTCCTCTATAGAAAGCGAGCGATCAACTTTATTTATCACTACAATAACAGGTCTTGCATGACTATATGAATTATTATATTGCTCTGACTCAAAGCCCATAGACTGTACTTCGGTACAAACATTTCGATCTTGCTCGGTAAGTGGTTCGGACCCATCAAAGACAAGCATCACTACATCAGCACCTTCGGCCGCAACACGGCTGCGTTGCACTCCAATCTGCTCAATCGGGTCGTTTGTAGGAGTAATGCCAGCGGTATCAATTAAATGTAAAGGGACGCCACGCAGATTTGCGACCTCTTCAACAGTATCACGAGTTGTACCTGCTACAGATGTGACGATAGCACGTTCAGTTCGTAACAGTGCGTTGAGTAGACTTGACTTGCCGACATTGGGACGTCCAATAATTGCAGTCCGCAACCCCTGTTTGTAGAGTCGTCCCTGCTCGGACCCAGCAAGAAGTTGGTCTATGTGACGGTGCGCAACTTCAATCAGCGGCAACAATTCGGCAGTTTGTGGAGTTGGAACATCTTCTTCAGAGAAATCAATACTCACCTCGATTCGTGCAATCACACCAAGTATAGCATGGCGAATAGTTTGTAACTGCTCCGATAGTTTTCCACGCAACTGCTGCACCGCAAGGCGTTGTCCAGCCTCGGTTTGCGCACCAATGAGATCCATAACCGCTTCAGCTTGAGCAAGATCAATGCGGCCATTAAGGAAGGCACGCAAAGTGAATTCACCGGGTTGCGCCATACGTGCGCCTTGTGCTAAAACAGCGCGTAGCATACGACGTAGTACCAGAGGTCCACCATGCCCCTGTATCTCCACAACATTCTCGCGTGTGTACGTATTGGGCGCATGCATAAACGCAACCAGTACATCGTCCAATACCTCTCGCGTAGCAGGCTCAACGATGCGTGCATAAGTTAGTTGATGCGAGGGTGGTACGTCGGTTCGTTCACTTGCACGTTGCACTAGTGGCAACACCAGCGAAAACGCATCGGCACCACTCACGCGAATTACGCCAATGCCACCCACTCCAGGTGGGGTAGCAATCGCAGCGATTGTATCAGTCGTATTTGTAATAGCATTCTGCATGGGGCGATTATAACGTATCTCACAGAATCATACAATCCGTTGTGGGTGTGTGTAGACATTCATAGAGTGGTCACGCAAGAAGCCAATCAGCGTAATACCACTCCTCTCCGAAAGCTCGACTGCGAGACTGGAAGGGGCAGAAATCGCAGCCACACAAGGAATACGAGCCAAAAGTGCCTTTTGTATAATCTCGAATGAGGTACGCCCGCTTACCAGTAAAATGCGATTGCGATAGGGATACGTAGCATGGAGCAAGCTATGTCCAATCAATTTGTCAACGGCGTTGTGACGTCCTACATCTTCACGTAGCAGCAATAGTTTCCCCTGCTCGTCAAAAATGCCAGCAGCATGCAACCCGCCTGTATGCTGAAACACGTCCTGGCTCGAACGTAGCAGTGCGGCTAATTCATAGAGGATAGCAGATGAAAAGCGCAAAGTGTCCGGTTCTAGTGGAGGCGTTGTGGTCATGAGATCAGCAATACTATTCTTTCCACACAAGCCACAGCTTGCTGAAACGGCAAAGTGTCGCTCAAAGGCAACAGGTTGAGCTTGCATCGCCTCCTGTTGACCTTTACTGCGTAACGTGATATTGAGAACATTGGCAAGCGGTAAGCCATCGTCATCGAGATCGTCTTCCAATGAAAGTACATCGTTCGAGTGAGCGATAACGCCTTCTGTAAAAAGAAAGCCCATCGCCAACTCTCGGTCATGTCCCGGAGTCCGCATAATTACAGCAAGGCTACGATGGTGAATGCGTAACTCAAACGGTTCTTCAACCGTCAACTGATCGTCGCGTGGCTGCTGATCGCCACGTTGCCAGTGTGTTATATTGACCTGCATAACCCGTTCGGGGTCAAGCGGTGAACGCCAAGAAGATACCATAACTGTTCGTTATCGCCCTCTATATTTTGACTCAACAACATGCTGAGCCGTCGTAACAGGTGTACGCGCTACTATTGGTGGACGTTGACGCTTAAAGTAGTATTTGCATACTCCAGAACGTACTGGATCAGGTGGTGCAATAGCAACAAGACCCCAGCCCTCTCTTTCCAACCAACTCCATGCCTCATACTCTTCATCGAAATCGCGCACAACATCACCCACAATTGTAAAAATCATCGTCCCTAACAAGTAGCGATGTTCCCAGTGTACCATATTTCAACCATTCCATACTTAAGGTGAGAGTACTCATAAAGCAGTACTCTCATTTGTTTACATCCCTATGTTCCACAGTAATTTCTTCCTGCTAGGAATGAACGCATCTATTTTCCTTTATGGGATGATATAGCCTGTTTTGCCCCTTCTAAAAAGAAGTCACGCACAAAACTACTGTAGTAGTCCTGTCTTGAAGCAGTAGTTTGGGTCAGGCGGTGCTGGTGCCTGTATTTTCATAACATTGGTAAAGATGTCATTATACATATTTGTAACCATAGGACCAATCTCGTTGCCGCCCTCACCGCCATTTTCTTTCATCGCGACGATGGTGAGTTTAGGCAGTTGAGTAGGATTAGTAACCGAATACGGGGCCTGTGTAAGAAGCCACGCGTTTGCAGGAAGGCCGCCACCAACTTCGCCAGTTCCGGTTTTGGCAATAATCGTATAAGGGGATGTACCCAGTTTTACGCCTGAAACGTAGACAGAGCCAGAGCCACAGCGCACCACTCCGTACATTCCTTGTCGCACCTCCTTCGCCGTTTGCGGTGTCATTTGAGGTGAACCTAACGCCTGTGGGTCATATTTTGCTATCGGCGTCTGGTTGGGATCAAGAATTTTTGACAGCAACATTGGATGCATCAGTTGTCCATCGTTGGCAACAGCATTATCCAGCACCGACATCTGCATTGGAGTTACAGAGTCATAGCCCTGCCCAAACGCGTCTGATGCGAGGTTCACATCTTGGAATGGTTGCCCTTTCGCTAGCACAGTACTAGGCTGTACAGGAAGGTCAAAAGGAATTTGTTCTCCCACATAGAAGCGTTTGTTATAGTCTAGCCATGTTTGTGCCTTCGTCTCTACACCAATTTGGGCAAAAATGACGTTATCTGAATGAGTGTAGCCATACTCAGTGGTCACAGGAAAGTGAAAGGTATAGTTCTCAATGTTGTTACCCACTGGCCCAATAGCATGATTATTATAGATAACCGGCCCAAGCGCATGTGCTCTGTCAAACTCTTGATTCAGTGTGGTGCTGCCAGAGTTCAGTCCAGCGACAAGCGTCAGTGTTTTGTAGATTGAACCAGGAATGTATGAACCTTGTAGCGGACGCTCAAGTAGCGCATTCTCTTTCGTATCCGCAGAGAGTTTGTCATGGTACGAGGTATCACCCGTCGAAAGAGTTGTCACCATCTGATTAGGGTCAAAAGAGGGACGGCTTAACATCGCCAATACTTCACCCGTATGCGGGTCGGTCACAATAACGGAACCTCGGTCCGACTGAAATGTGTTTTGATTATCAATTGGAATTGGTGTATCGAAGTCTTGATTTACAATCTTCTGAATGCGCTCGTCAATAGTAAGATAGATATTATCACCGACAGGAGGGCGGTGCAGAGTCTGATTAACGGTGTTATTGAACGCGGTCAAACCTTTTTTACCATCAAGATAGTCATTATATTGGGCTTCGATGCCTGTGGCGGGATAACCAGCAACATAATATCCAATCAAACCGGTAAGTGAAGTATCATAGTAAACACGCTTATAGCCACAGCCTCCGGTAGAATCAGGGACGGACGCAGCTAATAAGACGCCATTACGATCGAAGATTTTTCCACGAATTGGTGTGTTACTATTAAGGCAACGTCGGCTATTATGTGGATTCTCTACGACTTGTTGCGCTACGACCACTTGCCAATATACAAGGCCAGCACTCAAAGCGATAAACAGCGCGACGAACAGCAAAGCAAGTTTGCGTATACTTGCATTTATATTCATAAAAGCATCCTCTGCTCTGATATACGATGATATATACTTTTAGCGCAAAGTGTATCATTGATGATCTTACTTGGCAAGTGAAATACGTCACATGGCGTACATGCTGACGTAATTTCGATAGTTTCGCAGTGTCTCTGCGATGCTATCACCACCGAATTTCTCAAGGAGTGCCTCGGTCAAAACCATTGTCATCATCGCTTCGCCAACAACGCCAGCGGCAGGAACTACGCATACATCACTCCGTTCATAACGGCTCTGGTCAATATTTTCGCCTGTAGCTAAATCAACCGATGGCAGAGGATGTGCTAATGTTGGAATAGGTTTAACACCAACACGTACGACCAAAGGCTCACCGTTTGTGATACCACCTTCAACACCACCTGCATTATTTGTCAAATGAGACCAATGCCCATTCTCTTCATGGCGCAGCACATCGTGGACATGTGAACCCGTCGTGCGGGTCGTTGCAAAGCCAGCCCCGATTTCCATCGCCTTGACCGAAGGAATACTCATCATCGCCATTCCAAGACGTGCACTCAAGCGACGATCCCACTGACTAAAACTGCCTAGACCAATTGGAACACCTAGAGCCACGACCTCGAAGACACCGCCACAGGTATCGCCATCACGCTTGCCCTCTACAATACGTGCAATCATTTTCTCGGTTAGAGCAGCGTTAGCACAACGCATTGGCGACTCCTCAACAATGTCCCACATGCCTTCTGGATAAGCGTCACGTGTCATAATAGGCGACGTTTCGTAGCCGACCTCAACGATAGAAAGTACATGGCTATGTATTTCAATACCAAATTGCGCTAAAAATTGACGACAGAGACCACCCACAGCAACGCGAGATGCAGTCTCACGCGAACTAGAACGCTCAATCGCATTGCGTATATCATCATGACCATACTTCATCGCACCTGTGAAATCCGCATGACCAGGGCGTACACGCGTTACCGACTCAACCTCCGTCGCTATCGGCTCGGCACTCATACGCTCTTCCCAATTGACCCAATCGCGGTTCTCAATCTGCATCGTAATGGGAGATCCAAGCGTTTTACCATGTCGCACACCTGCAAGAAATGAAATTGCATCCTTCTCAATTTTCATGCGTCCACCGCGTCCATAACCCCCTTGCCGTCGACGTAGGTCTGCGTCAACAATAGCCTTCTCCACGCTTAGTCCTGCGGGCAAGCCCTCAACAATAATCGTCAAGCACGGACCATGCGACTCACCCGCCGTCAAAAAACGAAACATGTATGTATTCTCCTCTGTCGATTCATCGACGCGATAGATGTGTTCTAGTAAAAATATCGTAACAGGCATGCTATAGGTCACATTACTACGGTTTTTTCTTGCCAACGATTATAACATAGTCGTTGCTCATTGTGCTTAGACAATACTCGAAAAACTCCAATTGGAAAGTAGAAAAACTTCATCAATATATACCTTCTGTATTTTAGAAGATATTGACATAAAACACATCCGTATTTTACAATATGTTTGTGATTAATATTCCTTATTTATTGATTTTTTGCAGAATATTTGTATGTAGGAGGTGTTCTATGTCTCCTGAGCCATCCCTTAACAAGATCGGGAAATCCGTAGGGGAAAAAATACGTGTCGCTCGCGTGGCATTACGCTATACGCAAAGCCAACTAGCAACTCCAGACTTCTCAGTAAGTTATATTTCAGCCATCGAACGTGGACAAATTCACCCCTCGTTACGAGCATTAGAGATTTTAGCGGGCCGGCTGGGCCTGGCCTCCACAGAGCTTTTACCAAAACGTCCAGCACAGGATAGTCATCATTTGACGACTCCACCTCAGCCTGAGCGTGAAGATGACGAGGGAGAAATGGTCTTGCTTGAGGTTCAAATGTGCCTCAGTCAAAACGAAGCTGAAAAGGCCATTGCTCTTTTAACCAAAACCTCCGCAAAACGCTTGAAACGTCCACAGCAGTTATGGCATCGTTACCTGCTAGGATGTGCTTATTTTATGGTTGGCCGATTACACACTTGTGAACACATTTTTTCTGAATTAGTGCAATCCGTCAACGACGTAAATAATCACTATTTACATACGCATATTCTCTTTATGCATGGTAATACATTCGCTGCAATGCAAAATCCAACACAGGCTCTGTTGACCCATCAGCTTTGTCTAAATGTCTTAGAAGGCTCGGAGGTACGGAATGCATTTCTCATTGCAACCGTTTCCGTTCAGCTAGGATCACACTATGTAGCGTTGGAGCAGTCTGAAGAAGCCTTGAATATGTTTCACAAAGCACTTACTACCTTAGAAGAATTTGACACAGCCAAAAAAGCTCATGTTCTGTATAAAGCTCTTACTCAACACGCTATTGCTAATCAGGATTATTACGCCTCGACACTATATGCACATCAATCGTTGCTTCGTTCTAAACGAGAGATGCAAGAGCATCTCAAAGCAGATTTATACCACTATCTAGGTCAAGCGCTCATAAAGGGCGATCAAGAAGAGGCATACGGTCAGTTGAAAGCGATGGAAGAAAATGTACGTTCTCATTCATTGCTCAAAGCTAGCATAACTGCCCGTATCGCTGAATGGCATCTTACACACCAGAATATGACTGAGGCTCGCCAACATGCAGAGGAGGCCTACATTCTATCCCGACCATTTCAAGAAACAGTCATAACTGCCGATGCACTACTGCTACTTGCACGCATTGAATATGCGCAAGAGGCGTTTGATAGCGGTGACGAGCATTTTGTGCAAGGGCTGTCAATGTTAGAGCACCTTCAGCGACAGGTGGAGTTAGCGGAACAATCAATTCTTTATGCGCAACTACTTGAGACACGCGGTAGGGACCGTGAAGCATTTACTTACCTGCGCCTCGCCTACCAAAGTAGAATATAGAGAAGAGAATAGCAAACAAGAATGGGGTAAGCCTAGCTCTATCCTTTGCCCAATCCCATTTTTGTTCACTATTAAAAATCATACTCATTTTGTGATATACTACAAAAGTACAATGGTCCCTTATCATGAAAATAAAAAAATGCAGACACATACACGCACTATATCTACGCACCACACACGCAATAAACATCACCGATATTTTCCGTTACCACTTTTGCTTTGTATACTTGCATTCATTTATTCAGCTTGTAGCACAAGCAGCACGCCAAACATAACATCCACACCTAAGCTCACAGCTATAGCAACTCAACCAGCCACAGCACAGCAAATTCTTGGTCGTCCCGTTACCTACGTTGCACTCGGTGCTTCTGATGCAGTTGGTGTTGGTACAAATCAGCCAGGTTCTCAGGGGTATGTTCCACTGGTAGCAACGCATTTACAAAAGGGTTCACATCTCATAAATCTTGGTATAAGCGGTATTCGTCTCCATGAGGCATTGACGCAGGAACTGCCACTGGCCCTTGACACCTCACCCAATCTTATCACCATCTGGCTTGTCGCTAATGATTTCGTTGGCGGAGTACAATATGATGGATATATGAAAGACCTGAATAGCTTGTTGCAGCAGCTACGAGCAGGCACAAAAGCTCGTATTGTCATGGCAAACCTACCGGACCTAACACGCCTACCTGCCTTCTCCGGCCAATCCGCAAGCCAAAAGGCAAAGACTGTAGTAGAGATTCAGCGTTGGAATACCACCATCGCGACTATCGCGGTACACTACGATGTGACCTTAGTTGATTTGTTTAGTCACCAGAGCCAGCTTACTGCTCATCCTGAATATATTAGTGGAGACGGTTTCCATCCCAGCCCTGCCGGTTATGTCCAGCTCTCAAATTACTTCTGGAATGCTATAAAACAATAACATCTATTAAAGCACTTGTAGAGACCACTATATACATTATTGTGGTTGAGAGCGAGCTATTGAGGTTTCACCTTCAATAATGAAGACAATGCGTTCACAGATGTTCTGGCAATGGTCGCCCACGCGCTCTAGCTTATGTCCAATCCAGAGCAAATAGGTAGCCCGTTGTAAGACAAGTGAATCGTTTTGCAGAGCGGGAATAGCGCGTGTACCAGCCATCATAGCCATCAGATCATGACGCACAAGATGATAGCGTACATCGACAACATCATCCTCTTCCCAGATGTAGCGGGCGGCATCAACATTGCGATCCGCGAATGCCTTCATTGTGCCTTGCAGCACACGTCGCGCCTCTTTTCCTAGTTCTAGCAAGCCATGCATAACCGATGTCTCGCTAATCTCAACAGCACCATGATGCGCCGCCACATCAGTGGCACCGTCGATCTTGACATGAGGCATTGCGCTTCCACGCAGCGGTGTCATACGTAGTAAAATCTGCGCAATGCCTGCTGCTCCATCACCTGCGCGTTCGAGATCACCAGCAATTGAGAGTGCCGATGCGAGATAGCGCAGGTCGCGCCCTCCAAGAGGTTGTTGTAATGTCATGAGACGTATCGCATGTTCCTCTACAGCAGCTCGTAGGCTGTCTATGATCGCGTCCGCCTCAATCACTATACCCGATTTTGCTAGATCGCCGATCTCAAGTGCTTCAAGGGCCTTCGCAAGAGCATCATCAACTAAAGCACCAAGATGGATGATTTGCTCATCTAGCTCTCGTAACTCTTTATCCAGAATCGTTCTTGCCATGTGTTGGTCACTCCTTCATCAAAATTTGTACAGTGGATTCAGCTCCGATACAAGGTGCGCTCCTCTCTGCACAAACAGGCACCCTTGCCAACATAGTAAGAATACTGTAGCACATTCAGGACTGAAAAGATAGATAAATGCGTTACACTCTTTTCCATTCTTTAGAGATAAGTGCAAAATTTATATAGAGAGTTTTCCCTGGTTTGAGAACGTTTTCACAGAAATTGACAGATACAAAGTAGACATGTTACAGTGATATTGAAGTTCCATTTAGTAGGAACACCGCAAAGGAACGAAAACAATGTCAACCAAACGATTACTTGGAGTTTTCGCTCACCCCGATGATGAGAGCTTAATAAGTGGTGCATTGTTACACTATAGCTCGTTAGGCGTAGAGACAGGGCTTGTCTATGCAACGCGAGGCGAAGTTGGAGATATCGCCGATCCAGCACTCGCAACGCCCGAAAACCTGGGGCAGGTTCGAGAGCAAGAGGTGCGAACAGCAGCAAAAGCATTGCACGTACACAACCTCTGGTTTCTCGATTACCGAGACTCAGGGATGGCAGGAACACCCGAAAACCAGAACCTACACGCCTTTATACGTGCTCCTCTTGCAGAGGCTGTAGGCAAAATCGTCGCGATCATTCGCCAATTTCGCCCTCATGTAATTGTGACATTCGACGAGCCCGGGGCCTATAGACATCCTGATGATGTAGCGATCTACCAATATACGACAAGTGCATTCCATGCCGCCGCCGACGATGTACTTTACCCTGAACTTGGACCCGCTCATGCGACTTCAAAGCTCTATTATACCGCCTTTCCTCAGAGCGCGATTGACACAATGTCGGAATGGCTAGAGACGCAAGAAGACTATGAGAGTGTTTTCAAAAATCTCGATCCAGACACACTGGGCCTTTCAGACGAACAGATTGTGGTTCGACTTAATGTAGAAAAGTGGCATGAGGCAAAAGCTCACTCCTGGGCCATGCATCGCACACAGGTGAACCCCAATACCTTAATGGCGCGTCTTCCAGAAGAATTACAGTATCGGTGGCGCAGCCTTGAATGTTATCAGCTTGCGACCTCTCGTGTCGGCCCCGATGTTATCGGGGAAAATAACCTGTTCGCGCGTGTTGAGTAAGCTGCCCAATAAACATTTGTAGGGATTGATGGTGCTTGTCCCTACACAAAATGTATTATTGGTTTCTTTTGACTACTTCCGGCTTGCTTTCTTCTTGAATATCAATTATTTTGCTACCATTATCATTCTTGCCAATTTCAGAGTTCCTGCCTTCTTTAGCCTCAACAACTTCTGGTACATTGTCTTCCTTGATCTCAAGGACGTTGCCATCAAGTGTCCTGGGTGTTAAGGGTGGTGCAGCTTTCTGTGGCACACCGTATGTCGCAGCAACCTCCCCTTCTGGTACAGGACGAGAATTGCGCAATACTATATATGTGATAGGCAGGAGTACGACAAAAAGGACAAGAGAGGTCCATTGCGCCTGCTTGAGACCCCAATTTAAGCCCAGGAAGCTAACGATAAGGTTGTCACGCACAAAGAAGAGCAGAAATTGAGTGGTGACGTAGCAGTACAAATACACGAGCATGAGAATACCTGGCCGTGTAACACGAGGTATCAGAAAGAGCATCAGGGCGAGCACTACAAGGTTGGTGAGTAGTTCATAGGCGGCAGCAGGCTGTACGGGTGTATTACATGTTGCAGGATTGAGACAAGCCCAACTATGTGGATTCTGATAGACGGTTGACCAGGGAAGTGTACTCTGATAGCCGATAATATCGCCGTTGATGAGATTGCCTATACGGCCAAAGATTTGGCCGACCGCACCGAACAAGACACTGGCATCAATCAGCACAAGTGGGTTAACGTGTTCAACACGCGCACGCCAGAAGAGCGTGGCAATCACCAGGAAGATCGCACCAAAGAAGGCCATACCGCCCTCCCAGGTTGCGAGAATACGCCAGGGTTGTAAAAGATAGCCTGAAACAAGATCTGGTTGTTGCACCACGAAATAGAGGCGACCACCAAGCACTCCTGCACCAATGCACCACCACAGGACGCGGTTAACCAGTTCCTCCGATATACCTTTACTTCGTGTATAGCCCTTGATGGCCCATAAACCCATGAGAATTGCCACAACGTACATGAGCCCATACCAGCGCACAGCCAGCGGACCAATCTGCAAAAGCGTGGGATTAATGTTGATATAGACGTAGGGGGGGCCGATACGCAACCAGCCCCAGTCCAGTAGATATGCTAAAGGTAACAGGGTATTCATACGTGCTCCAAAACTATAACAACCATTACAAATTTGTCTTCTGTCTTCTATGATAGTACGTTCAAGGAATACACGCAAGCCCCTACAATACTATCTTTCTTCCCCGCTATATATACGGACGTAGCTTTTGTAACGTCGCTCGTCGATGTGCCCGTCGTCAACAGCTTGACGAATGGCACACCCTTCCTCATCACAATGAGTGCAGTCGACGTACTCACATTCATCGAGGTAAGGACGGAACTCGATAAAGCAGGAAGCAAGTTCGTCAGGTGCTACATTCCATGCCGCAAGAGCACGAATACCGGCAGAGTCGGCAAGCCAGCCGCCGATAGATAGGGGATAAAGCTGTGAACCAGTCGTCGTGTGCTTACCTTTGCCCGTTATGTTGCTGACGAGTCCTGTACGAATTGCCATCCCTGGCTCGATAGCATTCACAAGAGACGATTTGCCTACGCCTGATGGCCCTGTAAAGAGAGTGGTATGATTCTTCAACAGCGCACGCAGTTGATCAATACCCTGTCCGGTGTGGGTGCTGGTCCAAAGTATAGTATAGCCGATTTTGCTGTAGAGTTCGCTTGCCTCCTCTACATATAGAGCATGCGGTAGGTCTGATTTGTTGAGGCAGACAATAGCGCGCAGATTTACTGCTTCACAGATAGTAAGGTAACGATCAATCATGCCAAAGTGTGGTTCAGGTTGTGCGATAGCAAAGACGAGTACAACTTGATCGAGGTTGGCAAGCATCGTCTGCTGAATAATTTTTTTCGTCGTTGAACCGGCATCACGTCGCGAAAGTGAACTTTGACGTGGCAATATCTCTTCGATCAAGCCCGTTTCATCGTCTAAGCGGCGTAGTTTCACGTAGTCACCGACCGAGAGGCGTGTAGGTGGCGGTGTCTCACTGCTATCATGATTCTGCATGCGCTCCATACGTTCCATACGCTTAGCATAAGTAGGATCCAGCAATAGTTTGTCATGACGCACACGCGTATTACCAACAGATTTCGCGGATTGTGCCTGAGCAAAGGCTTTTTTGAGTTTACCACGCAAAGTACAGCGTAGGATACCATTATCGGTGTGAACGTCGTAAATGCCATGAGCGCCATTAAGCACGACGCCAGTAAGTGTTTCTGTCTCGCTCGTCAATGTTTTCCCCTCCAGAGGCATAAAAAAACACGGTTCATGCAATTTTCTTCAATTGATGCCTACCGTGCGTATAAGAGAAAACATGTGGGATTGTGATATTACTGTTCGTTTAGCGGCTTTCCCGATGATCCTCAAGCAGGGTAGACAAGGTGCATACAAGCACAATTGGCAAGGTGATGTGCTTTCCCATATAGCACCCCTTTCACTGGACTAGCCAGAATTTCTATATACAATAAATCGTCCTTGTGAGAGCATACTCGACCTGCTTAATTTTGTCAATGGATGGAGGATAAAAGGAGACCGCAGAAGTTTGTTGCATTTTGGCTTTGCGTTCCAATAAATGATGCAAAGAGTCACGACATATCCATAAGTACTTATAACAGGGAGAAAGTGTTACTTCTACACATTTTTCCACAAAGTTATCCACAATCACTGTGGATAACTTCAACGAAGAGACGCCGTTAAAGTTACCACATTCATGACTATGTTCTCTTATCCTCTTCTTTTCACAACAGCAAGTGTTTTCCGCGCTTCGGAGCCAAAGAGCGTTGCCAGGAACAATGTTGCTGACGCGATGGTAGCGATGCCATCATATTGTTGTAAAGCGTGCAGAATATTCATTGTTGGGACAAAGGGAACGAAGTAGCCACTACTCAGTGAGAGGAGTGAGAAGATGAATGGTACAAGAAAAGCGATACTTGCAATAGTTTCGGGTGCGAGACGACGGCGCGCCACAAAGAGCACCAGTGCGAGACACGCAATCGAGAAAAGGACAGGAGTAAGCGTTTGTACTGAAGCCTGAAACGCGAAATTCACGCTTTGCCATACTGTATGCAGCGAGGTAACGACGGGTACCACGTGTCCCAGGAAGATGAACGGGTCGCCAAAAAGCGTCGCGCAACAGAGGAGCCAGACGCCAATACCAAGCGCCCCTAGTGTGCTAAATGCGAGAAGATAGCTTTCGACTTGAGCACGGGATTGACGTTTGAGCCAGCCAATAGCGACTATAAATGTGATTAATGAGACAAACAATGCCCATCCATCATAACAGGTCAACGTAGCTAAAAGGCTGCTCACCGCCGTTCCAATTAGGGACGAGAGACGATTATGCCAGGAGATAAAGGCCATGCTCGGTCTTCTCCCAATAATGTGGTTTCACTATGAGTTGATACAAGGCAATACAGGCCGCGACACTCATCAGGAGCCAGTAGATCGGAATGAGCAGGGTCCATTTAACCAGTTGATAATGCTTGCGTCGAATACAGGCTAACAGGTAGATATACAGGTAGAAAAAGTTGCCCACAACAAGACAGACTGCGCCTATCGTCACAATTGGTGCAGGAAACAGCGAACCGTATGCATTGCCGATAAACGGACGCAGGAGTTGTGACACGATGAGCGCAATCCACAATAACGGATTAATGAATAAGACAGCCGTTTTACCGCCAATCATGAGTTGCATTGACAGGAACTCGCGGATACGGAGCTCACGCGCGTAATGCCATGGCTCGCGCATATGAACAAGATACGTCTGCATGTACCCTTTAATCCAACGAGAACGCTGACGCAACCAGTTTTTGTACGTGATTTGGCCTCTTCATACGTTGTCGAGTCGAGAACAACCGCCTCCATCTTGAACCATGCGAGCCGCAAGCCGAGATCGCAATCTTCAGTGACGTTGAAGGCGTCCCAACCACCAAGCGCACGAATCATTTGCGTTGGAAAGTGGTTCGAGGTGCCACCAAGTGGCAAGAGAAAGTGAGCTTTCTGTAAGCGGGGCAAGATCAGATCAAACCAGAGCGAATATTCAGCGGTAAACCAGCGCGTGAGCAGGTTCTGGTCTGGATTGTAGAAATTGAGCTTAGCCTGTACGCAGGCGAGATTAGGACCATGATTGGCGAAGGTCAGGACCGCTTTTTTGAGTTGTAACGGGTCGGGTACATCCTCCGCGTTGAAGATCACGACGTACTGTCCAAGAGACTGAATTAGACCAAAGTTACAGGCACGCGGCTTCGTTCGTGGATTGCAAAATATGACTAACGCAGTGCTACATAAGTGGTACACTTCTGTCCAATAAAATTTTTGTACACATAGATGTAGGCCGCATCGACATTAACGTAAATGCGGCCTACATAATACTTCAGGTATAAGCTCTTGCTTCAGTTGCCTTGAAGGTGGCATACACGATTGAGCCTTCGTGCAAATTGAGATGAACGAGGGAAGCTTGAGTTATCTCTGTCGTAAGCGGAGGCATACTTGCATCTACTAGCAAACTTACGCGGAGAACACCGTCGCTCTCTATAGCAGGAGATAGGGAAGTATTGCCAACACGCACAATTTGCATGACTTCACCACGAAAGCTGTTACGGGCAGAGCTATCAGGTTGTACCGTGTAGAGTGTAATGCTTCGTGGCTCCACAATTACATATGCCTCTTCACCAATTTTTGGCCGGACCACATCCGCCCCTTGCTCGCGTAGCGTCGCTAAAATCTCGACAGCCTGAGGACCATTATGAATCTGCATCACACAAACGGTTGGAGATTCGTAACGCGTAATGTGTCCCTGAAAGAAGTTGACGCCAATGAGTTCGGCGACATAGGCCGAACGGGGACGCTCTAACAGGTCACGTTGCCCACCTTGTTGTAATATATGTCCTTGTTCAAGCACAAGAATCTGCTGGCCGAACAACAACGCCTCAAGATACGTATGTGTTACCATGACCGTTGTGATATTGACCTCTGCGAGAATACGCCGCAGTTCCTGACGCACCTCACGACGCGTCTGCACATCAAGAGCTGAGAGGGGTTCATCTAAGAGCAAGAGTTGTGGTTGAAGTGCTAATGCGCGTGCAATCGCTACCCGTTGCTGTTGACCACCTGACAACTGCGCTGGCCTGCGTTGCTCCAGTCCTGGTAAGTGTACCTGTTCCAGGGCTTCTCCGACACGTTGACGAACGAGTGAGCGCGAAAAATGTTGCGCTCGTAGTCCAAAGGCGACATTCTCAAAGACAGTGAGATGCGGAAAGAGGGCATAGTCTTGAAAAACATAACCAAAGGGCCGTTCCTGGGGTGGAACAGCAATACCGCGTTCACTATCAAAATAGACGACATCACCAAACGAAATATGACCCTTATATGGTTTGAGCAAACCAGCAACGGTGCGTAGAACAGTACTTTTGCCCGCTCCACTCTCGCCGAGTAGGACTGTTGTTTCACCTCGCACGGCTGAGAAGTTTAAAGCGAGATGAAACGTATTCAATTGTGTATCAAGTGTAATGTTTAGCATAGAATAATCCGAGATAAGAGTACACTACTATATCGTGACTAAGTAGGGCTTTTCAAAAGGGAGTATGACAGGGGCAAGCCCTGTCACTACTATACAACCGTTTTCGCCGCTGTTGCGTCTATAGTAGTGACAGGGCTTGCCCCTGTCATGTGAACAACTTCCAGCGATTTTTGAAAAGTCCTGCGTGACTAGACGCAGAGTTGACGCAACAAATTGTGCTACAACAGGAGTCTTATCCATTGACGTCATTATAGCTCAATGTGTACTCTGTGTATATCTTTTTTAACTTACAAAAAGTAAGTAACGAGACTTGCGTTAGGATGACAAAGCATGGTATACTAAGGAGTATATAATTCCATTAGGATACTGATATAGATATACCAGGTCAGATGCGACTAGAAAGAACCAGAAATGGCAGGTTAAAATGGCAACGAAGCCCATGGAATCAACAGAACCGAATAATGTATTAACGCATATTTGTCCACGATACGAGCATGCAGTGCAAATTTTCGGCAAACGTTGGACAGGATTACTTCTGCTTGCTTTAATGGATCGACCACGCCGTTTTTGTGAGTTGACCTCTTTGGTGGAAGGACTTTCAGACCGCGTTTTGAGCGATCGATTACGGGAACTTGAGCTTGAGGGCATCATCAAACGCGTTGTCTATCCACAAATTCCTGTGCGCGTCGAATATCAACTCACAGAAAAGGGACATGATCTCAAACCAGTAGTTGAGGCCATTCACGCGTGGGCAGAACAATGGATATCAGCACCGGACGATACCGTCACTGAGCAGGTCACACTCATACAAGAGGATTGCGTGAACTAACAAATGCTATCTGGGTTGCCACGAACATACATGCTCTATGTTTTGCGCAACCCTCTCTTTTTAGGGGTGGGAGTTGTCAATGGAAAACTTATGGGCACCCTGGCGCATGGCTTTTATCACACCCAAAACAGAGCCACCGCCAGGCTGTATTTTTTGTGTGCAACCAGCAGCCCAACGTGATGACGAGTATCACGTCCTGTATCGGGGTGAACGATGCTTTATGATGCTCAACAAATATCCCTACAACAACGGGCATCTTATGATTGCCCCCTTTCAACACGCAGGTAGTATCTCGCTCCTCGACGCCGCAACACTCGCTGAGTTGATGGCACAAGTCCAGCTCGCACTCAAAGCGATACGCCTGGCTATGAATCCTGATGGCTTCAACATGGGCATTAATGAAGGGAAGGTTGCCGGTGCGGGCTTTGCCGATCACATGCATTATCACATTGTGCCGCGTTGGAATGGTGACACGAACTTCATGCCCGTTGTCGCGGACATCAAAGTGATGCCAGAACACCTTGATACCGTGTATAAACAGTTAAAAGAGGCTCTGGCGAAGGTTCAGAGCGAGTGAGAAAGCTCCTCGGCTCCTAGTGCAAGCTTTATTTAGTGCATTTGTTCTTCTTACAGTTGTTAGTGGAGATATTTGTACTAACATAGTAAAATATTAACTATATCTCAACCACTTCTCCCTTGCGTTATAACTTTTCTTACAGCACAATTAGCTAGGTATTCTGTTCTCGCATTCAAAAGAAAGGATATTCAAAATATAGAGTACAAAGGTACGTTTTGGAAATTCAGCATTTATTTATAAAGAAGAGTCAAAATAAAAACTTCTTTCCTTGCTCAACTTTGAGCATACTGCTTGACGCCTCTTTTTATCTAGTGAAGAGTTGTTGAAATATTTTCAGGTACGTGCCTTACTAATGTGACGATTGGAACTGACTTCCTCAAAAGGGTTAAAAGAGACAGAGTACCAAAGCAAGGTTCAAACGTTGTTTGCTCTATTTTCTTAGGAAAGAGGTATTTATGAGGAACGGAAGGCTGAGAATCATCATTCCAGTAGCGGCTATAGGCGTTCTGCTGCTAGGTGCCATCTTCACCATTCAAACTAGCTTTAGAGGCACTGCGGCCAAAGCTCAGTCAGGTACAGCGAAATTTACCAAGTTACAGCAACACCTCATCTCAGGTTTTGCCAGTACTGAGCTTAATGGGCAGAAGGTACCGAACTTTATCAGCAAAAAATCCAACTACTATCCCACAAGTGATGACGGCTGTTCCACAAATCTTGGTTCTAATATCAAGGTCAATCAGAACTGTCTAAACATTTCTGATGCGGACCTTCAAGGGCGTGGACAAGCAAGTAATGAGACATCCATCGCTCAAGACCCCAATAACCCTAAACATATTGTCGCCAGCTACAATGATTATCGTCGTGGTGATGGCAATTGCTATGGAGCCTATAGCCTTGATGAAGGACGAAACTGGACCGACACAACTATCCCGATGGGCTTTACTCGTGGAATGAGCTTTAATGCTGCTCGGGAATATTGGCAGGCAGGTGGGGATACTGCTGTTGCATGGGATACAAAGGGTAATGTCTACTTCCAGTGTCAAGTTTTCAATCGTGGTAGTTCAGCCTCCCCGAACCCAGATCAGTCGAGTGCGGTTTATGTTTTCCGCTCAACTGGCAATGCTGGCGCATCTTGGAATTTTCCTGGCCGTCCTGTCGTTGAGCACAGCGACCTAGCAGGTGCTGGAAATGTGCTTGAAGACAAGCCACTTATGACGGTTGACAATCACGTCGGTAGCCCCTTTCAGGATCGCATCTATGTGACCTATACAGAATTTGCGGCCGATGGTACAGCTTACATTTACGAGTCCTACTCGAGTGACTACGGTGAGCATTTTAGCAAACGTGTCCTTGTCAGTTCCACTAGTCCTTTATGTACAAACACTTTTGGCGTCCCGACACCAAATGGTACATGCAATGAGAACCAATTTTCGCAGCCTTTCACAGGATCAGATGGAGCACTCTATGTTGCGTATGCCAATTTCAACAATCCTGTAACAGGTCTTGACAATCGCAACCAGATGTTACTTTCCAAGTCGACTGATGGTGGACAGACCTTCAGCGCACCAATCAAGGTCAGTGATTACTATGATCTACCGGATTGCGCCACGTACCAGGGTGGAGCTGATGCTGGTCGCGCTTGCGTTCCTGAGAAGGGACCGAGCAAAAATTCATTCTTCCGTGCCACCAACTATCCATCGGGTGCAGTTAATCCAAAGAATCCATCTCAGGTGATAGTGACATTCGGTTCCTACATCAACGCCCATGATGCGACTGGATGTACTCCTGCTGGTTTTGCAGCCAGTGGAAATGACCTGTACAATGGAGTAAAGGTGTCCTGCAATAACACTATCCTGGTAAGCGTCTCCAATAACTCTGGCGCAACCTTCACCGGAACCACTACGGATCCACGGCAATTGACAGCCGTGAGCCAAGCTTCTGGTCAAGCGACTACCGACCAGTTCTGGCAGTGGACAGCCTTCACGAAAGCTGGGAAGCTTGCTGTTTCCTACTTCGATCGCCAGTATGGTTCTGATGAGACAACGGGATTCTCTGATATCAGTCTCTCAGGATCCAGCAATCTCTCTCACTTTGCAACAGTTCGTGTCACAACAGGATCAATGCCACCTCCAACCGAGTTCGGTGGAGTATTCTATGGTGACTACTCTGGTCTGAGTGCAGTCACAAATAACGCACACCCGTTGTGGATGGATACACGCAACTCTGATCTTTTCCTCTGCCCGAACACGGGTACAACTACTACTCCACCAGCAGTCTGCAAATTTGGCGCAACTAATGCCAGTTACGCGAATAATCAGGCCGCTTATACAGCAAATGTTCAGGTTCCTTAAACTCGAGGTTTGAGGTCTTTGTCCAGGAGGAGGACGACTCGTCTGAGTCGTCCTCCTTTTGTATTAACCATGTGATAGAGTTTCTTTTAAAATGGGGGGGACTGAAGAATGCCAATGCTATCGGGAACTTGCGACACTCAGTTTTCGTCTAGAGAGTAGGAGGTGATTACAGTGTTCAATCGCTTTTGGTTAGCTCTCGGCTACAGCAGTATGATCGTGATGCTTGGTGGGTGTGGTTATGCATCGAATCATCCACCTATGAATGACGCTAGCTCTTCATCAAGTAACAATGTGAGTATCTCAACTGATCAAACAACATACAGGACGAATAGCCAGATTCATGTAAGAGTATTGAACACTCTCACAACACCCGTTTATGCCTTTGATACTCAGTCAGGATGTTCAATTCTCAGTTTTGAAACATACGTCAACGGAACATGGCATGTTGCTGATGTTGCGCACTGTCCACCTGGTCGACCTTCCTCTTTGATAAAGGTCGATGCTGGAAAAGAATATTCGGCGACGATTCAGGCAATTCGTCTTGAGGAGGCTTCTTATGCAATTCCGGCTGGGACCTATCGATTGGTGCTTAAGTACTCGACGATAGCAAGCAAGACGGGTTATCTGTATAATCCTATAACAACCTATTCAGAGACCTTTACCGTCACAGGCGGTAAACCTCCAATTGTTGATTCCGCATCCGCTTTCTGATTATCCAGCACTCTGGTAAATCGACCTGGCATATGTTTTTCCTCTTTATGAGCGTTGATCTACAACCTCGCCCTCCTGCTGTATCTCATAGGCGTGCTTCTCATCATCCAACGTTGCCTGACGTATCGCGTTGATTTCGTTCTCGAAGATGCGGCGTACAATAGCGACGGTGCTAGCATATGTCGAGTCCATGCCGAAGTAGGAGAGGCTACCCGCGCCGAGATTTTTACCGCGCGTATAGGGTGTATCCGAGGCGTAGTGTAGAATACCCAATTCGTAGGGCAAACGTGCAATGTTGATATTCTCACCGACGGGATAGCGTAGTAGGTACTGGTCTTCATACACGGCGTTAAGGTAGGGGCCACACTCCATTTCGACAACGGTATAGTTAGCGTGATAATAAAAATCCAGGTATTGACGATTTTGTAGGTATGTGCCCTTTGCGGAAACAGCTTTCTGGTTGTCGAAAACGGAGCCATAAATCAGGTAAGGCTGCACGTCTTGCGCCAGAAAACAGTTGTCGAGCCAGAAAGTATTTTGACTGTGTTCGTCCATAACGACATTCGAAATCATTACATCGCCAATACTCCCATTGAGTGTTGCAGCCTTACCCAGAATATAGATGCCACGAATTTGTGTGGTATTTTCCATGATCTCACGCATCATGCGATACGCCGCCATGCCAAGCGGATAGTCAATATTGAGAATAATGGCTTTACTCTTTGCTAAAACGTCCATGTATGGCATGCGACAACGTGGATCAATCTCGGTGGAGTGCAATTTCGCAAGATCAATAATCTGCGCGTCTATTTCTAGCCCATGTCGCGCTCCCACATTCCAGATACCACGCTCCTGATCCTCTTCGGTACGATTAACCATCGTCTTCTGATCTGTAAGCGTCTGTGCCCATTCGCGAGCCGCAAAGTAGAGAAAGTTTTGCCAGTTACCTGGAACAATCCCCTGTTGCAACTTACGGCACTCATCAGTCAGGTACGGGTCTTGTCCACTCAAGGCAAATTGTGTCAACTCCTCCTCATGATTGAGAATGGAGCCGGAAACGAGATTCACAAGACTATGCGTGTTGCTTGAGACAAAGTACATTGGACGGTCTTGCAATCCAAGCGTGTTGAGCAGCTTTTCTACAGGCATCCACCATTGACGTGTAGCGCGAACATAACCCACGTGCGAACCACCAAGCATACGCAAACTAAAACTCTTGCGATGCTTACTGATGATGCGCAGAGTTTCCCATAAATGATCGCCCCAGATGACCTCTAAACGCTGCCAATCGTCGAACGCGATATGCAGACGTTCGCGTAAGACCTTACAGATCTCCGCGAAGACTGGTGAAGTGCGATCCATGTTCGTCTCTAAGAGCTGCATTGTGATTGGGTCTGCCCTGAGCAGATAATACATCTTGTCCCATTCAATCTGAAATGCGACTAGAACAGGCACAATATCGTCGGTATCGCTCACGCTGGCGACATAAACCGCTAATGTCTCTTTGCCATCAAAAAACCATTTGCGACGGCGTGCCGATGCGGTAACGGCATACCACGTATCAACATGATAGCCTTGCTGTAAAAACACTTCCTCTGATTGACCTAGCAATACGCGGTTACAGTGAATAATTGAGGTTGGAAGACGTAGCACGCTATAGATGAACGCTGACATATCAGGAAAAGCAGAGCGTGCATCTGGGTGTAAGCTAGAGTCAATATTATAATGCGCCTGCACCAGTGCTTTCAAACTAACATCGCCAGAACTGCGCAAAAGTGTATTATAGGTACGAATATAAAGCTCTACGTCGCGCTTACCTGCCTCGTGATATTTCTCACCATGTTCAAATGCAGGTGTCACAGCTGTACGTGACTGTACGCTACCACCTACCACATCTTGCGTCTCAAGCAGTTCGTCGTCTACCTCATGTAGGGCTAATTCTTGTGAATCTGAAAGTGTTTCGTATTCCATATGTTGTTCAAGTGAGTTTTGGGGATTGTGAAATGCATCAAAATTTCTACGTTTGCGAGCCATATGTCTCTATCTCTCTTCTTTGAGCTTTGTCCTTATGCGTATATTTTCAACTATTATACTATGTGTGAGAAGTGTTATGGTATGGTATGGTATGGGTTGAAGAGAACAGTTTATGACCATAATTTTTCTATTGAATTAATGCCACTAAATGCGTATTTTTATCGTACACTATTCTAAGAGGTGTTACTATTACATTGAGTGTCCCCATGCTCAATGTTTCCCCCTAGTACCGCCTCTTCCTCTTTGCATAGTTCTCTCTTCATTCCAAAACAACGTGTCATTATTATTGGGAAGACGTTCCGTTTCATCCTCGATGGCTTTCCGTCGCCATTCACAGCGCACCTCACCATCGTGCAAGAGTTGGTGCAATATGCTATCGTAGTCATGCAGTAGGAAGCGTCCAAAGTTCGCCACCAGAACTTGCTGACGCAGATCAGGCCAATGCCGTATACGTTGTGTACGCCCTAACTGAAGTATGTCTTCTTGCAACTGTTGGCGTTCTCGCTCAACACGCTCTTTGTATTGCAACTCAAACCACTCTTCCCCCAACACTCCACGATGATGTTGCTCATCTATAGTGCGCCGATAACGACAGAACGCGTCATTCATGCTTACAAAGCTATCTTGCCGTCGCGTCGCAAATATCAGGGTATAGGACACGTCCTCAATAGTGCCAGGTCGAACCAGAACAGGCAAAGTAATTTCCTGAATAGGAAGCAAAAAATTGCGTTGCATTGAAGCTGAGAACAGGTTCATTATGTCGCATATCACCTTTTTACGCTCTGAATCCTGTGTCGAAAACGTCTTCCAACGATCTGTACGTAATATTGCCGTCAACACAATTGCATAGGCAGGTGAACGCATAGCAGTAAGAAAAAGAGTCTCTATCTGCTTATGTGAGAGCAAGAGGCAGAGTTCGGTGGGTGCTGTGCGCTTGTAAAGCAGAGTAAGATCGTCGTTCGTGAACAGTGTGTGCCCGAACGGATTAAGCAAGAAGATTGCTGGCGACGACTCTATGTCCTGCGTTATTTGAGGAGCAACCTCTAGCCAGCTTGCAGTAAGAATATTACTTTCTTTAGCAGAGAGGCTAAGCTTTTTGCTCCCGTTCTGACGTGCGTCTTTCCGCTTGCTGCTGCCATAGGTCAATAACACGTTATGCAGCGCAATTGGCTTATTTTCTTGTGCGAGTGTTTGTGCTAATGAGCGTATTGGTTGCAGAGTAGGATGAAGAGCAAAGGGAGACAATGCTTTACGCCCCTTAGCTGCGCTACCAAGCCCATCGATAAGATAGCAACGACGGAAAATACGTGTTGTGGCGAGTGAGCGACAATAGTCCGCGACATATTCGTTAAGCAGCCATTCGCGTACTACCGCAAGGACAGAGGTTTCTGTGAGACGGCGTGTTTGTCCGTGTCCCATTGTATTGAGTGATTGCTGGTTGTCTTCAAGGTCGCTCCATAAATACATCATCTTGTATACATTTTAGCATATAGAGACCGCTTTATGAGTTGATGATGCCCGTTCATAATTAAAATTGCTAACTGCAACAATACCTTGATTTATCTCTACGTCGCCTCCCTCTATGTCCTAAGGAAATAAAGGCATAGAACATTATGTTGGTATGAACAGGTATAGGATTATATGTTCAGAGATGAAAAATATAAACACGAAGGACCACATTATGATAGGCGATATTCTCGGCCTCCATCAGGTAACTGCGATCAGAGGTGACGCACAGCGCAATATTGACTTTTATGTTGGCGTTTTAGGGCTACGTCTCGTAAAAAAGACGGTCAATTTCGATTACATATTTTCCGCTGAAATACGAGGTCGCTAATTATGGGAAATAACAAAAAAGGTATTGCAAGCTTCACGCATCACTATATTCCTCCAGTAGAGGCAGGACAGAACGGTCCAACACTCTTGCTACTACATGGCACAGGTGGCGACGAGAATGATCTGCTTGATCTGGGACGAATGATCGCTCCAGGTGTTGGCCTGCTCAGCCCACGCGGTAACGTGCTAGAAAACGGAATGCCGCGTTTCTTCCGTCGTCTCGCTGAGGGTGTCTTTGATATTCCTGATCTGCTGCAACGCACGCATGAACTCGCGGACTTTGTGGAAGGTGCAAGCATGACGTATGGCTTTGATGCCTCAAACGTTGTTGCGGTAGGATTTTCCAATGGCGCAAATATTGCGGCGAGTATGCTGTTCCTTCGTCCACAAACACTTGCGGGAGCAGTTCTGCTTCATGCCATGGTGCCGTTTGTGCCAGAGGAGATGCCAAACCTTACTGAAAAAAATGTGTTTGTAGGTGCGGGTCGTCGTGATCCTATCATACCAACACGGAATACTGAGCAACTCGTGGCACTGCTACAACAAGCAGGTGCTAACGTCGAAGCACACTGGCACAATGGTGGACACACCATTACACGTGAAGAGGTGCGTGACGCAAAGCAGTGGATGGATGGATTCAAAGCATAAAGAGAGGATGCGGATATGCATCCTCTCCTAACATTGGAGAAGAAAGCTGTGAAATATACACCGGTGTTGGCGACATTGGGCTATATTTTATCACCTGATGGTAAACAGGTATTGATGATTCACCGCAATAAGCGACCCGACGACCTGCACTATGGCAAATATAATGGACTCGGCGGTAAGCTTGAGGCGAACGAGGATATTGTGAGCGGCCTACGGCGCGAAATTATGGAGGAGTCAGGTCTTATTGTCGACCATACCATACTGCGGGGCACCGTTTCCTGGCCCGGTTTTGGCAAGAATGATGAGGATTGGTTTGGCTTTATCTTCCTTGTAGATAAATGGCATGGTGAAACACTGCCAGGAAATGACGAGGGCACGCTTGAATGGGTTCCGCTCGACTCTATTCTGTCGTTATCGCTGTGGCCCAGTGACCGCCATTTTCTCCTAATGGTCTTTGATGCCGACTCCCGTCCATTTCACGGAAGTATGCCCTATCAGAATGGCGAAATGGTTAGTTGGAACTACCAACGGGTGTAGCTCTCTACAGTCGATGCATCATTTTTTTGTTTTCTACACTATGCAATTGCTCTTGTACAAGCTCTTTTGTAGTTTTCTAGCAACACAACCAAATGAACACGCTCTAAATCACGAATAACTGCATGAACTCAGGAACAGGAATATTCTCTAAGCGCGATTGATCCAGACAGAGCGATACAATTTTCTGAGTCTGATTTTTAGGGAAACGCGAACTCAGATTTGTAATAAACTTCTGCTCTAGCTGAGGAATAGCCTCTGCTCTGCGACGACGATGACCAAGGGGATAGTCAATAACAACCTTGTCTGTAGCCGTTCCATCATTAAAACATACCTGTATCGCGTTGGCAATCGAGCGTTTATCGGCATCAAGGTAGTCTACGCTATACTGTACATCCTCCACAACCACCATTTTGCCGCGTAACGCATCGATGTGGGAGTCTGCGGCAACCTCATCTTCGTAGTGGTATGCATTGAGATTTCCATAGATGAGGCCAATAGCGACCATGTATTGCAGACAATGATCGCGGTCAGCAGAATTTACCAGGGGGCCGGTCTTGTCTATGATGCGTTGCGCGGACTCTTGCGTTGTAAGAATAATTTTGTCAATCTGGTCCAGGCGATGTATCACCTGCTTATGCAGCATAATTGCACATTCAACAGCTGTCTGTGCGTGGAACTCAGCAGGATAGGATATTTTGAAGAGAATGTTTTCAATGACATAGGACGCAAAAGGACGCGGCACGAGAAGCGGTTTTCCACGCAATACGACATCATAGAAGCCCCACGTAGGACTCGTTAGCACAGAAGGATAGCCCATCTCTCCTTTGAGTGTCATCAGCGCGAGACGTACTGCTCGGCTCGTTGCGTCGGCAGCTGCCCAGGATTTACGAAACCCTGTGTTTGGTGCATGGCGGTAGGTGCGTAGACTACTATTATCAAGCCATGCATTAGATACAGCATTGATGATATCGCTCTTGCTTCCTCCCAGCAATCCAGTCGTGACAGCAGTCGAGGCGACTTTGACAAACAACACGTGGTCTAAACCGAGACGGTTCAGGCTATTCTCCAAAGCTAGAATACCCTGAATTTCGTAGGCTTTAATGATAACGGTCAACACATCGCGTATACGCAAAGGGTCGTTCCCCTCCGTCATGCGTTTACGACTCACATATTCCGCCGTGGTAAGAATACTACCTATAGTATCTGATGGATGGCCCCACTCAGCAGCCAACCATGTATCGTTGAAATCTAGCCAGCGAATCATGCAACCAAGAGAGAACGCCGCCTGTACAGGATCAAGTTCAAACTGCGTTCCTGGCACATGTACGCCTACAGGCACAATCGTACCAGGAACAATAGGACCGAGCAATTTGACACACTCAGGATAACGGAGAGCTAACATAGCACAACCAAGCGCGTCCAACATACAGTAGCGTGCAGTAGTATAGGCTTCCGTACTCTCAATAACGCTTTCTGTAACATACTCGGCAATATCAACGAGGAGCTGATCGGGTGCTGATGGTGTGCTATTATTTTGTATAGACATCATGTCTCCTCTTTGCAATCTATAACGACATCTTGGCTTTTTAAGAAAGAGGTTCTCACTATCGTAACAACCTTGCTCTATTCGTTTTTTTTCTGTTGAAGATGTGTTAAAAGCAAAGCGCCAGCATTTTGAATGTGTGTACGTATCGCTACTTCTGCCGCACTTGCATCCCGATCTTTCAAAGCTTTTAGCAACATCTGATGTTCTACAATAGAGTGTTCAAGTTGCCCAGGAATAGTGGCAGGAGTATACTTTGGGACACCCGATAGAGACCACAAATTTTTGATCATACGCAGTAGACGGGGCTCTTTACCCACTTCATAGAGTTGCATGTGGAACACTTGATTGAGTTGCACATAGCGTTCAATATCATGTGCGTGCCCAGCCTGATTCATACCGTCTACTAACTTTTCAAGTTCTACAAGATCGTCATCAGTTAATTTTGTGACGACCTTGACTACTGCATATGACTCTAGTAAAGCACGAAGATCATAAATTTCTTGCAAATCTTCAATGCCAAAAGAGTTAACTACGTAACTTCCATGTCCATCAAGCCGTACTAAGCTATCATGTTCTAGCTTTTTCAGAGCATCGCGTACGGGAATGCGACTGGTACCAAATTTCGCAGCTAGCTCATCTTGTACAAGTCGTTCTCCACCCGCTAATCGACCTTCAAGAATGAGCGTTCTTAGTACTTGATACATCTGCGTCTCAAGTGTACCTTTTTCAATCAAAGGAAATTGCATACTTTTTGTATTTACTCCCAGGAAGCTCTCTTGGTTCGTATACGGTATACGGTTGACAATGTAGCATTTTCCATATACACTGTCAAGGTAAGCAATTTATTTGTTAGAGTTTCTATTCTCTCGTACGTGTGGAGACTTGCCCTTTCCATCTGTATTGAAAACATGAGGAGAGGACGCAGCAATTCTTCGCTTCTATGGGTGATATAGCAACTCAATGCCCTTACCTTAACACGAACGTCTGGAAAGTCAAAGGGGACAAAATAGTGACAGATGTGAGTACAGGAACAATGGCAACAGAAGAGCATATTTTACCATTGACCGGTATACGTGTTCTCGATATCGCAACTCTGGCAGCAGCACCGTGGTCTGCCGCGAGTCTAGCCGAATTTGGTGCTGATGTGATAAAGGTGGAGTATCCGGGAACAGGCGATCATATGCGTCGTTGGGGCACACCCAAGAACGGCCAATCACTCTTCTGGAAATCGATGGGGCGCAATAAACGCTCTATTACGCTCAATCTCAGTACGCCTCAGGGGGCTAACCTCTTTAAAGAACTTGTTGCCACCGCCGATGTCGTCATCGAGAATTTCCGTCCTGGTACGCTTGAGCGCTGGGGTATCGGCTATGAAACGCTGAAGGCTATTCGCCCCTCTCTTGTGATGTTACGCATTACTGGTTTTGGGCAAACGGGACCATATAGTAAGCGTCCTGGTTTTGGCACGCTTGCCGAGTCGCTCTCGGCGGTTGCACACCTGACAGGCTTTCCCGATGGTCCACCTGTCCTACCGAATATGCCACTAGCTGACGGACTCGCAGGTCTTACTGGTGCATTCGCAATCATGGTTGCCCTCTATTTTCGTGATGCACATCAGGGAACGGGACAAATGATTGATGTGTCTCTCTTTGAACCGCTCCTACGACTGGTCGAACCCGCTCTCCTTGACTACGACCAGTTCGGCATTGAACGTACGAGAATTGGCAATATCAGCGATCATGTGGCACCGAGAAACACGTACCAGTGTAGTGATGGGCGTTGGATAGCACTCTCTGCAAGTGCCCAATCCATTTTCGAGCGACTTATGAGAATAATTGGTCGTCCTGAGCTCATCACTGACGCTCGCTTCTCCACAAATTCGGCACGTCTCAAATACATTGGTATCCTGGATCCCATTATTGCTCAGTGGATGAATGCCCACACTCGTCCAGAGGTTCTAGCGGCTATGGAACAAGCTGAGGTGGCTGCTGCACCGATCTATGATGTTCCCGATGTGTTTGCTGATGAGCATTTTCGGGCGCGTCACATATTCACAGAGATTGAAGATGTTGATCTCGGTCCCATGCATCTCGTGAATGTGGTGCCACGACTCAGCGAAACTCCTGGTCAAGTATTTACAACTGGCCCTGCTCTCGGTCAGCATAACGAAGAAGTCTATAGTCAGCTTGGTCTGACAGAAGAAGCCTTACAACAACTAGCAGAGCAAGGCGTTATTTAACTTTTCTTTAGTGATGACAGCGTACCTTCAGTGATATGAAATCTTGGAGCGAATCATGACGATTCTACGCAGTTTACTCTTCGCACCTGCTAATCATGGACGACACGCAGCGAAGGCGCTTGCTAGCTCGGCAGACGGGACAATTCTCGATCTGGAAGACGCTGTTGCCGTTGCTGAAAAGCCCGCTGCCCGCATTGCTGCCCGTCAACTCGTTGAAAATCGCCCTGCGGGTGGTCCAAAAGCCTTTGTACGAATCAATGCACTTTCCACGCCTTTTACCTATGACGATCTTCAGGCAGTTGTTGTGTCCGGTCTTGATGGAATTATCTTGCCCAAAACCGAGTCGGCTGAACAAGTCGCTATTGTGGATTGGCTACTACGACAACTTGAACGAGCACGAGGGTTGCAAGAGGGCAGTATTGACCTCATGCCCATTATTGAAACTGCTCTCGGTCTCTCTGCTGTGCGCGAGATTGCCACTGCTTCAACCCGTGTCCGTCGGCTCAACTTTGGTTCCGTAGATTTTAGCCTCGATACCAACATGACAGCAACACCTGGTCACGAGGGTATTCTTTGGGCACGTATTCAGCTTGTTATTGCCTCACGGGCAGTAGGATTAGAACCGCCAATAGACACGGTATTTCCTGATTTGAACGATCTTGATGGTCTAACTCAGGAAGCTGCGAAGGCAAAAAGCTTGGGCTTCCAGGGGAAAGCGTGTATACATCCCAATCAAGTACAGATTGTGAATCATGTGTTCACGCCAAGCCAGGAAGAAATTGCACAGGCCCAACAAATCATCGATGCATTTGAAGCGGCTATAACAGCGGGATCAGCTTCTATCCGCGTGGGTGGACAATTTATAGATTATCCCGTTGCGGATAAGGCCAGACGTATTATCGAACTCGGACGACAAAGCGAAAGGGGAAACAGAACATAATGTTACTCTATCTACACGCAATCGGTTTTGGCCTGGTCACAGCATCAATTCTTGCACTGGCGTCTGTGGGATTGACGCTCCAATTTGGTGTGACAAACTACATTAACTTCGCCTATGGTGAGTTACTGACCTTTGGCGCATATTTTGCCTGGATGTTTAATGTTCAACTGGGCTGGAATATCTGGCTGTCACTTTTTGCCGCCGCAGTCTTTTGCGGCCTTGTAGCGGTCATTCTCAATATCCTGATACTGCAACCATTTGTACGGCGTAAGTCACCATTACTCTTCATGCTGGTTGTCACCTTTGGACTTTCCATTATCTTATCCAACGTCATTCTCGCACTTTGGGGACCAGATTTTAAGCAGTACAAAGTGCCAAATAGTGCTCAGTTTAACTTAGGTCCGTTTCTATTCACGGCCCAACAGTTGATTATTATCGTCATTGCTATCATCGTCATGTTAGCCATACATGTGGTGCTTACCTACACAAAATTAGGGAAAGCGATGCGAGCTATGTCGGACAACACTGACCTCGCAAGCAATTGTGGCATTAACACCGCCATGGTAGCCAATTGGACATGGTTAATAAGCGGTGCGCTTGCTGGTCTGGCAGGAGTTGTATTAGCTTTGAACGTCTCATCGTTTCAGTCGGCCTTTGGTGGAGAGTTCCTCTTCGTGATCTTTTCGGCAGTCATTCTGGGTGGCATTGGAAGTCCCTATGGAGCAATGGCAGGTGCGCTCGTGATTGGGATGGTAACGGAGATATCGGCCGCTTTGATTAACTCAGCATACAAAAATGATGTAGCATTTGTGATTTTAATTCTCGTTCTCTTATTGCGTCCACAAGGGCTATTTTCTTCCGAGGGAAAGGCTTAAGGCTATGGGAGCACTGTTATACTACGCGGCCACGCTGGTTGTCTTCTTTTTCATCTACAACATCTTGACGTGGGGTCTCAACATTCAGTTTGGCTATACGGGCATCCTGAACTTTGCATTTATTGTGTTTATGGCGATAGGAGCCTATGTTACAGGGGTAACTTCGCTAGGTAAACCCACTGTTTTCAGTCAGGAGACCTATATTCTTGGGCTAAGCTTGTTTTTCCCCATACCGCTCCTCCTCGGTGGCATTGTAGCTGGTATTTTCGGTTTGCTTGTAGGCGGCATCGCTCTCAAGCGGTTACGCAGTGATTACATGGCGATTGTAACCGTCGCGGTTGGCTCAATTGCTTACGATATCATAGGTAACTACACTCCACTCTTCAACGGCTGGGATGGCATTTCAGGAGTTCCAGCGCCTTTAAACGATGTGATCAATGTTGACCCGCTAACATACCAGGTAATCTTTATCGCTATATGTGGCATCGTGATGCTCATTCTCTGGTGGTTCACTACTCGTCTTCAAAATTCTCCATTCGGACGCACTCTGCGCTCAATTCGCGAAGACCTCGATGTATCAGAGGCTTTTGGCAAGAATACCTTCCGCTACCGCATGATCGCCATGTTTATAGGATGTTTCTACGCGGGTATCGCTGGTGGCCTACTCATAGAGTTTGCAGGTGCTTTTAATCCCAGTGGTTGGACGGCAGGTGAAACCTTTGTTATCTGGGCCGCATTGCTCGTTGGTGGACGTGGAAACAATTGGGGTGCGATTCTGGGAGCGTTACTCGTACCAGTCGTTTTCCAGGAAGCCACGCGTTTCTTACCCCAGTTCCCCAGCAATCCAGCTCTGATAGCCGCACTACGTAACATCGTCGTGGGTTCAGTGCTTATCCTGATACTCTGGTTCCGTCCACAGGGTATTCTACCAGAAAAGAAGCGCGGCTTCTTTGCAAAATCGATGAAAACTTCCTTAAAAAAGGAGAACACTAATGTCGTCTCCAGTTGACAGCTCTGACATTCTTGTTGTCGAGGATTTGGTACAGGCATTTGGCGGTGTGAAGGCAGTCTCGGGCTGTAGTTTAAGTGTGCCAAAAGCTGGAATCACCGCCCTTATTGGCCCGAATGGCGCGGGAAAAAGTACCTTAATCAATGTTGTAACGGGCACATACCCTGTACAGCATGGACGTGTCACATTTGATGGGCATGTCATTAATGGCTGGAGTATGTATCGCATTGCCCAGTTGGGTCTCATTCGCACATTTCAAATTTCACGAGACTATGGTGGCATGACGGTTTTAGAAAATATGTTGGTCCCACCACAGGGGCAAGCAGGCGAATCACTCTGGAACGTCTTTTTCCGTCCCAAGCTCGTTGCTGCCGAAGAAAAACGAAATTTAGAGAAAGCACTGGATAGGCTGAATACCTTCGGTATCTATGAATTGCGTAACGAATATGCACGTAATTTGAGTGGTGGGCAGAAGCGCTTACTTGAACTCGCACGCGCACTTATGGCCGAACCAAAACTCTTGTTATTGGATGAACCGATGGCTGGTGTCAACCCTGCTCTTGCGGATCGTCTTGCTCAACATATTCTCGAACTGCGAGATACAGGTATCTCCTTTTTGATGGTCGAACACAACCTGGGTATCGTCGATCAGATGTGCAAGAAAGTTATCGTTATGGCTCAAGGACAAACGTTAGCAACAGGAACAATGGAGGAGCTGCGAACTAACGCCGATGTCGTAAAAGCCTATCTTGAGGGGGTCACAAGTGGACGCACTGCGAGTTGAAGGAATCACAGGAGGCTATAGCCGCATACCAATCGTGCAAAATGTCTCTATGCGTGCTGAGCCGGGTAAAGTGGTCACAATAGTCGGGCCAAACGGAGCAGGGAAATCTACATTCTTAAAAGTCATATCCGGCATTTTACGCCCCACCAGTGGCAAGATACTGGTAGGAGATAAGGACGCTACACATTTGCCTTCTAATCGTATGGTAAACATTGGCCTGGGATACGTTCCCCAAGAGCGCAATGTATTCCCTACGATGACGGTACGGGAAAATTTGGAGATGGGTGGTTTTATCCTTGCCGGAAATATCAGCAAACGCATTTCCACACTACTAGAACTTTTTCCTGATTTGCGATCGGCAGAGCATCGAAAAGCAGGAACATTGAGTGGTGGGCAGAGAAACATGCTAGGGATGGCACGTGCGCTCATGCTCGACCCGAAAGTGTTGTTACTCGACGAACCTACTGCCGGTCTCTCTCCTATGTATACAGATGTTGTTTGGCAGAAGGTACGAACAATAGCGGAAGGCGGCACAGCAGTTGTGGTGGTCGAACAGAATGTTGATCGAGCCATCGCTAATGCTGACTGGGTGTACGTTCTAATCGCTGGCACTAACCGCGTGGATGGCCTCCCCTCTGAGGTACGCGAGCTAGATCTTTCTGCTATTTTTCTGGGGAAGAAAGGAGATGTCGCCACCGAACAGGTGCGTTCCGAGTAATGCTATCGCTGTCGTGCAATGACGGCACATTATCATACTCAACGTACCGATTTTCAGTGTTATTTGTTTTGTGAGTAATGGATCGAGCTCGAATATACAGTATTCGATGCGTTCATGTTCTTCTTTTGGAGGAAGACACATGCGAACAAAGTTGTTAGTGATCCTTTCCTTTATCGCCATCTCGTCGCTTTTATTCAGCGCCTGCGGTGGTAGCTCATCCTCGTCCTCGTCCTCATCTGGAGGAACTATTACGGTGGCAGAACTTTTCCCAATGACGGGACGTGAACCCTATGTTGGGTCATGGTTTCTCCACGGTGCGAAGACAGCAATCGCTGACGTCAACAACAACGGTGGCGTCATGGGGCGTAAACTGAATCCCGTACTGGGTGACACTGGTGGTGATGCTGTTGACGCTGTCGCTGCATGGAAGCAGCTACGGTTGTCTAATCCTACATTTGAAATCGGTCCTTCATCACTAGAGATTCAGTCGGTTATTCAATCCTATGATCCGGTTCATCTGGTAGATTTCGTCGAGGGCGGCACAACCCAGATTGATCACATGCAGTACAAGTACGTCTTCCGTACAACGCCTTCGGACTCGACACTGGCTGCTGGTATGGCCTACTACGCGATACATAAAGGCTATACGAGAGCAGCAACGTTTTTTGAGTCAACGGCGAACGCTCAGACGCTTGTGAAACCTCTCGTCGACGCATACGCAAAACATGGGGGCACGCTCCTCACGAATATACTGGTAACACCACACCAGAGTTCCTATCGTAGTGAGATTGAAAAGCTCTTCGCGAACAATCCACAAGCCATCTTCATGCAGACTGACCCACAAACAGCGAGTACCTTTTTCGGTGAGGTGAAGCAACTTGGTCATATGAATGTTCCGTTCATTCAAACGGATGGTGGCGCTGACGTAGCTATGGCAAAGGCGATGGGACTACAAGATGCCTCGAAATGGCTGACAGGTATGTCAGGCACGCCACCACAAGGTGAAGCGTGGACGCACTTCAAGTCTGTGTATCAGCAAGTATGGAACGACCCGAATCCGGCTCAGTTGTCACAAAACACTTACGACGGCGTGGTTATTGCGTGCCTTGCGATGACTGCTGCGAAATCGACTGATCCTACGGTATGGGTAAACTACATTACTCAGGTTGCAAACCCACCTGGTCTTAAGGTGTTTACCTATGCTGAAGGAGTCGCGGCCCTCAAGGCGGGTAAGAAGATCAACTATGAGGGTGCGTCTGGCCATGATGACTTCAACCAGTACCACAATGTCGCTGGTGGTTGGGACGTAGTACAGTTTGACCCAACGGGGACTACTACTAATACACTTATGAGCATTCCAGAAGCACAGATAGCTGCGTATCAAAGCTAGGATGGGATACACAAGCTTCGAAGAGGTTTTCTCGACGCTTATACAAAGCATATGGGTGTGGCCTTGCCACACCCATATGCGTCAAGTGAAGGGTGTAGTATTTATAAAGATGAGTTTTTTCGTCTAGGAACGTCTTACCGTGAACCAGGGCTTGTGAATTATTGCCAGGGCGATCCCTTGCGGTCGCCCTGGTACCCCGCCCTGCGTCTTTAGCAAAAATTTACAGACCCTGTACCGTGAACATTGTAGTAAAGCCTATACACTAGAGGAGAGACACCGATGGATACTAACTCGAAATTCGAGCAAGGGCTCGCTATTCGACGTTCGGTCATGGGCGCGGAACATGTGGACAAATCACTCGCTCATGCAGACGATTTTACGCAACCTATGCAAGAGCTCGTCACTGAATATGCCTGGGGAGCTATTTGGACTCGTCCGGGATTATCGCTTAAGATGCGTAGCCTGCTCAATATCGGTATGCTCGTCGCGCTGAACCGTTCTCATGAACTCAGGTTACATCTTCGCGGCGCGTTGAGGAATGGTTGCACGAAAGAGGAGATTCAAGAGGCACTCTTACAAACTGCGGCTTATTGTGGTGCGCCTGCTGCTATGGAAGGCTTCCGCGTGGCCGCCGAGGTGATACGTGAGGCCGAAAAAGAGTAAGTTTTTCTATTTGCAAGGAGCATCAACATGCGTTCAACTACACGCTTACGTGAACTTTTAGCTCGTCCTGATCTACTTGTTGCCCCGGGCGCATATGATGCCCTGAGTGCGCGTCTCATTGCACAGACAGGTTTCTCCACCGTGTATATGACTGGTTTTGGCACATCAGCAAGTGTGCTGGGTCAACCCGATGTTGGACTATTGACCATGAGCGAGATGGTGAGTCGTGCCGCCGCACTCGCTGATGTGGTAGGCGATGTTCCTCTCATTGCTGATGCTGACACTGGTTATGGCAATCCTATCAACGTTCGTCGTACCATTCGTGAGTATGAGCGTACGGGAGTCGCAGCTGTCCACCTTGAAGACCAAATATGGCCCAAGAAATGTGGTCATATGGAGAACAAGCAAGTTATTCCGATGCAGGAAATGGTACAAAAGATACATGCAGCGGTCGATGCACGGCAGGACCCTGACTTTGTTATTATCGCGCGGACCGATGCGAACGCGGTCAATGGGTTAAACGATGCCTTGGAGAGGGGTAGAGCCTATCGAGAGGCTGGCGCGGACGTTATTTTTATCGAGGCTCCTCGATCCGTGGAAGAGTTGCAGGCAGTGGCACATGCCTTTCCCGATGTTCCACTTGTCTTTAACTGGGCAAACAGCAACAAAACACCTCCGCTCCCTCTAGCAGAGATTCATCAGCTTGGCTTTAAGCTCGTCATCTTTCCGGTGAGTCTGCTCTTCGCCGCCACGCAGACGATGCTCAATTTGCTAGAGCTTCTTAAACAGGGACAGACGCCTAAAGCATTCGAATCACACATGGTGAATTTTTCACAATTTACCGATCAGGTTGGCTTACCTGAAATACAGAGGCAAGAGCGTCTCTACGGCGTACAGTAAGAATATCTTATAGAGATGGGCTGGACAAGGAAAGCTATATCCCGCCCATCTCCATGACGTCACATCATCATACCTCTACGGAATGGCATCCAGGTTTGAAGCTGAAGTTGTCTAGCGCATCGAATGTGACGACGTAACCCGTTCTCCGTGCGCGAGAGCGCCCATCAGCTGCTCATGAGCCATTGCTAATTTTTCCAGCGAGATACCAGTAGAAAAACCTATCTGCTCGACGAAACCGACTAGCGTCTCCGTTGAGATATTCCCTGGCGCTCCTGGAGCGTAAGGACATCCACCAAGCCCACCAACGGCCGCATCGAAGGACTCGGCACCCGCAGCGAGTGCCGCGAATACATTGGCAATGGCATTGCCCGCACGATTATGAAAATGTGCCGCAAGTGAGATATGCGACGGCAACATGGAGCGTACCTGTTTGAACAGCGTATATACCTGACGCGGATTGCCAACACCGATGCTATCCGATAACGCGACCTGATCGACGCCCATCTCAGCGTATGCTTGCGCGATCCGAAACACTGCTGCAGGCTCGACATTCCCCTCGAAGGGACAGCCAAATGCGGTAGCAGTTGCCCCTCGTACTCGCATTCCGTCGCGTTTCGCCTGCACTGCCACTGCCGCAAGTTGGTGTAGCGACTCTTCTATTGAGCGATTGAGGTTGGCTCGATTATGCGACTCGCTTGCTGAGACGACAAGCACAACTTCATCCATTTTTGCCACACGAGCTCGCTCATAGCCACGCATATTCGGAATCAAGGCACTATAGGTAACACCAGGAATACGCGGAACGCGGCTAGCAACTTCATCGGCATCAGCAAGTTGTGGTATCCATTTAGGATGCATAAACGAAGTCACTTCGATATCACGCACGCCCGCTTCAATGAGCGCCGAGATAAATGCTAGCTTCTGTTCAGCAGAAATAAAGGTGTCTGCATCCTGTAAGCCATCACGTGCAGTTACATCAACAATGGTTATTTTTTCTGCCCAGGGAATTTCCTGCCCCTTTGCTTCCTGTGTCATCACACGACTCCTTCTTTGATGAGTTGTTCGAGTTCTGTAGGGGATATACCAAGTAGTTCAGTATATACCTGCCGATTGTGCGCACCTAGAGCACCACCACTATGCATAATCTCGCCAGGCGTCTCAGTCAAGCGAGGAACAATACCGGACATCACGGTGACACCTTCGGGCATACGTGAGTCGGGAACCTCTGCAATCATGCCACGTTGTTGAAATTGCGGGTCTGCTGCAATATCAGCAATGTTCATGACAGGTCCTGCTGGCACACCGGCTTCGTCAAGCAAACGCTGAACCTCTTCCTGTTTGCGCTGTGCTACCCAGGCACTAATGATAGCATCCAGTTCATCGTGATGTGCGACGCGCGCGAGGTTGTTGTGGAAGCGCTCATCCTCAAACAGTTCCGGTTGACCCAATACACGGGTGAGACGACGAAATACGTTGTCGCCGTTGCCACCGATAGCAAACCAGTATCCATCACGCGTCTGATACACGTTCGATGGTGCTGCACGCAACATAGTATTGCCTGTCCGTTCTCGGACTATTCCCGTATGGACATATTCGGCCAGCATCGACTCAGTCAAGGTAAAGACGGACTCGGTGATGGCAACATCCACGACCTGACCGCAACCATCGCGCTCACTTGCACGCAGAGCCATCAATGCACCGAAAACCGCATGTTGCGCAGCTTGCGCATCGCCAAGGCTCACGCCAACACGTACAGGTGGGCGATCTGGAAAACCGGTGACATAGCGGATGCCCCCCATCGACTCGCCGACATTGCCATAGCCTGCTCGTTCGCGATAAGGTCCTGTCTGTCCAAAGCCAGAGATGCGGACAAGTACCACACGGCGATTGACACTACACATACGCTCATAGCCTAGATTCCAGGCTTCGAGACGTCCGGGACGGAAGTTTTCGATGACAATTGCGGAGTGTTCAATCAATTTGAGCGCGAGTTCCTGCCCCGTGGAATGATGCAAGTCGAGCGTGATGAGGCGTTTGTTGCGTGCTTGCGAGAGCCACCATGCGGAAATAGATCCCGTAGTTGTCGGAATCATTGTTCCCCAACTCCTTAGCTCGTCACCCTTACGCGGCGGCTCAACTTTGATAACCTCCGCCCCGAAGTCTGCAAGCATACGCGCAGCAAGTGGTGCTGCGACGAATGAGCCGAGTTCCAGCACACGCACACCCGCGAGTGGAGCTTCCTTGGGTTGTTGCTGTTGTAGATACTGCGCAGAATTCGTCCCTGGTGGAACGGTTACGTCATGCTCCATAATAAACCACATTTCTTAGCGTGAGCAGTCATTGCTCACGCACACTTTCATCTATGAAAGTCTATCAGTTATAGCCAAGACATGTGAGATAGAGTGTGCCATAGTGGCCATACATAGCACACAAGCAGTATAATCGTTCTCGCTCCATCACATGCTTCATCGATGAACCTATAGCAGTATCGCTATGCTTCCCTTCCCTGAAACAGTAAAATAAGGCCTCAATTCACCATACATCTGAGCGAGGAAACCTGCTTTTGCATTTCTTAAAGTTGCCACATCTCATATTCCAATATGTGGAATTATCCTTTACTATATGGAATGAAGATAAGTTAAGTATAGCTGGCTAACGAGAGGTTTGTCAATGAAAATGCCACTGTTGATATCACTTGAGCTTATCATACCTAGCCCATCTTGAAGCTGACTTGCCATCAGAGAAGGCTCCACAAAAATGTCCTGATCCCTATTAGGATGGTTAGCACACTTCAGGAAATCACATATATTGCCGATGATAGATGGAGGTACCAGATGGGGCGACTATAGAACCGTTATCAACCATTGTACAGAGTTGTACAACGCTTTGCTATATAGAGCTACATCTGGTCAAAATGCAATACGATAGAACAAGTCGACATCGAAGAGAGAGGCACAAAAAAGATGTATCGCTATCCACTTCCCTTGCGTGCAACTGCGCACTCATCACACTCCAGCAAACAGCTGGCTTCCTGTATTCACAGGTATTTGTTTACCGCTGTTCGCTTCGTTGCACTAGCATTTCTAACTATGAGCATACTATCCTTGTCTGTTATATCCACCTTAGCAGCAAGTCCTCAACAGCATAGAGGCCAACCCCAACAACACAAGAGTGGGAAGCCTACTCAACACAAGGGTGGGAAACCTACCCAACCTAAAGGGGGAAAGCCTACTCAGCCGCAACAGCCCGTTTATCAAGGGTTGATTTTACAAGTAGATAGTTCTAATAGTAGCGACATAGTTGTTTCTACGTTAGATAAACAGAATACGCCTATGACATTTCACGTGACTTCAAGCACGAAATTCGCCGCACATCAATCTGCCGCCCAACTCGCTGTCAACCTTCTCATCTCTGTCAAAGACAAAACAGGTGCATCAGGGGAACTGGACGCAACATGGATTAATATTCAGAAGCGTAGCCAGGCACCCTTGAATGTACAAGGAGTAGTGACCTCTACCAATCAGGGTCAGAGGTCGATGACACTTGCCTTAACTGATGGCACAATACTCACCATTACAATCACACACAAGAATATTCCTTCGACGCTCCTTGGAGCCAGTGTGTCATTACAAGCACATGCTAATACAACTGGCACTCTAGTTGCCTCTACTTATCGCATTATGGCATCACATGCCAAGCATTTCCAGGTGCAAGGCATTATTAGCCACATCGATGCAAGCAACACTCACCTCACCCTAGTTACGCCATCAGGTGCCGCCATCACCATTATCCAGAAGCATAGCGCACACGCAACGAAGACACTTCATGTAGGTGAGAAAGTGGAAATACGTGGCAGTGTTGATAGCAAAGGCAATCTTGATGAGCAAAGTGTTTCAATCGAGAATACCAATGAGCAGCATCTGACGATTGAAGGTGTTGTGAGTGCCATTGACCCAACCACCAACACGTTTTCTTTGATTGATAACAGTGGCAACGTTATAACACTCAACGCGAATTCTAGCTTGCTAGCCTCTATTCATGTTGGAGGAATTTACCGCGTCGAAGCGACCATCCAGACGGATGGCAGTTTGACGGCTATCAAAATTAAGGTATCCGAAGGAGATGATCAAGGGAATACATTCTCTCTTGAAGGCACAGTGCAGACATATGACGCAAGTACTGGAACATTGACCATACTTGGTGGCAACGGAGAAACTTTTACCTTGATAGTCAATAGTCAAACGCAAATCAGTGCCGATGACGGTGCCTCTTCTACACTTACTAGTGGTCAGGAGATAAAGGTCTCCGTGCAACACAACGCTGATGGTAGCTTTACAGCACTTGAGATTGAAATTCAGCAGAACGCTGAAACAGGCGTCGAGATCACATTCGACGGCGCATTCCAGAGTTATGATACAACAAGCGGACAGTTGGTAATCAGTACGAGTGCGGGTCAAAAACTTTCATTTGCGACCAATGCTCAAACAAAAATCGAGGGTACAAATTCACTCAATGCTCTGCCAGTGGGAACACTTATTAAAGTTAAGGCTCAACTTCAGCAAGATGGCAGCTATGTAGCAACGAAGGTAGGAGTGCCAGATACACAGGGAAATAATCTTTCTCAGCACAAATAGTTAGTTAAGTACAAGCATAAAATATATATTGACCCTGTAAGTTCGTGCGATGAAGCTCCTCACACCGAACTTACAGGGTCAATATCGATCTCCCAGTCAGGAGCCTCTACGACCCGTAATAGACGGTGCAGGTCGGGTCCACGCGCAATAAGCTGCCAGCGATACTTGCTACGGATGCGCTCCATCATAGCGGGAGCAGGTCCGACGATATCAGTGTTGGGCAGTTGAAGTCGCTCAATCCATGTGTTGAGGCGTTCAGCAAGCAACAACGCTTCATTCTGGCAGCGATGACGATTTTCATGACTATAGGTAAATTTCACGAACTGACGAAATGGTGGATAACCGTAGCGTTGGCGCGCTTCAATCTCAGCATTATAGAACTCGTGATAGTCATGGCGTGAGGCAGCATCAATACAAAAGTGTTGCGGGTTGAAGGTCTGGATAATCACGCGTCCCGCCTCAGAGCCACGGCCGGCACGACCCGCTACCTGAGTGAGCAAGGTAAAGGCGCGTTCCGGTGACGAATAGTCGGGTAAGTTAAGGGCGATATCTGCCGAGACAACACCGACCAGCGTGACACCAGGCAGATCAAGCCCTTTAGCAATCATCTGAGTCCCAACCATAATATCCGCTTCACGATTGGCGAAACGGTCCAATAGTTGCTCATGAGCACGGCGGTTACGTGCTGTATCCTTATCCCAGCGTAGAAGACGTGCATCGGGAAAACTCTTTTGAATGGTATCCTGTACCTTTTCTGTGCCGAGACCAAAGTAACGCATACCCGAACTATTACAGTTTGGACAAAACTGTAGCATCTTACTTTTTTGTCCGCAATAATGACAGAGCAAAATGCGTTCAGTAGAATGATAGGTAAGGGGAATATCGCAGCGATCACAAATAGCAACAAAGCCACAGTCTCGACAAAGTACACAACTTGCCGCCCCACGCCGATTGAGAAAAAGAATTGCTTGCTGCCCCTTGCTCAATACCTGTTCCAATTCCTCTTGTAGACGACGACTGATTATGCTCGTATTGCCAGTATGTAGCTCTGTACGTAGGTCGACGATCTCAACAGGTGGGAGAGATGCACCAATGCGCCCTGGTAGTTCTACGAGACAATAAACACCCTGCTCAGCGCGGTAAAATGTTTCGACTGATGGCGTAGCACTACCTAATACAACAGGGACGCCGAGAATTTTCCCCAGTGTAAGCGCACTCATCCGTGCATGATAGGTTGGTCTGCGCTCACCCTGTTTATAGGCTGCCTCATGCTCCTCGTCCAAAATAATGATGCCAAGATCAGGTAGTGGCGCGAAAAGTGCGGATCGTGATCCAATAACCACATCGACCTTGCCAGCACGAATACGCCGCCACTCATCATACCGTTCACCGGAACTCAGTTCACTATGGATGACCGCAACACGTTCTGGGAAACGGCTTGCCACACGCTGAACCGCTTGAGTGGTCAAAGCAATCTCTGGTACAAGCACAATGCCGCGTTTCCCTTGTGCGATAATGGCCGCGAGTGCCTGTAAATAAACTTCTGTCTTGCCACTACCCGTTACGCCATGTAACAAGATAGGATATGTAGCATCACCAAGAATATGCTCTAACGCTTGTTGCTGGTCAGGTGTCAGGTTTAATGGCGTTGAAGCTGGAATGGTGCGGCCTAGAAAAGGGTTGCGGCGCACCTCTGTCATCTCAATAGTTATGATGTTGTCACGTACAAGATGCTGTAGTTGCGCGGGTGTCAATTCGCAGGCTTTACACAACATCCCTGGCGTCCAGTGCTGGCCTGAGGTGAGTGCTTGTTGTAGCAGATCAACGGCTGCAAGTTGGCGACGAGTTACAAGGCTTTCCTTGTCTTCTTCCGATAGTGTAAGTGTAGCAATCGCTCCTGGAAGTGCCCAGGGATCAGGGATACTCCGTTTGACACCTGTTTTTCCACCGGGGCGACGACGCACATTATCGGGTGCAAGATTGATTATCTCCGCCTGTACCGCGTTCTGTTGTGCCTGCTCCTCCATGCGCTTACGCCATGCGTCAAGAACTTCTCCTTGCGTACTAAGACACACGATGCGTTGCACTTTTGGTTTCGTCTGTGCCAAATGAAGTTGCGCATCACGTTGAATGATACCGCTTTCTAACGCCTCTTTAAGAACCTCTTTGGCACGCTTTGGCCCCAGCATCTCTTTGAGCCGCTCAACATCCAGTTCGCCCTCTGCAAGTAGTAGACCGATGAGCGCACGGATACGTGGTGTTTGTTCAGTTGCTTCAGTAGGTGCTTCGTCTTTGACAAGATGTAGTACGACCTGTGAACGTTGCATCAAGCCTGGAGGCAACATCATGAGCGCAACAAAAGCTAATGGCGTTACATAGTAGTCAGCCATCCACTCTGCCAGAGCACGTTGGTGTGGGAGTAACGCAGGTTCAGGATCGAGAATGGCATGTAGTGGACGGAGTGTCTCGTCATCACCGTCAAATGTTGGTGTATCACTTTCATCATGGGAGATCGTCCATACCACACCCTCGACAAGTCTCTCACCGTAGGGGACCGCGACAAGTTGTCCGGCACGTAGATCGGCTTGAAACTCTTTGGGGACAATATAGGTCAGCAAGGGATGTTCCGCATGCCAACTTGCTGCTGCGGTTAAGATATTGACCCACATAACACTACCGCCTCTCAAACTCATGCGCCAACGCGGACAAGCCGAAATGGACCATCGTCGGGCGGCCATGACAGCAGCTATAGGGTGCCTTTGTCTGCTCTAACTGCTCGATCATTTCACGCATTTCGCTAACCGTCAAAAAGTAGTTGGCCTTGATTGCTGCTTTACAGGCCACGTTTGCCAGTGCTCGTTCTTCCCATGTCTCTGTGTGGCCGAGGTTGTCCTGCGCCGTTAACTCTACCAACAATTCATGCAAAGAGTGCATGTTCATCTGCTTCACCAGTATACCTGGCACCGCAAGGACAGAAAGCGTATTGCTTTCAATCATCTCAAGTGAGAAGCCAATCTCTGTGAGTTGCTGATGATACTCTTCTATCGCTTCTAGTTCACTCGGTGCAAGTGGAAGATTCATTGGAGTGAGCAACAGTTGCGAAATAGGTGTACGTGCCTTCATGGCTGCGACCATGCGCTCTAACAGAATGCGTTCATGCGCGGCGTGCTGGTCAATGAGGTACATTCCATCCTCACCCTCAGTCACAATATAGCTCTGCGAGAGTTGCCCAACGACACGCAAGCGCGGTAAGCGACGTGCCTGTTGCTGTTCATAGGTCTGGCCTAACAGCGTATCTTGTTGTATCGGCCCCGTTACATCCGCATTGTGCGGACTTGATGTATGCGTCCCTGTAGGCACCTGCATCGGTAGAGACCTATCTCTTGCATCCTCGTTTTGTAGGGACCGATTTCTCGCATCCTCGTCGGACGATACAATATCAACAGAACGTGGTAAGTCAGTCTCCGCAGAGGATGTATTTATTCTACTTCGTCCATTTTCGGGGACGTGAATATGATTTTGCCAGAGACGCGCGGGCAAGGGTGGCTTTGTGCCGCTTTCCTCTTCTGTGACAGTGAGCCAGGGATTATCTTGTGGCAGCGAAGGCTCTTCCGCTTCATCCATTTCAGAATGAGAATACGTTACGTCGGTTCCTACCGCATCCACTGCTATCTGTGAAAAAGCATCATTAGGCTGTTCAAGTTCGTCACTTTCTGCATGTTGCACTTCTTCGTCACGGGACTTCCATTGAGGCATCCGAGGTTCTTCGAGCAGAGCCTGTCGTACGGCACGCAGGACAGCAGCAAAGACGCGCCGCTCTTTCAAGAAACGAATTTCAGTCTTCGCGGGATGCACGTTAACGTCGAGCAGAGTGGGATCAATCTGGATATTGATGACAGCGATAGGGTGTCGACCCGACAACAACAGCGAGTGATACGCGCCTTCAACGGCGGAGGTAAGCATTCGACTCAAGACCCAGCGCCGATTAACAAAAAACGAGATGTATTGGCGCGTACTTTTATAGCAGGTAGGACGGCTGACATACCCTGTGACAATTGGATATTCTGGGTCATCTGAGCGGTTTGGTTGCTCTGATACTACGGGTGTACCCGCGAGAACCATCTGGTCGGCAATCTGCAATCCGTAGACCTCAACTAGCACGCTTGTGAGTTGTCCATCGCCAGGAGTGGCAAAGATTTGTTTGCCATCGCTAAAAACACCGAAACGAATTTCTGGATAGGCAAGAGCGTATTGTTCTAGCAAGTGGTGACAATGGCTAATTTCGGTATTACGACTCTTGAGAAACTTAAGCCGTGCTGGGACAGAGCTGAACAGATTGCGTACCGTGAGAGTAGTACCTTCCGGTGAAGCTGCTGTAGTCACCTCTGAAAGCTGACCATTGCTCGCATGAATCTGGGCACCCTGTTGTGCATCTCGATGCCGACTTAACAGTGTCACTTCTGCAACGGCAGCAAGACTCGCCAGTGCCTCACCGCGAAAGCCCAATGTATGAATGTGTTCCAGGTCGTCAATCTGCGCTACTTTGCTGGTAGCATGTCTTGAAAGCGCGAGTGAAAGCTCTTCGGCGGGAATACCAGAACCGTTGTCGGTAACACGAATAAGTTGCAGACCACCATGAGCAAGGTCAACGCGAATCTGTGTCGCACCTGCGTCAATACTATTCTCAATCAATTCTTTCACAACAGAGGCAGGTCGTTCGACCACCTCGCCCGCAGCAATTTTAGCGGCGACATCGGGTGCAAGTTGACGTATTGGCATAGCCGAGAACTCCAAAAGCAAGCAAATAGGAAGTAGAATAAAATATCATAATAAGAACGATTGTTCAGGAACTATTATAACATAGATGGCTGAATCATATTTTACACTATCACTCTCTCCCGACACTGAGGAGTAGCACAGAGAATACCTTCCTTTTTTTGCAAACTGTATATTATAAAAGTAGCAAAACCTGCAGTTGATGTAATCAGTAGCAGTAGATGACGTTGACATTCTCATAACCTATATGTTATATAATAAAAATGAATAGATGTTGAGCTCTTAAGCTACTATGGCTTGTATCCTTATGAAAACGGGTACGAGTCAAAGGAGGAAACCTTGAAACGTATAGGGATTATCTTCAGCCTGGTTGCCCTGTCCATTCTCATCGCGGGTATTTCTTCTCCAAAGGTGTTCGCCTCGGGTACATCTTCCGTCTCTCGCTCGAAACAGGTGCTTCGTGCATGTGGAAGCGCGGTTCCAGGCTTCGCTCGTTGTCACGCTATCCTCGTTACACATGGTAAGCTAAGCCCAAATGGGAGTAGCCCAGCAGGCTACAATCCTGCCGACCTACAATCAGCATACAACCTTCCTTCGGCAACCGCGGGAAGCGGTCAAACAGTGGCTATTGTTGATGCGTATGACGATCCTAACGCCGAATCTGATTTGAGCGTCTACCGCTCGACCTTTGGTCTTCCTTCTTGTACAACCGCTAATGGCTGTTTTAGGAAGGTCAATCAGAGTGGTGGTACCAAGTACCCTAAAGCTAATGGAGGATGGGCACAGGAGATCTCGCTTGACCTAGATATGGTCAGTGCCATCTGCCCTAATTGCCACATTCTCCTGGTTGAAGCGTCTTCCAGCAGCCTCACAAACCTTGGGGCATCGGTCAATGAGGCCGCAAAGTTGGGTGCTAACGAGATTAGCAATAGCTATGGTGGCAGCGAATCTAGCAGTGATACGAGCTACGACGCGTCATACTATAATCACCCCGGTATTGCGATCACCGCAAGTTCTGGTGATAGTGGCTACGGTCCTCAGTATCCGGCAGCGTCTCAGTATGTAACCGCTGTTGGTGGAACAACGTTGACTAAAGCAAGCACGACCCGTGGTTGGACTGAGACCGCCTGGAGCGGTGCAGGAAGTGGATGTAGTGCCTACGATCCTAAACCGAGCTGGCAGACGGATAGTGGTTGCAGCAAGCGCACAATCGCAGACGTCTCCGCAGATGCCGATCCTAACACAGGCGTCTCGGTGTACGATAGCTACAGCTATCAAGGACAAAGCGGATGGCTGGTCTTTGGTGGTACAAGTGTTGCTTCGCCCATTATTGCCAGTGTCTATGCACGTGCTGGTAATGCAGCGAGTGTGACCTACGGTTCATATACTTACAGTCATACGAGTAGCTTGAATGATGTCACCAGTGGCAGCAACGGTAGTTGTGGTGGCACATACTTATGTACGGCTGGTCCTGGTTATGATGGTCCTACCGGACTAGGAACTCCAAATGGAGCCGGGGGCTTCTAAATCTACAAAATAGGCTAACCCAGCGAGAACAGCTTCCAAGCGAATACAGCGGCTTGGAGGCTGTTCTCGCTTTTCTCCCCCTCAGGAATGTGCAAACACACGAAAAGAAAAAACATCTATAGTATTGTCTTGGTAGAGTTGTCTGAAGCTCTCGTCATTCTTTTGCTACCTATTTCACTATTCCATACCGTATCTATATTTGTGTGGATTTCATACGCACTGACTGTATTACCTGAAAGAGATAGTGTATGATGTATAATAATATAGGTGATATAGTGTTCATAGGAGTATGAACTTCTTTGTTTCCAGTTCCTTGCCGATATTAAAATAGACATCGTAGACATGAGACAGTATTAATACTGTATACCAGATTGACAAACAGAACATTTATGAGACATAAATGTTGTCTAAGTAAAACAATAAAAGTATTACTCAAAAAGAATTCGGTAAGAAGCAAGCGCGAGGGTTAAATGCAGGGATCAAAACTCTACTCACGAGCCCCTATTACAGAGGCAATTATAGATTTTAAAACAACCTTCCCCGAGGAAATCTCCCTCGACATTCTTACGGGTATTTACGCTCGTATTAGTGATCACTTTCCTTTTCAGGAGTTGTTGCATAGAAGCGCGATTGTATTTCAGGGTGGCACTACTAACTCGGTTAATACAAGCCAGCAAATTAACGGTTTTGTTTATAGAAGTAAAGATAAATCAAGAGCTTTCCAAGCAACTGTGAATGGGTTCACTTTCAATCGTTTATCTCCTTACACATCTTGGGAAGATTTCCGTGATGAAGCTAAGTATTTGTGGGAGATATATAAAGAAATTTGTAAACCAGAAGCTGTGGTACGGATAGCAATACGGTTTGTTAATCGGCTTGAATTGCCAGGACCAAATCTGAGCCTGAAAGAGTACCTACGAATAGTACCGGAAATTGCTGCTGGTCTGCCTCAAGTTCAACTAAGCAATTTTTTTATGCAGTTACAAATTCCTCAAGAAGATTGTATACTGATTATAAATGAGGCCTCGGTCCCATCGACAAATCCAGAAGTTGTTGCTATTATCCTTGATTTTGATCTGTTCCGTGAACAAACATGGCAAACCGATGACGAAGAAATATGGCATTTGCTAGAGAAGCTTCGGATTTTGAAAAATGTAGCATTTGAAACAAGCATAACCGACGCAACGAGGAGGTTGATTGCCTAATGCCACAAACGATAGAACCAAGACAAGATAACATGTTACCTTATGATTATCATATTGCTAGAGGTGTTAGTGTAGATAGTCAAGAACTCTCAAAGAAAGAGCAACACTCCATTGATATCTTTCTGGGGGCATCAGAAGTCACCAAATATTACTCTCTTATATTCAGACATGATACTAAGATCAGTGTAGACGAAGTGCTTGCCAAGAAAGCATTCGACAATACTCTAACAGAAGTATACAACTTATTAACATGGCAAGATAACTGGAATGGATATGGTGTTCCAGCTCCTAGACTTGATGCTATATTGTATGCTGTTAGTTGGGTTAATAACTTTTATCAATTGGTCACTGGTTTAAATTGGAGTAGTCCTAATGTAACAGCAGGCCAGCAGGGGGAAGTCGTATTTGAATGGTGGAATGATACCAAAAAATTGACTGTTTACCTCTCAAATCAAAATGCAGAGTATGTACAAGTTTGGGGACCAGATATATATACCGACATGATAGACGGTATTGCTACGTCTATAGAGACGTGCAGAGAAATTTGGGCATGGCTAAGGAATTGAAGTAGTATCTATGCTTAAAACGCCAGTCGTGGACGAAGAGGTGTTGTATCGTTGTGTTAAACATGGCAAGAACCTCAAAAAGATGCAGCCGGACGGTACTTTCAGACTTAGCACTCAAGCTTTTGCCGACCCCTATAACCGACCATCTGTAAACCGAGCAGCCTTATGTAGCAACGATCCTAAAAGTACACAGTTTGAGCCAGAAGATGGGGTTGTGAGTGTAATAACGTATGATGTCCGACTAACTGAGAGTGTTGTACAAAAAGACAAGGAGCGGATTGTTAAACGCTTTCAGGTTGATGTAGAGCACGTTCCTGTACCAGAAAATTATTCTCACGCAGAGATATTTATAGACCCCACGAGTCAAAGTAGAGGTGTTATACTTAGGTTTATGGAAAGATTAGCCTATCTCGCCAACCAAAGGCCTTGGGAAATAGAGATGGAAAACGTTTGAGGTAGACGTAGGCGTAAAAGAGCGAGCTAGCTCACCTATACTCACTCTCTTATGCACTTACGCAGATTTCGCTTTCTTCATGTATCTCTTGAAGAGCATGTCGAAGAATGTCTTTTGAAATTCGGGGGCGTCGTTGGCCTGTTTATAGAATTTAAAATTGCTATCCATCATATTATGCAACAATTGACCCACTTCATGAGTAAAGGTGAGACGCACGTTTTCAAGCGAGTGGTTGGCACGAATACTTGCTTTGAGCGTCTCACTTCCGTCAAGACGTCCTTCCAGATCACGTATGCTAATCTTGTCGTCCTCAGTGAGGTTTAACCCGAAGTGTTCATTCAGCATCTTGACGATTTGTGATAATGGCTTCTTGTCCTCTACCCCGAAGAGGTGCGATTGCTTCGTATGCATCGGGTTGCTCGATCTTGCCTTTTTGCTTTTTGCCGTGCTAAGGCAATCTCCCTGCTACTCATTTGCTGCACACGATACGAGTCAAGATCAACATAGTGCAGGATATCTTCGAGATACTGACCGTCGGGCGTAGGTAGCACGCGCAACAGGAATTTGCAAAAGACGTAGAGGCGTTCCAGATTGGTATTGACAAAGGTGATGATCTGTACCAGAAAACTGTATAAACGCACATAATTGGTAAGCTGACTACGAAAGTCGCTCAGTTCATCCGAAAATGCTGCTTTGTATAGTGATACTACTATAGTGACCAAGCTCATAGTATTTTCTAAAAATAGACAGTATCATGTATACGTACCCTGCTGATAGCAGGTTGTCTTCAGCAGAAGTTATTGAAAGGAGGGACAAAACACAAGATTTCATACGAACTTTCTAGTCATGTGGCTTATGAATATTATATGAATAGCGAAAATATATTAAATTAATGCTGCTATAAGAATAAGAGGAAACCTCACCATGAATAAGCATACTACTCTTTTCCTACTTTTCTTGAGCGTCAGCCTTACGATTGTCTTAAGCATTTTGGCTGCTCCTCCGACTACCTTTGCTCAATATCCACAGCATCTTCTCGCTAATAAGACTAATCTCACAGGCCAGACAGTTAATACATCTGCTCCAATCATCAAGCTTTCCCGAACATTAGGGCCTCCCACAACGCGAGTAACTGTAAGAGGGACAGGCTTCGGTGGAATCGAGAACGTCTCCATCACTCTCGATTCGACTGCGATAGGAAGCACCAAGACCAGTCGTACCGGGATGTTTTCCACCGGAAGCACGATTCCTAACTATGTGAGTCCTGGCAATTTTGTTGTACAGTCCACGGGCAAGACAAGTGGACGCTCTGCCCAGGCGATATTCCTTGTTCAGACCAACTGGAACATGTTTGGTGATAATGCAAAACATTCACACTTTAATCCGTATGAAAACACTATCAGCACTAGCAACGTAGTAAAATTATCGAACGGATGGCTCTTTCACACCGGATCAGTTATTGGCTCTTCGCCAGCAGTGGTCAACGGTGTGATCTATGTTGGCTCCAATGATGGCAATGTCTATGCCATTAACACGACAACAGGCACAAAGTTATGGAGCTATTCTGTTGGATTTGGCATTGTCCAGACCTCGCCCGCAGTCGTCAAAGGCGTGGTCTATGTTGGAGAATCTATTGACGCCATGTCAGCCAACCTGTACGCACTTGATGCGAAAACAGGTGTCAAGTTATGGAGCTTTACAACTGGTGGTAGTATCGACTCCTCACCAACAGTGATGCACGGCATTGTCTACTTTGGCTCCGCTGATGGCAAGACGTACGCACTTAATGCGAAAACTGGGGCCAAGTTGTGGAGTTCCGCGATAGGGGGCACCTACTCCTCTCCTGCTGTAGACGAAGGTATCGTCTATATTGGCTCCGGTGATGGCAATCTCTACGCCATTAACGCTCAAAGTGGAGCAAAGGTGTGGGAATTCAACACTGGCCTTGGCATTGAATCTTCACCAGCAGTAGCCAAACATGTTGTCTACATTGGCGCGGCGGATGGCAAGGTGTATGCTCTCAATGCCTTGACAGGTGCCAAGCTGTGGAGTGCCACTACTGGTGGCATCAACTACTCTTCGCCTGCAGTAGCTCACGGAGTGGTCTATATTGGCTCCGGCGACGGCAAGGTCTATGCCTTCAACGCGAAGACTGGTGCCAAGTTATGGAGTTCAAACATTGGAAGTTTCATTGAGTCTTCACCAACAGTAGCTAATGGCCTCGTCTATATTGGGGCGCAGGACAATAGCCTCTCTATCCTTAATGCCTCGACAGGCGCAGAGCTGTGGAATGCCACTACTGGGAGCCCACTGTACCTCATGGGGATCAGTTCCTCTCCAACGGTAGTCAACGGCGTGGTCTATATTGGATCACGTGATGGCAACCTCTATGCATTCTGCATATGTGGATAGGCAGTGATACGACCCTGAAGTAAAAAAATCAGTTGGGTCTCTCTCCTTCGGGCGACGGGGTCCAACTGATTTTTGTTTATCTACTACGGAAAGATCTACAGTCTTAAAAAAATTCCATGAATGTGACAGATGGCACGTGGCGAAATGTATTCACCTGAACTATTTTATTATGAATATACGAATTATCCTTGTACAGCGTCATAATAGCAAATGTCTAATGTATAAGGACACAAGCCCTACCATGTAACCTTTACTGATCTGAAACGTATTTATAACGTATTGAAATATATGAGAGAAGCCTTCGAGGTCTCCTTATATGTCGCTCTACTCATTCAAAGAGCAAGACGTAGACGAAACATTGGTTCTACGTGTAAGATATAAGTATTCCGTATTGCATGCATAACACAAAATTCATTCTCTGTACAACCTCTGTACAGACGAGAAAGCAGGTCTGAAACGATGGACGCTCAGGCTACATACATGTATCAGAACCCCAATGACCAGGGGTCACGTGGTACACAGCGCCCTAATCCTAATGGTGGCGGCGGTGGTGCGAATGGGAATAACGGTGGAAAACGCGATAATATGTCGCTACTCGTCCGAGGTGTTCTCATCGTCGTCGTATTGTTACTGGGATATTGGGTTTTTACATACTTTACAGCAAATAATAACAATGCCAATACTGGTCCAAATGTAGTAGAAGTTCCATATAGTACCTTCTATCAGCAGGTCCAGGCAGGCAACGTAAAGAACGCGGTCTTCCAGGGCCAGGACGTAACGGGAAGCTTTAATACTGCTGTCCCTGTTACCGATGCAAGTGGCACTACGAAGATAGGAACGCGGTATCACTTTACCCAACTCCCTAATGGCGATCAGAACTTAATAACTCTTCTCAACGATCACCATGTCAGTTACACGGCCAAGCTCGTAGCCGATAACAATCTGCTAACAACGGTTCTCTTTGGTTTCTTGCCCTGGATACTTGTCTTTGGCGTCTTCATCTTGATCGCACGCCGCGCTACGCAGAGCCAGCAAAATATCTTCAGCTTCGGCAAGAGCAAGGCAAAAGTGATACTGGAAGACAAGCCGACAACAACCTTTGCTGACGTCGCAGGCGTTGACGAGGCTAAGAATGATCTTGTAGAGGTTGTTGATTTTCTGAAAACACCTGGGAAGTTTCAGCGACTTGGTGGCAAGATTCCGCGTGGCGTCCTGCTCGTGGGACCTCCGGGAACCGGTAAGACGCTGCTTGCACGCGCCGTTGCAGGTGAAGCAAGTGTTCCCTTCTTCTCCATGAGCGGCTCTGAGTTTGTTGAGGTCCTGGTTGGTGTTGGTGCTAGCCGTGTACGTGATCTGTTCGATCAAGCGAAAAAGGCCGCACCAAGCATCATCTTTATTGACGAAATCGACGCCGTTGGCAAGCAACGTGGCTCTACGATTAACAGCAACGACGAGCGCGAACAGACACTGAACCAGTTGCTTGTTGAGATGGACGGTTTCGACGCACGTCAGGCTGTAGTGGTAATTGCCGCCACAAACCGCCCTGATGGACTGGATAAAGCTTTGCTCCGTCCAGGTCGTTTTGACCGTCGCGTCACTGTTGATCGTCCTGACTGGAATGGTCGCCTCGCGATTCTTAAAATCCATGCTAAAGATGTGCCAATGGCAAAAGACGTTGATCTAATCACCATCGCACGTGCGACTACAGGTATGGTTGGTGCAGACTTGGCGAACTTGATTAACGAGGCAGCCTTGTTGGCAGCACGTCGTAACCTCGATGCAGTCAACCAGTCCTGCTTCGACGAGGCACTAGACAAGATTCTACTTGGGGCAGAGCGTCCTCTCATTCTCAGCGAGGAAGATCTGAACGTGGTGGCTTATCATGAAGGCGGCCATGCTCTGACAGGTCTACTACAAGACCTGGTTGACCCTGTGACAAAGGTAACGATTGTGCCACGCGGCCAAGCGTTGGGTGTAACAATGTACACGCCCGTTGATGACCGCTACAACTACACGCAGCAGTACCTTGAGTCCCAGCTTGTGACAGCACTTGGCGGTCGTGCCGCCGAAGAGGTTGCCATTGGGCGTATCACTACTGGTGCCGAAAACGATCTGCAACGCGTGACCGCGATTGCACGTCAAATGGTTACAAAGTGGGGCATGAGCGAACGGCTGGGGACGATCTCTTACAGCGAACGAGAGGATCCCTTTGCAGGTACTTCACTTGCAACCGGTTCGCGTGAGTATAGCGAACGTACAGCCAGCGTCATCGACGAAGAGGTAAACCGTATCGTGAAATGGGCATACGGCCGCGCCGTGAGTTTGCTAAGTGAACATCGTATTACGCTTGACCACGTTGCCAAAGCACTACGGTTGCATGAGACTGTTGATGCCAAGCAGTTACGCGATATTATGGTCGAGACGGGCGCAATTGAGTCGGCTCCCGCATCTTACAGATAATAAACTGTACAGAGACAACCAGAGGCACTCGGCGATCGCCGAGTGCCTCTGGTTGTCTCTGAACGGTACTACAACAATTTCGCGATTATCTTCAACATACCTTTCACACAGTATGCTAATTCGTTGTCACGGGAACATTAAGCTGCGCTTGAATGATAGAGACAATCTCTTGTGTCTTAAATGGTTTTGTAATGTAATCTTTGGCACCCGCAAGCCGACCTTTGAGGCGATCAATCACGCTATCACGCCGTGAAAGCATGACGATGACAGTATTGTTAAATATGGGTTTTGCTTTGAAACGACGTGCAACCTCGTAGCCATCCATTTTCGGTAAACTAATATCAAGTAAGACAAGATCAGGCACACGCGCGTCCGGGTCATTTGTGAGCCAGCGTATAGCCTCGACACCATCTGCAAAACTACGGACGTCGAATTCTTCCCGTCTCAGGCATGTCTCGATAATCTTACGCACCGTAGCTGAATCATCAATCACCATAATGAATTTACTCATGCATAGTTCCTTCTTGTCTTCTCTACACACTACGACCCCAATTGTACCCAATAGACCGGTATTATACAAGACCGTTTCCTTGCTATCTTAGTGAACTCCTGTACCAGTGTACTTTATTACATTCCTGTTCAATTTCTAACATAGAACGTAGTTGGAATAAACCAAAGTCTTGGATGACATATGAGTTACGTGACAGTGATGTTACCATACAAACCTATAATATTGCAACAATTTTGTATTAAAAATGTACAAATATTATGTGCGCGGCAGTTCTTTAAGAAATTTATCAAGCGTCCTTGTACGATATTGCTGTGTAAAATCGACAATGTTTGTATGTTCGCTTACTGGTTGTTGTTGAAGCTCGCCCTGTACAAGGCGTCGCAATAAGGCAACATCCTCACTCCACGCAACGTTCAACATAATCTCTGGCACATTCTCTTCGATATGATGCGCATCTAAGCGATGTAGCCATAAAGCAAAGAGACGCTCTAACCACTCCTGGCGCATTTCAAACGTCAAAAGTGGCGTAAGAGCGGGCGTTTCAAACAAAATATTGCTGCTAGCCTCACTCAGGAGCGTCTCTAAAATTGGCATAATATCGTCTATCGCCTTGTCAAACATATGTGTAAGCTTATCACTGCGTTCAGCCAACCGTTCATCCAGCACAATAGCGTACACATCCATTGCACTGCGGTAGTCATGATGCTCTGCACGCATCTCAGCTTCATCTAAAAGCGCATTCAGGTCACTCGCAAGTGTCTGCAGTGACTCTCCTTGATTGAGACGTGCGAAATAACTTACAACTCGTTGACAACATATTTCACGATCAAAGGTTGGTAAAATAGGCCGAGAAACAGGATGAAGAGCGGCTAAACTATCACCACTAAAATCCCAATCCACATTGAAAGCGTCATCAAGCTCGTTGTTTTCACCTACTATCGCTTCTCTGTGTAGTAATGCAGCTTGCCGCGATAGGTCTGATCCTTTGTCCGTAAGCGCGACAATCTCCGTTTGTAGCAATGGATAACGTGTCACGAGTTCCTGTATGAGTAGAAGAAGATATTCCTTACTTGCACGACGCAAACGGTCTTCTAGCTCTTGCTCCATCACAGCATCCTTCTGGATAAATTATCTCTTTACAAGATTTAATACTACCACAAAAAGAATAACAGCGTAGTCAATTGTAAGAACCGTCAGCAGGTCAAAAAAGTTCAAGAGCGGTATCAGGCGCCCATAATTGGCAAAGAAAATATAAACGTGCTTCCTTGTCCAAGAACACTTTCTGCGGTAATATGTCCACCATGTATTTCTATGATATGTCGAGAAATGGCGAGTCCCAGGCCGGTTCCACCTCCACCGGGACCAAAGTAGTCGGCTTTTGAACGAGCGCGGTCCGTCTTGTAGAAGCGTTCAAAGATTCGTGGTAGCTCTTCGTTACGAATACCAATGCCTGTATCATGCACAAAAAAACGCTGCATGCCTTGCCAAGGGAGAATAGCAGTGCCTAACGTGATCTTCCCACCAGAAGGAGTAAACTTGATGGCATTATGCACAAGGTTGACGAGCACGCGCGTAATTTGCTTACTATCGGCGGCAACAAGAGTTTTTCCTTGTTGAATATCAGTACGTAAGGCAACGCGATGGCGTTGTGCAAGAGGTAGCATTCGTGCCATCACCTCATGTATCAGGCGTTCTGCTTCTATCGGCTCAATCGTCATAGCGGCTTGTCCCGACTCAATGCGTGATAGATCAAGCAGTTCTGATACCATATCATTGAGATATTGCGCCTCAAGCTCGATCTTTTCCACAAACTCTTGTGCCTTATCGGGGTCAGTATCAATAATATCTTCCAGAGTTTCCGCGAGAAGCCGTATAGCCGTAAGGGGAGTTCGCAACTCGTGTGAAATGTTGGCAATGAAATCGCGCTGTACCTGTTCTAGACGATGCATTTCAGCAACATCCGCAATAGTTACCAGGAAAAAGGGATAGGCGTTATTGCTTCCATCTTGATCGCTAAGCGGCGTTACCGTGACATTCCACGTTGTGTTAGAACTATCTCTGGCATATTCGCCTCTTTTAACACTGCCCGTTTGTATACTCGTCTGTACAAGGTTGATAATATTGAGGTCTCGAAGTGCTTGCTCTAGTGTCAGTCCAACAAGCGAACTATTTATACCTGAGACATGGAGTGCGGCTTCATTTGCTTGAAGAATTCTTAGACTACAGTCAACAATAAGGATGGGCGTAGACAATGCTCGTACAAGATTTTTGAATAATACGGGTAATGCGGGCAATAGGGAATGCTCCTCAGTCATTCTAGCACCTCCGTTGTGCTTGTAGAAGATGATGCGAGAGGAGCAGTGGGAGGAGTTGCCGGTATTTGTGTTGCAACTTCGCTATAACTGCTTTGTACATGTGGACGCAACCGCCCCATAACATAGCTGTCAATATACTTACCGTTACGGTAACTCTCAGCCCGTAGACGCCCTTCAATCTCAAAGTCAAAGTTTTTGTAAAGATGTAACGCACGTTCGTTATCGGTATATACGTCCAATTTAAGGCGCACGAGGTTGAGCCAATTATCGGCGAGGTCAATGACGGTAAGCATGAGCATTTTCCCGATACCTTGCCCTTGATGCTTGTCATGTACCGCCATAAAGAGATTGCCCACATGTTTTGAGCGTCCTTGCCCAACATGGACATGTTCGTTGCGTATCCATTGTTCAATGGTAAGACGCCATTCTTCCTGTGTCGTAGATGGGAGAAGAGACATACTCCAGAGCACATTGGGCATGTGCATTAATTCATGAATATCATCGGCATCGGTGAGCCGTAGAGGTCGAATGGTGATGCGAGTCATGAAGTGATACTCCCGTAGATAGAACAAAAGGCCACCTATTGTGGGTGGCCTTTCCTGCGAGGCTCCTCGAACTGGATTCGAACCAGTAACACCTCGGTTAACAGCCGAGTGCTCTACCGTTGAGCTATCGAGGAATATTGCTCTTACGAACACAATTAGTATATATCACGCGTGTCATTTCGTCAATACCTTTTTAAGAAGTTTTCAGAGCTTTTTGAAAGTCACATTCTGGTTTTTCTCTTACCAGCGGAAGGCATAACCGATACCGCGTACCGTCTGAATTAGTTTGGGTATCGCTGGGTCTTCTTCCAATTTTTCGCGAAGCCAGCGAATGTGTACATCAACGGTGCGTGTATCACCTGCATAGTCATAGCCCCACACATTATGAAGCAGCTGGTCACGGGTCAGCACTGTACCACGATTTCGGACAAGATAGGTGAGTAGATCAAATTGCTTAGGCTGTAGCTCTAAGTCTTGCCCACGACAATGAACACGTCGACCCGCCAGGTCGATACGTAAGGGGCCAGCAACTAGTTCACGGCTGGGACGAGGCACCTCCTGCGGAGGTTCTTGTGCAGGAAGGTTCTCGCCGGGATGAGGATATTCAGCGCGGCGAAGCAGAGCACGTACACGCGCGAGCAATTCACGGCGACCAAATGGCTTGGTCACATAATCGTCCGCTCCAACTTCGAGACCAACAACCTTGTCAATTTCATCGCCTTTCGCAGTCAGCATCATAATTGGCGTCGTCTCGGTGTTCCCTTCACGACGCAACTGGCGACAAACCTCAAGTCCGTCCATCTCAGGCAACATGATATCCAGAATAATGAGATCAAGCTTTTCCGTACGTGCCGCCTCTAATGCACTCGCACCGTCAGTTGCCGTCGTTACATGATAGCCCGCCTGCTCTAAATTATATGCAATTGTCTCTACAAGAACCGTTTCGTCGTCAACAACGAGGATGTTACGTGCCACGAACTGCCTCCAGCCAGTGGCTCATCCGAAACGTCCACTGATGTAGTCTTCTGTCTCTTTTTTCTTAGGTCGCTCAAAGAGCTCTACAGTTGGTGAAATCTCCATTAGTCTACCGCTCAGAAAGAAGCCAGTATATTGTGAAACGCGAGAAGCTTGCTGCATGTTATGAGTCACGATTACGATAGTATAATTTTTCACAAGCTCGTTGATCAGTTCCTCGATCTTCAATGTAGCGATAGGGTCGAGTGCGGATGCAGGCTCATCCATGAGGAGTACATCAGGCTTGACCGCTAGAGCGCGTGCAATACAGAGACGCTGCTGCTGTCCACCGGAGAGGCCGAGTGCGGACGTATTCAAGCGGTCCTTGACCTCATCCCAAATTGCGGCATCGCGTAGGCTCTGCTCTACGGTTTCCTTGATGTATTTGTTAGATTTTCCCTGAATACGTAGTCCATAAGCAATATTATCAAAGATAGACTTTGGAAACGGGTTAGGACGTTGAAAGACCATACCGATACGTTGGCGCAACAGAACAACATCAGTGCCTTTCGCGTAGATATTGTTTCCGTTCATGATCGCCTGTCCCTCGGTGCGCGTGCCAGGGATAAGATCATTCATGCGATTAAGAGTGCGTAAAAATGTTGATTTTCCACACCCTGACGGTCCAATAAGTGCTGTAACCTGCTGCTCACGTATGGGTATCGCAATATCATATAAAGCCTGTTTTGCTCCATAAAAGAAATTCAGGTGCTCAACATTAATTTTATAGTTCGCGCTTGTATCTAAAAGCGTGCGTGCTTCAACTTTTCTATGTACTAGATCAGTAGGTAATGCAACAGGTAGATTATTTTGGACAGTTCCCTCGCTCAATGGTATGTGAGGTCCTTGTAAAGTTTGCATTTCTTGTACAGATTGTAAATTTAGACGAGATGGTTCCATTCCCATCGAATTGCCCCTCCTTCATTACACTTCTTATTTTACGCCAACAGGTACTCTTTGTGCAATGGGATAGCCTCGTCAACAATGAGTCTGTCTGCCAGGACAACAAGGCGGATATAGCGTCCTGCGAGGGCTTTACTAATAAAGTAGGGACGCCCCTCATACGAGATGTGACCGCTACGTGCAACTTTACGAGAAAAAATGTTGGCACCTTCGGGCAATATAGTGCCGCCAGAAAATTCTGCTGATATGTTCATGCTGACATTATCCTTGCTGCTTCCGCACATGGTAGAAGGACATGCATAGCATACCTTCTCCTCTATACATTATGCTGCTGTCATCCTACGTTGAATGATGCGACCGAGACCACGAGCACTGAGATTTATGATTAACAGAAGAGCAATGAGTAGTGCCGATGAACCAGCCGAGATGGCGGTCTCCTGAGCCGTTGTCAGTCCGGTACTCCCTGCTCCTGGCCCTGCAATAAAGTACAGGTGAGTTGTCAAGGTATCACTAGCAATGAATGGACTACTTGTAAAGACGTTTGGTGGACTTGTAAGACCCATTGTGAAGAGTAAAGCAGCAGCCTCACCCACGATACGCCCTGCAGTAAGAATCAAGCCCGTGATAATTCCTGGCAAAGCCGAAGGAATGACAACGGTGCGGATAACATGCCACTTTGTTGCTCCTAAAGCAAGACCGCCTTCACGTAATTCGCGTGGTACTGAAATGAGTGCATCTTCAAACAAGCGTAATCCCAAAGGAAGCCCTAAGCAAAGTAGTGTAAGCGCACCTGCAAGTCGGCTGAAGCCAAGATGGAGGGAACTACTGAAAATGAGAAAGCCGAACAGACCCAGCACAATGGTAGGAACACCCGCTAGCGTCTCCGCTGCGAAACGAATGCTCGTTACCAGTATCCCTTGACGTGCATATTCAATCAGGTAGATAGCTGCCGCAAGTGCTATTGGAATGAGCAACACCTCTGTAAGAACAAGTACATAGACGGTATTAAATATCTCACGTCCAACACCAGCAGGGCTCGTATTATAAAACGTTGGGTTTACGAGATACGCAAGCCCTTTAGTAAGTAGATAGACGATAACGCTCACGAAAATAACTACGACAATCACAGCCATGAGTCCAAGGACACTCATTGCTAAGTTGTTGTTTGTGTGCAAATGGCGTACTAGACGTGAGAGCTGAGTCGCTCGCTGTTCGGGGGTTTGTACCATTTGTTGTGTGCTCATCGATACACACTCCTACTAGCTAGATAGCGACTGATACAGACGAAGATAAACGAAATGACTAGCAGTATAAATGCTAATGTGAAGTACGCATCGCGAGCGGAACCAAGTGACTCGCCAAAATCGGTGGCGATCAACTGAGTTATGTTCACATTCGGCTGAAAGAAGGCAGAGAATGAAAACAAATTTTTGGGCAAACCACTACCGAAAAGGACAAGACTTACTGCCAGCGTTTCGCCAATCGCACGTGCCGTACCAAGTACAACAGCCGTTGCTAGACCGGGAGTTGCCGTAGGAATAATGGCGTTTCTCATCATTTGCCAGCGAGTGGAGCCGAGGGCAAGACTTGCCTCGCGTACACTCATCGGGACTGCGCGGAGTGCATCAATGGAGACGCTAATAATGGTAGGTAAGATCATCACGACAAGCACAAGAATGGCCGCACCCCAACCGAAGCCAGCCGTTGCACTTCCACCTTCAAGTGGTCCAACCAGGCGTTCCAGAAACGGGACAAGCACAACAAGTCCTAAAAAGCCAATGACGACTGAAGGCATACCAGTAAAAATTTCAATGAGTGGTTGCAATATTCGAGTTAACCAGTGTGGGCTGATTTCGGTGAAGAAGAGAGCCATTCCAAATGCTAGAGGAGTGGCGATGAAAACCGAGAAAAAAGTAATCACAAGCGATCCAAGAATAAGTCCACCAGCGCCAAAGCTAGGTGCGCCACTATTAGATGTTGCCCCAGTGGGGTCCCAGTTACTTGTGAACAAAAAAGTTCTTATATTCGCGCCTTCCCCAAACACCCGAAACGCGTTTGAGCCTACGAAAACAAATACACCGACGATAATAATGACAAGTAGTAAGGCACAGATGAGGAATACAATCTGGGCAATTCTATCTGCGGCATACGCTCCTCGCGATGACCGTTGCTCTACCTGCATGAGAGCTCTCCTTCCTAACCACAACTATGTAGAGGTGCGGCTTTACTACACCCCTATATGTATCATCCTCTACAAACTAGCTCTTTGGCTGGTGAGCCTGTAGTGCAGCGGCTGACATGTCAGTAGTGAGCAAGAAGTCGAGTTTTGAAGCCTCTGCTTTGCCATCACTGCTCGCCATGTAGTCAATAAATGCTTGTGTCAGGCCAGTTGCCTTACCTTTAGTGTACATGTGCTCAATATTCCAGAACTTGTATGTATTGGTCTTTACAAGAGCCGCAGTTGGTGCCTGCCCGTCGATATTGACGATTGTTAGCCCTGACCCTGCCTTCATTGCAGGCCCTGATGCTGCATACCCAAGAGCACCCGCCGTCTGTTCTACGTTCTTGACCACTGTACCAGTGCTGTCAGTGGTCAGGCTCGAGGGTCCACTGATTTTCTCAGGTCCACCAAGAATAATCTTTTGGAAAGTTGCGCGTGTACCCGAACTGGTTGGGCGACTCACTACAACGATGTTGAGATTAGGTCCACCAACCTGGTTCCAATTTGTTATTTGACCGCTATAGATGCCTTTAAGTTGCTCCGTTGTCAAGTTCGTAACACCAGTTACCTTGCTGTTAACAATAACAGTGAAGATAACAACTGCTACCTGGTGATCGACAAGATCGGCCTGACCACTCTTACTGAAGATATCAGAGTCACCAATTTGAACTCCACCGGACTCAGCCTGAGATAGACCAGTACCGCTACCACCAAGACCGATTGTGATGGTCGCCCCAGAACACTTCTTTTGATAATCTGTTGCGACAGCCTGTGCTAAAGGGGCTAGTGCGGTAGAGCCGGAGGCGTTAAGTGTGCCGGATATACAATTGTATGCGCCAGGAGTACCCAGGGTGGTTGCAGTGGTACCGGCTGTGCCGGTACCACTTGTAGTTGTAGTACCGCTCCCAGTAGTGGTGCTACCACAAGCGGAAATAAGCATCATTAACGCTATAGAAAGGGCCAAGACGGGCGCCATACGCCATTGCTTTGACATGAAATTCTCCTACTGAATTTAAAATGAAATGAAACGAGAAAATGATACACAGCATGAAGAGAATGTGGATGTTTGTTGTATTCCTATCCCCGGTACAAAACGCTCTGTCATGCGTTACCTTACATCTATACGTTAACACTGATGCATTAACCATGCTTTATAGATAGGTTAAGAGATCGTTAAATATTCCTACAGGATAGGTAGTGGACTTAACATACTCTAAGACTGAATATTAAAAATATGGATATATGAAACGAGAGCTTAGCACTTGTGAAAGTGCTAAGCTCTCGTTTATTTGCAACTACTTCAAAGTTGTTATTTTGAGTCAGAATTTCCTGTGTTAGAACCTGTTATCTTAGAAATGACAGCTTCCGCTGCTTCCGTTGCTTTGGAAGTTATACTCGTGCCGCCTGCCGACGTTGCGCCCGGTTTAAGCATAACTGTGCCATGAACTTCAGGGGGTGCGGGTGCAAGAATGGGTATCTGACCAAGGGCTTTTGCCGCAACCATGCTAAACTGCCCCTTGCCATCAAGGGATGGACCTTGCGCAAAACGAGAGTTTTCGGGAACGGGTGCTGTAGACTGTATAAAGAACTGATACGCGTATTCGTTATGCTGATTCTTCATTGAAAAATCACTTGGAGCAGGAAGTGGTTCCTGGAGTTCCTCGATAACGGCTAACCACTGTTCCTGATGCATGGTATCACGTGCCAACATAAAGGCAAGCATATCCTTCATGCCAGGGTCATCAGTCATCTCCCATAAACGTGCTGCTAGAACGCGCCCACTCATTTCAGCGGCGGCATTCGAATGCATATCAGCAACAAGGTTGCCTGTAGCAACAATCCAGGAACCATTGAAGGGAACACCATTGCTATTTTCTGCTGTAGCAGAGAGACCTGCCGAAAGGTAATGACGTGGATTCATTCCTCCCATGAATGCTCCCACCACGGGATTTTGAGCTACTATCTCATCTTGTAGTTTGGTGGGAGCTCCTTCAAGGTTTAGTGCGACAGCTACAGCAAGCATCTCAACATGTCCGATCTCTTCAGTGCCAGTGTTGTAGAGCATATTTTTATACTTTTCGGGTGCTCGGGAACCCCAGGCCTGGAAGAGGTACTGAAGCATCACACGCATCTCACCGTCGATACCACCAATTGCCTGTTGCAGCATCTTTGCATAAAGTGGATTGGGCTTATCACAACGAACAGTGTAGGCCAGATGTGGATCACTGTAAAACATGATTGTCTCTTTCTTCTGCCTTACCCATAGCCAAGCATCGGTTTTGCTATTGTACAGTGTCCTTCCATAGACACACATGATGTTGCCGACTCTGGCAGGGAAACTGAAACTATTGCTGTACTTCCATCTATTTTTGTGAAATTTCAAAGAATCCAGATTCATAACATGACACGAAAAGAAACAAATAAAGGTTACAGCGTAATTTGTCAGGCATTCTGTTTCAACAGGAGTTCCAGTTGCCCATATCTATTACTGTCCACTTACTGCTTCCATATTGGAATGTAAAGGTGTGGCGAGCAGTATCCACAGTTACATTAGGGGTATCAGCGTGTGCAAAGGTGTATTGAGCACAGGCAACAAATTGTGGTTGATCGGCTGGTCCCGTTTGCGCCAGATAGGTGAGGCTATCAAAGTTTTGTATGACGTTTTTGCCTTTGAAATCACTTTCATTATATCTGACGTTGCATTGCACCTTGTTGATGTATATCGTAAGCATTATAAATATATTCTAGCAATGCTGCTCTTCAATAGAGAACTATACATCGTTTGTAGGCCTTTGTCAAAAAACAGCGGCGCTATCTTCGTGATAATTAATACTTCAAAGTACAATGGAGAGATGAAAGAAGCTGGGAATGAGCAATAACTCATTCCCAGCTTCTTTCATCTCTCCATTGTTTTTCTTACTTTATTGTCCCATTTTTTCCAAAAAGCTGGCGACGGTCCGTATGCCCTTGAAGAATTGTTCAAGAGAGTATTTCTCATTTGGAGCGTGTAAGTTGTCATCGGGTAGACCAAAACCCATCAACACAACAGGTACTCCTAATATTTCGGAGAAGAGGGATGCAATAGGAATAGAGCCACCTTCACGTAGGAACACCGGCTCCTTACCATACGTCTCCTTAAGTGCCGCTATGGCCGCTTGAATTGGAGAGCTATCGGGTGTCACGAGTATCCCTTCACCACCATGGACATTATGTACTGTGACAGTTACATCAGGTGGGGCAACTTCCTTCACCGCCTGTTCGAAAAGCTTGAACACCTCATCGGATTTAAGGTCCGCTGGTAGGCGCAGACTAATCTTCGCTTTGGCAACGGCTGGAATAACGGTCTTTGCACCCTCGCCCACAAAACCACCAACAATGCCGTGTACCTCAAAGGTTGGACGCGCCGAAATACGCTCTAAAGGCGGGTACTCTAGTTCGCCCGACAATTGAGAAACACCCATTTCCTCACGCAACGATTCGTTGATGTGCAACGGGTCGTTGTGCCAGAACTCTTTTTCCGCCTGCGTGGGCTTGCGCAACTTGTCATACAACCCAGGAATGTGAATATGGCCATCCGCATCCTTCAAACGACTAATGATTATCGCAAGCGCGTGAATTGGATTGGGTGCAATACCCCCGTAAGAGCCTGAGTGAAGGTCACGCCTTGCACCATGCACCTCGACCTCTGTATAGATGATACCGCGCAGCCCTGAGATGAGTGCGGGAATATCTTTCGCGGGCATGTGTGTATCACAAATGAAGGCTGCATCACATTTCAGAGATTCGGGCGAAGTTCTCACATAATACTCGACAGATTCGCCTCCAGCCTCTTCCTCGCCCTCGATGAGTACACGTACATTCACAGGAAGTGTACCATTGACACTCATCAACGATTCTAGGGCTTTGAAGACAAGCATCGTCTGCCCCTTGTCGTCACACGCACCACGACAATAGATGTTGCCATCGCGTATCGTCGGCTCAAATGGAGGAGTATCCCACAAATTGACAGGATCGACGGGTTGTACATCATAGTGTCCGTAGAGTAAAACCGTTGGTTTTCCTGGTGCTTTGAGCCATTCTCCATAAACAAGGGGATGCCCCTGTGTTTGAATCAGTCCAGCACGCTCAAAGCCAATACGTTGCAATTGTGAAACGGCATACTGTGCTGCACTCTGCATATCGCTCGTATGCTCCGGTAGAGTGCTAATACTGGGGATGCGGAGCCAGCCTTTCAAATCCTCAAGAAATGCGTTCTCGTGTGTTGTTATAAACGTCTCTAGTTGTGTCATTATATGTATCCTTTCTTTGTACCTACCTGGTACTTACCTGTACGGATTCACTGTAGCACATTTATTTAGAGATTTGGCTGTTCTTTAAACATGATAAAGCAACTTCCTATGCATAACGGAAAGTAGTGTATTGGCTAGCGTCAACATGTGCTCAAATTGCTCAGCCTGTTCTTCAAGGGAGAGGTCTTTATGCCAGCGTGGAACAATGTGCTGCTCGTAGGCTGCGATCTCACTTCTGACGAGTTGTTTGAGATGAAAACGGATGAGCGCAGGAAGAGCAAGTGGCAAGCCAAGTTGCTCGAAGTGCTGGTATAATTCGACAAGCAGCACATCATCACCTGTGAAAATAGTTTCTCCGTCAATCTCTTGAGGAAAAAGAAGTTCTTGCCGTGTCAGGTCGTCAATGTGCTCAACCGTCACGATACAGCGTTGCGCTAGTTCTACTTTAGTGAGTCGTATCTGTTGCTCATTTGTAGCTATGCTACGTGAGAAGCGTTGTTTGAGCGCAAGTTTCATCTGCATATCGCCTCGTTGCACCCGAAGCTCCAGCAAGTCCTTGATAACCTCCAACGGAAGATGGTGTTGCTCTTTCAATTCGCGGATTATTCGCAGTACCGTGACATGCTCCTGCTCATAATATGCGATACGCCCGCACATAAGTGGTGCTGGGAGAAGCCCCTGTGTATTATAAAAGCGAATGGTGCGACTGGGAACACCTGTTTGTTGAGCGAGATCATCGATGCGCCACAACCGCTGCTCTGAGCCTGCGTGTTCTTCGCGTTGTTCTATAGATTGCGCGTCGCTTTGTACCAACAACCCTACCTCATTGGAAATATGTATGTTTCCCCAATAATTGCCATGTCCATTTTACTACACCCATCAGCATCTGTATATCTTGGAATGTGGCAAGGAATGGTATGTGAAAACCAATAGTCCTATTTTTCCCCAATTGCTAACGAACATAGGTACATTTCTATAGAATCACAAAGAGTATGTGGTTTTACCTTCGCTCAGACAGTCAGCGAGGAATAGCATTTTACAGAAAGGGTACCTTTTATGATGGTTTCTCGATGTCGCGTATTTTTGTCAGAGCATCCTGGCTCACGTTTTGTCAGCCAGATGAGTCGTCAAGTACTCGTTCTCATGGTGTTAGCACTTGTTGCAACAGGTGCAATCGGAGGATCGCTTCTCGGTCTCAGTACTTTCGCACACGGCTCCTGCCGCGCCACTGATCGCACCTATCGTGTAGGCTGGGGCGACAATCTCAGTTCTATCGCAGTCCGTTATGGCATGTCGTACCAGTCTCTTGGCGCCTACAATGGTATTAGCAACCCCAACCTTATTTATGCGTATGAGTTGCTGTGCATTCCTGGAAGTAGCACCACATCGGGCGGTTCTGGCGGTAATGTTGGTGGAATTCCTGTCGCGTCTCAAAACTATTATGTTGGATTGGCCCAGCAGGATGCTATTAACGTAGGTATTCCAGCATACTTGTTTGTGCGCCAAATCTATGCAGAAAGTGGATTTCAGCCCAACGCATACTCTGGTGCAGGTGCAATTGGCATCGCCCAATTTGAACCCGGCACAGCCGCTGCACTCGGCATTAATCCTTACGACCCGGTACAATCCTTGAATAGTGCTGCACGCCTCATGGCTTCATACTATCATCAGTACGGGAGCTATGCGATGGCACTCGCCGCCTATAATGCTGGCCCTGGTGCCGTTTATTACGCCACACGTTGTGGAGGCTGGTGGATCTATTGTCTTCCCTCCGAGACGCAGAACTACATTCGTACCATCATGTATTAACGTATAGAACAACCGATGCTCCCAAAGCAACCTGCCATTAGGCTGCTTCGGGGCATCAATTTATACATATAAATGTGTCCTCGCCACTTTGGAGCAATAAGGAATTTTCTACAAGCCCTCACGCATTTAGACTTTATTAGCGCAACCATAAACCTGGCATATCGCCTAGGCAAGAACCAGGCCTATATTTCGCCTTCGGAGTCATCCATCGATACAAGTACTCCGGCATCTTGGTAGAGAGCAGCCACCGCCATGCGAATAGACAGGCTTGTTAGCTCTATTTCGTCGCCGGGCCCATAGGAGTCGTAGGTCCAACTACGTTGTGTACGACGATAGACGTCAACAGTTTGCTCCTTCGATGCAACAAGCACACATTCTCGAACGGTTGGACACGCTCGGTAATAGCTAAGTTTCTTTCCCCTATCGTAGGCTTCGGTTGAATCTGATAACACCTCCACAATAACACGAGGGGATTGTATCTCTGTCTTGTCGGGCGCTGGTTTGTCACCTTCATCGCACGTTACTGAAGCATCAGGGTAAGTGTAACGCCTGGGTGAGAGTCGTACCGCAACATCTGAATTGTAGATATAACATGATTTCCCTGCTGCGCGTAACATGTCTTGAAGCCACGAACGACGTTACTGCCAATGCTACTATGTATAAGACTACCCCCTAACATAGCATACACATGCCCATCTATATATTCGTGCTTTGTGTCGTGGCTGACTCGTTCCAGTTCGCGCCACTCATCCACGCTCATATCATGTGACAATGATTGAGCTACCATTGTTTCTCTCTTAAATTATGTCTTACTTTCGACCCAATTTCGCCAGTACTGCGCCCTTCAATAAGCCAATTTCCTCGACTTTCAACAGCAACACACCGCCAAAGAATGTCACTACTGCGAGGCCACCTGCAATGATAACAGTGAGGAATGCCCCTAGCAGCGTATTTATTGAGAACAGCCCCACATGCGAAAGCAACACTTGTGCTCCCCAGGCAACAACAACCATTGCAGCCGTTACCACAAGAATTTTCAGCAAAGTAGGCATTGTCTTACGTAGACTGACTGACCCGCTCACGAAGCGTAGTAGTACCAGCAGAATTATACCGTGCATCGAGTTCTGCACTGTATTTGCCAGTGCCAACATAGGCATACCCAAAACTGTATGACTGAAAGGTAGCGCAACTGCGAGATAGCCCAGGATACTCACAAACTGTACGACAACAGGAATAACTGTATTCTTACGTGCATAAAACGCGGCGATCAACAACTGGTCTATCGCAACAAAAGGGAGTTGGTATGCGTAATTTTGTAGTGCGAGGGAGGTCAGTTGAACATTCTCTGACGTATATTTATTATGATGAAAGACAAGGTCAACAATAGGATTTTGCAGCACTATCAGTCCTGCGGCTGCGGGTATCATCAAGAGTAAACCGAGACGAAAGCCAAGGAGGAGTGTTTCTTTGAACCGCTCGTCATTGCCATCGCGTACATGCTGCGAAAGTGTGGGTAAAACAGCGAATGAGAGCGCGGCGGCAACAAGTCCAATGGGAAATTGTATAAGCGTGGTCGCAGCACGTAAAGCTGTATAATTTGCCTCACCACACCCACCAACGTGAGTAGCGAACGCTAAACATGGTGTGTTTGACGCGAGATGTTGGTCGAAGAAGATCAGGGCTGTACTCACAAGGAAACTCAACGCTACTGGCCCATAGAGTCGAAGAATACGACGTAGCGCAGGATGTTTGAGGTCAAGCACCAGCATGTATCCGAAGCGTTGGCGGCGCAGTCCAGGTATTAGCAGAGCAATTTCGCCAGCGGCACCCAGTAGCACACCAAAGGCCAGTCCATAGTTTCCAAAATAGTGTTTTCCCAGAATACTACCGACAATCGCGCCGATGATAATTCCTACATGATACGACGCTGTCGCAAAGGCAGGCCAACCAAACTCTTTTAGAGAGTAGAGCGCGGCAAGCAATACCGCGAACGGACCAAGCGCAATGAGCGAAAAGAAAATGATTTGAGAATATTGAAGTGTCAAAGTCTGTCCGGCGGGTTTGTAGCCCGACACCATAAATGCCTTCACGAACCAGGGCGAAACGAAAAAGAGAAAACATAAAGAGGCGAGAAGCATCACAATTCCAACAAGGTTGACCAGCGTGAATACTAATCGACGGAGTTCATTCCGCTTCTCCGGCGCGGCATAATCAGTAAATGTCGGAATAAGAGCACCTTGCACAGAGCCATTCACCAGGAAATCGTTAAACGTTTGAGCAGGTAAGAGGGCAGAACTAAATGGACCAGCAATTGCAGACCCAAATTGAGTAATTACAATCTGGCGTACCATACCGAGTACACTGCTTCCAAGATTGCCTAGCATCACGAAACCCGCAGACTTCACAATCTCACGTCTCTCGCTTAGCTGCGACTCCCCAAGTGTTATTTCAACCATAGGTTCAGGGATTGCCATCTGTTCGGATGTGGTGAGACCCGACATCACAACAGGCTGTATGCCATTTCCGGTAGAAGATTTTTTGATAGCGTCTTTTGCCATTACAATTTATTCTCCGCGTATCTTCGCAATGAGTGCCGTTGTCGAATGCCCTGGTAGATACGGAATTAATTGCACACTACCACCGTATTCCTGTACCACGCTTGCCTCTGGTAAACGGCTCAGGTCCGGCGTCCCATCCTGTATACTTGCATAATCGCCGCCCTTAATATAAATTGCGGGTTGCAACAAACAAACCAGTGGACCTGCCGTTGGCTCATCAAAGATTGTGACATAGTCAACACAGGTCAGCGCAGCAAGAATTTCGGCACGTTCCATCGCTGGTACATATGGGCGTCCTGACCCTTTGAGTCTGCGTGTACTCTCATCGCTATTGAGGCCAAGTACAAGAAAATCACCACGCTTCCGTGCCTCTTGTAAGTAACGCACATGACCCAGGTGTAATAGATCGAAGCAACCATTGGTAAAGACAGCGCGCTCACCTGCCTGCTGTCTACGTCGTACCTCGTCCGCAAGTTCCTCACGCGTATAAAATTTTGAGTGTGTAGTATTTATCATGTTCTTCATTGCAGTATACTCATCAATTCTTCTGGTGTATTGCTGGCCGCCCCAAGGCGACGCACAACAAGGGCTGCCGCCGCATTCGCAAGATATGCGGCCTCTATCATACTCGCACCAGCCGTAAGTGCCAGCGTAAAGGTTGCAGCAACGGTATCACCTGCTCCATTTGTATCGACGATCTCACTAGCTCCTGAAAGTGGATAGATAGGGAAATGCGTGGAAGCCTTGTCCGTCTCGAACAGGCTCATGCCTTCGCTACCACGCGTCACCAGCACGCTTTGGGCATTACTGCCACGCAACAAACGCTGTCCAGCCTCATCTAACTCTGCCTGTGTCTTAATCGTCATGCCGAGCGTCAGTTCAGCCTCCGGTTGGTTAGGCGTCAACGCAGTCACACCTTGAAAACGGAAGAGCGAGCCGTGTGAATCAGCAACGATTATCTTATTTGAGGCTCGTGCAACTGGAATACATGCCTCGATAATATCAGGACTAATCACGCCGTTTTCATAATCCGAAAGGACTACCGCATCAATTGTGGGTAGCATCGCTTTAATGTAGTCAAGAATATGCCCTTTGCACTGCTCTGATATTTCAGACGTATCAACCCGGTCAATACGCACAATGTGTTGTTGCACAATCTGTGGACTACCTGCCATAATGCGTGTCTTAGTGGATGTAGACCGTGTTGAGTCAGTGAACAACCCCTCATGATGCATACCCAATACATCTACAGCCTGTCGCAGGTCCTCTCCTGGCTTATCGCTTCCTACAACACCTGCAAGAAAGACCTCGGCTGCCAACGAGCGAACATTTACGCCTACATTGGTAGCTCCCCCAGGAATGGTACGCTCCTCGTCCAATTCCAGGATAAGCACGGGTGCTTCACGTGAAATACGCGTTGGGCGTCCAATCAAATATTGATCCGCAACCATATCACCGATGACCAGCACACGCTTCCCTTTGAATTCTTCAATTAACGAGCGTAGACGCGCTACAGTAATCGTCTCGGAACGTGGAGTTTCTAGTATCATCGTGTTCCTTCCTGTCCTCTCCGTCCTTTGAGCACAATCAGGAGCATAAAGCGCGGAATCGCGAGCATTCTACGAAAACGCCAGGGTTCACGATACAACCGATAGAGCCATTCCAGTCCCACTCGCTGCATAAAGTGTGGGGCGCGTTGTTTTCGGCCCGACAAGAAATCAAATGCGCCCCCTACACCGATTGCCACCGCCGCAGGCAAGCGTGACAAGTTACGCGCTATCCATAGTTCTTGTGCGGGCGCACCATACGCGACACATACAATATCAGCCTGTGCTACCCGTATACGCTCAATAATCGCGTCTTCCTCAGAAGGCGCGGGCGAGCCAGCATAGGTGCCAGCGATCTGTACGCCAGAAGCAAGCACTTGCAAGCGTTCTCCTGCTTCTTCCGCAACACCGGGGGCGGCACCTAGCAAATAGAGACGATGACCTTTGCCTGCACAATGTTTCGCAAGTGCAACAAGTGTGTCAGTTCCCGTTACACGTTCAGGCGTGGGTTTGCCCACATAGCGTGTTCCCCACACAATGCCAACACCATCAGCCATAACGAGTGCGGCATAATTTATAACATGCCGAAAAATAGTATTGTGTTGTGCCATCATCACAAATTCTGTGTTGACTGTCACTACCTGTCGACATGTTAAGTGTTCACTACTTTCGCGCTGTCGCATTACAAGCTTGTCGATCTGCTCTACCGCTTGCTGTTGTGAGACGCGGTCAACACGCACTCCTAGAAGGAATACCGATTCATGCAATTGAGACATAGATAACATCTTTAATAACATATATTTTTACCAACTAATTATATCCATTTCAACATTCGAGATCACCACATCTGGACGTGTTTCTTCTATAAAACGTTGCACGCGCACAAGTATCTCGTTCGCATGCTGTTTGCTATTACTGACACAGCTTACTCCAAGTTTAGCAATTTGCCAAAGGTCCTGATCCTGCACCTCAGCGATTGCCACATCAAACTAGTTGCGTACCCGTGCCATAACTGATTTAACAACCTGCCGCTTATCTTTCAACGAATGACATTCCGGCAGATGTAATGTAATCTTGCACGCACCTATAATCATGGGACGATTATAACATACATAGTGGCAGCATTCCTCTAACTCTGGTACAATTGCAAGTTGAGAGAAAGAATGAGGAGCATTATCATTATGCACGACAACAAACCAATGCAATACATTCCACAACCAACACGCGATGAGGCACGTATGCTACCACGCGTTCATATATCAGCACACCCTGTTATGGCGCATAAGGTCACAGCCCTACGCGATAAAAATACCCAGCCACGGGATTTCTACCGTCTCGTTAAAGAGATTGGAGCACTCCTCGCCTATGAAGCAACCTCTACGCTAGCACTCGAAGCGTGTGCTATTGAAACTCCACTCATGTCGATGGAGGGATGTTGTCTCGCAGGTGGTATCGGTGTCACTCCAATTCTACGTGCTGGCCTTGGGCTAGCGGAAGGCTTCCGTGAGGTTATTCCAGACGTGCAAATCTGGCATCTGGGATTACGGCGTGACGAGCGAACGCTGCGAGCAATGGAATATTATAATCGTCTACCGTACGAAGTCGACCTTCAAGTATGTTATGCAGTTGATCCTATGCTTGCGACTGGTGGCTCCGCGATTGATGCGATCAATATCCTTAAACAACGTAGCATTCCGCGTATCTCATACATAGGTATTCTCGCCGCCCCCTATGGTGTGCAGCAGTTATCGCAGAAACATCCCGATATAGATATCTATATAGCCGCCATGGACGAGCGATTAAATGATATCGGCTATATCGTTCCTGGCCTGGGCGATGCCGGAGACCGTCAATTCGGAACATTTCAGTATTAAAGAGAGCAGACCATGTTACCAGATCAAACCAATTCATCGCTTTCCCCGCAAGAGATACGACCTTCTGCACAAGAGGAAACACCTGTAAGTACTACAACTGGTATGGATGAAGATGCCCTTTTGCCCGCCGTAGAAGGGCAACCGATACTCCCCACGCAAGAGGCATCGCTTCCACCTGAGGCACAGGGCGAGACCAATGGTGGTCCGCTGGGTTGCTGTCTTGGTACTGTTGTAGGACTCTTCTTGACGGCCCTCCTAATTCTCGGTTTATCCATTCTGCTCTCCAACGGTGGTACTCTTAGCTTTGCAACCATTCCTGTACTCGTGGCTGGTACCATTGTTGGTGGCTATCTCGGCTGGAGAATTGGCAAACGCATCTACAAAGAATACGAACCAGCCGTTGTGAAACGTCAAGTCCGAGCAATCGCCGTCAAAAAGAAAAAAAGAAAGGTGAACAAACATCTTTCTTGAAAAGACAGCAGAGACAATAAGATGTGCGGACCAGACTTGGTTAACAGTCTGGTCCGCACATCTTATTCCTCGTGTTATGAAATTTTGTTAGGTACTGTGATCGTCCCAGACTTGATCTGATTTGCGAAATTATCGGCTGTTGTCTTGAGATCAGCAGGTAGACCAGCAGCAATAGGGGCATAGCCAACACCGTCATGTGCAAGATCAAATGGAGGTGGATTATTGGAATAATTTCCATCCTCGGTATTCTTGATCGTGTCATATACAGCAGTATCGACGCGTTTTAGCGCACTCGTTACCACACTAGGATAAAGTGAGCCCTGGTCAGCATCAACACCAATACCGTACACACCTTTCGAGTTTGCAGCATCAAGTGAACCAACACCACAACCGCCAGCGACCTGGAAAATGATATCAGCTTTGTCACTGTTGATACGGCTATTGGCAATATCTTTACACTTCGCGGTATCGGTAAAGCTCTGTGAGAAGTTTACCAGTACTTTGACTGAAGAATCAACTTTTTGCGCACAATATTTGTAGCCCGCGATATAATGGTCAACTGGCGGAATGTCGAGACCTCCAACAGCAAGAATAGTGCTTGCACCTAGCAGCTTCGGGATTTTGGTTTTGCCGTCTAGCTCCATCTGCCCTGCAATAGCACCGACGAGGCAGCCTGCCTCTTGCTCTTTGAAGAAGAGTGGCGCGACATTTGGCAAGTTATCACAGTTGCCTTTTGCATCAGTGGCACATCCATCAATAATACCAAATTTTTTGCTTGGATACTGCTTCGCCACACTATCTAATGGCTGTTGCATTAAGAAACCAACGGCGATCACTAGATCAGCAACCTTAGCAGCTTGCGTAAGGTTCGTCACATAATCGTTTTGTGAATTGGTCTGGATAACTCGCTCTTTGAAGCCATATTGTGCTTCGGCCTTCTTGTATCCTATATAGGCGAGATGATTGAAACCATTATCGTTCAAACCACCGATATCTGTAACAAGAGCCACCTTCAGCGTTGATGTTGGTTTTGTCGAGCTACCACTCCCAGGATTACTCGCGGTACCACTACTGCCACAAGCCACCAGGAGAAGTGAAAATAGTGCGAGGAGCGATGTGGCTTTCGCAAGACTGCGCATAAAATAGGTCCTTTCTTCTCTATCATTAGAGAACAAACAGGTAAAGAACATGTAGTGGAATATGATAGAAGAAACTGTTCTGCTATAGCGATACACACATGTTTTGGGCGTCACTGCATCATGGCAAAATGCAGTGCAACACCATTCTATTGAGACATACGTCAAGAGATAAGCAATTCTCACACAAAAATAGTGAGGCTGGTGCAAATGCTGCTTGCATCTAACCTCACTATTTTTATGAGCGTAATAGGCTGTGTACTATGCGCGAATCTCTTCAAGCATGGACAGGTTTACAAACAAGTCACAGCTTTGGCGCAGGGTCGCCGACATTGCCTCATCAAAGGCCGCCACCTCGACACGGACACCATGATCAGAACAGTAGTCGAGCATTGGCATAAAGTCGCTATCGCCACTGACAAGCACAATGCAGTCGACAGCGGCACCGTCGACGAGACGTACAACATCCATACAGAGATCAAGGTCGAGATCAGCTTTTTTTGCACCACTGGCGAATGTCTTATAGTTCTTCGTTGTGATGCGATAACCAAGTCCCTTTACCGCCGTCAAGAACATCTGCTCATCGCCGGGTTGTGGGCTAGTAGGACAGTAGGCATGTGCTCGTACCAGACGGCGGTTGCCACGCAAGAAGTCGAGCAACTTGCCGAAATCAATCGCGATACGCTGAGTACGCGCTGAGTAGAGCAGGTTGGCAACGTCAACGAAGACGCCTACACGTTCAGTTGAAGGGAACGGAGGCAACGAAACTGAGACATTCGTCGGTGACTGATTCGCACGTCGTAGTTCCGTAACCATACGGTCCGTTTGTGTCTGAATCGCTTGCGAGACGAGGTTTGCGAAATGGTTCATAGAGGCTGCTGGTAACGTTGCCGATGCTCCTGTAGCAGTACCACCTGCTGGGTATGTCGTACGCTGTGGTTGTGATTCTACACGAACGGTACGTCCGTCACGCGTTGTGTTGACACTACCCCGTGCTGGTGATGGCTCTGGTCCCATGAATGGACCACTTGCTTCGTTCCCCTGATTCATCTGTCCCACCGTGTAGCCAGAAACAATTGTATATGGGTTCGCTGCCGCTTGTACTTCATCTGCTGGACTAGCTACGCGTATAGGTGTAGTTGGCTGTGCCTGCGGGATATTTTGTACAATGGGTGCGGCTGGAGCTAACGGTGCTGCTGATTGTGGAGGTGGTTGCACTGTCTGTTGTACGTTGTTCGTATTTACCACTGTCTCTTTTGGCACAGATGTACCGTTGGTTGTACGATGGCGACGGCGACGACGTGAATTAGCCTTTTGCAGTTCTGCATATTCCAGTGGTGGCAAGTCCTCTGGCGCAACATCTTCTGCATTGGCCTTGCTTTCAGTAACAAGTGTTGCGGCTATGTCTGCTAAAGATGCAGGTGTCGAAGTTTGCTCTTTCTCACGGTGACGTTCCAAATGTTGCCGACGTCTCCCCTGCTCTCCAGGAGAAGAGATGGTGCTGGTACTTTCCATAGTTGCTGGCTCTCCGCTCTGCTGCTCCGGTGTAGGAGTTCCTACGATACTGGCAGTAGGAGTCTTTACTTCCGGCGTAGTAGTCTGGCTTTCCTCGGTGCGTGCAAAGGTTGGAGTTGGCTGAGTCGCAGGTGGAGGTGTCAATACTATGCCGTTGTTTGATGGTACCGAAGTCGCTTGAGCAGGCTTGCTTACTGGCTGTGCTTGTTGAGCCTGCTGTGCAGGACGGTCAAAGCGATATCGACGTGGTGGTTTAGGTGTTTCAGGTATTTGTTCAGAAGCAGAGTCAGCAGACACTTCTGGGCTTGCTATTGGTGTCTCCAAAGATGCATTTGCAGGAGTAGCTGATGCAGCCGACTCGTCGCGGTGCCGTGTCGATCCATGACGCGGTAAGCGCAGACGCTGTGCGGGGCGAAGTAAAGGTGATACTGGACGCTCTTGACGTTGCGCTGTTGGTGTTGCTGGAGCCTCCTCTTCATGCTTCGTCTCTGAAGCAGCCACAACCCTCTGGTTTTCCTCCATTAAAACTGCTTCATCAAGCGATTGGGCTGGTGCATCAGCAGTATCGACAGTTGCCATATCATCGATAGCAGGAATAAATGCTGATCCCTCACCAAAGTCAACAGGAGGCAATACCTCTTCCAACGTGACAGGTTGTTCAGACGTTAAGCTGTTTGTCTCGGGGCTAGCAAATTCTGCGAAGGTTTCAGCTTGTGGCTCTTGCAATGAAGCATTTATGTGTGCCTCAGCTTGTGCTTCTGCATGGGCTTGCGCCTGGCGAAACTCCTCAATAAAAGAGGTAAAGGGATGTGAAGTTTCCTCACTTGTCTCTGGTAAGGAGGTAACTTCGGCAACGACTGCTACGCTCTCATCCACAAAAAGAGGGGCCGCAACCGCATCAACTGTTTCGGGCGTAATCTGTTCCGCTTGGGCAAAAGCTGCTACAGGCTCTTCTATTATATCTCCTGTTTCTTCTGGAGAGGCTTCGTACTGGTAAGCAAGGGGAGCTTGTACTTCCTCTATATGAGCAGAGTCTATCGCTGCTTCTGGTGTTGTCACATCGGTATCTTCAACCATGAATACAGGGATAGTTTCTTCCATGGTAGATGGCTGTTCCATAGAAAGTTCATCGCTTAATGCAGCAGGTGCTGAAAAAGGATCGTCATGAGAAAATTCTGATGTAGAATTTTCCGCCTCAGAAGATGAAGAGGTGTCTACGGATGTTTCGAGAATATCTTGTTGTTCCACAACAGCTTCATCAACGGTATTCGCGTCGTTTGCTTCGTTGTGTTCATACGGTGTATGCTGTGTTGCCACTAATATCTCCAGTCTCAGTCATTACGGACCGGAGCGCAGGGTAATATACGTCTTTCATTGAAGATATGCAGGGCAAGCCACTCATCATATGTCCATCGTTGTATTTGTCAGAACGATAATGGCGGCTCTGCCTCTTGATTTCCTTCAAGGCACGCAACGGGTTTTCGGACGAGGAGGGTATGTGCTCATAATAGAAACGCACATAGATGTTTGATTTCTCTCACTTCACATCTGCTATGAGCAGACTTGGCTTCTCTCTCGCACCGATCCGCATTGTCAATGGGCGGAAAAACATCTGAGCTTGTAGCTCGTACAATCCGCCCCTCTCTTCTTCTTGGCAGTCGTCTTATACTGCGCTCTACTTAATAAGTCGGTCCGAACTTGTCTTTGTCTACGCCGTTATCTTCACAGAAACTGTACACTTCCATCGAACGGCGGAACCCAGGCGTGTACAGAAAAGACGGACGGATAATACAATGTTAATCTTCCGTCTCTACGACCAAAGGGACAGAACGCATATCGGTACGCATACTCTGTTGAGGTTCGTTCTCTTGCGTTTCGATAAACTGCCCCTGTTTAGAATGTATTTCAAATGATTGCTGCGTCTTCTGCGTGGCCCACCAAACAGCGATAATACGCTCTATAGCTGTCACATTCGAGAAGACTGCAAGTATGGCCAGTATCCAGATACTGGCACCGGATAAAAGACCAATAGCCAGGAGAACGACACGTTCTGGGCGAGCGAGTAAGCCAACTTTGCACTCGATTCCTAACCCTTCGGCACGAGCTTTGGTATAACTAACCATTAAGGAGCCGACAATCGCCGTATAGACGAAGGAAATCATCCATACTTGCTCATGCGCTGTAGGCCATAACACATCTCGGAAGTTCGCGGGCCGCTGCAATGTATACCAGAGCAGCCCGAACAGGATGATACTCTCCGAATAGCGGTCTAGCGTCGAGTCGAAGAAGGCTCCAAAGGTGGTGGCTGTATGTTGCACACGAGCCATCGCCCCATCGAACATGTCAAAGACGCCAGCAAGGAGCACCAGCAAGCCACCTACAAACAAGGATCCTTGAGCAATCACCACTGCTGTCAGTAGGCTCAGCAGTAACCCTATTCCGGTTAACATATTCGGGGTAACGCCTAAACGAGCCATCGGTTGCATGATCTTCATAACCAGATGTCTACCCCACTGCTGGATGCGTCTGCTAAACATATCTCTATTGTACCACACTTTGCCTAGAGAACAATAGTTTCTTTTTGGAAGGAGTCGTCATTCTTCAAAGTAAAAGCAGGGAAACAGAAGAAAAATAGACGTTTAGGTTTTTACATGCTCACACACGAAAACCCTAAACGTCTATTTTTCTTCTTGAAACGAGTGTTTACGCGACAGCGATAGCGGCTGAACGACGGCGACTCATCTGACGTCCTTCTTTGCTAACCCGGTACTTTGCCCAGTGCAGGTAATCCTGTACATCCCATAGGCTACCACCAGGAGCACTCAGCCCTGCTTCGATGCTTGCACGCACATCTTGAGCATTCTTGCCCTCGAACCAAGTGCGACCACGACCAATACCATTCAAGGTGTGAGCATCGCTGTTGCCAACTTCGGGTAGGCCATACACACCACGATTGACACGCATCGCTTGCTTATTCGCGTAGATACCACAAAAGCTAGCATTCCAGGTCTCTACACCATCGAACCATACGTCTTGATTGGCATGAATACGGTCCATCACTTCTCGTGAACAACTATGTCTAAACAGCGGATGCAGTGGATGTGCGATAATCGCTAAACCACCCTGCTCATGAATCAGATCGATGCTGCGCTCCATGCTCAAGCCTTGTGGAACGAGTTTCTCAATGAAAAGTCCTAGCAAATGACCTTCCTTTGTACTTACCTCTTCACCAACAACGTAGTCGAAGCGGTAATTACCCTTTTCCCACAGATCACGCGTACGCAACGATCCTTCGATGACATCATGGTCGGTAAGCGCAATCACATCCAGATTGGTCTTGTTTTGAACATGGTCAAGAATTTGTTCTATGGTGCCAATACCGTCGCTATAGGTACTATGCATGTGCAAATCTGCCTTGCCCAATTTCCCCGCTACATGCGCCTGTTGTGGTGTCATCTGGTATGACTTTTTCAACATCGCGGTGTCTTCGATCACCTTCTCAGGGACATTGGTCATGTATTCGCTCGTCCTCATGCCACTCCTTCTTTGCTGTGTGTTGTTAATGGATATGTTTCAAATTACTAAGGTATATGTCGTACACTCTCAGGCTACCATAGGTGAGTTAAAAATCTGCTGTATCAGGCTTAAAAGAGTGTTATGTATTGTTAAAGAAATGTTGTGTTTTCAATTCTCCATTTATATATCAGTCTCAATCAGTGCCTCTCCGATAGGAGGAGCCGCCATAAGCAATGTTGGATCGACTAGTGTGTTCAGGCGCTGCAGGCACAACTGATACTTCTGACGATCAAGAGAGCAGTAGACCTGCCGTCCAGAGCGACGCATAGAGATCAGTCCAGCCCGACGAAGTTTGCGTAGATGCCACGAGACAAGCGGCTGACTCAGGCGTAATTGATCGGTAAGTGCCGTTACAGTCGTCTCGTCCTGACGCGCAAGGTGGTAAACAATGGTAAGCCGTGCCACGTCTGCTAACGCTTTCGTCATAAGCTTGAGTTCGCGCCAGTCATCCATCGGCATAACCTTCTTCATTGATAGCTTTTTACATAAAGATTTATTTCATAAATTTCTCTTTATATTTTATAGTATAGGCGTGTTTTTGTCAAGGTTGTGATATACTAAGAGAAATTTGGTACATCGGTACACAGGTCTAATGATGACATAAGCCAGCCAACAGAGTAACGTTCATGTAGAACGACGGGCGACATTTATGGTCGTCCGTTGGTGCGTGCCAAATTTGTTTGTCGAACACCATTATTTTTAAATCAACAAGGAGAGCGACTCATGGGACGACTCGACGGACGAGTAGCGTTTGTGACTGGTGCGGGACGTGGCATTGGAGCTGCAACAGCCCTTCGCATGGCCGAAGAAGGAGCGCGTGTCGCGCTTGCTGATATCGACGAAGCTGGCTGCAAACAGGTAGCCGCAGAATTAGAGCGCATCGGCTCCGAGGGACTTGTTGTACCCTGTAACGTTGCAGATAACGCGATGGTGCAAGCTGCGATGGAACAGACGGTGAACCGCTTTGGACAACTCGATATCCTTGTCAACAACGCAGGCGTTTTGCGTGACAACCTCTTATTTAAGATGTCAGAGGACGATTGGGAGACGGTTATGAACGTGCATCTCAAGGGTGCGTTCCTCTGTAGTCGTGCAGCGCAAGCATATATGGTAAAGCAAAACTACGGGCGTATCGTCTCGCTCTCCTCAACCTCCGCACTGGGCAATCGTGGCCAGGCTAACTACGCGACAGCGAAGGCTGGGCTGCAAGGCATGACGCGTACGCTTGCAATTGAGTTAGGTCGCTTTGGTATCACCGCCAACGCTGTCGCGCCAGGCTTCATCGATACCGAGATGACCCGTTCCACCGCACGCCGTATGGGTCTTGACCCACAGCAGCAGATAGAGGCGGGGGCGAAAATCATTCCAGTTGGGCGTGTTGGACAACCACGCGACGTTGCTAACGTCATTTGTTTTCTCGCATCAGAGGAGGCAGGCTTTGTCAGTGGGCAAATTATCTATGTCGCGGGTGGACCTCGCGGGTAATTGAAGGAAGGAAAGAATACTCATGCATCCCCAGGAACGCCGACAGGCGATCATTGTTCTCGATTTTGGTTCGCAATATAGTCGGCTGATTACCCGTCGTGTGCGCGAGTGTTCTGTCTATAGCGAACTGTTGCCAGCAACCACCACACTGGTATCACTGCAACAACAGTCACATCTTGATATCAAAGGCTTTATTCTTTCAGGAGGGCCATCGAGCGTTTATGACAACGATGCTCCCTCCTGCGACCCTGCTATCCTCACCAGTGGAATACCTGTTTTAGGTATCTGCTATGGTATGCAACTCTTCGCGACACAGCTTCATGGACATGTCGCACTCGCCCATGAGCAGCGCGAGTACGGTCCTGCTACTGTTGAAGTTCTCGCTCATGCGCCATATGATGCTGCCTTCCGTATTTTTGAGGGGATTTCTGCCTCTCCTGCACAGACCGAACACCTCGCGACACAAGAGAAAACGTTGCGACTTCCTGTATGGATGAGTCATGGTGATAGCGTTGATATTCTTCCACAAGGTTTTCGTGTCCTGGCTGAAACCGAAAGTAATCCAGTCGCAGCCATCGCTAACGCAGAGGGTATGGTTGGTCTACAATTTCATCCAGAGGTAACACATACTCCACAAGGCAAAGAAATCATTCGCAATTTCCTGTTTCGCATCTGTGAGTGCGATGGCACATGGACAGCGAATACTGTGATTGAAGAGGCGATCGAGCAAATTCGTGAACGCGTCGGTAATGAACGCGTCATCTGTGGACTCTCCGGCGGTGTCGACTCCGCTGTTGCTGCTCTACTCGTACATCGTGCAGTTGGTGAGCAACTTACGTGCGTCTTCGTCGATACCGGTTGCCTACGTGCTGGCGAGCGCGAGCAAGTAATAGATACTTTCGGAACGCATATGCACATTCCACTTGTTGTCGTTGATGCACAAAAACGCTTTCTTTCACGCTTAGCCGATGTCATCGACCCTGAACAGAAGCGAAGGATTATCGGTGAAGAATTTATCCGTGTCTTTGAGGCCGAGGCCGAGCACTTAGAGGAACAACATGGCCCAATCACGTTCCTGGCACAGGGCACGCTCTATCCCGATGTTATCGAAAGCACAAGCCATGATACAGCTTCTACCGCGACACGTATCAAGACGCATCACAACGTCGGTGGCTTGCCCGAAGAGATGTCACTTAAGCTGGTTGAGCCGCTGCGTGTACTGTTCAAGGACGAGGTACGTGAAATTGGCCTTGCGCTTGGCTTGCCTGACGAGTGGGTCTGGCGGCACCCCTTCCCCGGTCCTGGCCTGGCGATTCGTATTATTGGTGCCGTTGACGAAACAAGGCTAGCAATACTACGTGCGGCTGATACTATCGTCATCGACGAAATACGACGTGCCGGAATCTACCGTGACCTGGGACAAGCTTTCGCGGTATTGACACCACTACAAAGCGTTGGCGTGATGGGCGATGGACGCACCTATGCCAACGTCGTCGCAGTACGTGCCGTAACCACTGGTGATTTTATGACAGCGGACTGGGCGCGTCTTTCACCTGACCTATTGGGACGTATCGCCAACCGCATCATCAACGAGGTGCCTGAAGTAAATCGTGTCGTGTATGACATTACCTCTAAGCCTCCTGCAACTATTGAATGGGAATAACCTCATGATTGAATTTGAGTTCCTGGCACGCGGCTGCTATTCTCCAGAACAGCTTGTCGTTGACTATAATTCATCGCACCAGATATTCCTTACACCAGAGATGCAGGAAAAAATGGAGCGCATCTGGCACGAAAAGCTGGCAGTGGCAAAAAAAAAGAGCTTCCTGCTCTTTGACGGCAAGCTCTTCCGCTGTATGTACGCGGAAGAAAGAGCTGACCAAACACTACGGGTAAAGCTCGGTGATACACGCTACAAAGAATATGTTGCAACACGAACTCCTGAGTTTGTACAGGAGTTGACGCGTGATGGGCTAAGCAATCCACTTTCCGTTTGTTCCGTTATCGAGACGCTCGACGGATTTATTCTACTAGAAAAGCGTCAGGGAACCGATGTGCATGATGGACGTTTTCACGTCATTGGTGGCTTTATGGAGCGTGATGTGGACAACAAAGGACATGCACCTGACCCGTTTGAAGCAATGAATCGCGAGATGCGTGAAGAGACGGGGATACAGGTAAGGGATATCCGTGAGCAGTATTGCCTGGGTATGGTGTATGACACACTCGTACCACATCCGGAGCTATGTTTTGTTACACGCCTGAACATTCCACTCACAACAGTATCGAAGCGTAAACCGGAAGACAACGAAGTCAAAGAGTTACGCATGTTACGCGTGACTGCTGCAAGCCTCAAAGAGAGTATCCTCACTCATCACGGCAACATCTCTCCCACAGGAGAAGCCGCACTCATTCTTTACGGGAGTTGGAAGTTTGGCGTGGGCTGGTTCGATGATGTGATGAGTGAAATAGCGTAAGAAACCCAGGGAGATAGTGGCATTCTCCCTGGGTTTGCAGTTTCACGCTAATAACGTTTTAGGAAGACAAGTACAGCTGACTTCCTTACACATTTTGCCAGTTAGTAAATGGCGTGGGCTGAACATTTGAACTATTGTCTAAAATCACAATTGTTTCGTGATCTGCTAACGCAAGTGTACGTGGATCGCCCGTATAAGGTGTCAACTTACCGCTAGCGTCAAATACCTCGATTTTGAGCGTATCTAAAGCCCCAATTGTGTTGCCTGCAACCTGGGTGCGGCTCAGTGGTTGTCCCCAGATATCAAAAAACTCACCGAGCGTGTAGGTCTTCTGGTCGGGTGCTTCTTCGTGAATGATATCGTTTGTTGAGTGAGTATGCAAGGCATAGAGGCACGAGTCAGCATTATCGATACCAATTTGTGCCGGTATGGTACTTGGTTGCCCGTTAACATATAATTTAAGAGCAGAATGAATATGAGTTACAGCTCCTTCGCCTGATTGACATGAAATACCGTCAATTACCCGAGGGCCTGTAGTGCTAGTCGGACTTGCACTTTGAATGAAATGGATGAGTACTCCAAGTACTGCAATGCCAACCACGATGAGACTTGTCCAAAGAATGACTTTATTGCGGTTTTTTCGTTCCTGTTCCCGTCTTTGTCCTGTTTGCCGTTGTGGGCGTTGCGGGGAAACTGTCTCGCGTTTCCCCGGCTGTTTTCGTGTAGTTGAACCTCGCGTGCTCATGAAGTATCCTACGCTTTCTCGTTTCCATTGGTTTACACATCAGATTATAGCAAACATAGTGCATATTACGTAACGTGTCAAGTCGAAAATTAGAGGGATATTGTATTTTCCCTGCCTTTTTTCAACCTGAAGAATGGGAACATAAGAGCGCGAGGCAGCGCTGCTAGAGCAGAATCAACGCTTTCAGGGAGTAGATTTACGTCCTTTACTTTCTATTTTTATTCTCATCGCCTCCCGCAGACGTTTGCAGTGGCGACCATAGCGGATAAGGAAGACCAGCAAGACGATTGATCACAAGAGCTTGCAGAGTTAAGAGGATGACAGCACCCATGAGCAGCAAGAGTTGCCATGGATGCGTGAGGATACCAAGCGAGACAATAAGCGTTGTTGCTCCCGCAGGTGGATGAGGCGATTTGAGAATTACCATCACGCCAGCGGTAAGCCCCAACGAGAGCGCAGCCGCAATAACGCGCGGCCATGTCACGCCAACCACGAGTGCGGGACCCGCCATAGTCAAACCTGTCACGAGGAGACTGAGATATCCTGCGACAACACCAACTGCATGACCAATGATGGTATTGCGTGGTGAAGCACTTGGTGCAGTTGGTGTATAGAAAAAGAGAAAGGCGGTCGGGCCAAGCGACGGAAAGATGAGAGGAGAACGTGTGATAACAGCCAGTATTGACATCAGTCCTATACTGATGCAACCATTAAGAAAGCTAAAGAGCGCGAGGATGGGGAGGCGTGCGTGATGCTGCAAGAGCCAGGGGAGGCGTACCCGCACGAGGATGCCTCGCAGCACTTCAGACATCTCGCCGCCAATTGGGTGCTCACGATCAATTTGACCAGCTATATGCCTCTTTGGTGTGCTTGGGAGATCTGCATACTTCTCCTGCTGGTTTGATGCGTCTGTCTTGTGCATCTTCGGCTCCATGGTGTCCCTCCTGCTTTACATAGTACGTGATGTGTCTGTCTCTAGCAAAGTGTTGCAACAATATGGCTCAGCGGTCTGGTGGAAGCTGGCGTGGTGAGCTAGGATGACGATTCAGCATATGCAACATCAACAAGCCGCCAAGGAAGACCAGGCCGGATATGACTGCCATGAGCCAGAGAAATGCACCTCTCTCAGCAAGATAGAGTTCCAAAGCAATCGTCAAGAGCCATAGTTGAATAGCCATCAGCAAAATGCCTATCACAAGAGCGGTGAGGACTACGGCTACTTGACCAGGGGAGGGTTTACGTTCAATACTACTTGTGGTCTCACTGAGCAAGGATGATGCATTATCCATTAGGTACCTCCTCAACAGCATACACGGTTGTCCCATCCTGGTTCACCTGGATTTTTGGTAACGAGCGTTGTGGTGGACCTGCAAGTGGAGACCCTGTTTGTGCGTCGAACACACCCTCGTGGCACGGGCAGAGCAAGTGTTTACTCTCCTGATCGTAATACACCGCACAAGAGAGATGAGTACACCTCCCACTATATGCCACGAAACGCCCATCCGCCAGGTGAAGCAAGATAGCAGGGTCTTCCGTAGTAGGATACTGGAAATAGTGAACACCACCTACGGGCACACTGGTCGCTTCCGTGATTGCTTGTCGGCGTATCGTTTGGAGTGGTTTGAGATAGTTCAGGGCGGCTATGCCAGCGGTGGCGGCGAAAAGCGCACCTGATGCCATAACTGTAAATCGGAGCAATTCACGTCGCGAGACCTGATCGTCGGCATCCCAGTGATAGGGAAATTCTGCTTTCCAGCGTGTGAGACGATTGCGACTACGAGGAGTATTTCTTCCCGTTTGTTCAGTATGATTGCTTATCATTTTCATAGTACCCATGCCTCCTCTCGAGTGTGGTCAACCTGGTCCGCCCTTCCCGTGTGGGCGCGAGCTTCTTCCAGCAGTCCGGCGATATCCAGTCGTGGTGTCTCTTGCGGTAACACATGGTAGACTCTGGTGCGTACAGTCTGCGTACCAAAGGCGGTGAAATGCACAGGATGTCCCTCGCGCTGGTTCATGAATTCCTCGTAATCTCCATACCAGAGGGCCTGTGTTGGACACGCCTGCGCACACCAAGGCTTGAGATCTTGACTAGTACGGTCATAACAGAGGTTACATTTCTTCATCAGTCGTGCCTTGATGTCAAATTTCGGTACGCCAAAGGGACAAGCGTAAACACAGTTGCGACAGCCGATGCAACGCGAAGGGTCTGCTTGCTGCACAACGCCTTCTGCGGTAATGAGAATTGCCACGGCTGGACAGACTTGAGCACAGGGAGCGAGTGGGTCCTCACAATGCATGCAAACAGTAGGTTGTGTCGCCACACTAACGTCTCGATTCACAAAGTCCACCATGACCATACTCTCGCCCTTGTGCGAATCACATTCTCGACACGCAGCCTCACAAGCTCGACATCCAATACAGCGCGAGGGATCCACGAATAACGTTTTCACTGCCATATCTCTTTTCCTTCCTCCTTTTATAGCCTTTTAGTAGAGCAACTCAATAGGCTTTGGCATCTTTCTGATTCTTCGTTTCTCCAACGGTGTATGGAAACATCTTTGGGGCATCCTCGTAGGTAAAATTGGTAGTAACGCCATTCATTTGAGGAAATGTTAAAGGAACAGTAAGCTTCTCCACAGTCGCGGCGCACACTTTGTATTCTGGAATCTTCACGGCAGGTTCTACGGCAGGATTAGTGAGTTGATTGACAGCTTGCTTATGCCCATAATGGTAAGGAATAAAAAGCGTATCGGGTCGGATGGTAGGTACCACGAGCGCCTTGACTTCCATCGAAAAGCGCGGTGTGCGTACACGCACTATTTCATCGTGAACGATGCCCAGGCGTGCCGCTGCTTGTGGATGAATCTCCACCCAGGGTTCTGGTGCCTGTGAATTAAGAAAGCCCAATCTGCGCGTCTGATTTCCAGAGAGGTAGTGGTAGACTACCCGGCCCGTTGTGAGACGGAAGGGATACGCTCCCCCTGGTTCTTCTGCGGCAGGGCGGTACGGGATGGGGAACATCTTAGCCTTCCCATCCGGATGCCCAAAGCGCTCCGTAAACAACCATGGCGTTCCAGGGTGGTCCTCAGCCGGACAGGGCCAGAAGACGCCACCTTGCGCATCAATCTTCTCCCATGTGATACCATAATAATCGGAGACACCACCTTTGGATGCGTGCCGCAACTCATTCCAGATGTCGAGTGCTGACTGATAAGGGAAGAACTGGCCTCGGCCAAGCCGCTTGGCAAGATCACAGGCGATTTTCCAATCAGGTAGTGCCTCACCAGGAGGAGGTGCAGCTTGATTAATTTTGATGACGCGACCTTCCAAATTGGTAGTTGTACCTTCATCCTCGCACCAAACAGTACCGGGAAGAACAACATCGGCGAGTTCGGCGGTCTCTGATAGGAAGAAGTCAATGACGACGAGCAGTTCCAAATTTTCCAATGCTCGCTTCACCACCTGATTGTCGGGCAGCGAAACCATCAAATTCGAGCAGACAACCATGCAACTCTTGATCTCACCATCAGCCATCAAGTGGATCATCTCGGTTGCAGCCGCACCTTCCCACGGCAACTCCTCAACAGGAATACCCCAGAAATTGGCGATATGCTCACGTTCTTCTGGCACATCAATATGTCGATAGCCAGGAAGTTGATTCGCTTTTTGACCAACCTCACGTCCACCTTGACCATTCCCTTGCCCTGTGACCATCATTGTGCCACCACCGAGCTTACCAACCTGCCCTCGTGCCAGTGCCAGGTTAATGCAAGCGAGGCAATTATCAACACCATGCGTGCTATGTTCAATACCTCGTGCATGCATAATAAGTGAGGTAGCCGCTCGTCCATAGAGACGTGCCGCCACCAAAATGCGTTCGGCAGGAACGCCTGAAAGTTGCTCTGCATACTCCAGGGTAAATGGTTCAACAATAGCACGTACTTCTTCCCAACCATGTGTGCGTTCTCGCAGGTAGTCTTCATCAATGAGTCCGTCAATAATGATCTGCCGTAGCATCGCATTGAGGACGGCGACATCAGTACCTGGACGAACAGGCAACCAGAGATCGGCAGTACGTGCAAGTGGTGTCTCGCGAGGATCAATGACGATAAGGCTGGCCCCTTTATCACGAGCACCCCAGACCCACTGCATCATGATTGGGAAACACTCGGCGACATTTACGCCAACCGCGAGTATACAATTTGCGAAGGGAATATCGGTCATTGGTAATGGCGCACGGTCAATGCCAAACGCTCTAGCATAGGCCATTGCAGAGGAGGACATGCATAAGCGACCATTGTAATCCACATGGCGAGTTCCTAGAGCTACACGTGCAAACTTACCCATTACATAACATTTCTCGTTAGTCATCGACGAGCCGCTATAGATGGAAACAGCGTGTTTGCCGTGCTCCGCTTGAATGCGTTGCCAACGACTCACAATATAGTCCAATGCCTCATCCCAGGTGGCGCGTTCCAGCTTTCCACCCCTTCCTCCCCGTCGAATCAAGGGATAGCGCAAACGATCAGGATGCTCAACCTGCTGGTAAGCCACAACACCTTTGGGGCAGAGTGAGCCTCGATTATGTGGGAAGTTACGTGACTCGACACCGGTGACTTTATTATTGGAAACTTTTAGATACATACCGCATTGCACGCCACAGAAGGCACAATGAGTCGGCACAAGCGTATCAGGGAGACGCGTTGCCTCTCTCCACCCTTGCGCGGGTTTCCCAGTAGACTCAAAATCGTAGTTGAAATCGCGTTTTGGCTCGAAGAAATCTTTGTTGACACTCATTGTTCACTCTCTTCTTTCTTTTCTTAGAGGAACCGCTTGCCCATAAGTTGGTAGTATGCCTCACCGCGCAGTACACGCTTGCAGGTAGGACAGTAGTCTTGTAGTAAGCCTCGATCACCACCAAGGTTATAATTCTGGCCTAAGTCACCTAACACACCTTCAAGATCACGAATGAACTGCTGCGAGGGCAATTCCTGATTACAGCGCTTACATCGGCCCGTTTGCGGTTGGGAGCCATAATGTTCTATCTCCTGATTGACTGTTTGATAGAGCGTCACCCCAATACTCGCTGGTCGTTCGATAATGTGGAAGAATTTGCCAAATGGAATTGAGAGAAGCCACACGACTACTATCGCTTCATGAGTAAGCGAGATAAACCAGTAAAACTTTCCTCCCCACCAGGTAGATGAAGCGGTGAGTGCAAAGCCTGTAATGGTGATAGCGAATAGAAGCACAACCGGCATAAGATCAAACCCAAAACGCTGAATGGCGAGCAGGCCAGCATCGGTAACGCGTCGCCAGAGTGCAAGCATGAGTCCAATCATCAGTAACGCAGCCGTGAAATCCAGACCATGATAGATGGAAAAGCCTATGACTGACGTGATCGGGAAGACAAAGAGCGGCAGCCCAAAGAACCATATCTGGTACTGACTGTGTGGTTGTAACGTGAAGTGGAGCCAACCGAATGTGAGTGGCAGCGTGATAGCGAGTGAGCCTATCACACCCCAGAAGATGCACATATGCGTGATCCAGCGCAATAGACCACGCTTAAGGATGAAGGTCTGGGCAAAAATATCTGTCCACCATGCTTTTGGAATGAGCAATGTGTACTGCCGAAAATTGCGCCATGAGAGAAAATTGACCCAGCCCGCACGAAAGTATCGCCATGTTGGTGGTCGGCTAATCCAAAGCGTGTAACGATAGGTCAACGCAACAAGGGCAAATAGTACCGCGACAGCGTAGCCAATCAGGGCTGCATCAAAATCTCGCATTCCCCGTGAGCCAATGAAAATCAGAAGAATGAGTACCGCCGCCGCGAGAACAGCAATCAACGACGCGAACGTAGCAGGACGAAAAGTCTCAGATTTCATGGTGCGTTTCACTGCACACCTCCTCTTTCAAGAGCAATCGAAGTCAATTCACATCTTTGCCATAAAACATGATATTTTCACATGGCTTCCCTTTGTCCTTCCCTTCCTCATCACTGTCTATGTAGAGGTCATCTTTACTGTGGGAAAGTTCTCTTGCTCACAAACAGCATAACAAATAAAGTTGTCCATCACCTCCGTTGACTCCAATTTCCATGCATTTTTTGAACTTTTTTCTGAATATTCCTATAGAATGTTGTAGCAAAAAAGAAGGTTCTCGTGCAACCAGGGCTAAGGGGTATTCATTCGTCTTTTTCCTTTTCTGTTCCTTCACTCATCGCTTGTTCAGTAAGAAAAGGAGTTCATAGGAGTTGTTGCAAAAAGAAGATGGAAAATGTAAACAGAACCTATAGTGTTCGCTGCTTGTGCTCATGTTTCTTGCGCGGGGCCAACTTTTCGTGTAACCAATGGAGTTAGGTCATGCGTATCCTCATGTTCTGTGTTCACACGATGAGACAAGGGACTGGGCGTCATAATGAGAAGCATCACAGCATCTGTCTGCGCAAGCACACTATGTTGAACATGTGCATCGACTTGGAGCACCTTCCCTGCTCGCACATTGACACCGTGACTAGCGACTGTACACATGATACGACCACGCAACACCTGGATCATAATCTGGCTAGAGGTGTGATGGTCCTTCAAGTGTTGTCCTGCTTTGAATGCGAACAGGACCAGGCGTGCAGCCCCGGTGTCTGAAAGGACCTGGACAGCCGGTCCGTCTTCACGAAAGTGCGTCAGCGTGCGTATATCGAAGAGAATGAAATCACCCGATGTTCCTTGTGCCTCTTCCTTCACAGGCTCCTCGGGTGTTTTTGGGGATGAACTCATAGTGCTTGCTCCTCATACTCGCTAGATGAGTAATGTTCCTCTCAATTGTGCTACTTTTTCTGTTACGTCAAGTATAAATGTCACGTAAGCCAGTTGAATGTGACTTAAATCACATTCAACGCATCGAAAGAACACGAGGCTCACGGCAGCTCATCTATTTATTGGGCCCAAAGAATGGCTCACGAGCCTTGCAGAGCGGGTTGGTGAGCATAACAGGGGCAAGCCCATTTATGCGCTTTATGATCGGCTAAGGTAGTGTCTATAAAGCTGGCCAAAGATTTACGGTTAAACAGAGAATCAGCGCCAATCCGGTTGGGCCAGAGAGCGCAAAGAATGTCTCGGCACCTGGAAGCACGGGCACGAACAACAATGAGCCAACTCGTAGTAGTGCAGCAAGGTTTCCCAGCAAGAGTGTTGCCGTAACAAGTTGGGGTGAACGGATTGCTTTACTGGAGAAACCAGGTATCATACGTACGGAGATGCCACAGATCAGCAAAGTGATAAAACCGATGGCGAAACTGTGCCGGATGACATCAAGCGAAACTGGTAGAGTCTCGAACAGGAGCGAAACTATTCCGTCTATGACGAGGAATAGTGCGCCAAGTGATCCCCACAGGTAGGCACTCCCGATAAGTGCAACATACGGGCCGTATTTGCGTCGTTCCTCGAGCCTACGTTGCCTACCACGCTCTGCCAGCATTTCTGAATGAGGGGCATGGGCGGCTACTTGTGGAGGTAACTGCGAGCGATTGCGCATCAGATATAAGAAATAGCCTGCAAAGAGAAGCATCACCATTCCGATTGCCAACAGACCAAGATCAGTCAACGATGCAAATAGCATACCTGGCAGAAGGAGACCGAGCAGCCAGAAGATCAATCCTCCAAAGTAAACTAGGGCGAGTATTCGGAGCAGCTGAGCGGGAAATGGCTGAATGCGTGCGTAGAGCGGGAGCATACGCGCCGACATCGCAAATGCCACAGGGATCAGAAATCCAAACAAACCGAGTGTGATATTTACCTGATCTCCAGTTGCGGGAACCAAACCATCGTTGCTGAGGGCAGCAATGCAGTTGAACAAATTCAAGATACCAGCCAGAGAAAGCGCGGAGAAGGCACCAAAAATAAAGGGCGCAATGGGGCGAACGCCCTCTACAGTGCTTTTCGTCGCCGATGGTCGCAAGGTCGTTTGCACGAGCAAGAGAAAGATGGCTGGCAACGCGAGTGCTTCCATTACGCCACTCAGTACCAACAAGATTTTCCAAAGAAACCATCCAGTCACGACGAGAAATGGTTGACTTATCAAGCGTAGAAGTAGACTCGAGACATGTACACCTAAAATCCACGGTAGTAGTTTGGGCCAAACGAGCGGTATTCCCCGTAAGCGCGGCAAAAAGTAGAGTGCAACACCTGCCACGAACAATGCTGCCCAACCGAAGAGCTGGAGATGTCCATGAGTCTGCACAAGTGCTTCCCACCAACTACCTAAGGAAATGCCGAAAATAGGGGAGAGAGTGAGCACAGTCGCAAGTGCAAAGCCACCTCCACTTCCAAGAAGCAACGCAGCCCGTAGATATGGTGCAGTATGTGCGAATGAGACGTGATTCTGATGATCACTACTAACTAAAGGCAATGAATGCATAACGTTTCTTTACCTTCTTTCTATCTATACAAATGCGAGGGACTGAGTCGTTATATATGCGAACCGGATTAACCTGAAGCTCATTTTTATTCATCTGTGCATTCCTTGTCCCCCAGTAGTATCAGCAAACTTGGACAGTTGAAGCATGAAACATAGCCTTGGCGTTTGCTTCTTCGTCAAGGGAAGTCAGTCCTAAAGGCCATATTACATAATTGTAGTTACCTTCACAAGGCAATTTTACTGCAAAGCTCAGATCTACAATAAACTTCTTAAAGAATAACTATAGGACAATGTATCTGTATGTAACTGTGATATAAGTCACAGAATGATCAAGTAGACGCATTTTTACGTTCAGTCGTAGCTTTGTTCTTTGTCAGGCTTGTCTTGAGAAGAAAGCGTGATACGATACTAGCAAGGAGTGGATCAATGGAGAGAAGATAGAACACATCAATTACAGACACGAGGACAGATGCGTCTTCAGAAAGGGGGATATATGCCTGTTAATGTCGAAGCACTCCGAAAGATACCTTTGTTCGCCCCCTTGAATTCAAGCGACTTGGTACAGGTCGCAGTGATGGCTAAAGAGCATTCTTATGAGCGTGGCGAACTCATTGTGCGGGAAGGCGATACAGGTGGTGCGTTGTATTACGTGCAGTATGGCCTAGTCAAAGTCTTCAAATTGTCAGTAGGAGGCAAGGAACAGGTCCTACGCCTGATTGCAGCAGGCCATACCTTCAACGAAGTACCCGCACTCGACGGTGGCCTTAATCCTGCGAGTGCTGGGGCAATGGAGCCGAGCATCGTCTATGTGATTGGGAGTTCAGAACTTCACACGCTCATTGTGACGCAACCTGAGGTAGCCGCCGCCGTGGTGCAGACACTGGCAAGCAGGTTACGTCACCTTGTTGCACTGGTGGAGGACCTTTCCTTACGCCCAGTTATTGCACGGGTGGCGAAGGTTCTGCTTGATCAAGAGGCAGCGTTCCAGGAAGGGCGCCAGTGCTATCGCTTGACACAGCAGGAAATGGCAGCATTAGCAGGGACGGCACGTGAAGTAGTCGCGAGAGCACTCAAAGAGGTAGAAGTTGCCGGAGCCATCGAGATGCATCAGGGACGGGTAGTAGTCGTGAACCGCGAACGCCTCCGCTTATTTGTTTCAAGTGAGACAAATTCTGAAGGAAGGTGACACAAGAGATACTTGCTCTCTTCTTGGCCGAGAGTGTCAAATATCATTGAGGTTTGCTATTGAGCAACTTTGTAAAGCTCCTAGTCCTACCTCCAGCGTATACATTGGAGCGGACAAACTATACGAGTCCAGGGTAGAAATCTTTTTTGATGTGATCGTTTCTCACCTTCATATTTTTCAGCATTTGCTCCTGTAAAACGTCTTTGTACACAATCTCATCCACTCTTTTGTTTACCTAGAACAGAGTAATATTGCGCGTCTGCCATGTATCGAGCAGGTATTTCAACATGCTTCGAAATGGCGTGATGCAGATGCCGCCAGCGATAAAAACGAGCTTTTGCTCGGGATTTGGAGGCAGCGTAAAATCTCCGGTGGTCTGAGCAGTGACAATTTTCATGTTACCATCCATCTTATACATAGCTTTCTTGAAACTGCTACCCTGGTCATAGAATCAGCGTACCTACAAGAATAAGCGGCGTGCGGGCAGATATGCTTGCTCGTAGAGTGTGTTGTACAACCCGACTGCTCTGGTATCAGGCTCATAGATCGAAACTGCATGCCTGACAGAGGAGGCCGCTTCCTCACCAGAAGAGAAGAGATGCGCGCCCATCCCCGCCAGCAATGCCGCGCCAGTTGCGGCTGCCTCAGTAATATGTGGTACTTTGATCGGACAGCCGGTTATTTCTGCCTGAATCTGTAACAGTGGGGTGGCCTGCGTCGTTCCTCCAATCACGGTGATTGCGGGCCGAGGTGGCGCGATACCCAGCTTCGAGAACAGCGTCGTATTATCACGCAGCCAGTAAGCCAAACCCTCCATCAAGGCGCGCACCAGTTCTGGACGGCTATGCGCAGGGGTCAGGCCGAGCATTGCGCCGTGGGTGGCGTGCCGTTCGTATGGCGTCCCGGACCCAAGAAAAGAGGGTAAAATAAGTGCGCCGCGCGAGCCAGGAGGGACCACGGCGGCTTCGTGAAGCGCCTGAGCATACATCTCTGGTGAAACGCTCTCCTGTTTTCCCTGACCATAGAGCAATGTGACAATCCATTCAAGCGCACCACCAGCGAAATTCAGCATGCCCAGCGTCGCATAGGTATGCGGCAGGACATAGGCGTAGCTGGTGCAGCCTGCTTCAAACAGTTCCCGATCAGGGCTAAAGGTGTTGCTTACGGCCAGGACAACGCTAGCTGTCCCCATCGACTCAAGCAGCTGACCGGGCATTGTCACTCCCGTCGCTAACGCGCCACAGAGATGGTCATGTCCACCTGTGCTTACAATTACCTGTTGTGGTATACCTGTCTTCTCGGCAACTTCTTTGCGTATGGTGCCTATGGCGGTTCCACTGGGAAAGGCGGGCGGGAACCATGCGGCGGGCAGCCGGGCATGCTGGAGAAGGTATTCTGACCAGGTGAGCGTGCGCTGGTCAAAGAGCATAGTGCGTGAGGCGATGCTATAATCAGTGGCGAAGTTCCCGCTCAGTTTCCACAGCACGAAATCTTCCATACTTAACCAGTGATGGATGCGTTCAAAGACCTGTGGGACGTGGTTACGCATCCAGAGCAGCTTATTCGCACCGAACATGGGGTTTGGAAGCTGTCCTGTAATAGCAAAAATGCGCTCGCGCCCAACTGTGTCCTCCCACCACTGAGCCTCCTCTGCTGTACGCTGATCATACCAGGCGATGGCAGCGTGCAAGACATTGCCATTCGCATCGAGCGGGAAAGCCGACTCCCCCATGCTGGCAACTGAGATCGCATGGATGCGTTCAGGCCGATCACAGTGCGAAATAGCTGCTTGCATACTCTGAAGGACAGCTTCCCATACGTCTTCCGCATCAAATTCGCTCCATTCTGGCACTGGATGGCGTGTTATGCTGCGACAGCTTCCAACAGCGCGAATTTGCCCGGTTTCTACATCGAAAACGACAGTTTTGGTATTCGTTGTACCAACATCGATGCCAACGAGATACATATTACCTGCTTCCCTGCACGATACGCAGCGCGTCACTTACACTGACATCATGATGAACGAGAGCCACCAGGGCTTGTGTCATAGCGGTAGGAGATGCGGCCTGCCAGACATTGCGGCCAATGACGATTCCAGCAGCGCCAGCATCCATGGCATCACGAATGGATGTCAGAAATTCCCGGTCACTATGTGTTTTGGGGCCGCCTAACACCATTACCGGCACATAGCACGAGTGAATGATCTTTTTGAAGCTTTCACTCTCACCAGTAAAGAAGGTTTTGACGATATCAGCCCCATTTTCAGCGGCCATGCGTGATGCATCTGCCACAGCATCTACGGCGCGCGCGTCGGGATGATCCTCGAAGCCATAGGGCAGCGCCTCAGCCATAACGGGGATGTTCCAACGATGTGCTTCGGTAGCCAGGCGCGGGAAATAGATCGTCGAACCATGACCGTTGACGCTGCCCGGCATATACATAGCAGCGGCGGCATCGGCACCGCTGGTAAGTATGTCTTCGATGCCAATAATGAGCTCTCGTGGGCGTTCTAGAAGAGGCGAGGTAGCACCATCACAACGCACCAATAAACCAACATCTTTAAGTTGCTTGCTAAAATGGCGAGCAATACCAATGCTGGTCAGGATAGCGTCAGCACCACCGGCTATGACCTGCTCCAGTACCTGCTCAGGGTTTTCAAATCCCGCGACAGCACCATCAGTAGTTCCATGATCCATGGCTACGATCACGGATCGCCCGTCTGCTCCAAAGAGACGCTCGAAGCGTCTACTTGAAAGGTCACTCATCATAATTCCTTCTTTCTTTACAAAAAATACGAACTGTACTTAATACTTCCGAATATGCACCTGTTGACAATATTGACGGAGCGTTTCATGAGAAGGTAGGTCATAATTGATTTGAGCAATCGTTCCCACCGAAAAGGCGGTTGCCAGGCGTCCGCAATCGGCCAAGCTCAAGCCCTGTATTTGAGCCGTCACAAGTCCTGCAACCAGAGCATCCCCAGCTCCAAAGGTCTTCTTTACCTGCACGGTAGGTGGGGTCGCAATGAGCGTCGTTGCTTGCTCGACCAGCATTGCACCTTGTTTTCCCATGGAGACAACCACCAGCTCAATGTCTTCATTCAGAAGGTGATGAGCTGCTTGCTGAATTTCGGCCTCGCTCGTCAAAGCATGGCCGACGAGATATTGCAGCTCCTCTATATTAGGCTTCAAGATGGTCGGGCCTGCCTGGATACCTGCCCGCAGCGCTTCCCCACTGGTATCCAGGATGATACGCTTTTTTTGCTGCTTGAGTTGCGTGATGATGGTAGCATAGATGGTAGTTGGCACGCGTGGCGGCAAAGAGCCAGACAACACGAACCAATCACAAGAGTGCGCCAATTCTTCAATTATCCGGAAGAGTGTTTGCATTGCTTCCTGAGGTGGTGGCTGACCAGGCATATTGATATCCGTTGTCTGCTGTTTAAGCACATCAACGACTTTCACATTGATGCGTGTGTTTCCAGGAATGCGCACAAAGCAGTCATGTATGCGTTTGGATGAAAAAAATTGCTCGAAGATATCGACATTCTCCTGACCAAGATACCCTGTTACAGCAGTGTCGTATCCGTAATCCGCCAGAAATGACGCCACATTGACACCTTTACCACTGGCATCAAATCGAATCTCTTGCGCACGATTGACGTTATTTGGCTGAAAGTTATCTACTCTCACTGTCTGGTCAATTGCCGGGTTAAGCGTAACTGTTGCTATCTTCATCAAACCGTTTACCTCCATTGTTCGCTTCACTATAACCTGGCATCTTTGCCCGTTCTCTTCAAGTAGACAGATAGTCAAGACATGCGGCCCAGCCCAGAATACGTACATGCGTTGATTTTGAGGGTACATCGAGTTTTGTTGCTACCTGCTCGAGGGCAGCAACCCGGTACGTGCGTGAAAAGATTCGCCCATCTAGAATTACGTTTCTTTTCAACTCATCAACTATGCAGTATTTTCAATTCAGTCCTCGCATGACAACCTACTCATTCAGCGATTTTCGTGAAACGAGAGATACGCGGATCAACGAACTGGTCAAACTCGTCATAACTGGGACTTGAAAATTCGGAGACAATAGCTCCTTCATCACCTGACTGAAACCAATGCCAGGTGTTCGGCGGAATGGTGTACTGGTCGCCGGGATACAATGTGATCTCGTGAAAGACCGTGTAGTGTGGTTCGCTTCCCTGCGGTATACGCGCCTGAGTAGTTTGGCACGGTTCGCCTTCTACGTAAAGCCAGACATTACCCCAACGGCAGCGGAACGTCTCCTGCTTGCCAGGGTTGCTCTCGCTAAGCGGGGGGTGGCGATGCTGAGCACAGGTCTGCCGGGGTACCATGACAAGCTCTTTCGCGCAGTAACGATCATTGTTGATATAAATGACAAGCTCTAAACCCGTGCGTTCCAATTCGTTCAGGTTAAAATCAACGACCTCAATTTGCTCCTGCTCTTGCGATGTCAACGCAATACCTGCTTGAGTCAACATCTGAGTCGCTCGCTCTTGCATCTGTCGTATCTGAATTGGAGTCAACATAGCTGAAACCTCCTTTAGTTGCTTGCTATTTGCGCTAATTGAATTGCTTATCGTTCTCGTCGTGCGTTGTAACATTTACCTCTTCAGGTGCGTCATGAAGCTGTTTGATAACCCGATTATATTCAGCACCAACCATCAAACCCACTACTTCGTTCTCATTGGTGTCGCTGACACGTAACTCTCCAGCTTTGCTGCCACGGCGCATCACAATCACGCGGTCTGCCACAGCAAAGACATCCTGCATATTATGACTGATGAGGAGAACGGGAACTCCTTGATGGCGTAATGTGCGTATCAGTTCCAGAACTTTGAGCTGCTCCGGTACGCCCAGCGCGGCGGTTGGCTCGTCCATAATCATTAAATGGGCGTTCCAGTAGACAGCACGGGCGATAGAGACAGCCTGACGCTGACCACCGGAGAGTTGACGAATAGGATTGCGTAACTCAGGAATGCGGATATCCAGTTGATCGAGTACCTGGCGTGACTCGCGCAGCATATAGGGGCGATCAAGCACCCGTAAAATGCCGAGTTGATGGCGCATTTTCTCGCGACCCAGGAAGATGTTTGCGCTGGCGTCGAGGTTTTCGCACAGCGCCAGGTCCTGGTAGATGGTTTCGATGCCGCGCCCCCGCGCTTCTAGAGGCGTAGCGAACGATACAGCTTCGCCATTCAGAAGAATTTGGCCGCCATCGGGTTTATAGGCACCGGAGATCATTTTGATGAGCGTTGACTTTCCCGCACCGTTGTCTCCGAGGAGTCCTACCACTTCGCCGGAATATATATCCAGGCTGACATGATCTACCGCAACCAGACCCCCGAAGCGTTTATAGAATTCTTTAACCTGCAAAATTGGTTGTACATCGGCCATGATGTGTTTCTCCTGTTCCCATTAACCGCGCTACACCAGTTTATTTTTCGCCTGATCGACAAGAACAGCCAGGATAATCACTGTGCCCACGGCAATGAACTGCCAGAACGGGTTAATGCCCAGGAAGATCAGGCCATTCTGGATGATCGAGATAATGAGCGCTCCGATCACCGTACCGAGGATAGTCCCCTCTCCACCGAAGAGCGAGGCACCACCGATAATTACCGCCGCAATAGAGGTAAGCAAGAGTGGATCACCCACATCAGCGGCTCCGTTGCTAAAGCGAAACGTGTAGAGCACACCTGCAAGAGAGGCCAGCAGTGCCGATAGCACGTAGATCAAAATCGTATGGCGAACGACGGGAATGCCAGCGCGTCGTGAAGCCTCTTCACTTCCTCCGACGGCGTAAGTGTGTCTTCCAAAGCGTGTCTGCGAGAGCAGCCAGGCGCAGATAAGAACTACAACGATCAGGAATATCAGAGGAAAAGGCACCAGTTGAATAATCTGGCTTGGACGTACTCCATCTAGATTTGAAGGGAGTTGAAAGAAGCTGAAATGCCCATTGGGCAAAATATAAAGCAGGTATCCATTGCCGATCTGACCTATGCCGTTCGTCTGTATGCTGACAGGTTGTCCACCGGAAAGAATAAAGCCCGCGCCACGAGCAATGCCGTACATTCCCAGTGTGACAATGAAAGACGGCACGCGCAGTCGAGCGATGATCAAGCCGTTCACCAAACCAGGAATAAGACCGACGCCCAGACCGGCACCCAGACCAGCCAATACCACAACGAATAGTGGTGCTCTACCCCCTATACTGGTCATGACCAGTGCGGCGGCGACCGACGCTAAGCCCATCACAAAGCCTACCGAGAGGTCGATGCCTCCTGAAAGAATGACGAAAGTCTCACCGAGTGCCATTATCAACACAAGAGACATATCTGCCGCGATAGTTTGGAAGTTAAAGAGGTTCAGAAAGCCTTGTCCCGTGATCGAAAAGAAGATAATCAGTATGATCAGAAATAGCCACGACCATCCCTTACTTACGATATCAAGTGGCTTGAGAGTCGTCTTCCCTGACAACTTCTGATTCGTGTCTGGAGCAGCTACATTAGATACTTTCATATATCTCTCCTTTGTCGGTGGCGTTTTGCCACCGACAAGTTAAGTTGACTAGCTACTCTTATAAATGGCGGCTTGCGAAGCTGGATCGTTCACATTGGTCTTGTCGATAATAACATAACCAGTGGCGACGCGCTTCTGAATGGAGCTGGTTTTGCCCGTCAGCGCGTACACACCGTATTGAACGGCGGTGCTGCCCATGTCGACAGGTTTCTGGGCAATAACCAGGTCGACCGCGCCGTTATTGAGGTCATTGATAGCCTCTTGAGGCGCGTCAAAATTCGCAATCTTGATCCGCCCCTGCTTGTTGGCATTCTTGACAGCCTGGGCTGCGCCTTCTGCGCTGAACAGGTTGGTGCCGAAGATACCGCTGACCTGTGATCCCTTGCTACTGGATAACAACGCCGATACTTGCTGCGAGGCGGTAGCCGCGCTATCGTTATCATAATTCGAGCCAACGAGCGTCACAGCGCCGTTGGTAGCTTGAATAGCCTGAACACAGCCCTGTTGGCGTTGATCGGTGGTACTGATTCCGGGAGTCACATTTTCAATGTAAAGGCCGCCTTTGTTGCCGATGGCTTTGATTAGGGCCTGCCCTGCGATCATACCTCCCTGCACATTATCGGAGCCAATGTATGACAGAGGAAAAGTCACTGGACCACTGACATAATTGCCATTGCCAATGAAGGTATCGACAGAAATAACCTTGATACCTGCGTTGTTCGCATTCTGCAATGGCGCGATCATGGCTTGTTTATCGCAAGCCGCGATGATCATAACGTCAACCTTTTTAGCAATATAGGCATCTACAATAGGTGCCTGCAAGGTTGCGCTAAACTGAGCGGGTCCATCGACAAGCAGCTTCACTCCCAATTTATCCGCCATCGCCTGCGCGCCTTTCTGCATTGTGACATAGAACGGGTCGCCCTTGACGCCTACAATCAGTACGAACGTATAGTTCGTGGAGCCAGTACCAGAGGTTGCAGTGCTACCCCCAGTTGAGGTGGTGGAACCTCCACCACTGGTGCCTCCACATGAGGCCAAGAGGCTACTGCCGGTAAGAACGGCTGCTGTTCCAGCGAGAAATTCACGGCGGCTAAGGGAGGTTTTCCCAATTTCTGAGTCTTCCATCTCAAGTTCCTCCTTGAAAATAGTATAGATCAACGACGTTCTAAGTTAAAACCACTACGACGATAAAGGTAACGCCTCCCTTCTACTCTGAAGGAGTCCTATACAAGCCACCAGCAAAAAATAAACGCGCACTCACCACCTTTTACGTTTAGAATTTGTGATTTATTTTGATTAAATTTGATTAGTAGCAATTATAAACAACTTTTAAATATTTGTCAAGAACAGGAAAGGACTGCATATTGTAGAGCTAGATGCACGTTTGTATTTTTTTCTGAAAATGTTATAATCAATATTAATCAACTTAAATACTTGATTCATAGTTTATCTGCTATAGGAGTTCATATGACGGATGACACTTTAGATGGTTTAGTGGGAAGCGCTCTCAGTACTGAGATGACCAGCGAGGATGGCCGCGCGTTCCTTGCGATAGAACGGCGCATGACCATAGTGAAAGCCGTCAATACGCATAAATCAGCCACAGTGGCGGAAATCGTGGAATGGCTGGAAACCTCACCCGCTACCGTGCGGCGAGATCTCATGTGGCTTGAAGAGCAGGGTTTAATTACGCGTACCCGTGGGGGAGCTGTCGCTATCGATTACCCATCGCAAACGCTATTGCGCAGATACGTACCGACATATGAGCAGCGACTGAAGGAATACATAGAAGAAAAGCAAGCCATCGGACAGTGCGCGGCTGAGCATATTCATGATGGAGAAACAATCATACTTGATGCTAGCTCAACGAATCATTACATTCTTCCTTTTCTCGCGAAGAAACGGGACTTGACAGTGATCACCAATTCTCTTTATATAAGCAAGGAGTTGATGACGATAGGCGAGATGAATTCAAGCCTGACCGTTATTTGTTCGGGTGGAACATTATTCATGCGTTCCTATTCATTTATCGGCATGATCGCTGAACACGCGCTAAGTCAATTTTACGTGGACAAGGCATTTATCGGTCTGCGCGGCGTTTCTTCGCACCACGGTCTCACCAGTCCATTTCCAGAAGAGATTCCAGTCAAGCGTCAGATGATTAAGTGCGCGCGCGAGGTCTTTATTCTGGCTGACCACACAAAATTCAACCTCACACAGGCCAGTCTAATTGCGCCTCTTAACGTCGTTCACACGCTGATCACCGATGCACGTATCGCCCCCGAAATCGCTCGCCAGATGAGCGCTACTATTCCTCACCTGATCATAGCACCCCTGATAGAGGAGACTAGCAGTGAGAATGTGTAATCTGCCCTATTTAATGGCTCTCCCGTTTGCCCTTGTCAAACAATACCAAAACATAGCAAGGTTTGCTATAATGGACTAGCCTTCCTAAGCAGATAGGAAGCAAACCCATGAGTTTTAGAAGGAAGTTGACAACTATGCCTTACATATCTATACGCGAAGCTGCCGCAGAGATACATTCAGGGCTGATTACGCCTACCGAACTCGTACTGGAAATGCTCGAACATATTGACGAGCAAGATAGTGAAATTCAGGCTTATATCACGGTAATGCGTGAGCAGGCGCTCGAAGATGCTGATAAAGCAGAGAGTGAGCTGCGCACTGGACTCTATCGTAGTCAGCTACACGGTATTCCTATCGCGGTTAAAGACTTGATCGCGGTCAAAGGTGTACGCACAACAGCAGGTTCAAAGGTGCTGGGAGAGTATGTCTCGCAGGAAGATGCGATGGTGGTTGAGCAGTTGCGTAAAAGTGGGGCGATTATCATTGGCAAGACCAATACGTTTGAGTTCGCGTATGGTCCCTATTCACCGCCAACACGCAATCCGTGGGATGCCACTCGCACAACAGGCGGCTCAAGTGGCGGCTCAGCGGCTGCAATTGCTTCAGGAATGTGCTTAGGTGCAATTGGCACTGATACAGGCGGCTCTATACGTATTCCTTCAGCCTGTTGCGGCGTGACGGGACTCAAGCCAACATATGGACGTGTCAGTTGCTATGGCGTTATTCCGCTTAGTTGGTCCCTTGATCACGTCGGCCCAATGGGACGGAGTGCAGAAGATTGTGCGATTCTATTTGATGCTCTCGCGAAATATGATCCGCGCGACCCTAATAGTGTTTCTGGTCCGCCAAGCCGTGCAACGGCTACACTGATCGAGGGGGCGGAGGGGCGCAGTCCCATGTCACTACAAGGTATTAAACTTGGCGTGCCACAAGAGTCGTTTTACGCACCACTCGATCCAGAGGTACGCTCCTCATGGCGTGCTGCACTCCACGTACTTGAGGAAGAGGGAGCCGAAATTTTGGATGTCGAGGTGCCGCTCCCCACGATGGACTTGTATCGTACCATCCAAATGCCAGAGGCAACACTTGCACATGTTCAGAAAGGCTGGTTAACCGAGCAGATTGACCACTATAGTGAAACAGTGCGTTCACGGCTTATTCAAGGGCAGACCGTTTCGGCGGTTGACTATCTACGTGCCCAGTATGACCGTCGCATCTTCTCTAGTAGTTTGCGTGCAGTTATGCAACGCGTCGATGCCCTCGTGCTACCAACGTTGCCTGTTCCTGCTGTACCAGTAGAAAAGATGGGACAAGATATCGAGATCGATGGCATAACTGAGAATGCTACTGTTGCGCTACTCCGTTTGACAATGCCCTTTAATCTTGCTGGCCTTCCCACTATCTCGTTTCCTTGTGGCTTCTCGACTGACGGATTACCTGTTGGTCTGCAAGTTGCTGGAAAACCATTCGAGGAGGCAACCGTTTTGCGTATTGCTCATGCGTACCAACAGCTAACCGACTGGCATCACAAAGAAGCAATACCAATGCAACAGGATATATAGAAAACAACAATGGTGTATGGTATGTAGACATATAAACATGTAGTCAGACAAACGACCATGAGGGAACCGTCCCTACGATAATATTGTAGATAGGGTACAATGTGTTGCTATCTTCTATTGAGGTATTCAGCCATGGCAGAAGACAACGAAGAAACAATACAAGCACTGCACAAAAATCTCGTCGATCAAGTAAAGGCGAAGGGGTTTATGCCCTCTCGACACGTCGAAACCGCCTTTCGTGCTGTACCGCGTCACCTATTTTTACCAAACTTACCACCGCAAGAAGTATACCAAGACAAAGCGATCATTACTAAGTCAGTTGACGGACATTTTGTGAGTTCTTCGTCGCAACCAACAATTATGGCGATTATGCTGGAACAACTTGACCTGCACAAAGGACAGCATATTCTTGAAATTGGCGCTGGTACAGGATATAATGCAGCACTTATAGCACATATCGTAGGTAAAACAGGACACGTCGTCACCATCGACATTGACGAAGATATTGTAGAGGATGCACGTAAAAATCTCGTTTCAGCAGGTTTCGCAAGTGTACAGGTTGTGTGTGCCGATGGAGGACTGGGTTTTCCTGATGCCGCTCCTTATGATCGTATCATCTTAACGGTAAATGCAAGTGATATTACTCCTGCATGGCATGAGCAACTCACAGTAGAGGGACGCCTCTTACTCCCTTTCAGTGTACGTGGCCCGCAGATAGCGGTTGCCTTCAAACGCATGGGAAATCATTTCGAGAGCGTCTCAGTGCAACCGTGCGGCTTCATCGGACTTCGTGGGGCTTTTGCAGAACAAGGGCTTCAGGTACAACTTGACCGGGGACCTGGGCAACTTTATCTCACACTGAGTGAACAACTTCCCGTTCACAGGAGCGCTATCTCTCAATGGCTAAGTGGACCTGCACAAGATATACCAACTCAAGTCCAACTTACAGTCCATGAGCTATTTGCGGGCTTACACTTTTGGCTGGCACTTCATGAATTTGGCATTTGTACTCTGACTGCGCGCGGTTCGGCAATAGGGCGAGACATCGTACTCAACCTTTTCCCTTTGCTTGGTAACAGTTCCGCCTATAGTACGATAGGTGTTCTCAGTCAAAATGCGCTAAGTGTGTTAACATATACGGTAGACCAGACTGAGAAAACTTCTGTAGGAGGAACGCTTCCAGCATTGTCACCTGTACACATAGTAGTGCGAACCTTTGGCGAGGATAACGAGCTAGCCCAGCATCTCGTCTCGCTCATCGAAAGATGGAATACACTAGGTCGTCCCAATGAGCAAAAATTACGTATCTATGCCTATATGAATGAGCAAACATTTGTTCCTGATAAACAGGATATCATTATCAAAAAACACTGGACCCAATTTGTATTTCGCTGGTAATATCTAGAATTTTCTCAGAAGAAAGATGTGGATGATGCAACAAATAACTGAACAAGCAACAAGTAAACAATTTTTACGTGATATTGCCGAAAATAACTATGAACTACCTGATACTATTGATAATTATGCCTTTGCAATCGCGTTGTTAGCAAATCTCGGCTCGCCCGATGGGGAGTTGCGTGATGAACTAAGCTATATGGTTCTCGCAAGCGGCATCATCGACAAAGGAAAATTGACACCCGACCAGATAGAAAACCTGCTCAACATGGTTCTGGACAACAATCACCTGTTCTATCATATCGGAGAGGTGAACACTGATTCGGTATTTATGCGTAGTTTCTCTAATCTTGTCGTTGCCGCCATTCTCTATACCGATGCACGCGAGGCTACGTTTTCAGAACCTGTGATACAGCGCACAAAAATCGCCCTGTTACGCTATGCTGAAGAGGAGAAGGATTGGCGGGGTTACGTCGAAGGAAAAGGCTGGGCGCATGCAATGGCTCATCTCGCAGATGCACTGGATGAGTGTGCTCAAGCTCAAGCTATGACGCAACAAGACCGTCAGGATATTCTTCAGGTGGTCAGAAGACTTGCACAATTGCCTGAACCACTTTACCATGAGGAAGATATGCGGCTTGCCACAACTGCACAGCACATCATTGTCGGTCGTCAGGTTGATGATATCTTTCTCGAAAGTTGGTTAGACGCATGTTTTGTACAGCGTGGCTCTGATGTCACCGCCTGGATGAGTGCAACAAATGTCAAAAACTTCTTACGTAGCCTCTACTTCCTCTTACAGTGGGACAATATGCTACCCACCGTTTCCATGCAGATTTCCGATATTTTGAAGCGACTCGATGATGTATACATTCAAATTGCTGATGGGAGATGAGAGCAACAAAAGACCATAAAGGTATCTTGTCCATTTTCAAGACAATTTTACGCGTAACAGGGGCATGCTATCCGTTGTACGGCTTGGTCGACGGCTTGTAGAAGGTCATCAATTTCAAAAGGTTTGGCTACGACAGGGACTGAAAATGAGGGGCTAGTTTCTGTAGTAAACGTACGTAGATCAGGGTCGGCGGAAAGCAAAATATAGCTATGAAAAGTAAAAAGGCGCGAATCGGCGACCACAGCACGCAAGACGCCTCGCCCATCAAGCTTTGGCATAAACATATCGAGTAGAACTACAAGACGTGTAGATGAGGTACGAAGAAGCTCTAGTGCCTCTACACCGTTCGTCGCGTGTAGCACATCATAATCAGAGGACTCGAGCATCATACAGAGCATTTCACGAATAGGTTCATCATCGTCGACAACGAGTACCTTTGTCATTATCGGTCCACCTTTCTGGTCGTGTGCCTCAAATATGCCTACAAAGCTTCTTCCCAAAAGGAACTCTTCTAAATATCTCTATAAAATCATATACTTGTTCTGTAAGTGTATCATTACCTGATCTTTTTATACAAGGGAAAGACTTTTACTACGGCGATCACGGGAAAGATTGAGCCTTTATGCATGAAAAGTTCCGGACTCTCATGCAATTCATAATATGGCTCAAAGTTTCTGAACACTGCTGTAGGTGGATAAGAGTGTTAAATATATTCTGA
>JAABUZ0100000378.1_pt1 | contig 111905 bp, 108 predicted proteins | sample 5562091 | NCBI WGS metagenome assembly JAABUZ01 (sample SAMN12813069, study PRJNA571459) | rock metagenome | isolation source: Antarctica rocks | place: Antarctica: Victoria Land, Linnaeus Terrace sud | collected 2015-12-21 | reverse complement strand
GGAGGGGAGGGGAGAAGGGAAGGGGGGGTGTGGAAGATTCTTGCTTAATTATTGGAGGATTGGGACGCTTGTGATGCTAGCAATGGTTTATATGTGCTGTACTTGGGAATATGTAATAGAGTCGGTTGTTCGGAATATGTACATATAGCGTCAAACGGAGAAGAAAAAACCCAAAGGGGATCACACTTTCCGGATGTTCGAGATATGTATATATAGGAGACATCAAACGGAGAAAAACCAAGGGATCACCTCCGGATCCAACGCTCTCCACACAAACGGCATCCCTTGCGACAACCCGTCCGCGTCAAACGCACGTGCTTGGAATTGCGAGCTGACAGTCAGCATGGCAGAGTGGAACGCGTCCGCCGCCGCCACCGTCGCGGCGTTGGCCCGACTGAGCAAGTCCTCGCCGGAGAACATGTGTGACAGTGTGAAATTCGTGCCTGGGAACTGCGGGCGGTTGAAGACGGCGAAGACGAAGACTTGGCCGAGGGATTGGTTCGCGGGCGGGAGGAACGGCATCAGGTCCTGGACGCCCTTTTGCGTTGGAAGCGGGGCGTACAGCGATGCGGGGTTGAAGGGCAGGAGGCCGGAGGAGGCGGCGGGGTCGCCGAGGTTGAGGACGTGGTGGCTGACGCCTGTGAGGTAGGCGAAGTGGGTGAGGACGTCGATGAGGGTGGAGGTCGTGGGGACGGAGGTGGGGAAGTCGATGACTTGGGCGGGGCCGGAGGCTTCGCGGATCCAGGCTTGGAGTTCGGTGTCTTGGGCGAGTTCCGAGTCGGTGGGGTAGTAGGATGCGATGAAGGAGGTCATGAAGGTTTGGATGTGGGTGCGGATGAGGTCGGCGTCTTCGAGAAAGGGGAAGCTCTTGAGGGGGGGGCCGTAGCTGCAATCCAGCAGTCCACGGGCGCGGAGATTGTTTTGGAGATAGTTGGCTTGGAATGCGCCGGCGGTTTGGTAATAGGTGTTGGAGCAGAATTCGGCAAAGGCCTCGCCGCCGAGACTGAAGTATTTATCGAAAACCCCTCCTGCGTTGGTCAAGGTTGCGGCCCCTGAAGGTCGCATGGCGTAACCCTCGTACATGACTGCAGACATGTTAGTATTCGTGTTTGGCGTCTGGGTAGGGGATACGCACGGCGGTTCAAGACTGCGAGAACAGGATGGTCTTCGCTGAGGGTCCGGATCGCTGCTAGGTGAACAATTTCCGCCACGGCATGGGAGTTTACGAGGTGGTATCCTTGGCCATGAAATAGGTCGTTGTTGTTAAACGCCATCTTTGCCAGAAGCCAATCGTTTGCGGTGTCCAGAGGCGTGTAGACGAGATCTTCACCTACATTGGTTTTGATCGCTAAAGGCAGGAAATCTTTAGAAACGGGATGAATGTAAAAGTAGGCCTCGCAGGCTGCTCCGTACCGAGCCGTCCGGGGCAGCTCTTTCTGACTGCTGTGGTCCACGTAGAAGAGGGATCCGCTTTTGAGGAGTGTACTCAAATTCGCCCCGGAGATATTCTTTACGGACTCTCCGTGTACGTGGAAAGGTAGATGATCCTTGGACGGATCGAGGCGTCTGACGGCATATGGATTGACTGACAGTCTCTCCATGGAAAAAAGCAAGTCTTGTGTATAATTTGTGAGAACCCCAGCATCTACTCCGAGAGGGACTGATTCTTTCCACTGGTTGTTGTAGAGTAGTGCGTAGTCGGAAACTGTCTTGAGACCTCCAGCCTGTTCTAGGTATCAGAATGTATCATCAATACTTGAGATGACATGCTTACCGCGGCCAGAGCCGCACCCGCCGATTTTATATCTCTGGCTGCCTCGGCTTTAACGAAGTCAAGGTCTGTCTTGAACAAGGCCGCATCCCTTTTGATCATTGCTTCTCCCAGTGGCCCGCTCGGGAACCATGAGGAGTTGCCCATGAGAGAGGGTCCGTAGAGGTAACCTTGTTGTTTTGTTTGAATGTCCTGCGCTCGCTGTGATGCATTGGGGTCATTCATGGGTAGCACCAATTGCTGAGTGGTATTCGAGCTTGCATTTGTGCTTCGTTGGGACAAAGCTTGGGGATGTAGCTGCTCTCCAGTACTGATTCCCACTGCCGCGCCAACCGCCACGCCAGTACATAGTAAAAACGACAGATGAGAAAGCATTTTTGTGAAATGAGGCATGGGATTAATGAAAGTGTATCTGAGATATAGGGCAATAACGATACTTTGGCAGCATCATATATATACGAGCAGCCAGAGTATATAAAAGAAACTGAAATATCGTACTGGCGAGGTCCTTCCATAATGGATAATTCCAACAAAGCTCAAATAACAGCCAGGCAGACTGCATGCCACTTGTCAAGCGTATTCAACGCGAGAGACGACTCCGCCCCGGAGTACACTGTTGGATCGAGAGCCGGTAATCTCCGCATCATAGGGCTGGGGTTCGTTGGTAGATTTTGAACCTTCTTCCTTCGAAATAGCCTTCTATCAGGCTTCAACATACACACGCCATATGACCTCTCTACTTCAGCGTACTCCAGGCTCAACAGCGTCCTCTTGAAAAGGAAACATCTGTCGGATTTTGGTAGCAGATTTCTCGATAAAGCCTTGTATGAATCGCATAAGTTGTGCAATTTTTAAAGAACTAACCCTGCAGCCACGCGTTCAGAGAACATCGATCATATCACGGAAGGTGTAATAATGCCGCCAACCGTCTTGGTTCAAACTGTGCGCGTAATAGCGAGGCGGAAGAGGGCGGGTGTTGGAAGGATGCGGTTGATGAAGATGGTTGAAGATTGAGGATTTGCCTCGCAGAATGCCGTGCTATTGTAGTTGCGGCTTAGACAACCTTGCGTCAATCTTCAGCAGTACACTGAATTAATTTCGACGTCGATGCTGCAACTGGACCAATCAAACGACAGTCCATCTTTCTGCTAAGTTCTGCTAAGATTAAAGTGAGATCATTAGCAGCAAATTACGAAGGAAATGTTGTCTAGAAATTTTATCACTCGAGCCGTCTCCGTACTCTCAAGTAGCACGTTTTAGCCTTAGCTGGTTGCACACCAACAGACCTTCCAACACTGCCACAATTTAGAGTACAACGGTTCTTCAGACAGGAATTATTCGAACACTAATAAAAAACTCTTGTCGGCGAGATATTTTTCAAGATCCTTGCTAGAATATCTGTTTGTGACCAGCAACCCCAACGTTCTCATCTCGCATTATCGCTAGGAGTTGTCCAACGTTGGTCATCTATTCACTCAGGTCTCTGTTACTCGAAGTGCGACAATCTACTTCAAGCGTAGTTGAAATCCGGCGAGCTCTAGAATGACAATACTCAAGCGGTGATAATATTGACGGTGCCCTAACTGAAGGGATGTTGGCATTCGCTCAGGCTAGCAGGTAAGTTTTGTTAGATGGACGTGAAGAACGGCGTGATCTGCTGCGCGGGCTTGAGTTGCGTCTGACATGATGTCCCGTTCCAACAATACTCCATAGATCAAATTGGTCCATTTTATTCATAACAATCGCTGCTTCTAGTCTAGACCATAGGGGCTATGATCGATTTCCGAGCGATCGGTGTCGGCGTATCCTAATTGCTAGTCCCGGTACAAAGACCATGGCTAGACGACGTTGGCATGGGCATACAGGCTCTAGTTTTGCATCATCGCGCAAGTTTCAGCGCCAGGCTGTTCCACGTCCATGGTCCTACTGCGATTTGCATTTTCAAGGGGCAGGGCGGAGTATCGAAGCAAATTCGCTGCCGGCTAAGCATGGCTTGATGATGTCGAAGCCCTCTGCTTCAAGAAGAGGTCGACTTTGGTGATGCAGCTAGGCGCTCGAAAGGATGAGCGGTACACCATTTACATCTCCATCGCCGAGAACACCGGTGACGACCATAGTAAGGTACTTCGGCCATGTACGTGACATCGAGTCTTGCTATGCACGAAGCGACGATTTGGCATGTCTTGTGTTACGCTCAACGTTGGCATCAAAGCTGATAGGAAATCTGCAGACAAATTTCTGCTTCTTTACTGGAAAATAGGAATTGCATCTATATGCGTAGATACTTCGCGTCAACGATCGAGTCAACATTGAAGTACCCGAAATAAACCACACTTTCTGCTGCAAACATGACCTTTGATTGCAGAGTCTTAGTCATTACGGGGTCAAACAAAAAGCAACTCATTATGACCGAGAAGATGATAGATGCGACTGAGATTGGAAACAACAAGAACGATATTATAAGAACAACCATTAACAGATTCCACCCAAACGATGATATAGACAGGATGACATGGGCATGACAATATGAAAGAGTCTAGCCAAGGTGAATGTTCGCTAAAGCAACAAAATCGGCCTGGATTAGAAGAGAGGGCATCCAGCTTCGTGCACAATCATGACTGACAGGTCGAAGCATTAGACGGCCCCTCAATTGACTATTCAAGCGAAATGAGTAGAATGTCTTCTATCCTTGCGGTGTCCGCGGCAACAACGCTTCCAAATTGCACGATAGCTGGTGATCGAGTGTATTTCATATCGTTCATAGTGGTCATGTGTACTTGAGTAGCAGTAGATGATTAGAGAGTTAGAGGTTGCAAACTCATGAAACTGGGCTAAGGTACGGCGGACCTGAAGAGGTAATCTGGGGGTAGGATGCTTGGGTAAGACTTTCGATTGTTACCAAGACTTGACAAAGCCTCGAGGCGGTTAGGAGGATGAAGATTTCGGACCCGTCCTGCCTTTCACCCCCTTCAGGACTTCCCGATTGTCTGTCAGTGGCGGATATTCTGCCCTGTCGAGTAGCCCCCTCCCCCGCACCGCCAACGTCGCCCAAAAACCCAAAGTCGGCGCCTGGCTCGAGGACACGATCGCGACCTTTGGGAGGCTCGACGGCGCGGCGGGTGTAATTGAGCAGTGGGGACGAAGCCGCCGCAGGAGTTAGGAATGAGGAATGGGATTATGTAGTGGAGGTGAACGTGCGCAGGATGTTTAGTTGTTTGACGGTGGGAGCCAGGGGGGATAGTTAATGCAGCGCCTGTGGCTGGGTTCCGCCAGCAAGGTACCTCTGTCGTCCCCAATCCAATCCCAGCTGTACTTCCCCCTCTCCCAAATAAAGAATCCAGCATCGTCATCATATCTATCAGAATTATTCGAGGAAAGAAGAGAAAGGGGTAGAGGATAGGTTGGGGGCGTCGGGGGGAAATGACGACCCCTTGACTGCATAATTGTCAGAGCTCTCATTGCACATTCCGCCATCTGTAATAATAACTATGAGACTCCATACCGAAAAACAGTCCTCCCTCGCCCTCTTTTCGATTCCAGCATCCCTCATCATCAAACCTGTCATTCGCAGCCAGGCTCGAAACTAAGAGATTATAGAAAAAAGGCATTTAAATTACAGCGTCTATCCGCTCCGTCGCCATCGCTCTACTCTAGCCTCAATACATACTCATATACTCACGCCACGCCCATAATTGCAAGAAGCGAGAAATAGGACAGTAGGTCTGCTGAAGCTACATGGTTCGGGTACCGGTACGGGATATTTGGGGTACTCGCCTACGGAGGTTGAGCTATGGTGGAAGGAAGGATATATGGGAAGGTGTGTTATCTATCAAACGTGGAGTAAAAGAGGTGTAAATCTAGAGGAACGGGCGATGAGAGTGATAATGAGGATACTGAGAGATATGATAACAAGGCGAGTGAGGACATGGTAGTGTCGAAGAAGAGAGCGAAGATGACAGAAGCGAAGAGGGTGAGTTTGAGAAATAGAAATAGAAAAGGTGAGAACCAGATTAGATAACCGTTGGAGGATTTGGCATCCCTCGGTCTCCCAACCGTCTCGGCCAATGCCTACCTAGTACTCCTATTTTACAATAGGCCCAGTGTGACGAACTTGCAGAGGGCTCGGCATTTTGGTGGTTCTACATCCTACTTACGAAGTTATAGCGGCGATCGAAGTATTTTCTACGACTGTTTGGAACCGGGACGCTCGTTACTACTGTTAGTCACCGGCAGATGCCCGGTAGTAGGTGGTGCGCTGGTTGCAGAAATCGGGCGAATAGACCGTCTGAACAATGCTGATCTACCATTAATCGCAATTAATAGTATCTGAACGCGGTCATACAGGCTGCCACAACGAAACTGGCGGCTTTTGGACAGCCTGACAACGATTTCCAGGAGCTTCCTGAAAGAGGATTTCTGAGAATCACTGGTATTGAACAAGACCCTGACGGTGGAAGGTGGAATGTTTTGCTGCCAAACGGTTTCGATTGGGAGCGCATTTAAGGCCAAGTCCAGTCTCTAGCAATTGAACATTCCAGTCTTAACTACGCCGGAATAGCCTCATTAGCCAACGAAATACCTTCTTTGAGAGTCAAGTGTGTACACTGCGCTATGAACAATCATAGACTTACTCTCAATATTTGCGAAGTAAAATGTGTGGATATACGACGGAATATAGCTGAATATGGCCGAGGTATCTGAATCAGGCATGGTACTATACCACTGCGATTTCGATTCACTGTAAGGACTTGGCGAAAGTAGCTGCGCTAGGAATTGGTGACAACTACGATATAGAGCAAGACGAGGTCATTGTGAGCGATTTGTTAAGTGGCATTCAAGTATCGTAGAATCGACCGAGATAGTGCTCGCCTTGGTTACTTGAAGATGAAGCCGACATAAGCGAAGTTGACAGGCGATAGTATTACAGTCAATGAGCAAGGTGATAAAGCTGACCCCTGGAAGACGTTTGTAGCAAGTTGCCTCGACGCGCCAGATGCCGTATCTCGAACCTGATACTCGATGATGAAAAGAAATCCTGCAGATATGTCGACATTTGCCGAGCACTAGAAGCCAGCACAGACCGTTAGACGAAGCTGAAAGTCGGCTTTGTGTTCCATTCTAGCCTCGCTGAACCGTAGAAAAAGAATTAAGTTGACATTTTTTGGCTTGAGTAGAAAATTCCCCTTTGCTGAGCTGATCCGCCGCTAATAGAGCTTCAGCGATGGCGAGAACGAGGAAGACAATCTTGAGTAACGCTTAAGCTCAGGTGAATAGGCCACTCCCTCGTGAAGCTAAAGTGTAGCAGTGATGCTCGGCTGCAGGTTGACAGATTTGGGCGCATTATTTCGCAGAGCGCTCCGCACCTGAGTAGATTAGCTGACCGCAATCTATCGACGAGTGTACCTATCGTTAGAATGGTCGTCATGGGATCTACCTCCACCGTAGGAATCTCGAGCATCCCTCGAAGGCGCAGGCTCCCCATAAGCCGCATTGTGGCTAGATCGTCCACCATCGCGACCGTACGACTCGTAGCCACCACGGCGATCGTCTCCTCGACTGGTGTAGCGATCTTCACGGCCCGATGAAGCATAGCGATCGATGTTGCGAGAGCCGTAGTCGTCACGACGTCCATAAGAACGACGCTCGCGATCATCATAACGTGAAGATCCACGGTAGTTGTCATCATAGCGACCGCCTCCACCATACCCTCCACGACGGTCATCGTAGCGGTCAAAACGGCCCCCCCGTGGTGGACCACGAAATTCATCTTCTGTGGTTAGGAGTTTAGCAATGTAAAAGTGAGGCCAAAGATAAACTAACCTCGCTTTGGGGGACCGAAGTATTTTCCAGGTGTTGGGGTTCTTGGACGAGCGCGCCTAGCTTTTTCAATGCTCAGAGTACGGCCTTCAATATTCTCACCCTGAAGCCCTTCCTTGGCAGCATCAGCCTGCTCTGCAGTGACCATCTTGACGAACCCAAAGCCACGAGACTCCTGAGTATGCGGATCCTTCATGATTGAACAACCTTCAACATCACCGTATTTCTCGAATAAACGTGAGACTTCTCCTTCCGAAAGACGTGGGTGGATGCCGGTGACGAAGAGGTTAGAGCCAGGATTACGGGCATTTGCCTCACGTTCGTCCTGACCGCGGTTGTCGGGAGGAGGACCACTGTTTGAGACTTTAGTGGAGGTTGATGGATAGCGTTGATGTTGTGCAACCTACCGAGAATCCATACGGCCGTTTGGCGAGGCGCTCCTATCTCGACCACCGCGGTAGCTGTCCTCGCGCTTTGCTGGGTAGTCATCCTCACGCTTGGTAGGGCGAGGTGAAGCACTACGATCGCGCTCGTAACGCGGCTCCTCTACGCATGGCCAACATCAGCTTCCACGTCAATCACAGATTGGGTCCAGAAGATGGTGCAATGGACATATGAAGGAGTAATGAGACATGTTTACCTTCGTAGCGACCGTTCTCAGTTTCGTACTCCATGCTTGCCATAATGAGATCTGGTAGAGATCAGAGTAAACTCGATGTTGTTCTTGATTGCTGAGGGGACGATGACTAGGTGTAGGCCTTTCAGAAGGCAGGTAATGTTGATGGAGCCTTGAAAAGTACGACAGGAAAGGTGAGGCTGTGGTGTTGTAAAGATGACAGCAGAACGTGAATTCTTTGCGACAATGCAAGGTTGTTTACACTAAGCCTTGACAGGCTGTCACGTGAGCAAACCAGCCCCTTACCTACAGTACTGGAACTCTTATCGAGGCACCAAATCTAGAGTATACATTTAATGATCTTAGTGGTACAAGGAGTCTCTTATAGTACATGGGCAAAGCCACCCAATATGCTCTTAATATTTGTGCTCTCCATACCCTTGCAGGACAATGCACCACTATTCTTTCACTACGAGAAACAATGGAATGCCCAGAGATACTCATCGATAGCCGCGCCATCTTTTACGCTTCGCAGCTGCTTTGCGGCGGGAAGCTGCTACTCCTGCGGCGTCCGGATTCAAAGTCGTGGCGCCTGAACATTGCCCATTATCCACCATATCGCCATCTACTAGTCCTGAAAGTTCTTCTTCATCCATATCACTTAATTCTTCGCTCATGCCTCGTACAAGCTCCCGGCCCGTCCAGCGCTCCTCCTGAACGGTTGTGCCCTCTGGATCAAAAGGATCCATGTACCACGGAATACCACCATTGGACAATGGCTGTAGGTCACCTCCAGAGCTTAAAGGAGGCGTTGGTGGCTCTATGTGCTGAGTGGCTCCGCTGGTCTGATCCGAGGCGGTATCATGAGCTGCCCCGTTGGGCTTCCGATTGTTGGGCTTTGCACCGATCAACATTGGAGGTGTTGTATTAGAAGCTTCTGTGGTTGGATGCTGGTGGGTCGCCGAATGCATTATTGGGGATGGCTCGATGTTGTTTTCCTGTGCGGAGCCTGGCTCGCCTCCGTTGCCATGTTGGGACTTTGAGTGTAGAACCACAGAAATCGACTCAATCTCCCCAGGAGAAACACCATCGTACTTTTGCTCCTTGACGCCACCCGCGGAAAGCTCCTCCTTTGGAAACACTTCGCTACTTCTACGCGACTTGCTGTGACTGCCTCGTCGAACAGATATTCTCGGTTCATCCATTTCAACATCGCTAACATCACCCACTACTGAACCAGCGGAAGAGTCGCGTCGAGACAATAGACTGTTCTCTAGCAAAAGATCTAAATCACGTAATTCTTTCTCGAATGGCTTTTGGCAAATTTCGCTCTCCTTCCGCATAGCATCTTCAAGTGATCCTTGCACAGCCTTGATGATTCTCTTGGCTAGCTTTTTCTTTTCTTTATATTCGGCCGTAAGCTCTTTGGACGAGGCTTGGCCGTTGAGATGTGCTTGTACGCCGGCCGTATCAGCTGAGATTGGTACTCCGATCACAGTACTAATAACAGCACTAAAGTCGGTAGAGAAAGTCGAGACCGAGGTGTAAAAGCGAACACTGAGTTTCTCTCGCAGTTTGGCGAAGCCATCTTGAAAAACACCCTTACCATCGAGGCTGTACTTGTGTGATTAGCCAGTGAGTATGGATGTGGGTCTAGTGAGGGTAAACCTACGCCTGAGCTTTTTCAAGTATTGGCCAAAGAAGGGGTGCGATCGGAAAATAGACAGTGTCAATTATATCCTTCAGCATTTCTGCGTCCTTGAGCTTCTCCTGCTCCCTCTTCTTGATATAATCGCATAAAAGTCTCAAGTTATCGACGTCCTGTTGAAGCTTCTCGGCGAAATCAATCCGCCGTTGTAGTCGAACTCTACCTGCCGCTCCCATACCCACAAAATTGCGACGGGTGATTTCCATTGAGGAGAAAGTCTCCATTTGTAGCTGCAGTCTTTTGAGTAGAGCCGCTCCTCGCCGAGCTTCTCTTTTGAGGGTCCAATACTTGCAGGCTTCTGCCGCGTATTCCTTACGCCGACGCATGGTAAATCGTTGGAGTGAGCTCTCAACAGAGTTATACACTGCGAGCGGTATCACTGGTGCTCCTGAGGGTAGCCTCCATACAACCTTCGGTGTCTGATTACGTTTGCGCTTGTTGGCATTCGCAACAAGATCTACCTTCGAATTGGTTCCTTCTTCCACAGGTTCAGGAGCTAAAGCTTCTTGCGAGTGCGCTGCATACATTGTTAAAGCTGCTTGTTGGCTGTCTGCCCAGAGTCTACCACGCATGATGTAATGATAATACTCGATTGCATCGGATGTTGCAGCGTCAACATCGTTGTCCCTGCGCCAGTCCGATGGAACATGCTTGTCACAATACGCTTTTAGTACACTAGCATCGAGGCTTGCCGGACCTCCGTGAGTGGACTTCATTTTGAGGAATAGTTTAGCCCGTCGGGCACATGTGACATGGAATGCCACAAAACAATTTTTGTTTCCACACTGTATGCAAGCACCCATTTTCTGGCGACAGAGATAGCAAGTTAGTTTCCACCTCTGCTTAGGCACTTTCTCTACATCCATGACTGGTTCCATGAATGTGGTATTGCCCAGTGAGACTTCTGGTATCCAGATTGCGCAAAGCAAGTGAGACCATCTAGAAGCATTGGTTTGTTTGAAGGCACCGTCTGTGTTTGGACAAAAAATACAAGTTGGGGTCCCTCGACCAATCAGTTGGCATTTACGGCAAAGCCATTGTCCTTCTGGAATGAAAGGAACTCCATAGCACTCTTGATGGACTGCAAGATCACAGCCGTCACAGAACACTATGGCGTTAGTGTTCTCGCAGTCTCCGTCGTCGCAGATAGCGCACTTGCTATCTTGTTCCTCACCAGGAGCCGCAAGTTCACCATTTACAGCTGCAGCAGAGCTTGATCGTGGGCGATGTGTTTGTGGGGGTTTGGGATTAGGTTTCGGTATCCTCTTTTCGAGAGCATGCCATTCTTTCTCGATTTTAGTCATCGTGATCTCAAAAACTGCAGGTTTAATAGGCTCGATTTGCTCAGCCTTCCTTTGGGCATTGTAGGTTTCAAGCCATTTGTTATCTTGTTCGTCCATATCATACTCAACTCTACCGACTCCACTACCACCGATAGCTGCGTTGCCCTCGCTATCGTTTTTCGCGCCCGATGCAATATCCAAGTCTTCTTCGATTGTCCCCTCCGTTACACGGATCAAATTTTTTTCTGGACGAATGTAAATGTCACTCTCCTGATACCCTACGTTCGCCATTGTTCGATCAACGTAGTTTAGCTGTCCAGCTCCTTTATGTTCGTATGCAACAAAAGGATCCACCGGCCGGAATGAGGGTTTAGGCAAGGTGAGCTTTTCCCGTGGATTTGGACCCGGTAGAGGGATGACCTTAGGTGTGTCTGGTGTACCAATGCCTTTCAACATGGAGTCGGGCCGACGTGGCGGTCGTCCCGGACGTCGTTTCAAAGGTGTCGTAATATTCGGATCCGGACGACCATTGTTGGAGGGAGTTTCACGAACATCTCCATCATCTTGTGACTCTTTAGGCTGCGAGGCATCCTCGTCCGCATGCATCATAGCACCAGTTTCCGCCGTTGGAATTCCATCGCTGAGGTTTTCTCCGAGCGAAGGTGTAGAGGTAGGTCTTTGCACTCCATCGACTTCATCGGCACTTAAGACAGGGAACTTCACTTCAATGCTCAAGTCTTGGTGAAATTCCTCCCAAGTTCTTTCCTCTCTGGGCTTGAAGCCATCGCCTTGAACCACAGCTGCAGCAGCTGCAGCCGCGGAGCTGAACCTGGGCCTCGCCGGAACCCTCTCCCTTCGACTAGGCTCCCTACGGGGGCGTGAATAAACCATGGGTTGGATGCCGTTAGCGGCGTTCTCACGTCCTATCCTGCCTCGAGGGCCAATGTAGTTGTATCCTCCTGGACCTGTTCCCCCTACTGGTATCTCTATACCATTGTCGTCCACGTACCTTCCACCGCCACCGGGTCCTCCTGGTATGTATTTTCGTTTCTTTCGAGAGGGCTCAGAGACTACGCGACCATCGGCTGAAGAAGTGTGGAGATGTAGTTTTCGCTGAGTTCTAGTCCGTGTATTTGAAGATCGTCGAATAGGAGGGGTCAAGGGTGCCATTACTGCATAGGGGATGCACAGCAGGCGCGTTGGTAAGGCTTGAGTGAGAGAATCATTTGTTAGCAATTTCAATTATAAGCTGAAGAACATTCGGCGCCACCTCGGCGTGAACATGAGGACTTGCTATCCTGCAACTTCGACTTTGCACAGTGAATGTGCCCACTGAGCAGGCAGTCTAAGTGAAGGCAATAGTCGCGATGAGTTGGGGTTAAGGTTCAGGTGCTAAGGAATGAGTAAGCGGGAACTAGCGGCGATTCACGGCCGATCATTTGCGTGCTGGTCTTTTCGGGTAAGCGTGGCAAGTCAATTTTGGGGAAGACTTCGAGATCAAGCTTTCCAACTCCCAAGCTGCTTTTCTTACACTTTTGAAATGAGCGGTACGGGTGATGAGCGGTACGTATAGCTTGCACCACTTTCATAACACAGCTCATACTCGTCAATCGTCGTACTAACCAGGGAGTAGCTGGCGCACACCACGCGGACAACAACAGCCTCCTTCCCAAAACCAAAATCGGCAACCGAACCAGCAACAGCGTCAAAATTCATCGCGCGAGCGGGCTTCTGGTGGACAAACTCCAAGTCGGCAGATGCTTGGAGGCGAAGGGTTCACAGCGGTGTCAGGCAATGCATGGGCAAACAATGACCGAGGGAATAGGAATGCCATTCCCTACGGGCTTCCTCAGGAGCAACACGCGCCCCAGGTCAATTTCAACGCGCAGGAAGTCCGAGATACGCTGAAGAAAGGTAGTTCGAGTATATGGTCATAACCGAAAAGGGACTGATTCGGCGCTAGCATACAACAGTACAATGTCTGAAGACATGAAAGCCTTGAAATACAAAGCACCTGGAGGCCAGGCAAGTAATGCGAAAGGTGGTGGACCATGGGGTGTGAGACGTTCGTTGGACGTCCATCTACTAAGAAGGCGCTTAGACTAATCAACCAACAGCCAATACTATGGGGAACGGCAAGGACTTTTTCCTCGAGCTGCGCAAGCAGCTGTCGGCCCTACAGCAAGGTGGAGAACGTGCAGGTGGTTAGGGTGCGTCGACCCGGAAGCACATAGCTAGAACAGCTGTACATACACTAGACATTGGAGGCGTATGGGCTATTTGCTTGTGATACCCAGAGTAAGTAGCTACCAATCACTTTTTAGTAAGGTCTCCGCCTGAAGTAGACGAAGTGAGCTCCAAGAAACTCAATTGCTCCCTTCACAATTTGCGTTCACTACGAGTAGGTGAGCCGAAAACTCTCAATAATCCTGATAGGCGTCGTCTACCGTGATCACTGAGGATTGTAGGTCGACTTATGGTCAAAGCTCTGGTATGAGATCTCCGGTTCGTTCCAAACCATTTCATAGATGTTCGTTGCCTTCAACTGGGGTTGATGCATCGTTCCCGCGGCCGTTGTTTTGGGAGCAAGGTGTAATGATACGCTACAAAGCTGTCGAGGATCTCGAGGTATTCAAAAATGCTTATTGTGTCTTGGTAGCGGGACCTCTGAATAAGTATCGTTTGAAAACGGGGATATCTTTGACTGTTACAGACACAAAAGAATTATGATAAGCTCTGGATATAGTGCATGGGTTAGTCAATCATCAAGAGTATTAAGTAAACGACGAGAACGCGGGTGATGTAGGGGATCTGGGTATGATGCTTGAGCTTCTAATCTTACGCCGTTCGTGATAACAATGTCGAGATCCTTCAAATTTCATCTTCATCACAGAAAACGACCGTCCGCTAAGGTTGTACTACGTAGCCCTCGAGGTACGGTACGAAGATCAGCCAATCAGATCCACCGTTCACATAAGCATTTTTAATGGAGTGATAATGCACGACGTTAGCCAGGGCCGTCAAACTCATGCATGACTTCCGGGGGGCTCCGCTCTGTGACTCGTTATCCGTCAGGCCTGCACTCTTTTATTAGGGAACAAATTGCCCATTAACATTACCCATCTTAAGGATTGGTACTGGAGGGAAGATGGACTGCTTTGCCAAAATCTTCTTCGATCAGGAAATCGAAAACATTCTCTTCCAATCCATGGATAGCGTCATTCTTCGTCAAGTCTAACGATAAAGTGGCTTGGTAGTAGTAAAAGGCTGTGTGCACAATCTGTCGGATTGGTGGTCACCGCATGAAGATCCAACGTCTGTCTGCAGCCAGCGTTGCATCACCACATTCTCGGCGCTTACCGGATCAGTCTGCCACTCGATTCGTTCCAGCCTTAGGTCTTCTCACAACTACCCCGCTCTCCAAAGAGTCTCTGGACGAGACAGAAAGTTGATATATAGGCGCTGTCGATTCCGTCGCAATCCAAGCATCTTCTGTTTGATCTGTCGCCGTCTTTCCCTGAACACTTCTGTTGGTTCTTTTGATACTTGTTTACATTGATTGGCTGGTCCAATCTTCACCTTGCAATCGTCATCTAGTATTAGCGTTTATCTTTTCGCTTCCTTTTAATTGTTTGTTGCTGCTGCCATCTTTACTCGGTGTCGTACTTTCCGCATCACGACCATCAACACGAGCGGACCTTTATCAGCCCGTCCATAGTTATCCGTTGAGCACCGAACACACTTTCTATAATCTCCAAGATGCTCGCCGCCCGCGCCGCCAGACCAAAGCTCGCCCTTGCGCTCCCAACAAACTCTACTGGTAGCCTAGCGCTCAAGACATCTCATCCACGGACACCAATATCGCCTTCACCCATCAGCCCAACGGTCCGTAACACTCGCCTAAACCAACGAGGATTTTCTACCCTCCAGCAACCAACGTTCGCCTACGCCCAATCGGTCGACACCAAGAGCATTCTCAAAAGAGGCCAGAGTTCGACTTCGACTGCCAGCAAGAAGCTTCAGTTCAATGAAGAACCAGCGGTAAGGTGCATTACGCCTGTACCGGAGGATTATCACGGAACCTACGTTAAGATGACGAGGGATGAGCGACGATGGGGGAAGGGGAGCCGGGAGTAGGGCGTGGACCTAGCCTTCCAGTTCCTGCGAGTGATCCAAGCGTCGAGGAGCTCCGTTGAAATTACGCCGTAATCGATTTCCAAGCGCGGCGTGTTGTTTCTGAGCCTCCTCGCCGTGGCTTGTCTACGACATGGACGAAATTATGAGTACAAGTGTTGCATGCGTTGGATGATCTCTGGGTAGCACAAGATTGAAAATCTACCCGGACTTATATTATTTAGTATTAACGTTAGGGCAGAAGATTCTGTCACCGTTCATAGTCACTGCCTCCTATAATCACTTTAGAGGTTGAACATATTGAAGTGTATATGGATTCTATTGACTCTAGAGTGGTGCATTAATTGTTAATACCCCGGATACCGCAGTAAGACATAGTCATTTCTCCTCGAATCAATGTATCCACATAGACTGCGTTCGGCGAGGCTCAACCACACACGGTCTTCGAATATCCCAAGTTTGAGCCGTATACCGCGGATTGGTTTAATTATTCAGTTATGCTTTGATATGTTTTCATTGTGTCAGATCCCCTCAGCCTCTCTGACAAATTGTGGTGATAATTGAATTTAAATGGGTGTTGTTGCTTGCTAATGATGGCAGACGACCCAAGGCAGTAATAGAATAGTACTATTCCCCCCACCCGCGGCCATTGCGGTTGCAGGACTCTTGTTCCGGCTAGCATTCTCCGCTGTTGCTTGGGTGTTCCCTGCTGAAGAGGGCATCTTTATCGGCGGACACAGTGGGATGGAAACAGACCAGCTGGCGGAGGAAGATTCGGTGCAAATCGGCCTGCAACTTCGTACCTCTATGCGAAACAGAGACCCTGAGTATATTTTACAGGATAGGAGGTTGTGCCTCGTCTGCTTCGTCCGCTAAAGACTGGGGGGAGAAACATTCCGTCTCGCCTGGTTCATGGAGATATACGTCTTCGATGCCACTCATGCCTCATATATACGCTCATAAGGAGAGTAATGCATTCATACAGAATGTTAGAGACGCTATGACAACAATAGTTGAACTCGCACCGCTACGACTAGCTCGGCGCCGAAGGAAGATCAGGACGACAGGATGGCTCTTTACTGCCTGTGAGTGGTATTTCTATGGCATCCAAGGTGCTTTGGGTCATGCACGGCAGTGGCGAATATTTATTACGGCCATTGGGATCCCAATTGCTCCACATCATAGTGTAGCAAGCTTCGCTATAGAAAGATATAAAATTTTCCATGTATAGATCATGCATAACTAACTGTCTTTATCTTTGATTTCGACGGCAGAAGTATTGGAGTTATGCGGACTCTTGTGGCCAAGTATCCGTATGGGTATGTGGGGTGGGCGAAGGAGAAAGGGGAAGAGGTTGTCGTTAGATAGAATGGCCGTGATCCCTTTTTGAAGCTAGGCCTAGTCGGTCTGATGGATATCTTGAATTGGTAATATAACAAGTTGAGGCCTGGTAGCGGATTGGAAAATATTCGACAGTTAATGACTCTGAAGGACATTGGTGAATACTCATAGAAGCTAGGATTGGTCGAGTGCGGATTCTTAAATCGTACACACCCCTAAGCCCAGTTACCTAGCTCTCCTTGATGTTCTACTCCATAGATGTAGAACACATTATGCTGAACAATAAGAATTAATCGAAATGATACTATTGGCCCCGTTTGCTGTATCTTGCTCTAAGAATGGTGGCTGCTTCTCCCCTTCGAATTCACACAACGTCAGTCCTTTGGATTGTTGGAACGTAGAGAGGCCTTCCAACAGTACCTTAAGGTAGTTGAAATCCTTCTAGTGGACCTCGGCCCTACTGGGTGAAATTTACGCATTATCCTCCTCGCCGCCTTCCCCTCCTCGCAACACAGCTTAGAGTCTCACATCAAGCCATCAACCTGACCATAGCGACTTACACAGTATCTCAAACTGTCTTCCCACTCCTTTTCGCCCACAGCCTCAGACACAGTCAGCCCGGGAGGGAGGTCGGTCGGATAAGTCATTGGCCACCTAGATCTGACCAAAACGCATAATTCAAAAGAGAGAGAAATCAAGAACCCACCCACAATAGCCCATATCGCTGTTAATCATCTAACCTACAGTATAACAGAATGCTACGACTCAATCATGAGCGTGAAGTAATAGTTATTCAGACTCTTCTCCACAGGTTATCACAGGTAACGACTTATCTGACCAACTCTCGGCCTACCCTGAGTGGCTGCTCGATATTCAGTAGAAGGGTTGTTTGCCTTGTACAGGATATTCGTAGAGAATAGACCCTGCCACACCGAGCTGATAGTTAGCTTATCCAGCACGGTTCTCTCCTAGTAATCACCCCGTTACGCTCCTTCTGTGTGGTTTTCCACATGCGGAGAGCTTTAATATAGAAATTCGTTAACAGGTTTTGGTAACAGGTATATCGAAGCTAGGTCGATGGTCTGCACACTTCCTCTGTATGTCCGCATAACTAGCAGGCTGAGGTATTGGAGAGAATATCAAGGCGACTCCCCTACGGAGTGTGGGGTTGATGACAAATGGAGGCTGTGTAAGGTACCCCGACCCTCATTGTGCCTGCATCATGACACGATGCAGATATGCACAAGTATCACGAGGCGGAGCAGTTAGAGGCTGGCGGCAGCGGAAAACATTAAGGTAGGTGTTCGAGAAGGAGCGCGGTAGTGTTGGAACTAAGAGGTCACCAAAATGGTTGGACTTGAAAGTCGCGAACTCGTTGTGGTCTACGGAGTAGTGATGGGTCGAACATCACCTAAAAGATACTGGAAAGGCTACAACAACAACTACAACAACAACAACACAGCTATGAGGATGTCAGCATCTAGACTATCAGCGGATTGAAAGTTCTTCGAAGGAATCCCCGGCTTCCGCGGGCATTGGTCAGGCTTCTCGTCACCACAATACTATCAAAGGGCTGACAGATGACAGTGCATCTGTTGCAGTCCAACTCTGAAACATAAAAGGATGGAATAGAATACAGCACGATCTCTTTCCAATCGGCACGTGTTGGTCCACACTTCCCCCAGAAGTAAGTAAGTTAGCTGGGGATGTGTACCTGGCTTGGGCACCTTGATGATGTTGAGGTTGTGCGAACTGTGTTTGATCTATTTTCAGAAGTCGGCTAGATTGTTCGGGGGTTAGCTTCTTGAAGTTGAGTACCTTCGTTATTGGTTAAGGTCCACCGTGCCGCCTTTTTGTAGTTTCTCTCTCGACCGAAGCGCCCGGGGATGCACTCCAGATCCAAATTTACTTCATGAACTGTCCCTGGGTTTGGTTATAGGTCCACCATGTACTACGTAGTAAGCATATCCCCTCTCGCCGTTTCGAGTGTCACAGAAGAAATGTTTTAGCCTTATCGTTTCTAAAGAAAGCTTCCTAACCTTCGCACTAAACTCCAGAACTGGCGTCAACAATACACAATGAGGGACCGTTTATCAGGCCCGCATGCCAGCTGCTGCAACAGTTTATAAGTATACTGCACTGCCTCTCTATGTGAAGGCTCTCCAATCCCTAGCAGCTGTGATTCTTGCAAGTGGTTGCAGGCTTTCCCTACTCTCCTACTTTCTTTTCAACTGTCAGCTCATTCGCTTACTTTCCGTTCTCACACACCGTAACCTGCATCTTTTACTTAATCCTCATATAAAAGTTCAAGCCTCCCGGATATTTCTGTCGATCTCTTTCCTTCTCCGTCCATATTAGCTTCTTCCACTTCCTCACCTCCTGGCGAGGACCTTCCAACATATTCACACTCTTCTTACATCATAAAATGCCAAAGCCTACCAGAGCTGCTTCCTCCAAAACCAAAACACAACGCTCAACGCCCTATCAACTCGGAAACACATCGACAACGATGGCAACAGTGTCAGCCACAGACCCTCTACTCACCCCAGCTTCTGGTGATGCCCAGTCTAAGCCATGGATTCCTCAAGATGATGCAATATTACTGCGTGCACGACAGCAAGGGTTAAATTGGGGTCCAATTGCCGAGCAGTACTTTCCTTCAAAAACTCCCAATGCATGTCGGAAGCGACATGAACGACTTATCATAAAGAACACTGTCCAAGGTGATTGGGACAGTGCCAAAATCGAAGCTCTTGCCCGGTTCTACATGGAACTCCGAGAGCAGATGTGGAAGATCCTGGCCGCAAAGCTTGGCGAGAAATGGGAGCTAGTTGAAGGAAAGGTAATTAATCTACATAGGCATCGGTCGACAGGACGTTGGAAATCTAATTCGTATACCGATAGTGCATGGAAAAGGGTCTCAAAACTCTTCGAAGTCATGGCCGCAGCGCCACGCGGAAGCAAAAGGGCAGCAACCAAGGAGATAACGACGACGATAACATGAACGATGCCGATTTTGACGACAGCGGTCTCGGCCCAGATTTGAACCCTGGAGACGACAATTCCAAAGTTGCCCAGAATAGTTATTCCGGAGTCGGTCATCATGATCACCACCACCCGTTCTCCGATGGAGTTTCCCGTGCCCATTCGATGCACTCCGGAGCGTTCTCCTCTGGTGGGCACTCTTCAGCTTGTTCGTACCGGACGGCCAGCGGCTCGTCTTCAATCATGCACACGCCGCATCCGCAGCATCCGCAGCCGCATCTACAGTCGTCGCCGGAAACCCTACCGGGTATCGCTGCGATTCTCGAATCGACACCTGTCTCGAGGTACTAGTAACAATCTTCGTTTCAGATTTTTGCTCTTATCCTCCTCATGTTTCACGATGTATTTTGTACGATCGGGCTTCTACGAACCTTTTTTCCCAGCGTGTTTCTGAGCGGGATTTTCCATGCATTGCAGCGGCGAGCGGGGATATCATTGTGAGGTGACGGCTTCATGCGGAAATTCTTCTGGATTGTCTTGTATTACTAAGTGTACAATAGTTTAGTTTCATCTGGCGGAGTGGGTCTTGGAAGGCGTGGGAAATTTCCTTTGTCTGGCGATCTCATGAGTACACTACTCTGCAGCCTTTTACGCGAAGCGAACATTAGACGTTTTGCGTGCATATATCGAACGTTTTAATTTTCTAATACCCGTCTTGTCCATCGATCCATCCCCAGTATCCCTCCGTCTTCCGCGGCCGGGTCAATCGACCACTTGCGTATTGCCTTGCAACTAAGTTCACTTTCCCAGCCGGCCTCGTACATCTCTATGCCAGTCCAAGCGATCATTGCAGCGTTATCGGTACATAGCCAAGGCGGCGGAAACGCCAATGCCACGTTCCTGAAACCTCTAATGTCGAGAAAGGAGCGCAGGCTGGAATAAGGTTAGCGGGAGGATGTTGGTAGATCATCGCCGGGACGGTGGCTCACATGGCTTTTAGGTATCCATTCGCCGCTACCCCGCCACTGACAACCAGCGTATTCAAGGCATTGCCGTCAATTACCCCTGCGATATGCTGACTTTCCAGCATTTGCAAGGCCATCACCACCCTCGACGCCAAATGCTCAAATGCAACCCTCATCCCATGCCGCCCCAGATCCTTTCGCTCCGTCTCCTCCATCTCTCCGCGCTTTTCCTCGCAAATTTTTAGAATTGCACTTCCTAGGCCCGAGAAACTAAAATCCATCCTAGATGAAGAGCCGCCAGCACGTTTCGAGCCGGTCCGAGATTCAGCCAGCGGCGCAGCAAGGCTCCAGCCCCATTCCGTGCCTTTTGGAGCAATCTCTTCACCCCGCCCTGCCGGTGCGGTGTAATGGTAGTCTCCTGGCCCGTGAGGAAATGTGTATTGCTCTAGAAGGCGGCCGTACATGACGTCCCCGGATTCTTGAATAAGTGCTGATGGCAGGATGCATCGCGCAATCTTGTCAATATAATCTCCGATTGCAATGTCAATTGTGGAGGCAAGTATAGCGTGGTCGGTCAATGCTGTTGAGTGAACAAGCAGAGTATGGCCTCCAGAAACGAGCAAGGAAAGAAATGGGAAATCACACTTCTGAGAGTGATCAGGCATTTCTTCCAGTGCCGTAACAAGGCGGGGTGTCAAAGCATGAGCCTGCATGTGGTTCACCGCAATCAGAGGTATGGACCAAGCCACAGAAAGACCTTTGGCTGTGTCGATGCCTGTAGAGAGGCAGGAGTACATGCCTGGTCCTCGTGTGACGGTGATAAAATTGGGCTTTTTCTTCTGATGCCATTTTCCATCGTCCAAGCGGACTGTGACTTGATCGGTACTTTTCCCAGCTGCGCCATTGGAATCCGGCAAGCTCTGGAGCGCTTTGCGAATCAAATTCGCTAGGGAAGTTTGGTGTGATACTAAAGCTGTTACTGGATGGATGCCACGAAATTTGGTGTTATCGGCAGTGATTTTCTGATGAAAGTGGAGGGTTGCTTTGGGCTTCTCGAGTGCAATACGACTGATAGAGGGCTCATTGTGCTCTTCGGGGTCATGCTTCTCGAGAATAGCGACCGAAGTATCATCGCTATCTTGTCAGTCAGTCTCATAGGACCCCCACACTTATGTAGCTGCTGTCGCATACCATGACGATTCGATCGCAAGGGTCAGCAACGGTCGCAGACGTGTCTTGGAGAGATACGGTTGTATAGAGCCTATATTGGGACGACAGATAGCCTTCCATGGTGATATCAGCATCTGTATGCGTGACAGGAGTTCAATATGTTGTTCTACTACTCTCTACTCCCTTCCAACCAGGGTTCCAATAGTGGAATCGCGGAGATCGGCAAAAGTCGGGCCGAGTCTGTCGATCATCCACTTTAGGGAACTCAAAATTAAAAGTCCCAATCTTTCTCTGGGCGCGTCTTGGATTTCCGTCTCTCCGCTGGACCGCGTGGTACTTACTCACACGAGTATCTCTGTCATGATGGCCTAATTGAGCTGTCGTCGGTGCTCAATCACCCTTGCCCAGGAAACATCCGAACAATCACCACTCCTTTTGGTGATCGGAAGCCCCTGCAGTCAAAGCTGAAGCGCCCCAATTAAAGATCAACAAAACAAATCCCTTCACAACGGCATTGCACGTTGACGGCTGAGATCATCAAGACCCGGAGCCAAGCTTGAAGCCGAGCGTGGAAGCTCATAAGGGGGGAGAATGGCGACAGTGACAGAGGCGGTCAAGGAGACGCTGGTGGGCACAACGAAGGAACCGGAGCTCTCGTCACAAACAAAAGCATCATTTGACCGGAATGCGAGACAAGATGAGGAAGCGGGGGAGCTGTACATGACCGAGACGGAATTTGTAAATGCAATTGCTCCAGCGACCGAGGACTATGTAAGCTTCTTTGACCTTTGCGCCTGAGAGCTTGCTCCACATGAAAGCGCACAACCAATTTTAGTGTGCTTGAGGGCTAATTGATTCATCTTGAATAGCATAAAATCAAGAGAGAGCAATATGCGATCCTCTTTCAAATCGCTGACCGGAGAAAGACCGGACGGATCACACTTCGAGACTGGGCGACGTTTGAAAATCTTCTTATCAAGCCAGATGCAGAATATGAGATTGCATTTCGCCTTTTTGACGAAGAGGGTACGGGGACCATTAAGTACGATGACCTTCAAAAGCTATACAATCTTAACAAGGGTCCCGACACCATACCTTTCGACTGGAATTGTGAATGGGCATCTCTATACATTGGAGGCAAGAAACGCCGCCACGACCTCACATACCCGCAATTCTCCCAGATGCTCCGTGGCTTACAGGGTGAGAGAATACGGCAGGCATTTCACGTTTTCGACAAAGACAGAGATGGATATATAGAACCGGAGGACTTTCAGCGCATCATCCTTGAGACGGCTCGGCATAAGCTCTCAGATCATCTACTCGAAAACCTGCCTACTCTGTGTAACATTGGAACTGGAAGTAAGATATCCTATGCAAATGTTCGAGCTTTTCAAAACGTTATTCGGGAAATGGACTTGGTAGATCTCATTATACGAAATGCCACTCAAAAGAGCGGTGATGGAAAGATCACGCGAACAGATTTCCTCAACGAAGCAGCAAGAATTACAAGGTTCTCTCTCTTTACGCCTATGGAGGCCGACATCCTCTTTCATTTTGCTGGGCTGGATGCCCCATCAGGTCGATTATCACTAAATGACTTCGCCAAAGTCGTCGACGCATCGTGGCAGAGCGCATTCGCCCTCGGTCTAGAGTCAGCCGGTGCCGCCTCAGAGGCTGTTGGGAAGGGCGTCTCAACAGCGCGACGATATTTACACAACGTCCTAGAATCTGTGCATCATTTCGCTCTAGGTAGTATAGCCGGGGCTTTCGGTGCTCTCGCGGTGTACCCAATTGATCTTGTCAAGACAAGGATGCAAAACCAGCGGAGTCAGCGGGTTGGAGAACTGCTATACAAGAATTCCATTGACTGCGCCAGAAAAATTCTCAAGAACGAAGGATTCAGGGGTCTTTATGCTGGAGTACTACCCCAGCTGATCGGTGTTGCACCGGAGAAAGCTATAAAGCTCACGGTCAATGATCTTATAAGGGGGCATTTCTCAGAATCAGATACGGGGAAGATATGGTGGCCACATGAGATTATTGCCGGTGCTTCAGCTGGTGGATGTCAGGTGGTAGGTTTCTATCTGCACCCCTAACCCCTGAAATCGATACTGACCCGTGTTAGATCTTCACCAACCCCCTCGAAATTGTCAAGATTCGTCTCCAGGTCCAAGGCGAAGTCGCCAAAACCGTGGACGGGGCTCCTCGGCGCTCCGCAATGTGGATAGTCAAGAACCTTGGACTCGTCGGCCTCTACAAAGGTGCTTCCGCCTGCTTGCTCCGTGACGTCCCCTTTTCGGGAATCTACTTCCCAACATACAACCACCTGAAGAGAGACCTTTTCGGAGAAGGCCCGAATAAGAAGCTGGGTATCTTGCAGCTGTTGACCGCAGGCGCGATTGCGGGCATGCCAGCGGCGTACCTGACGACACCCTGCGATGTCATCAAAACTAGACTGCAAGTCGAAGCCCGCAAAGGCGAAACAAAATACACCTCCCTCCGACATTGCGCCAGAACCGTCTACCAAGAGGAGGGTCTCCGCGCCTTTTTCAAAGGCGGCCCAGCCCGCGTGCTACGTTCCTCGCCTCAGTTCGGCTTCACCCTTGCCGCTTATGAGTTTTTGCAGAAAGCGTTGCCTATGCCTGGATCAAGTCAGAATGAAGGATCGCCGGTGGCTGGGGGTTACACGGAGCCGGCGATTGGACTGCAGGAGGCGAAGGCGCCGTTGCCGTATCTCAGGAGTCGGAATGCCTTAAAGATTATCCTGGATCTGGACGAAAATTTCGGGAGGCCCAAGGGGCCCCTCGGGCAGGGGTGGGTGCCGCTCCGGGGCTTGAGTGCGCAGAGTTGATTTCCGGGTCAAGGAGAGAGGAGGCGGGCCGGCGGGTTTGGCTCGAGGTCGGAGGTTAGGGCCAAGGGCAGGTAAGTACTGAGGGGTTCTCGTGTTGGCGCTACGTACGAGCGGGTTCGGTTTTACTTTACATGAGTTTTTCTTCGGGTGCATTGCGCGCGCGCTGATTGTGGTCGGAAGGAAGCATGTGCATATAGATGAGATGCTGGATCTCGTGTGCAAAAGTCCATAGACTAGACTACTTAGAGATGCTCCTGGTGTAGAAGGGGGGCGAGTAGAAAAGAGCGTTCATCAGATGTAAGGCACGTTCAGTGAATTGATTGTCCTATGAAATGTGTTGCTTGTTCGCCGCGAAAAGCATTAATTGGTTATATCTCACCGCACCGATAGTCGGCGAAGCTGTCTCTCATCCCGTTCAGAGCTCAAACTCTCACCCCGACCTCGCCACCCCCACCAGCAAGCAACCACCTTCTCTCCGCCTCCGCCTCCTCTTCCTCCGCCTCCTCTTCCTCCCCCTTGCCGTCTTTCCCCCGATAGAGCACATAATGCTGCAACATAAACACCGCGTCGACCACAAAACTGATATTGCCCAGCGCAAACTTGACCGGGTTACCCGTCAGCCCGCTCCAATCGTTCTGCAAGCTCGAGTCAATTAGCAGCTGCGCGATGGACAGGATGCCACCAACGAGGTCGAGCAGGACTTGCTCGATGGACCAGCCGGCGGTCGATTGGCGGAGGTGGTTGGTGTAGATTTGGGGGAGGAATTTTATTAGGGTGATGATTAGTTTGACGTAACCGGTTGCGTAGACCTGGGGGTTGGGAGGGGTAGTTAGTTGTATTTGATGGGTTGTCAAGTATAGATGTACACACCACATCGATCCAGGCCCAGCTCGTCGGGTCCCTCCCTCCATCTCTTCCCTTCGTCCAAACCAGCCCCATCACCCACAGCACTCCGATCATGCATCCCGCGGCAATGCCAAGTATCACTCTAGGCACCCGGCCGCTACCGCCTTGCTCAAAACCCCATGCCCATTTCCAGAACATGGTCCATGTGAGAAAACTCAGCAGCACTGCATGCGCCGCAAAAGCCACGTCGTTGGCCCTGACGGTAGGTTCTGGCGAGACTGGATTGCGCGCTGCGTACTGGGAGCGGATGAGAGGAGAGAAGTATAAAGAGCTTGTGGAGATGAAATAGGCGATAAAACCGAGAACTGTTGGTGATTTCGGAATCAGTATTGCCTTGATTGGGGTTGAAAAAGATTCATGATGTATCAACAGAGAGAAAAATGACACAAAAGCTCGATATGCTCCCAAAATGTGTCTGAAAACTCAAAACCAGGGCTCAAGGGAAGGGAGTTGGCCTCCTAAAATACACACCATTAATCACGGGGAAGGCAACGGTGGTGCCGACTGTGGAGTGCCGCCGGATGTTGAGGATGGATTGGGGATAGAAGGATAGAGACCAGGAAAGGGTGCTGACGGAGGGGTTCAGTGGGATCGAGAAATGCGAGGGGAGAAATGGTACTAGATCCAGCCCAGGAGACTATGGAGATATTAGTCAGGCTTGCACAAGACGTAGCCAACCCCCCAAAGTCTTCCTTGTGGTGAACATGTGGGAGCCTTTGGCCAGTATCGTCGTTAAGGCGCAAAACACGATGACAGCGATAGAGGAGAGTATATGCAGTACCGTGAAATGGCTCTCGCGAAGCGAATGAGGCCGGGGGAGGGCATGACGGACTTATAGACAACTTTGACCGGAGAGATTATTGGTTTGCTGTGCCATGTGGTATGGTGTCTTACTTCTCGCAGTCGCATCAAGGAATCATTCTCCGAAAATGGTCGCACGAGCACATGAGAGCTAACAGATCGATCGCAGACAACACGTTAAAGAGATGTATGCAAAGTCGTGGGAAGTTCATGAAACTGGGTAGGCTATTGCTCCTGACGCTGAGTGGAATCGATAAGAGTTGACGAGTAGGGCAAGCTCCCGACTCACATAATGGTCCCCATCCTGCTGCAGCCCTACAAGGCTTAGCGTTACCCAGCCCCGCGTGTGGGCTGTCCTGGCGGTAACACAAGCGTCGATTCACTTGTGACTCTGAGTCTCTGATACCAACCTCAAATCTAACAATCAAACTTATCCCTCTTCATCTACCTGCAAACATTGCCCGGAAGTTCCATCGGCTATGCGCATATGCTCGCCATGTAGCTCTAGCTATTTGCGGCCACTGTCGACACCGTCTGGCCGCGGGACCAAGTGCCCTTTGTTCTCCAAATCCTCTTTGAGCTCCATTTCCACCTAATGACATTCACTCGACCGCGAACGGCCACCTAACATCTCACTCGAAATCGTACACTACCATTTAAAGCCAGACTGCTGTTTCCAAGAGCGTCGTATACGCTCTCCATTCATAGTGGTTATATTTCGGGATACTTCCTTCGACCTCCACCACAGAGATGGGTAACCGAAACAGACAGCCAGATAATGGAAGAGTACGCAAGCCAAATCAAAATGGTGGTCAGAGGCCTGCCAATAACAACGGCGGGGCCCCTCGCGGACAAACCCCCGGTCGTGGACCAAGAGCGAGCGGGTCAGCAAGACGACCTCCACCCCCGAACTTTCAGGCCGCCAAAGAATTCTACGACAATCAGAACCCTAGACCTAGGGGCCGGGGCAATTTACGGAACAGAGGGGGGTCTGGCAGGCATGGGGGTAGGAACCGAGGTGGAAATAATTTGGAGTCGTTCGCTGTAACAGAATGGACTGAGAACAATTGTCCTTCAGATGGCGATCGTGGAGCTGAGAAGCTTGTCGATTTCCTATCGAAAAAGGCACACGCAACCATAGAAGAGGTATGTTTGACATTGAAATCCCCCGGTTGCCAGCGACACTATAGCTCGAGCTTCTCCGGTCTGCTCTCGTTTCAAGTCAAGCCGTCAAAACGACGACGGAGATACTCGAGTCTTGCCACTACCGCCAACGGGTGACTTTCAACTTCAAGGTTATAAGCCTTGCTAACGTTGTGCAGTACCGAGTAGAGGGCAAATCTCTGATCATTTCTGCGGACCCAGCAGATGGAGACTCGATCTTAAGACTCAATGGATTCAATTTCTGGGGCGCTAAATTAGTTGTTACGCGCATTGGAGGAACAGCTCCATTGGACAAAAGCGCACAGTGTGACTCTCCCAACACCATACATACTTTTAAGGAAATCATAGGTCGTCGATATAACGATGAAAGGAGATTCCTCGATTTATCGGATCTGGCCAACGACACGCTATTAAACGGCCTCGCCATATTCGGCCCGTACTCGATTGAAGCTCGAAAGGCTAGCTTCTTCACTGCATTCATGAAAACATGCGACGATATTTGGGGAACGGAGCAGGAAAAAGAGCAAGCTGTTGTCGGCATTTCTCTGGCCAACAACAATATTGGCGATGTCGATTATATCAAGATGCTGGCTCATACTTTCAAGGCCATCAAGTACCTCGACCTCTCGAATAATACTATCACGAGTACGGAAAAGCTCATTGCATGGCGTTTTGATTTTCGATTCCTCGAGGAACTCATACTATCTGGGAACCAAATAGAGGAGGGAAGGCCCGATTATAAAAGCGTGCTTACGCGCTGGTTTCCCAACCTTCGACTACTTAGCAACACTCCGGTTCGATCTGTTGCAGAGTTCAACGCCCTCGCGACTACCAGACGTCCAGTACAGTCAGTGCTTCCAGTGCTTCCAGTGCCTATCCTCGTTGCTAGCTTCCGAGATGAAGGTGCTGTTGGCGAAAACTTCATCAAGCAGTTCTTCCCAGCCTACGACGTCGATCGTAACGCTTGTCTCAACGCGTTCTATGACGCAAAGTCTACGTTTTCCGTCAGCATTAACACTTCGGCTCCACGGGGATCTTACGACATGAATGTTGGCTGGGATGCGCAAATAAAAAAGAGCAGAAACCTAATCAAAGTCACCCAACTAGCAGCCAAAGTCTCACGTCTCTACACCGGTGCAGAGAGCATCCGCAACGCGTGGAACACACTTCCATCAACGCGCCATCCAGATCTTATGACCGAGGCAGGCAAATGGAACATCGAATGTAATTCCGTACCGGGCCTTCCGGACCCAGTGGGACAATCCGTCAGCGGTGTCGGCGGCTTGATCATTCAAGTTCATGGCGAGTTTGCTGAAGTGAACCTTGATACGAACCAGGAAATCACCACCCGCAGCTTCGACCGCACGTTCATCCTTGGGCCTGGGATGGGTACTCAAGGCGTACGTGTGGTGTGCGATACTCTCATCCTTCGCGCGTACGGCGGATCTGACGCTTGGAAACCGCAATGTGGCGATTTGTTGGTTGCACATCCGTCAGAGGCCGAACTATCGATACAGCCTCTGATACCAGACGGGTTCGGTTCCTCGCACCCAGAAAAATCGCAGGAACAGCTGCAGAAGGAAATTTTGACGGTTGAGCTGAGCAGAACGACGAGAATGACGTTGGAATGGGCAGCAAAGTGTATGTTTGCGAACAATTGGAGTATTGAAGCGGCCGCGGCGGACTTTGCGGCGGTAAGGGTACGTTTGATGGTTTTGCTAATGACTTGTTTCTGATATCTTGCGTGCTGACCTGACAACAGCACGTTCTATCACCTAGCTTCTTCGTACAGCATGGTGGATCTCTGATAACATGAGATGGAAGGAGATTGGGAAAGATTCAGGCTGCATAGTGGTCGGGGAGTATTCATGGATTCGCAGGACGGAGGCTAGACTGCGCTGGAGTTTTGGAACTAGGTTGCATATGGTCGGGAGTAGGTGTTTAGAAGATCTGCGAGTTTCAGAAGACCCGGCGATATTCTCAAATGGGCTAATGCAAGTTGGTTTTCATTTATCGTGAATAGCAAATATTGACTAGTTGCTAGCGACACACAATCACAGTTCTTCACAGCAAAGGGGAGAAGGATATCTGCGCAACATGTCATCGTGATTCCTACCAAGACAAAAGTAAGGGGTGAGGTTATCGAAATATAACCTCTTCTGTGCAGATAGGCCCCAGGCCCCCAGCCCAATGAACCCTGAGATATTAACCTAGACCACTCAATCATTAGCCCCCTGTATCTTTCACGAAAACTTGGGAAGACAGCGCTAAGCAGAGCGAGGCAGGCGTCATTAAAAAATTAGAGTGTTGTTGTTGTTTTTAGTATCTCTTCAACGATGAGATCTCAGGGTTAAAAAATATTAATCTTGCGCCAGGGGCAGGGGGAGAAGGGCGGATGGAAAATAAAGGGGGGCTTACTGGTTGTAGATGGAGCATGATTTCGTCTGTGATGGAGGGTGTTGGTTTGGGGTGGGGTTGGCGAGCTGGAAGGTTAGTGCTAGAGGTGTGAGTACAAAAGCTGGGAATCGTGGTCAAGTTTTTTGCACTAGATCCTTTGCTCGTGCTATTCGCATGCAATATGCTGCTAGAGTATCTAGTCAAACAAACCACCGAAACCTGGGCATTTGTTAGTGATGCTCTATCTAGGTTTGCAATACACTGACCTTCATCACCACTGTCCTCAGGCTCTGAGTCTTCCTTCTTAGCGTCATCTTCCGCGGGCTTCTCGGCTTCAGCTGCACCACCCGTCGCAGCTGCAGGCTCAGCTGACGCATATGCATCCGGATTCGCAATGCGATCCTTCAGTTCCTCAATTCCTTCCCAGCTGTAGTCCGTTTCAACTGCAACCGCCAACACCTTCTTGTAGCCATTGACGAGAGTGTGCATGATAGACGGCAGAGTTGGGTAATTTGCTGCGAGAGAGATAGTCGTAATGGTCTTGATAGCCGAGTTGAGAGCAGCGAAGAGTTGGTCCTCCTTGATGTCCAACACACTCGGACTGAAAGTTTGCCCGTTATCATACACTTGCGAAATACTCATCCCATACGTAAAAGGGGATATATTCAACATATTCAGTAGCGTCGCCTCGGACGCCCCAACCTTCGTACCCGCCTCCACGAGTTTCAAATCCGTCGTGATCTCAATGGTACCACGAGCGATCTTCGTGGGTACACCCAGGGCTTGGAAGAAAGAGGTTTTACCTGGCTCCATGCCTGTGTTACCTGCGGGAACGAACACATCGGCCGGGGCCACAGCGCCGGCACGTGCAGGAGCGGCGACTTTCTCGGCGAGGATCAGGTCGCGGGTTTTGTTAAGGTCATCGTTGGTGAAGATAAAGCCGACGTTACCTAAGCGGTTGTTAGAGTTGAGGAACGGGTTCAGGGTTGGGCAGGGGTTGAAGTACCTTTGACGTGGGGGAGGAGACGCTCCCATTCAGGAAAGTCGCTGATGAAGCCTTTGATAGCTCGGCGAACCTAGAGAGAGGAGTATAAGTTGTTAAAAGATCAATCCAGGAGGCCAATCCGCTGGTCGCATATCCCACCACGAAGTCTGACATACCATCGTGTTCTTTCCCATCAGCACAACGCCCGTAACTTCACCGCCTCCTCTCAAACTCTTTCGGATCTTGTGCATTTGTTGAGAGCTGACATTGTCGACCGTAACAATGAAGATCGATTTGTACTCTTCAAGCAAGGCCTTGAGCTTGTCGAAGTAGACAGCCTTGTTGCTGGTTCTGCCCCCCATGTCTTCTTTTGATTGAAGATAGGATCTTTAAGGGTCAGAGATTAATGTGTGTGGTGGTTTGTTCCTCGATGAGTTCGGTGGTTATTGTGAGCTAGAGTGCTGCTGTGGAAATATGTGTGGGTTTCGCGTGCGCTTGACTCGCTTATGGGCGCTAGCCCTACCCTGACTTGCCAGACTGGGAAAATTATAGAACTCTGTCATGAGGTGGACGCCTTGCTCTTGTAAGCATGGGTGTTCCCACAAAGAATCTAGGCCTTCTGATTAAAAAATTCCAGCTATGCCACTAAGCCCATTCCAATGTCTCCTTTATTGCTCACGATCCGCTTTTCAGAAGTCTGATGTTCTGCTCTGTGTATCTGGCTATTATGTGTATTCCTTTGACGTCTCTAACGGATACTTTCTGGCACAATGGCCACCCTGGGGAGAATTCTCTAATTTGGACCCCGAAAGCATCAAAGGTTACAAGTCATACGCAGGAGCCACAAATCCGACCCTTCGTGAGTATAAAGAAGTTCATCATTTGGCGCCTTCAAAACGTCAAAAAGAGTCGCCGAAACAAAATAGCTCTGATAGCACTTCGACAGAGACTATACAAGACACTGAAAGTCAACGCAGTCATGAGCTCGACCGTGTTTTATCTTTAGATGCGTCAGCGGCGGTGATCAAGCTTGCCGGAACATCTAACGGTCAATATGTTGTTGCAGTCACAGATGGAGACAAGTGCATCCGAGTATTGGAGCTTCAAGGCGATGGCTCTCTCATACAATGCTCCGCAAGGTACCCATTCAGGTAATAAAATGATGGGCAACCCAAGGCTAATCCCGAGCGTAGGCCCATGCCCAAAAGACCCTGTGCAATTGCTTTGACTTCAGATGAGTCTACCATATTATGTGCCGACAAATTTGGTGACGTCTACTCTCTCCCGCTCCTAGGCTTCCCGTATGAACCTACGAGCAACGTCTCCGCAGACAGTCCCACAAGAGCTGATGCTGAGGAAGCTCCAGAGCCCTTCGTGCCCGCCGCGAATTCCAAAACCGTCCATACTAAGAAAAACCAAGAAGCTCTTCGTAACCAACTCCGAACAACCAACAAAAAGCCCGAGAAAAATTCTCCCCAATTTGACCATCAGCTCCTTCTTGGCCACGTCTCTCTCCTGACAGATGTAGCAAGCGTCACCATCACCGACGAAACTTCCTCCTCTCCTCGACCACGCAGTTACATACTCACCGCAGATCGGGACGAACACATCCGCGTCTCCAGAGGTATACCTCAGACCTACGTCATCGAAGGCTACTGCCTCGGCCATACAGAGTTCGTCAGCAAGCTATGCGTCCCCGATTGGAACAAGCGAACCCTCATCTCCGGTGGAGGTGATGATTTCCTTTTGATTTGGGACTGGCCCACGGGGACCGTACGTCAAAAAGTAGACTTGAAGGGTCCGTTAGAGGCCTTTAAAGTTGACTTTGTGGCGAGTCTACATCAACCTGGGTCCATGGTACCTGTGCCCGATACGTGTCATGCCGATGGTGAACCCTTCATGGAGAAATTGGAAACGAAAGGCCCGGTCGATACTTTCAGGAATGAGTATCTGGCAAGTGAAGGCTCAGCCGGTACCGATTGCTTGAATATAGATGGCGAGGAGCGGAAAATCGCCGTCTCTGGTATCTGGGCCTTAAAAAACACGACTCCATCCCCTTCCCACCCCGGTCATATATTCGTCGCTCTCGAAGCGTGAGTCGACCCTACACGCACAAACCTCCTACCTACTAACAAAACCCCCCCCAGCTTCCCCACCCTCCTCATCTTTACCCTATCCCACTCCTCAATCCTAACCTTCGACTCCTTCCAAACCTTTGACGGCAACCTCCTCGACGTAGCAACCTTACCATCCCACTCGGCAATCATCTACAGCCTCGACCACTACCACCGCCCATTCTCCACCAAGAAATGCATGCACCGAGACGAACGTGGCATGACAACATCGCGAACTATGATAGGAGCCTTGAAACTCGTTGCGGATGGTGCTGAAGGGCGTTGGGAGAGGGATACAGGGTTGGAGAAAACCGTGGCAGGAATTGACGGTTATGCTCGCCGGATCCCGTCGCTGCTCACGCTTTCGTATGGGGTAGAGAGCCTTAGGAAGAGAGCGGGAGATCGGGATCAGGAAGATTGAAATGTTTCAAATCCTATCTAATTAGTCGAACCGGTGAACCCTATATGTGCAATGCCGCAACGAACCGCCAACTCCCTGCTTCCATAAACATGGTGAGAGCAATATCCAGACGACTCACAGGTCACAACCTCTCCAAGTCCACCGCCACCCACCTAACCGTCCAACCCCTCTTCCCCCCGACCCCTCTCATCACCCCCTCACTCCCCTCATTCCCCACCGCCACATCCCCACTCACCCACCCCCTCCCATCTTCACCACCACCACCACCCTCACCACCACCCTCCCCCTTACTGTCTCCAACCATCCCCACCAACCTCCCCGCAACCGCCTTCCCCAGCCCCTTCCCCCTCTCCGCAGCCTCCACATGCAACGTACTCAAACACCCATCCACACCCACGAACCCCCACGCCACCAGCCTCCCGTCCCCTCCCCCATCACCATCACTCCCACCCCCACCTTCCCCCGCAACTTCCCGCACACCCACACCCCTCAGCCGCGCCAGCGTCTCCACCGTCTTCGGAATCTCCGTCCTCGCCATCACCACGCACAGATCCGACGCTTCAATCGCCGCAAAGACATAGCCGCGCGGGAGCTTTGCCCTCTGCGGCACCACGGCCGCAGCAGTGGCGGGGATGAGCCATTTCCCGTACTGGGTTGAGATTTGGGAGAGCACGGCCCCTCCTCCGGCTGCGTCCGCGACATCGCTATCGGGCGAGCGGGCTATCACAGCGCGGGGCGTGAGGGTGTGCGTAGGAGGGCCTGCGAGGAGGGGCACGAGGGCGGAGTGGAGGGATCCGAGGGTTAGGGTTCGGGAGGGGTTTTGGTCGCGGTTGGGCGGGAGGGAGGAGACGGCGCGGAAGAGGGCTAGGAGGTGGGATTTTGCTTCTTCGGCTTCTTCCTCGTCCCCGTCCTCGTCGTCGCCCTCCTCATCCGCATCTCCTTTCCCACATCTCTCCTTCTCCGACGACTTGTGCAACCGCACTTCATACGTGCTGAACAGCCACGCTTCGGTCTCCGGCGCTCGCGCTCTGTCCACGTAGATTGCTGCCCAGCGTTTTGGTGGCAGGGTTGAGGGCGGGAAGGTAGCGAGGACGTGAGCGGTAGGGGAGGTGGAGGTGAGAGGGTGGGTGAGGGTGCGGAAGAGGGCGAGGGAGGAGGGGAGGTGGGGGGCAAGGTGGTGGAGGAGGGTGGGGTAAGGGGGTGTGTGTGTGTGGATAGAAATGGGGGAGTCGGTGGGCATGTTTTGGGTGAATTTGTGGCAGGTCGAGCGGGGTAGGGGAGGGGGAAATGATTGGGCGTTGAGTGTTTTATAGATTATGCATTTGATATGAAAATCTCTTCATTCCCTGTAATAGATACTCTCTATGAACGCCATGCACGTAGCAAGGAAGAAAGTATGCCTCTAGCGAAAGGAGCAAGATGACACCGCCTGCAAGAAATCTATCGACTCGGGTGCTAGGAAACACGCTTTCATAAGCATTCCCACACAATGACCTGAAATGCACCATGTTCTGCGTATCTCCATGTTCCACGGTTGATGCTGTATGTTTGAGGGGCGCAAACAGTAATGCCGGGGAAAGCCTTGTGGTCTCCTCGTAGAGCCTCGTAAAGCCATGCCGCGATGCTTGATGAGGCATCACTCCGTCAAGTCATGGTAGCTTGTATGCATCCATTCAGTTTTTCATCAGGCGTATCGTATTCGCATTACTGTGAGGCGCATTGCATCCTCTCGGCGCCTTGTGGAATACCATCTTCTTCATCGTCTTCCATACTTGCGGCACCTTGAGCTCTTCGTTGTCCACCTTGGTCGACTGGTTCGAGATTAAAATCGTCGACCATGGCATCAGCCGGCGGTTCCTTTGTTGTTGCGCGAGGCGGCAAGATCTGCTCCAGAATCTGGATCTTCTCCGGTGTGTTGAAATTCTCCGGTGGGAATTTCACCTCGAATTGGATGTAAAGGTTCCCATAGTCATGATGTCTCATCGAAGGCATACCTTGGCCGCGGATCATCTTGACCTCACCTGCAAAGTGTTAGTATCTCTCTGAATGCATCTCAGTGGAGAAGGCTATACCTGGACTAATAACCTCTCCAGGCTGGACTGTAACGGTCAACCATCGATCATCCAAGTGCTCGATATGAATTGTTCCACCAGCCAACGCAGTCAGAAGGTCGATCTCGGCATGATAAAATAAATCGTCGTCCTTGCGCTGGAAGCGACTATGCGGTTTCTGCTCGATCTCGAATTGGACATCACCTGGTAAAACCCCCGGTGACTGGTCTCCCTCGCCGGGAAAGTCGATCTTGAAACCGCTCTTGACTCCCTTGTCAACATGAACATGGAGCACCTTTCGCTCGATAACTGTCTTCTTTCCGCCGCAGCGCTTACAACGATCTTTTTCCCGAATAATTTCTCCTTCTCCTTGACAATCCGGGCAGACCGTCTGGAATCGTTGAATCATTGGACCCATCTGACGCATCATCGTCTTCATACCAGCACCGTTGCAGCCGCTGCAGGTCTTAACGGCACCCTCCTTGCCACCACGACCGTCGCAACCTGGGCAAATCACTGACTTTTGTAAAGCCAGCTTCGATACTTTGCCTCGGTAAATATCTTCAAGTGAGACTTTGTGGACGTGGTGAATCGTTCTAGCTTTCTTGGGGCCTTGATCACGCATGCCACCGCCGAACATGCCGCCGAACCCTCCGCCGCCGCCACCAAAGAATTGAGCGAATAAATCCTCGGCTGCCATACCTCCACCACCTCCACCTTGTTCTAGCCCTTCTTCGCCATACTGATCATAGAGTTGGCGCTTTTGGGGATCTGCGAGGACTTCATATGCTTTTGATAATTCCTTGAATTTATCTGCGGCATCTGGATTATGAGCGTTCTTGTCTGTAGCGTGATACTTTAGTTTTTAGTCATAGACCATATAAAGCATCAGATGTACCTGGGTGGTGTTTTAGTGCTCCCTTCTTGTAAGCGGACTTCAGTTGCGACTCAGAAACATCTGGAGAGACCTTGAACGAATCGGAATGTTAGTATTTCTTCCTCAAGAAATCTTGTGCAACGGGAAGTATATCACAACATACCCCCAACACATCGTAGTATCTTGTCTCCTTGACCATCTTGCCGACTCGCTACCGGTAAGTAGACTTTATAGTATGTAGTTGTCACACGGTGTAAAAGAATTATCTATTGACTTCGGCCTTAGTAGTCGCTGTCTCAAATTCTAGATCTCTGAGTCGAAGCAACGTCAGCAGTTATCGATACTCCAGTGACCCTGCACCAGTTCGAGCTCCTGCACCGAACAGCCTGGTCTTGCTGACACGCACCTAACGTAACTCCCCGAGAAATCCAAACTCGTTCGAGAAGCTTTGTGAAGGAGGTAATATCCCTCTGTGAAAAACGGTTCTGTAAGGTAAAGGTCTGAGACTGGCAGTGATTATGCAGGCGACGAAAGGTTGAAGTGTCTAAGAAAAGGGTCGCTTCGCTTGCAAAAATAAGCTTTTCGCCGCGATTCTAACGAGTTCTACCTCCGATCAGCAGTGTCAGCCTTGCGTGAATCTTCTCAGCTGATTAATTGGTAGTAAAGTCTCGATAACACTTCGTTCAACACGACCAGCCGATGTAAACTGAACAACACCGAGCTAAGTAGTCAAACTCAAAGACCGAATGTTGAGATTCGTAAATGCAATGCCGAAGATGTAAACCACCTGAAACCCTGAAGAGCCGCGCAGGCTACCCTAGGACTGAACTAGGATCGAGACTAGCCTATTCAAGGTGATACCGTTATCGATTCTTTGCTCGCACTCAGGACAGTTTCTCTTCAGTAAATACATACAATGGACAACGATCCAGGCTTCCTCGCGGGGGTAGAAGAGGCCAAGGCAGGCTTTGAGGAAGGCGGAGTCCCGATTGGCGCATGTCTAGTCTCAAAGGATGGCAAAATATTGGGTAGAGGGCACAATATGAGAGTACAAAAAGGCAGCGCAACGCTTCATGTACGATCTACCAGTGTTCTGAAAAACCGAGGGCAACAGATGTCTAATTGATGAGGTTCTCAGGCGGAGATATCGACCTTGGAGAACACAGGTAGACTTCCGGCATCCGCTTATAAGGGTGCTACGATGTATACGACGCTTTCGCCTTGTGACATGTGCACTGGTGCTTGTGTGTTGTACAAGGTCAGCCGTGTGGTTATCGGGGAGAATAAGAGTTTTGTCGGCGGCGAGGCGTATCTCAAGCAGAGGGGTATTGAGGTCGTGGTACTTGGAAGCGCAGAGTGCACGGATTTGATGCAGAAGTTTATGAAGGAGAAACCGGAAGTGTGGTGAGTTTGAATTAGACCTTTCTCTTGTCTGCTGATGTTGCGGGGAACCCATTTCTGATCAAAGAAACAATTATAGGAATGAGGACATTGGAGAGTGAACCTAGGTTGTAGAGTATAAAGTTGTACATATATGGTATTTTTGGACCATAATCTATCAAGCATTATCATCATAATTTTGTTGTTTGTCAGGTAGCTGCTCCAGTAAGACGATGTATCTCTTGGAAAAAGAACTTCAGGTCCTCAGGGTCAACAAACGGGGTGACACCTAACCAGCGTGTCAAAGACTATCTTTCACTTAGAATCGGAGAAACTGACCATGCCCCAAGTTGACAATCCACCCTTGCTTCCCACCCCCAAACCCAGTAATCATCTTCTCTACAGCAGTAGTAATGGCTTCTCGGCTTCCGTACAATATTCCAGGATCAGCATTACCTTGTAGAACGACTCGGCCATCAGTAGTCTTGACTGCCTCTGCCGGATCATGAAGCCAATCTAGCCCAACGACCTGATACCCTGACGCACAGAGGTCGTCCAAGGCATACCATGCGCCTTTAGCAAACACCACCATAGGAACTAGCTCCAGGTTCAATTCACGCAAGCGATCCGGCAGTTTTCGCGAGATATGTCGCAGGTAGGGTAACGAGAATTCCTTGAACGAACCCGGTGACAGTTCCCCAGCCCAAGAATCGAAGACCTGAACGATCTGTGCCCCAGCCTTGACCTGCAGGGCAAGATATTCTACGCACAGCTCCGCAATCTTCTGCAACAGGTTCTTGCTCTCACTCGGATACTTGTAAATCCATGTCTTCACCTGCACGAAGAGCTTGCTCCCCCCTCCTTCCACCATGTAGCAAAATAACGTCCACGGCGCCCCGCAAAACCCAAACAGCGGCACCCGCCCCTTCAGCTTCTGCCTCGTCAGCGTAATAGCCTTGTACACATAATCCAGTTCCCTCTGCACATCCACGTCCCGTCTAAGCAGCTCCTCATACTGCCCATCGCTCGGCGACCTTAACGGATTCAGAAAATGTGGTCCCTTCTTATCCAGCATCTCCACCGTCATCCCCATCGCCTGCGGTATGACCAAGATATCCGAGAATATGATCGCCGCATCGATGAGTCGTGCATACCGCTCAATCGGCTGCAGGGTCAGCGTTGATGCGATCTCGGGGTTGCGGCAGCAAGCGAAGAAATCATTGTTGCCTTTAGCCTCGTGGTATTCGGGCAGATAGCGACCTGCTTGGCGCATCACCCATATTGGGGGCCTTTCCACGCGTTCACCTCGAGCCGCTCGGAGGAGCAGGTCATTCCGCAGGGGCTCGAAATTCGTCATTGTAAGTGGGATGCCCGATGTGATGGTTTTCGCATGATCTGCGGTTAGAGCTGTGGGAACTAGATAGGAACGGTGAAGCCGGTAATTGTCTCCACAAAATTTTCTGTGACTCTACGATCATGATCTGGGCCAGCTCAGTTGGATATTTCAAGCTCAAATTATTAGATCTCTATCTAGACCTGAAGTATTACCAGAATTACTAGTCAGAGCAAGGGTATATGTAACAACAAAGACGCAAGGAGTAAGAAATGCTTTCAAGACTTGGTGCCATCAACCATTGACTTCTTCCTTCCGAATATAGTCCGTGTTCTCGACTTGTCCCGAGGTTTCTTCTCAGAAATGCTTATGTCGGCCGTTCGCCCCTGGCGGTCATCGTCATCATCGGCGTATTTTGGTTTGTAGATCCTGTGAAAGTCAGTGACTGGAAGCGACGACGGTTGCGATATCACCGTGCTCTTACCAGCTATTGCCAACCATACTCATTCCTTTGGCCTCCGCCATCCTGTAGTATCTGGCAGCCTTTTTCAGGTCCTTCTTGCACCCCTGGCCCTGAGCGTAGCAAAACCCAGCTTCGGCCATTGCATCTGCGTCTCCCCAATTGCCAGCAATTTCAAAGCACCGAAGAGCTAGAGACTTGTCCTGCTCTATGCCCCATCCGTTCATATGACTGACACCCAGTTCATAGATACTTAACGCAAATTGGGCCCTCTTGGTTTTCTGGTCTAGCAGATCAGTGGGGTTTGCATCTTTCTCGTCTGCAATCTCTAGGCTAGCCGAATCTGCAGCTTTTCGTAGCCACTGCACTGCTTCTTGTGGATTAGGACGCATTCCCCAGCCATGTCGACATGCTAACGCATACAGGAGCATGGCTGTTGGAAGGTTCTGTCTTGCTGCAAGGCGGAAATGGTAGGTCGACTCCTTGACATCTCCTCGTTCATGTGATTCGATTCCTTTGGCCAAATGATCTTCCGCACTGAGGTCCATAGAATTTACTACTGCACGTCGGGGACGTGGTTTGATTGTACTGGTAGAACGCGTTGAAGCCGAAGATTCGGATGGTGTTTCATTTATGGTAGGATTAGGTGGTGGTCTGTTTTGTATTGGTCGACTTGGATCACTGGGAGAAAATTGCGGTCCGCTTGGCCATGTCCGGCTTGGCTCAACAATTGACGGCTCGGGGATTTTAGGAATCTCCATGTTAGGTTTTGCGGAACCAGTTGGTGATGGTTCAGTGTGGCCTCTACCTCTGGTAGGCTGCCTGGCCGATAAGACCTCGCTTTGCACAGAAGGTGGTGCCCATTCGAATAGAGGCACTTGGTTATTTTCGGGAACCCTTAAATCTCGCTGGAGCATCCGGCCACGGGGCAATGAATACTTAGCATATATGTACGAGGGTGCTGGTGCGTCCTGCTGATCACTAGGGTCGAAAAATTGCTCGTTGTCCATGCTCATCGGCGTGTGTACACCGTCATCGGTGAATATGAATGGCTGACTATCTGCAGACGCCTGTCTCATCATGTCAATCTGGGGCCTACGATCGGAAGATGGTTGCCGCGATTGCGATTCCATGGAAGGCCGACCGTCGAAAGACTGCTGACGTCTTGCATCCACAGACGGGCGGTTGTCGAAGGACGGCTCACGTCTCGCATCTATGGAAGGCCGACTCCCTCTGCTCAGTGGTCTCGAAAAATTATAGGTTGGGCGAGCAAGGCGCGAACCACCAACGGAAAATTCGGAGGTTTGTGATGGCGAACGCCCATGACCCTGGATGAATGGCGATAAAGGCGAGTGTGTCGTGGACAGACCACTACTAGATGATAGTTTTCGATGTTGTGAGACTGACGAACCGCCAGTGGAAGCGCTCAACTCATCATCCGAGCTATCCACAGGAACTGATCTAATACTCGCGGCGTGACATACTTGTGGAGATCTTAATGGCGCAAGAGCGTTTGCAGAGTCCGTAAACAATCCTCCTCGCACATCCGTCCTTAGCTGCGGTGAGTCAAGACTCCGTTGTGGCTTGACCCAAGAAGGTTGTTCCATCGTCTCTGGACTGTCGCGAATCGAAGCCCCAGGCTCCGGAGATGGACGCCGGGCAGACCCGAAGTAATCCCTAGGAACGAAGGGTGGGCGAAATTCAGCAGGAGTCACAAACGGTTGGTCGTCTGGTGAGGGGCCTAAAAATTCATATCTCTCATCACTTATTTGCGGGATGCCACTCATTCGGGGATAGAAGGATTTGGGTCTGAAGTCAGGGTCTTCAACCTCCGGTGTGTTTCCACTTTGCTCTCCATCTTTTGATCTTCTATCTTTCTCCAGTGTAGCATCTCCAGTGTCTGCTGATCTGGACCTCATATACCCAGAATTCGCCAGCGAGTTCGCAATCATCAAGGGTGGCAGCCGACTAACTCGTCGGCCGTCCCTTTTACTCTCATCAAGCTGCTTGGCCAGAAGCCTACTCTGAGCAGCGAATGCGTCCAGCGGGGACATTTGTGGAGGGATCTCGCCGTCATAATAACCGATTCGCGGAGAAGGTATACCACGTGGTGAGACCAGACCCGTTGCCATAGTATCGTTTTTCCTTGGCCGGACGTCGATGAAAGTCGGGCGTGCCGCTGGCATCGTGTAAGAAAGAATCCGAAGTAAGAGGCTACGTCGCTAATGTTGTATTTTGATCCTCCAGTGCGGAGGCGTTGGTGGCTTAGAATGGAAGGATACCTAATTGACCGAGGATATAAGCGCAATGATGCCAGCCAACGTTTCGCCCAATGCTCAGTTGCTGTAATTTCTCGTCGTCAGAAGGGTTTGAACCTAAGCGTCTGCCCATAAGTTGTGACGCTTCAATGCGACAATAGTGGTGAAAGAAAATACTCGGTCACGCCGTTTGACCGTCCGTGGGTCAAGGAGACTGCGGGGCTCTTGAGGAGCCGTGGAACAGTTTCAACGTTGTGATAAAGGCAACAGTTCCTCATTTGAATGCATGCCAGCTGAACATGATGTACTTAAGTCACTAATCGAGAAGACTTCCGAGCCGAAGATAGAAGCTGACGCTGTCGACGTTCGAGAGTAAGAGGTTCTCGTAGATTCAGGGTTAATTGACGAATTTCCTCGATGCTTCTGATCCATGTCTGATTCGCTGATTTCTTTGCATGGGACTTTGTCCGAAATTAGGACCCTAATTTACACCCGAGGACGGAACCCTGCATGACATCAGTCATCATCATCGCGCTCCCGTGATCCGAGGTATCCGCTACAAACTACAAAATCAATCCATAGTGAGGCTGTACTCAAATATCATAAGGTATATTTTATGGCTGTTTTAGATGTCGTTATAATGCGCATCTGTTCTTCGATTATTCATAAAGTCTTCAGTTAGTATCTTAAACAATACTAGGATGATACCTTTACAAAATGGTCCAGATAAGCAGAAGAGTGATCGTCACGTGCACTATGTTGTTCTTTTGTGTGCTTCCTTCTCCAACCTAGGAGTATTCTTTCCTCCAGATTTGCGGGTCAGAAAATGGCCATGTTCGATCCTTTGACAGCGACAGCACTGGCAATTACAAGAACAGCTATCAGCCAAGAAGATAACCAGCATGAAGCTTTGCAAGATATATATTGATCAGAATATCAAACACGACCCCTACTTGAAAGCCATGCTTACTTTAGCATCGTCAGCGCATACTCATGCTGCATTGTTGGACGGGGAACGACTTCGTGGTCAGATTAGAGGATCGTTACGCGGAATTCTAGTTCTAGTAAAGGTGAAATCAGGGGTTTTACTTCCAGTCAAGGTATTGACAACAACAGGACAATATCGCGACACACACAGATCTAGGGATGGACACAACAGCTGGAAGCCATGCTCTTGTGGGCTCGCAGCCGTCGAGACACGCCTCTATTGTTGAACAAGTGCGTTGCTGATTAGCTTTTCAGACTTTACCATATCAACAAGTCTAGTAGATGATGTCTGCAGGACTGATCGTTATCGGAAAGGCTCAATTATCGGTATTCTACCCTCGAGATTCTTCTAGTGGTTAAGCAGGCTTACTCCAAGGTGCTCATAGGAGTTGGCAAACTTCAAGTAAGCATTATTCTCAAGATCAGCCTCGTAGGAACTCTGCCTAAAAGACTGTGTATTCCTGTTTGTGAACCAGCCCGTAGTCTTCACCGTCTATTGCTGTGGGCTTTGCGAAGTTGTATGCCGACAAACAATCTTTCCAGGGGAGCAAATCCCATGGCTGGATGGTCTGCGCTTGGTGGCCAGACTCAATCAGCCTATACCCAGAGAGATGTCGATATTGAAGACACTCCTTAGGTCATACAGTAGATATTAGAGGTTCTAAAGTAGCCATTCAGGCCAACTGACAACATTCTGAGCCCAGGGGGTCGTCCACCGGTTCAGCAGTTGGCGTAAGTGCTGATTATAACCTATTGGCTGTTGGAACCGATTCTTGTGGTTCTCTGATTTACTCCACCGACCAGAGCAGCACTTTTCTCCATACGGCCGACATTAGGACTTGTATCTCAAGAGGGAATAATCCCTGTCTCCAAGCTCTTCGACACAGCTGGTCCTATGGCGAAAAGCGTCGAAGATCTTGCAAACTTGTTAGATATCCTGGTTGACCCTAAAGAGAGGCCATCCACTCGTCGGTAGGCTCAGTGTCTTCCTGGGAATTGAGCCGATCTTCGAGTAGGCGTGCTGGACCCCGAGGAGTGATTTTTGGGTGAGGATTTACAAAAGCCCGTCAAATCAGCGAGTGAACACATAGTATCTGGCTGCCCGAAGTATTCTTTAGTCATTAGCAGAACAAATACGGGTGAAGAAGACAAGAAGAGCTCATCAGCAAATCAAATATTTAGCAGGAAAATTCCACAAGGTATCACTTATTTCCCCTGATGCGCTGAACGTCGATGGAGAACAAAGCATGTATGCACTTTAGAGTAATTTTATCAGCCACGGACACACCATGAAGCTAAAGTATTTTTATCTAAGTGCGGATTCCAAGGAGCATATCAATGAGTATCTTGCTGGTCTTGGTATGGCTAAAGTTGGCAACTCGAACGAGCTTGTTCGGTTCAACGAGGACCACTCTGCAAAGGAGCTCCCTCAAGGTGCTGCCCAGTCAACAGTCTTGTGACTGAAGTAGACTAGTTCTTCCACAGGATATTCAAATCAAGAGCTGTTGGTCGGTGCGGCCAATAATGATGTTCACAATAAATTCCTGACACACGCAAGACTTATTGGGGATGAAAGAGGCATTGACACAAACCTGAAGAAGTGGAATCCTGATGTCATTATCGCCCCCGCTGACTCTGCCTATAACCTCTTAGTATCTGCTGCTGGTGCGTGCCGTTGCTTGAAGCAAGGATCAGACTAAACTGTTAACTCGAGAGCAGGGTATCCTTCCGCAACGATGCCGTTGTCGTATCTCGACTTTAACGGAAGGCCAATTGGGCTAGCGGCGTTCACAATGGCAAATCACGATGATACTCTTCTGAAGATTCTAAGTGCTTAGGAAACAACGTTTCCAGAAAGACATCCGCCTCGTTTATGAGTTAAAGGTCTTGAGCAGTCCTTAAAATAGATTTCATAGTTCAAAGGATATCTGATAACTTGAAGGGATATACGGCGAAAATTATTCAGTTTCCGGAGGACGTCAGGCTTCCAAGAGATCGAGGGAGCCGCAGATAGATTGCAGGACTTACATTACCTTTTCCGGAGCCGAACATTGTGAATACTGACCAAACGTTCTCAGGGTTTACTTTTCTAGGTCTCCCCATCTTTGTACTTAATCCTTATGATTCATATCTTCAACCACCTGGCATCTACTATATCAGCATCCGCCACCGCTTTCAAGCCCTTTAGATTTTGGTCTGGCTCCACGCCTACTATCACTGGCTGAGATCATATCCTGAGGATGTTTACCCGTACATACCTTCATACTTTCATTACTTACCTGCACCTGACGTTACCTACATTGTACACGATTTATATATATCAATCTTTATCTCTTTTTCATGTCTCAACGCATCTGTACCTGCTGTGCTCATAATCGTCTCATTCATGAATTCTTCGATTCTAATTCAACGTGTGTTTTGAATCTTTGTTCATTCTGCCGTGTAAGTCCTGTATACTACATATGGAGCATTGAGTACGTCACATATGGAGCACTGGACATACTACATATGGAGCACTGAATATACTACATATGAAGCACTGGGTACACCACATATGGAGCACTGAATATACTACATATGGAGCACTGGATGGGTCACATATGAAGCACTGGGTACACTACATATGGAGCATTGAGTACGTCACATATGAAGCACTGAATATACTACATATGGAGCACTGGGTAGGTCACATGTGAAGCATGTATAAAGCACTGTATGAGACATCTATGAAGCTCTATATGACATTCAGATCATGTACGAAGTGCAGTGTAATTGATTTCTACTGATTTCTAAGAATTCTGCACTAATTGAAGATTTACACTCAATTTTGGTGAGACTGTCGGCAAATTCTAAAAAACGGCACAGGTTTCGCAATCAACGATACTACACTGCACATGCCTGTGCATAATTAATAAGACGTAGTGCAGAGCAATTTCCATCGGAAATGGCGACCCCTCGTCGTTACTCGTATGGAACTTATCGACAAATCGAAACTTGCAGAATCAGTTAAGGGGGCATAATTAAAGAAACGTTCGTTTGTAACATTGATATGTATATATTATATACACCCCAAACTTAGGCCGTTTTCGAGTTAGAAAGGAAGCAGGGCCGCTTTAGAGGAGCACAGAGGGAGCAAGGGAGAGCACGGAGGGAGCAAAGGGAAGCATCGAGGGAGCAAGAGGGAGCAATATGGGGCAGTGCAGATACGCAGCAGGTGGGAGCCTGATATGGCTTCCTCGATCTCGGGGTTCTCCCGAAGTTTCTCCGAGTCTTCTTCTCACCGCCGATTCCCCACCAAATTTGTTACCTTGCCTTCTCGGATAACTTCTGGATTTTACTCTCTCCTACTTACAAAATCCCTATTATACACGAATCGAAAATCTAAGGCAGCCGATTTATAATTATACATGTCGGGCGCGGAGGCTATCGGCCTTGCTGCCGCTGCGATCCAGTTCGCGGATGTCGGATGGCGGGCTGCTCTAGCATTATCACGCCTCTTTTCGGACTTACGGCAAGTCCCCGTCAAAATGAAGAACGCGAAACGAGAATTGGAACTGCTATTGACGTTTGTGGAAACACTCAAATCAGATCTTGGCCTGGCAACCAGTGGGTCTACTTCCATACTAAATGGCTGTATCACATCTACACAATGTACTAGCCCACTATCTCTTTTCGACGAATGTAAAGACCAGGCTCAGGAGCTCGAGAGGATTCTCACTCAACTTGCTCCAAACACGCATAGAGGTATGAAGAGAGCGTGGCGAATGGTTGTAAGTGTGAAGATGGAACACGAGATTATATCGAGATGTGTGCGTCTGGAGAGTCTGAAAACGTCCCTTAATATGTGGTACGGTCATGTGAATCTACTCTTACTCAAGACCCAAATGTAAGGTTTTCTTGTAAAGTTTGGCTTTATGACTGATTTCTTATAGCCTCGAGGTCCGGAGTGTAGTTAAGGCCGTTGAATTTGTCAAGCACATAGTTGATCCACTGAACGGAAAGCTTGAATCTCTTGCTGGTGGTTTGGAAAGCCTGAGCAACTCTGTACAGAGCCCATATCTACGAACAGAAAAGGGCTTCACCCAGCTCGAGGCACCGATATCCTCATTGAGCAGCGAACTCACCTTGCCGAAAGATTGCATTGGAAACCGGCATAAGGTGCAGCAAAGCACGGATGAAGAGACAATCAATTTACGTGTTAATGCATCATCCATGAAGTCTCTTGATCGTAGTAGAATACAGTTTCATATGGGTGATACGAGAATAAGCGAAACAAATCAAATCGATACGCCTTATGAGCAGGAATTCAAAAGCCCTCAATATTCTCAAGGTTTCTTTTGCCCTAAGGATCTGAACTCCTTGGTCAGTTGTTTCGACCCAACTAAATTGAGCTTTGATTTACTAATTTGCTGTACCCTTCTAGGCAGAGAAGATTTGTCTGCATTTAGTGTCTAAACCTGGGCTTCTTTTTGACCTCAAAAATATTACGAAGGCTGGCAACAGGATTTCGCCTAAACTCAAACTGAGAGGCGAGCAGTCTCAATCCCATATCCTGAGATGCTGTACGTGCGGGATTGCCTTTACGAGAAAGTATCGATACTGGACTTCACTACAACTCTCACTTAACAAGTCCGAAGAGCATCGGCCCAGTTGTCGCCATTACCGATGTTGCAAGAAAAGTTGGACTTTGGGTATGCAAGTTTTACTCCCGCAGCTTCTGCAGAAGGCCATCGAATTCTCATTTTCAATCACATCTGGCGCAGGAGGCTTTGCACTGTCACCCGGGCTTGCAACGAGCAGAATCATCAATACGTCTGAGTCGCCAGCCTTTAACCTCGTCCAAACGGCCTATCAAGATTTAAAACGAACAGTCGGCTTTCAACCTCCCTTTTATCTTTCAACATTCCACCTGGGGTTTACTCCCTTTGACTGGTCTGAAAGTGCTGCTGTGGAAGCCGAGGACCTCCTGAATAATCTAATCCATGATATCGACTCTCAGTTTGCAAGTGGAGAAGCCTCCGCTTGGGATCAAGATGAAAACGGCAAAACTTTACTTCATGTAAGCAACTCCTTATTTGGTTTGATAACGCTGTTAGATAGTTATTCAATTTAGGAATTCACAGAATTGGCCATTACATTCGGAAGTTTGCAAGCACGACTGCGCTCTCCAATTACACGCATGATTCAGCTACTTTTGAACGCTGGAGCGGATAGGAACGCACTCTGTAGAAAGTGAGTAATGGAGGACAGAATTTATGGAAATCGATTTTAGTCATCTGACCGCTGATAGGGATAGCATGTGGTGGCCCCCTGAAACAGCATATTTTGATCCCTTGTCACTCGTTTTTAGCTCTCATCATGGAGAAAGAAAGAGCAAGCCTGGATCTTTTATACTGGATCAAATCCTCGCAGAGTTTGAGTGTGATCTAAACGGAGAAGGGATTCAATACGTACGATCATCACCGTATTGGCTTCTGAGGAATCCAAATATTGCTAGAGGTAAGAGCAGACCCTTTTTATCGAGCTTCTGAAAGCTAGCTATACCCCGGTAAATGGTTAGTAACTGAAATCACTAGAGTTTGGCTATGATAAACTTACTTTAGCTGTCATCCATCGCTCAGAACTGGAACTCCAGAATCTAATCGTGGAAGGCTGTAACGTGAATGGTAACACAGATGAGGAACACATATATCCGCCCTTGGCTTTTACCTTTGGCTGGACCGTAGGAATGACGACGCTCTTGGACGCTGGCGCTGATCCTTTTTGTGCTTTGATATTAGCTCTCTATTATAAAGATGATTTTGCTCTTTCTTCGCTATTGGAATACGACTGTGCTCTCTTCTCTTCTCAGCAGCATATATCAAAAATTAGGCCTTACAATAGGCTCCATTCGTACAACTCAATTCTGTCATTTGCTCTAGGCCTCCACGAAGCTACCGCTAAGGCAAAAACCCTGATCACAGGCAGATTGGTGGGCCATCGAAGACGCCTGACAGATTGGGCAGCGGCGATGTTTTCCTCTGTGGAGCGGCAAAATGCTTGCATGGAGACCATAAGTGATGGACGACTTCTGGACCGATTTGCAAAACCCGTTGTTCTCGCATTATGCAGAAAAGGAAGCGTGGTTCCTAATGTTCTTTGGCCTGGGGAGAGACAACGCAGCGTCTATCACGATCCAAATATGACTCTTCTCATTGCCGAGCAGCTTTACTCTGGTGGATTCCGTTCAGTCGATGATTTGGATGAAGACGGGGTCACGCCACTCCAGATTGCCTGCACAAATGTCGATGTTCATAAAGAACGATGGGAACTGATATCATGGTATCTTGATAAAGGGGCTATGCCACATTTTCGAAACCCAAACCGACCGAAGAACTGCTTTCTGGCCATTTCTTTCTCGCTTAGGAACCAGATGATTACTGATATTGAAGAATCGGCTGAAAGCGTCATTCGACGGATCCTAAGACGAATCTACGACCTCTGTCGTTCAGCAATCGTGGATTCATGTCTCTGTTATTGTTCTACATATGGTTGTACACCAGTACAACTTCTCCATAAACGATATGGCTGGGACTGGGAGCGGAGAAGCGCCAAATTCGAAAAATGGGCATATCTGAATGATTTCACTCCAATGCAGAAAGAATCATGCGGCGAGGAGCTATGCAGGTTGGAAATATTTGAACGGCTGGGTATGGCCCACACCTGCTGCTACGCCAAGCCTAAACCCCTTGCACGTGGTGAATGCCTTGTGCCGTCGGACGAGGAGTGTCACGAGCTTCGCGAAGAAGACAGCAATTTCAGCCACACATTGGAACTCTACATGAGCATCTATAGACGTCTTCGAAGGGAACATGTTGGGCCTTTCTCGAATTTCTGGTGCGACTGGTGGGCTGCTATTAATGATATTCTCCCTAAAGAGGATCGGGGCTCACATAGCACCAGCAGCAATGACTATGTTCCGAGTATCGGTGAGATTCGTTTATCTGTCCAGTCGAAATTAAGAAACTACAAGGTGGAGGATTGTGAAGACGTTCCCTTGGACTCAATTGGCATATTTCTTTGAGTAAGTCGGCCGACCGGAGAGCTCATTTGTTTTTGACGTTTCGGCTATTAGCGTGTGCAGAAAGCTATGGATTCCTTGGCATCGCAATTGTCGCGCCTCCCCCCAAATTTACTATTGAATTCAGACATTCTTGACATTCTCAATCCCTCAACGCTCTATTGGAAAATCAATAGAAAAATCAAACCGGTCAATTTGAAGCTGTTCAAACCTTTCACAGTGCTGATATTCTTTTAGCCCCCCCGATCCCCGAAGCCATCATGTCGTCGTCACGCCGAAGTCAGAAACTATCTCTAGAGGATTCACTCATTCCCTCAAGCACCTCACCAACGAAGAAACCTTCTGGCAAAGCCAAAGCAGACGCTTCTGACAAAGCCAAAGCAGACGCTGCTCGCAAAGCCAAAGCAGACGTCGCTGCTAGAATCATTGTAGAGGCTGCTGTCAAAGCAAACACTGCAGACGCTGCTGTCAAAGTCAATTGCCTTCGCAATTTCAAGGAACAGATCATTGATAGTTTCAAAGCAGCGAAGAAAGCACACGAGACTCACGTCGTTGAGCTTCAGCGACGAGCGAATGCTGCAGATCATGTCAGAGCTCAGATATCACAAGAGAAAAGAATTCAATCCGCAGAGATTGCTCAATTTGATGAAGAAGAGACTCTACGTCGTTGTAGAGAGAAAAGAGAAGTTAGAGACATCGTCAACGAACTTTCTACTTCGAATATCAAGACTATGAAGTTGAAGAATCGAATTGCTGATTCAACGCTCAAGATTTTCGTCTGTCTTCGAGTTGATAAACGAATTGAATGATCAACTTTCGTAGAAACTCAGGCTAGTAGTTTCTTCAATATATGAGACTTCGAGCAATTGCTGAAGAATGCAATCAGCAAAAAAGATGATCATAACAAGAAATGAAAGATCACTCATCAAATGATCAGCATTCAAACTTCTCGATCAAAGATCATTTGAAAGCTACAGTTCATTGATGATTTCATCGAAGCAGAGTGAAATAAGATGTTAGAAATCATTGCTTTGAAGATTGTCATCAAGTATGATGTAAAAATAGAGCTTCAGATCAAATTCTCAAAGAAAAAGAGTTCTTTAAAGCGACTTTTGAATGTTTTGTCATTCGATTCTCTGAAGTCTTCGTCGTTCAAAGCAACAAGAATCACTCGCATTGATAAGCTGCTTGATCGTGCACGTATACAAGTTAATGATCTCACTGCAGTCAATAATTTTGATCGTGAGCTGCTTCATCGCTGACAGTGCATCGATAGAGCGTGTCGAAACTTCAACGACTGATGTTTCGTTGACTTTGCAGACAAGCACTTCAATATGAATCACACTCAACAATCACTTTGAGACAAAGTCATCATCATCAACGATAATGACATTACTATTGAAAGATCTTCTATCTCTCTTTATTGCTTCTGAATTGACTCACAAGAAGAAATGACTCAGAACTCTTGATGATCAGTGATGCATCAGAAAAGACTGAAGACGTGAACAGATAAAGAAGAAACGAAGAACTTTATGAGTAAATTCATGAGATTCAATGAACAACAGTTGAAAATGCGTTTAGTCGAGAGTATGATTGAACAGATGAAAAGAATGACGTCTCGTCAAAAATCTTCTTCATCTTCTCAGTTGATTTCTTCTTCATCTTCTCAGTCGATTTCTTCTTCATCTCAGTCGTAATGATAACAGTTGTCTGTTAACAGTTCGTATTCTGCATATCAGTCATCATTGTACTCACAGTGACAACAGTCAGTTTCAATCTCTTTGCTTCATCAACGACAAGAAGCTTCTTCTTCATTCTTATTCTTCGCTTCATTGTCTCAGTCACAACGCTTCAGTTTTATTGAATCATTTGAAGAGAATATTGACAAATTCTCGAGTGTTAATTAATCAATCACTTGCAGCTAATCATTATTTTGACATCATTGACAGTCGTTGACAGATAATTAAATCAAAGATTCAATCAAACATCACTAAATTATGTCATTAATCTTGAGTTATCATCTGTTCATCATGATTCACATTGTCAGATGTTCAATGATAGTAATTAGATATCAGTAGAATAATTTAATTAGTTGACTTTCTGATCTCACACGTCTTTTTTATTTATCTTAAGTACTTCTCTATCTACTTCAAATCATCACTTTCTATCATATTGCAGTCGAGTACACAAGTTCTTGAATCAGAATTCGCATCTTTCACATCAATGCATACTTATCATGCATCTCTTGAACAATCTTTTCTTGCAACGTCTTGAAATCTATCTTCTCAACAGATCAAAAAGATTCATCGATGATGCTCTAGTTTATTTGTTTGACACAGAATGAACACGTTGACTCTTTCAAAATCGCATGAAACATCTGATCTACACGACACTTATGTTGACATTGAATCAAGAACGATCAATCAAAAACGCGCACTTAAAAGAATTTGAACAAGAGATGAAACAGACTGCACAACAAATTCTTCTGAATATTTGCAACAACAAGACGAAGCAAGAGATGCAAACTGAACATAAGCTGATGTCTAGACTTCATTTCAGATGAATCGACGTTTCTTGTCTTGCTCTTCGTGATTGATCTGCGTTCAAATCTTTCAGAAAGCAGTCTCAGTGATTGTTGAATGATGACATCTCGATCTTTCTTGATAAAGTACTGCTTAAGAGTGAATCAAGCATCTGTGCAACTTCTTTGACTCGAAAATGAAAACTCTTGATGAAGCATTACTCTGTTCTAAATCGATTTTTCAAATGAGCATTATCATGATTGTCAAGAAATGAGATGAACAAAATACTCATGCATCAGAACGACGAAAAAACTCAACTTGCAATAGAGAAAAGAATGAACTGAGTAATGTTCACTGTATATCTTATTTCATCATATTAGTCTAATGACTCGACAGAAATTCTGATAGTATGCTCTTAAATATTCAAATTGATCTGATTTGTCAAGAGAGAAAATACTGAGATTATGACTCATAGTGTACTTACACGAAGTAGTATTTATCTCATTCTAAAGTACTCGCTATCTATATGATGAGCATCATTCACCTACTATCATACATATATTCTTCTACTACAATTACTATGATTCGATCGTAAACATATTATCGAATATCAAACTACTCTCAGTTTCACTTTCATATCGAGCAGCGATTAAACTAACATATTCTAATCTTCAATCAACACTTGAGTATGTGATAGTTTAACGTAGACTAAATCTTTTCATTCACTGTCTCTCAGTTTCATTCTCATAATAGACAGTGATTAGACTAACATGTTCTAATCTTCAATCAATTGTTAAGTATGTGATAGTCTAACATAGATAAATCTTTTCATTCACTCTCGATTTCACTTTCATAATGAGCAGCGATTAGACTAACATGTTCTAATCTTCAATCAATCATTGAGTATGTGATAGTCTAACATAGATAAATCTTTTCATTCACTGCTGCACTGATCACTGTTGATCTGATGAGTCAGTTTCAATGTAGCAGTCTATTTATGAACATTATCATCTGTTTCACTCAATGATCAACGATGAATCATACATTTGATCGAGACATCATTATCTCTTGATATGAGAGCAGTGTCACTTCAGATTCATCGCTCAAAAACATGCTTTAAATTTAGTCACTCTTCATATGATGATTGTCTGTTATCATGTCACTATTTTATCGAGTTCATTCATCTTCTGACGTCTCTTCTTCAGAAAATCTTCATCGTATAGTGTGTTGTACTGATTTCAGTCAATGTAGTTATTTACATAGTAAATACTCATATTCTCATTCATGAGCATCACATGAGCGCTTCATATAACATTCGTCAGTCAGTAAAATTAATGAGCTTCAAGTTTTCAAGAGTTTCTGATCAGATTAATTGATCAATTCTTCATCTCAATCATGTCATGAATCTCATGCAAAAGTTCTTGATGTCATTTTCTGAGACATTTGATCAAGATCTCAGTATAAACGCTTGATTTGTTTGAGTTTAGTCTCTTGTGATTCAAGACTGTCACAATCAAATTCAGATGATTGAATATCTTTTCATTCAGTGATCTTGACATAATCGCTTGATGTTGTTCATCTTGATGTTTCTGCATTCATACGTGATCTCATCGACGTTTTGACAAAGAGCTTGAGTAGCTTGTAAGCTAGTGAGCAACGACATCTGAATCTTAATGCGCTTGAGGCGCATATGCTAGCTACTAGAACAGACACTTTTCATAATTCAGCGATTAGCTGATTTAGCAACATAGATCAATCATCAGTCAGTCGTTAGCTGATTAGATCAGTTACAAGCTGATTCAACAGAGTAGAACTCATATCAAGTTATTGTGCATTCATGATTCTGCGCGATGTTTATCTTAGTAAGCTTCAATTTTACTTCATTCATTTTTCTCATCACAGTTATTCAATTATCGTACATCATGTCTGTCAATGATCGCGCAAAACTCGTCTTTCTACAACGTCTACAGTCTTATTTATCATCAGTTTCGATCACAGCAGTCGATCGTGCTCACAGCGATCTCATGTATGATTATCAATCTGCTCAGTTTCGAAATAGATTGAAACAGATTGATTACGCGTCTCTTCTTCTGCAATTGAAGATTTCGACTTTGATTGATCAGAATGCAAATATCTTTGAGCAGAAGATTGATAAGACTGCGAAACAACTGATGATGAATATATATGATAATTCGATTCGAACATTCAATACTGAGAAGAAATGACATCTCATTGAAATCATCATCTACGCGAAACTCGTCATCAAATTTATTCTTCGCTTGAAAAATCGAATCAAAGCTTTCATTCACTCGAAACATTCTTCTTCGATGGCAGAAAAGATATCGATAGAAGAAAAGAGTGTTAGTGTACATAGAAAGAAAACACTATTTCGGAAATTTACAGCTTTCTTCAACAAGTCGTGAACTTCTACTGACAGACGTCGTGTGTAATGCGTCAGATGCATTGAAGAATGCATAGAGTAAGTAGAAATTTCGTTCAACGAACGAGCAGACACTATGATTAATAGATTAATTAATTTTAGATTTTCTCATCATCTGAACTATGTAAGTTCTTGTATGTCGCTAGCTGCTACACAATCAATCTCATTGTTTACAGATTTTTACAGTGAAATCTCAGTCGCTTGTTCATTTTCAATACTCTGTCATCATAATCATGACTAGATGCTATCGACTGAAATGTTTTGATCATTCATATATGCTTCATTCAACGTGACTATATGCTTTTCACTCATTTTCTTCGATTTATTTCAATCTACTTCAATTTATCTTAATTTACCCTAATTTATCTCAACTTACGCAATGTCGAACTTTCTTTATTATCGAGTGAATTTCGCCTTTTCTCGCCTGTCTAAGCTTGCAAGCTCGTTCGTCTTTCGAGCTTTCTTTTTCAGAAAATTCTCTTCGTATAAGATGTTGAATGTATCTCAGTCGATGTAATTATTCACGTAAAAGAACTTCTTGCTTTCAGTTGATATCAGATGTGCACTTCGTAGTATAGTACTTATATTGTAAAATTGTCGACACTCAAGATATTGAGACTTCTTGACAGTATTCTTCGATCACTGCTCGACTTCTATCATATCATGTAAAGCATCGAGTACTTCGTTGTTTTTGAGCTTTAGCAATTCTATTAAAGCTCTCAAGTATTGCACAGATTTCTCATTGTCATCTTGACGAAGCGAATTATGAACAGTGATTATAATTTGCAACTGTCTCATCAGTCTATCATTCAGAGCTTCAACTATGTCAGAATTTTCTTGATCATTCTCAGCATACTCTTGAACATAGACGTAGTCACATCTTCAATTCAACATTTGTCTTTGTCATGCAGAAGCACATCGAATTCACTTTGATGTAAGCTTTTCAGAGTTTGTCGAGTCTTTATCTTTGCATCTTCAGCATTCAATCAATGCATGAACAGAAACGAAGTAATCATTTATTCAGAAGAAGTCGATTTCTTTTCAATTCATTTGATACTTGTTTAACTTTATTTCTGATTTCTTGCGTCAAGATTCTCTTATAAAAATCGACAATTCGTTCAAGAAACTCTCAATATGTGTCGTCTTCGTTATTTCAGAAGTGATGCGTCAAAATCGAAAATTACTAAATCAGTTTCGTCATCGATTTGAATTCATTTCTGACAAATCTCATTCAAGCTGCGTTAAATCAAGACTTCTAGAAGACTTTATAATCATGACTTTTATTCTTTCATCAATCTCTAATCTGAACATGATTAGATCATGAAGAATGATATTTCTCATTATCAACATATTGACTCGTCAAGTATTGTGATGCAGTATCTGCATTTGAAAGTTCTTTCGCTTGTTTGTAAGATCATAATAATCTTTGATCAGAAATTTATGTGCAATCTTCATGTAAGATGTGTCAAAATCATTTGCATCTTCATATCTTCGAATAAAATTCATATAATGAGAGATCACATGAAACTTGAAATAGTTAAAGTTCTCGTCATGTTGAAACTGCTTGAATACTTCTTTTAAGACGTTAATTCTGTATATTGCGTTGTTTATGTAACGCATAGACTCGTCATCGTGCGATCGATATTGAGTCATCATCACGAAGTTCATAAGAGCTCGAGCACAGTACAGCGCATCTGATGCTTTTCTAATTAATAGTGAAGTGACAATCGCAATAAGCTGATGCACTATTGTCTTTTGTTCGACGTCGATTCATTACTTCACGAATAGAAAGTTGTGAAAACATCTTAGCTCTGAATATGAAAAAACTACTCGAAATCTTTGATTCAATTGCACGTCATGTGTTGTGTCTGCAATTGTCTGTGAATCACGCTTTCTTTTAAGACTGATCGTCGATGTTATATTCTTGATGATCATCTCAAGTCATTGAATTAGATACATCACTGTGCTTTTCAATAGCTGATGCAAGATGTCAATCATCATGATGACGTGAATATTGACAAGTTCATGTTTTCAGACAAAGTTTCGCACTGAGTGTACTCACTTAACATCGCGCTTGATATCTGCTTTAAAGCGTGAATTCTTTTCTTGATGTTTGATTTGAGTCAATGTACTTTCATGTGTTCGAGCTTTTCAGATTGTCTGCAGATTATCGCGTTAATTCGATGAAACATGATATATAGTGCACTGCTCTTCATTTTTGATTCTCGTAATAATGATCTGCTTCTCATAGTCGATTATAAATTCGACGATGATAGAAAAACATTGTCGAGTATAATCATTCACACAGCGAACGTGAAACTCTCTTCTAGTTAATTTCTCAAGTGCTAAAGAACGAGAACGTTAACAAGAAAAACTCTTCATTCGATTGAACAGTTTAAACTCACATTTTAATATTATCTTCAGTGAGCAATGATATAACTTGGATTTCAGATCTTCATTTGCATATTTAGTCGAAGAAATAAATTCTAATAGTATAACACTAGATCTATTTTGCTTTCATCAAGTTGCTCAATTCAGATTATCAACGATAATATATACAGATCATGCAAATTTATTTTCATGATGTTGAGTTAACATGATTTTGTCTGTAGCTAACAGTACTGAAACTATAGTGTCATCTTCAGAGATCAGTGCTTGCGTATTTCATCATCAGATATCGATGTGCATTTTCGTGTACATTCAATTTTCACTGACGTTGTATACTTTGATTGATGCATATTTCAGATTACTCGCAAACGAACGATGTCTCAAGAGAAATTTCAAGACGTTTATCACGTTTCTGTACTGAATCTTGAATATATCTGTTTCGATCTTTGAGTTCATTGATGAAATCTTTAAAGATGTTTCGAATCAACTATCATTAGATATTTCGTGAAATATATTGTGTAGAATGCTTCTAAATTGATCTGCATTCTTGAAGATACAATCAGCATGATGAGTCTTCTGAAACGAGATCTTGAAGTATTGATTAATATCTTCGCTACTGACTTTTGCGTTCAGAAATCACTGTGCAAGAGAAAAATCTTTCTCATTTGAAAAGAAAAGTCACTCTGATTGAAGACTGTCATCTAAAGATGATCGTGAATCTTGCTCAAGTTTACTGTAGTTCGAAATGATTCTTATGAGTCTGATATATTGTTCTAGCGATTCATCGATGCTTCGTTTCTTTATATCATTCGTCTCATCATAATTGTCTACTTTGATGAATGAGAAAGTACATGATGAATTGATAAATCTTTTGAGATCAAGTGATATTCATGCAATTGAATTTCGAAAATGCTTCTGATCATCTGAAGCTTCTACGTTTTCTTCTGTACTTTGCTCGAAGTCAGAGACGTCAGTATCGTTCATCGTGATCGTTTCATGTCATAAATCAGTCTGAAAGTATTCGCATGTGTCTGTATACTCATTGACTGCTGAGTTCTCTTTTCTTAAATATTTCTCGAAGAACTGCACGTCATTTCGCAGCATCGAGCAGTGATTAAAGTGATATATCAGATCTCGTGTGATTCTCAATATCATTTCACACGCACAACAGTTTCGCTTCATGCTTGAAGCTGATTTCGATGAAGTAGATTGTAGTGAGAGAGACAACAAAGAGTACTGATTGACGCGTTTGACAAATTGTATCGCGCTGTCGCTATTTCTAATCAGAATTTCTGTCAATACAAGTACGTTGAACTACGAAATGTCAGAATAGCATGCAATATAAAGAATAGAATGATCAGAAATTAATGAGATCTGATATAGCAGTAGAAGCAATAACTCTTGTTTTACTTCTGATCAAGCAATTTGTTCTTTTTTACTCGAAGCTCTCTGTGTTAGGGGTCAGCATAGAGCGAGTCATATGGGTGTAATGTAACGAGTATATAAATGCTAAGAAAGGAAAGTATCTAGAAGGGAAGGGCCGGCTATCTATATGACTCAGGAGAACATAAGCTAACCCTGAATAGGGTTGGCTTCGGAACAAGCCTATGCCCTAGCGGCGAGCGATCGGCGATAGCTCTCAGGATAGCCATCAACATAGTCATCAACATAGTCATCAACATAGTCATCAACATAGCTATCAACGAAGGTGCGTAGCTAGGATCGTAACACTCTGATGAAAGCAAATTTCCCTGAATTACAGCGAGTTTAAGATAAATTATCGTAAATTTAAAATGCTTTGCACATCTCAATATTTACATCGAAATTTGTGAGTTGAAAGCAAATTTCCCTAGATTATCATCGATTTGAGGTAAATTATCGTAAATTTGAAATGCTTTGCACATTTCAATATTTATCTTGAAATTTGTGAGTTGAAAGCAAATTTCTCTAGATTATCATCGATTTGAGATAAATTATCGTAAATTTGAAATGCTTTGCACATTTCAATATTTATCTCGAAATTTGTGAGTTGAAAGCAAATTTCCCTAGATTATCATCGATTTGAGGTAAATTATCGTAAATTTGAAATGCTTTGCACATCTCAATATTTACATCGAAATTTGTGAGTTGAAAGCAAATTTCCCTAGATTATCATCGATTTGAGGTAAATTATCGTAAATTTGAAATGCTTTGCACATTTCAATATTTATCTTGAAATTTGTGAGTTGAAAGCAAATTTCTCTAGATTATCATCGATTTGAGATAAATTATCGTAAATTTGAAATGCTTTGCACATTTCAATATTTATCTCGAAATTTGTGAGTTGAAAGCAAATTTCCCTAGATTATCATTGATTTGAGGTAAATTATCGTAAATTTGAAATGCTTTGCACATTTCAATATTTATCTTGAAATTTGTGAGTTGAAAGCAAATTTCCCTAAATTATCATCGATTTGAGATAAATTATCGTAAATTTGAAATGCTTTCACAAAATGCTTAATCAGCTAGTATGTCATAGTCATAGTTTCTGCGCTTTGATAACTCTGTAGAATATTAAAGATCATTTTATATAGAAAGAATCTAACGTGCAGTACTCTTCAGATTGATGAGAAGATGAATACAGATAATTCGTTGTCAAAGTGTGTTGTGAGCAAATTTGCTCTCGCTTAACATAATTTGCAACATGAGAACGAAAGTTGATCTTTGCTTTATTTCTAACTTATCAACTCACAATTCTTTGTTCTTCTGATACTCATTGTCGCGATAAGCACTCTCACTTTATCTGTTGCAAAGCTCAGTGCGTACATCATCTGTCATCAGCATGTAGTGAAATCTGTAAGTGGTTCAAAATAGAGAAAATGTCACATGTACTCTTATCTCACTTCTCAACATCATGACAGTAATCATCTCACATTCTATCATATAACTTCTAGAAATTCTCAGAACTGATGACAATATTTGCGTATCTGCTAGTCTTTCAATATGTCACGAAGACTCAAGTCGATTTCAGATACGCTTGCAGACTTCAACTATGATGAGATTTCGTCAAATTGAATCAAGATGATGATCATTCAAGATCTTATCATCGACGACAACAAGTATGATGCATTGAAGATACACATTAAACAAATGCTGAGAGACGCGAGATTACTTGAAACATCACTTGATAATAAAATTAAGAAAGAGACAGTCAGAAAGATTGCGATCATCATAAATGATGAACTCTTGCACTCTTTGATAGAAGATCATCAAGTAACATGAAAAGATGCATGTTTTATAGAGTGAGTGAGACGAATAAACAGTAAGAAGAAAGATAGAGCAACGAGCATAAAGACAGAGAAGTCTGCTCATCTGATTGAGCAAGCACAACTCAGCTCAGTCTCATCATTCATCTTATCGACAATGATTGACTTTGATCACATGATCTTGACTTCAAACGATACGATGAATAATAAGATGATTCATCATTCACAGCTTTTCGTAGCGAATGAAAAGCAGAGCAATCTCACTCTGAAGAACGTCAATTTCGATAACTATCAAAGACAGCTTGTTAGCGAGACAATGTTCAACTTCGAAAAAGTTGAGATCAGAAATGCAGTCAACTTTCATGTCACATTAACAGATATGACAAAGAAGAGAATATTCTACTACATCTTTCAAGTTCAAGCTATAGAAAAACGTAAGAGAAGTGAACATGAGAATTTCATGCAGTGTTTGAGCAGCGCAGTCGAAAGTACAGATAACTTCACTTTATTCAAGATCTCATCAGAAGATGAGAGTGAACAACTCATCACAAAGAAGCGAAAACTTCGCAGAGAAGCTCGTCTCAATGTTTCGATAGTGACTCTCGAAGTTTTCAACGTCATCAAGACTGTCAGTCTCAATGAATCACTCTCTTCAACAACAGATTCTTTGACAACTAATGATGACTTGAACATGAGAGAAGTGATGAAATACGATCGAGAGCACATCAAACTGTCTTTCGTCATCAACTTCATTGATATCACTCAGACGTAAGTGCGAGTGCAAAGCAATCATGTAGTAAAACATGTTAACTTCATGATATAGATTCAAAGATTTGCAGAAACAACAAGCATGCATTCAGATGAACGAGAATATATTTCTTAAAGTCTTGCAGTTTTGAAAACGCGATCTAAGCTGTACAGACATCGACGATAAGAAAATCAACAAAGATGCAGATGCAGATCAAAATGTGCAAGTAGAAAGTATGATATGAATTCTACTACTCGTACAAGCGTTGAGAATATATTGACAACTTCATGTTGAAAGAACGATTCAACATGAAGAGTTTCAATGCAATCAGATGAGAATGAAGAAAATAAGTCTTCTTCGCTTCTTGAAGCTACAGACAGAATAACATACTTACTTTTCTTCATTCGCAGATCATTCAAGTCATAGAATTGATAGTGATAAAGCATTGACTTCATCTTGCTCATGCGAAAGTCAGTCTCTTTCGTGAGAAGCTCGATGATAAACATCTGTTCATTGAATCTCAGAAATTTTCTCAGAACTTCGAGACGAAATGTTCATCAGACGAGTCATGATCAATGATCTGTCTCTACATGAAGAGCAGTCTCACAACGACATTAAAGTCAAATCTTGAATCGATTCTGATTCTGCTGTCTTCGATCTTGATATCGAATTGACAGAGCGAATTTGCAAAAACATTGACATCTGTGTCACGTCTTGACATCAAACTGTATGTGAGTCATCGCTCTGAAAAGAACAAGCTTCTCTTAGAAGATCGCTTGCTGTTTCAAGATCGAAAGAAGATAGAAACAGATGAGAATGAGATCGACGTGACAGTGACAACTTTCATAAAAGAACAGAAACAACTTGTAGTGCTGACTGAATCGAAGTCGTACAAGACACATGTGAAGTGTGTCATTGTCAATCAAAGAGATGTTTGAAATGAAATCAACAAAAGTAAAAGAAGAGTAACTCTGTATGATTCGCGAACATGCTGAGATCGAATACTAAGAGATGAATTTCACATGAAGAAAAGCAGAGATTCTAAGATCATAAGCATTTTACGAGCATTCAAACGTCGTATGCACTTCGTACTGTGAGTCTATTCGAACACATCTTTTGAGATCTCGTCAGATGATTTAAATCACTATGTGAAGATTCTGAAGTGCTCTGATGAATGAAAGAATGAACACATTCTAAAGTCAAGCAATTCAGAGAAAGTGCTGTCATGAGACAAATCGATGTTCAACGCATTAAAACGTAAGCATGATGTACAGATGAACGACGAACTGCAGAAAATCGCAAGAAAATTTGATAGACTTCTCACTCTTCTTATGATTCAACGTCTATCATCAATGAATTGATTCGATGCTCTCTGCATGAAGCTATCTTCTCATGAGATGCAAGATGTGAACTGTTCGATCATCAAGAAGTATAAAGAGATGCACGCGAAACTCGAGAGCAAGACTGCAAGAAGTGTAAAAGAAGAACTGCAAGTACGTGTCAACAACTGAGTATCAAACGACAAGAAGAAATCGATGTCTGTGTTCTCTTTCTTTGACTTTGTTCAGATCTCATGACAGATGAGACTGTGTGCTACATTCTCATATCTTATCGAATTGAAGACAAAGCATGATTTGATGTTTATCTAAACTGAACTTGTTCGTAATAAATGACTGACAGTCGTCGATAACTGTTTCTATGATGATAATATCAAGAAACTGTATGAATCAAGCAGCAAGTTACAGCGAGTCATGAAGATATTGAACAAATCTATAGTCATTGAAGATGATCAGAGAAAGAGAATTCTGATAATGTTCTTCTCTTCGATCATAGCGAAGATCGTTTGATTGATACGTCTACTTGAATTCTCTTGATCATAATTTCTATGTTTTGCATCATGCATGATGTTTTCGACTCGTTGAATGTCGAGTATATCTGTTTCTTTACTAACAACGAGCTAGTATCTTATCAAGATTCGTGAAATGAACGTCACATTCTTTCATAGCGATCTAAGTCTTGAAAATCGACAGAGCTTGATCAATAGTTTTCAAGACATGAAAGAGAATGATTTTGATCTTGATATTCTGATTGAAACTACTGAAGTTCTAGAAACAGATTACATTCTTCATCATGCATTTCAAGTGATACTGATGAAGCTCAACTATATGATCTGAATGAAACAGCAGACTTTTTTTCAAATCAGTAGATATGATCAAATCGCGAAGAAGACATGAGCATATCGATTTTATACTTCGAAATTTGATGTTGAGAGACTTATTAAAGATCATCAGACGCGATGTCAGATCTTTCAAAATGATACATATGATGATAGTAGAGTGAAAGAAATGAGTGATGAGAAGATGAGAAAGAATAATCAGATAGTAAAGACTGTGTGAAAGACTTTAGTTTAGTGCTTTTGCTTCATAGTCTGTTAACTGTTATCAACGAGTCGTTGTTAGTTATTTCAGTCAAAAGAAGTAATCGTTGACAGCAGAAGCATAGACATGATGAGATAAGTAATAAGATGCTGTGTTTTGAAAATATCGAAAATGCGAGAAAAATAACATCATGTGTATATTTTCACTGTCGTAGAAATATGACAATTTACCATTTTTTACCCTGATTATTCAGATGATTTATCTTGTCAGATGATAATTTATCATTTCTTACTCTGTTTTTACATTAGCAATGTGTTTTCTAGATATTCTAGAAGTCATTAGAATCAAACTCATGCAAGACTTACGACGCGACTGTAACATAACTAAAGCTACGTCTCTTTGTATTCATCAGATTATTATCATCAAGTCTTTCAACTATCAACACAACTTTCGTGATCATACTCTGTGATAGTCATAGAATTCAAGTGTAATAGAAATCGTTAGTCTGTCTTGAAATCGAAATAACAGCATCTCATTTCTGCGCATTCTTCGTTGCATAAACAACATCGCATCTGTATCACATTCGTGTTTCTTTTAAGTCTTTGATGCTCTTCAAGACTCACTGCGATTCTGTTGCATAAGAAAAATCAACATGTTCAGTACGAGATCTTCAATGATCTTCTACAATGAATTGCAGCGACATAATTGAATCAGAAAGATGATGCAGAAAGACTTAATGATCGACGACAACAAATGAAGTGAGATCGTAATGACAATGAAGAAGAAGATGATATATTTGAAGATATATGACATAAAACTTGATAGTGAGCTGACAAAGAAAAAGCTTCGAACGATGACTGCAAAGATTATCATCATCTTCGACAAAGAAATTGAAAGCATATCACAGAATTGACTGCACAAGACATTGATGATCATGACTCAGCGACTGAACAACAACGAAAGACGAAGAGCATAACATCAAGAATGAACACATGAAAACATTCAGTGTTAAAGAAAGTTGCAAGAAGAGATTAAAGATGATAATGCTGATCAACTATCGTTGATGTCGTGAAATGCTACAACGTTGCTGATGATGAAGAAATCAAATAATCAAACATCGTTGATGAGTTCTATTTACTTAACTATGAATAAAAGACAAGAAGAGATTAATTTGCTGAACATGCAATTCGAAGAGTACAAAAGATTATTGATCGAGAAGAAAATTTACGACGTGACAAAGAATAGAATTCTTTACGACAGTCAAGATATGAAGCAAATTGAGATTGAGAATGAGCGATGCTGACAGACTGCGCTGATAGAGATGACAGCAAAGAGCTGCTGTCGTTTTCAATTCATCATCGATTGACTTTCTTCAGATCAGTAACTAGAAAATTGTAAAAACTATATTAATTCATTCATTGACTTTGAAAGTAGTAAAATCAATCTTCGCTACTTCAACATCTGAGAATACACTCGAGTCATCAATCAAACGTCGCAAACTGCGATCACGAAAGATCTTGAAAAGAGATGCAATAGCTAGATTGAGAAAGACTACATGCATGCAGAACTCAAGAATGAAAATTCAAGAAGAGTAGAAGAATAACTGAAAGCACACGTTGACGCTTTGATTTCATTAACAGCAAAGATCGTGTCTGTGCTATACAAGTTCGTGAAGAAGATTTCATGATTGACGAGCGAAAGTTCTATTACTTTTTGAACTAACAATATTCACAACGTTTCAGTTCTAAAGCAAAGTCTTTGATACGTCGTCAGCAAAAACTTACTCTCTAGCAATGAAGATTTTGCAAAGAAGAAGTGATTGACACTCATGAAAGAGACACTCGATTATCAAGAGATCTCTCAGTAAACATTGCTTAGTCTTTGTCAAGATCTTCAGTGATGAGATTGTCATCTGCGATGTCTGCTCTACAGACTCTTCGTTCAAGCACGATTACTTCTTTGAACGAAGATCGCAAGCAATTTCGTCAATGAAACGAGATTTTTGTCAATGTTAAAGAGCTTAGATAAATTGATGCAGTCATGAGTAGATCGATCTTCAACGCTCTAAAACGCAAGCAGAATGTTAAAATGAACGACGATCTACAGAAAATCATCAGAAGATTTGATAGACTTTTCACTGTGCTCATGATTCAATGACTATCATTCATGAATTGATTCGACACGCTGTGTACGAAGCTATTTTCTCATGAAGTGCGAGATGTGAACTGTCTCATTGTCACAAAGTATAGAGAAATGCAAGCAAAACTCAAGAACAGAACTACAAGTGTAAGAATGTACTCAACAATAAACTGAGAATCGAATTTGAATATTAACAATGATTTCAAGAATAGAAGTCTCTGTCACAAATGTCGCGATTCTTCAGATGAATTCTGAGTAATCAGCTGTTTTCATGTCTACTGCAGAGAGTGTCTTAATGCTCTCGTCTACGAAGTCGTTAAGCGTGACGAAGAGCAAACTGCATGTTTAGATTGCGACAGCATTTACATCAAGTCTCGATCATGCGACAAGTTAAAAGAATTGCAGATGAATGTTGAAGACAGTGAGAGAACTTTCTCACGCACTCGCAAAGATTTCGAACAAGATCTCAAATGAATCAATTTCAACGACTCGATTCTTTTGTTTTTGAAAACGATGATGATGCAGACGCAGATTGAGCTGTGATTAATGAAGAAGTCGAACAAGAAGATCATCATCTTCACTCAGTTTCACATGCTGTAAGCTCTCATCGTGTCATGAGTTCTCTGACTTGAGAACAAGTTAATTGCAAAACAGCATGAAAGTGCTGAGTTGTCTTTTTCAACAGCGCGACTGAGTCTTTGTCAACTATCACGACAAAATGAGTCAGAAAGCTCGCGATCACATCATCATCACATTTCGCGACGACTCGATCACGAAGATCATGATCATCTTTCTCAAATATGATGATATCAAGCTCAATCTAATCATGATCTTGCAAATCATCTGCGTCAATCTGTGATGAAACAGCAGCGTGAAACAACAAGTCTTCTGTCGCGTCTTTTGCATCAATCAATTCTTTGAAATCTTCATCACTCATCATGTTGTTTAAAACAGCGTTGACGAGAAACTGATCTTGCGCGTCATTTGCGTCGATCTGTGATGAAACAGCAGCGTGAAACAACAAGTCTTCTGTCACGTCTTTCGCATCGATCAATTCTTCAAAATCTTCATCACTCATCTTGTCATCAAGAACAGTGTCAACGAGAAATTGCAGATGCTGCAGAACAGCAAGCGTGAGATTATTGATGTCATCATTGACGATGTCAAGATGCTGAATCAGCTGAGCTTGACAAAGCTGATGCAACTGTTTGAATCGATGAACGTCAAAGAGAATAAGAAGTCGTTTATTCTGATGAATGAAAGCGAAAAGAATGAGAATGCTAATGAGAAGATGTCAGCGATGAGAGATTGTGAGTTGAGAATGAGAGAGATGTTGATTGTGATTTCATGAATTTAAGTTCTTTTTTTCTTCTTTTTTTCTTCTTTTTTTCTTCTTTTTTTCTTCTTTTGACACATCGTTTCTTTCACATTGCTATCTTCTTTTCGCTTTTCTTCTTTTCTCGCTTTCTAGTACTTTTCGATCAGCAACGAACACGTCGTTTGCACACTGCACGCATGCATGCACGCATGCACTCAGCTCAGCTGATTCAACTTCACTCACATAGACGACATTATTCATCTTATTCTGTATTTTACTCAAATCGATGAAATTCTTCTTGAACATCTCGACAGTTTCTGTACGTGAAACGCAAAGAAACTTGAAGAATGAGAAGAATTCTTCTACTCAATTCTAATCATTCAACGATGCTTTCTCATCAGATCTCTGCAGACTATAGAGTTCTGAAACAGATGATTCTTGATGATCTGAGCTTCGTCAAGCACGATATGATGAAAATAAACTTGATGAAAGATATCACGATTCTTCTTGTACATCTTTGTTCATCATTCTCGTCTACAAAGTCGTCAAGCATGACGAAGAGCAAACTGCATGTTTAAATCTAACTGCGACATCATGTACATCGAGTTTCGATCGTGTGACGAGTGAGACTCAGAGTTCTTCAGCAATAAAATGCACAGTTCACGTTCTCAGTTCGCACATGCAAAGGCAAATTATCATAAATTTCTCGAAATTTACCTTGAATAATCAGAGTTCTTCAGCAATAAAATGCGCAGTTCACATTCTCAGTTCGCACATGCGAAGATAAATTTATCGTAAATCACTCGAAATTTACCTCTGATAATCAGAGTTCTTCAGCAATAATATTCGCAGTTCGCATTTTCACTTTGCATAATGTGCGAAGATAATTTATCGAATTTCTTCTTAAATTTATCTTTGATAGTCAGTTTAAGCTCAGAGTTCTTTGACAATAAGATTCGCAGTTTGCATTCTCAGTTTGCATGTGCAATGATAAATTATCGCAAATTTTCAAATCTATCTACACTTTTGAGTAAGTCATGAAAACATTATCACAATTTCGATGCAACAAAGTTAGAACATGAATCTGACAGAATAAATGAGCACTAAGATGTTAATCTACTCGTTCTCAATCAATAATCAAACATAGTAGTGTCAACAACAACAGAGTTACACGCTTTCAGAGATCGCATATCTTCAAGTACGCGTCGTGTCTTTTTCTTCTTCACTCTTTTTCCCTTTTATCTCAGAACTTGATTGCATTCATCAGTTCATCATGTATCAATCATTATTTCGCGTCATCTTCTAAGTGAACTGTCATGACAAGTAATAAGAACAAGAAGAACTTGAACATTGCGATTGATAGTCAGATGCGTAGCATGTATTATGAATTGTTGACACGCAGTTAACTGACTCAATAATTATGTTTAGTTCATTTATCAATGAGATGTCAAAAGAAGAGTTGAGAAAGCAAGCAACAATCTCGACATATCATCAAAAGAATCTGAACTCAGATCTAAAAGACAAGAACGCAAGTTTCTCAACATGTTGAACAGCTTGAATGATGATTTATCATCTCAAAAACAGTGATCTGCAAAATGACTGCAGAAGAAGACAAAATCAATGTCAATATCATCATGTATATTCTCAGCTAATATGATCTCAACATAGTTCACTAAAGTTATTCGATTTTTCAAGAATATCTTGTCAAAGAAAAAGATGCATCAGCGTAAACAGCATTTTCACTTGTCGTTATCAATCTCGTCATCTTCTCAGCTCAATGAGCGAATCTCAAAGTTTCAAAGATCAACAGAATTTTCGTCAAGTTCTTTTGCATTGAGTTCACGATACAACGCAGCACAGATTGATGATTCAGATGACAACTTTAAAGAAATTCTTTGAGCAGAATTCAGACGACGATCGAGAACAGTCTCTGCTGCAGCTCATGTCGATGTGCTTAGATACATAGAATTCATTCTACTGACAACGATTATGACGTGTGAAGTAGAGAAGAGCATAACATCATGATCAGAGCTGCAATAAGTTCTCTTGAGCAATCTCATGCGCAATCTCTGAAACAGAGATCGCGCACATCAATTAAAACACAGATCACGAACGAACTACTTTGTCGCGAAAAGATCAACAATAGACGAAGCTCGAAAGATAATGTGCAACTCAAATCTTGTCATATCATCAATAGATTGACAGACACAGTTATATGATTCTATTGAACAATATCGAGCACAAATAATGTTTCAGATTCAAGATGTAGTGAAGAATCATTATGTCTTTTACAAGAAAGTCAATACATCGAACTATGTCGTCAGATTGTTAGTTAATGATAACTTCATCAGCTCTGATATTGAAAAGATAAACATCTTCACAGACGTGATGCGTTGACTGACATGTACTTAATCTGAAGAATGTCGTTTTCTAGTCTTGATGATCGTGAAGATCACTGCTGTCTCATTTTTCAATCAAGAAGATCATAGTCTTGATCAACTATCAAACATGAGAATCATGTTTGCTGAGCTGAAAGACGAAATCATGATACTCATAGCAATCACGATTCAACATGTCATCAGCGAATGAACAAGTGATCAGAAGAAGATCGAGAAATGAGAAGGAACTGCAGTAGAGAGTATAACATTTCAACTGTCAATGTTCTCTTGTGCTTTATCTTTAAAATGATTGAACAATGATTGATTAACATGTGACAGTAACACATAAGCGAATGATCAAGAGCTGACGAAAGCAAATTGAGGCTCGAAGAAATTTGATATTGAGCATGCTGCATGAACGCGTCGTAAGTCATGTTGAATATCATGAAAACGACGTATTCAACAGCATCTCTGCGACGTATAATTTCAATTGCAATCAGATAGATGATCTACTGACTATTAACGCGTCTCGAAAAATCATCAGAGAACATTCTTTCTCTTCTTTCACTGATTCAAGATACTCGTTGATGTATTCTGTGAATGAGATCTCTAGTTTCATAAGAAATCGAACATCGCAGCTCGAAAAGTCAAACAACACAGAAATCGCGACAGAAAAGACAAAGAATACAACAAATCAATCAGAATCGATAAATAGCGATGAACATGAAACACTTCAAGAAATATTAAATGATGAACAGAATCAAGATCAGAAGAACGATTCAGATGTGAGCGTTCATTTTTCAACTATAGAAATAAGCAATAATTAATGCGAGATAGATGTCTGAAGAACTCAAAGACACAACTGAAGTCGAATTTGATCAGATTTCGCTCGACGAAGTCAGAGATACATATTGACTATGAACATTGAAGATGAAAGATAGTCGAAAGATGAGCTACGCTTGATCGTTCAACAACTTTCGCAAGCAGCTGAAGATAAACACTAAGACTCTGTATTATCATAGAGCAAATGAAAGTGAATGTGTACTGACGTTTGAAGATGAGTATCAGATTTTTCTGAAGAGAGTAGAGAAGAAATTGAACATCAATGTTGACGTTCAACGAGAAAGTAAGAGCGATTATATAGAACTCGAGTGATAGTAGTAGAATATTTTGTATATGAACAATGAACACAATCGTGAGTTGCTTTGATGCTTTTAGTTCTATTGATTGCGAGTAACTTATACAACGTGCTTGCAAGAATGAAGAATCGTACAAGACATTATGAAATACACAAGCTTGTCTTCAAGAAACTAAAACTTTTAAGCAGTGCACGACATGATGTTTCAATGCGACAACGAGGTAAATCTGAATAAAATACCTCAATTTATCTATCATGAAATAATGACGTAATAAGTATTTGTCAAGAAATGTGCACAGATTACAAATTTCACATACTGATAATAATGAGCGCTGAATGTGAACACTGATCAGATGATACACATTGCGCATTGTATTATTTGAGCATAAAAAGCAAATGACTGTCATCAAGAGCTACAAGTGATTGTAGCTAGCTATTAGTTGTTGATGAGTGACTATTGAAGCTTGTGAGCTAGAAGCTCGACTAAACAGATATTTTTGACTGATGCTAGCTTGATGAGCTTGTAGTCAGTTTTAGCTGATTTCGTCAAATGATCGATGTCTGATTGATAGTGAAGTCTCTGCTTATGTTTTTATGAATAAATTCTTCACGCAACAACATCATCTTTTCTTGCATTAATTAACTCACTCTCACAGACTTCAAGAATTTAATGATCAAGTCGCTTTAATCGATAACATTACTTATATCATTGAAATCACAATGATTCTCGATGAACACATTGAAAAACTATTCTTCTATGTCATTGAATTAAGTCAGTATTTCATTATCATGAGTCTGTCATGACTTCATTATCACGTCATTGATGTCAATTTTGAACACAATATTCTCATCTTGTCTTTCTTCTTCTGTCTTAATCATTGTTGCTCATTTCTCGTCAAAATCTATGATCTTAATCAACAAGAAGAAAATTTCTCATTTGAAGTTAACAAAGTAGCTTTCTCTCAGTCTTGTTCTCAATTCACTCACAAGAAGTAACTCAGTTCATGAATTGCTCACAAGAAGCAATTCAGTCTACAGATCATTCACAAGAAGCAATTCAGCACTCAGTTCGCTCGCAAGAAGCAATTTAGTTTCTCATTCACTTGAAAGAAGCAATTCAGTTTTCAGTTCGCTTGCAAGAAGCAATCTAGTCTTTCATTCACTTGAAAGAAGTAACTCAGTTTTCAGTTCGCTCACAAGAAGCAATTCAGTTCTCAATTCACTTGCAAGAAGCAACTCAGTTTCTCGTCTGCTCACAAGAAGCAATATAATTTCTCGTTTGCTTATGAAAAGTCAATTAATACTCAGCTCGTTCATAAAAAACAAATCTCGTTCAGTCTTGTTTCTCGTCTGAAACAAGAAGCTTCTAGTTGTATTCTTCAAGTCATTCAAAAAGAATACTCATCAAAAATCAAGTGTTGAAATTTTTTCTTCTTTAGAACTTCTGTTGTTTCTCAAGCAGATCAATTCAATCGATTTTCTATACAACTTGACATAGTTGAGTTAAGAGCTTGAAGCTTTGATCATGCTGCTTGTGTCAAAGACATTGAAGTGTTTAACGTCATTCTAAAGAAAATCGATGTCTTCTTGAATCTTGAGTCAATTTCATCTTCTAGTTTAGACTTTGACTGTCTGTTCAAAGAACAGTTCAACTCTTGCTCAGTTCTCATCTCGCTCTCAAGACAGTATGTATGATAAGAATTATCATCTGAATCTTCATCAAATAAAAAAGAAATTTCATTTAACTGCATTCACGACACAAGAAGATCTTGAAGTCTATTGATAAAGTAAGAACGTCGATTCAGTCACAATTCTATCGTTCAGATATTTTGAGTTTCTAGATGTTTTCTTTAAGAAGAATGTTGATATCTTGTCTTCACATTGAACTCATGATCATGTCATACATCTTAAAGAAGATGCTCAATTCTCAGTCTTTGCTTTGTACAACATGAGTCGTGATGAAATTCTAGAACTTCATCGTTATTGTCATGATATCAGATCATCAACTCGATTTAGAACATAAATCGTTGATGTCTTAGATAATCTCGATTCATTGAACCTGTTTCGCAGTTCAATGAATCAAGTCATCAATCTAGTCATCGTCATCTTAATCTAGTTTCAGCAATTCTGTTTCAATCATCTCAGTCGTGTGCGCGAATCTTTGCAATCTTAAGTCATAAAACTACTGTCTAGTCTTGATTCTGCTCGATTCATGTATATAGAAGTCGAGCTCTCGTTCTTTTCTTTCGCTCTTTGTCTTTCGTCTTATACATTATCTGATGTATTGTCTTGTATCTAGATTCTATCAAAGTAATAATAATATCAGTCATCTATATTGATAGTATCTTTAGTCTAGCTCAGTTTCTGACAGTTATCTGAATGAGAATCTGAGCAAAGATTTTATTCAAGTCAGTCGCTTTCAGATGATCATCTTTGTTCTCTTCATCAAGAAACTTGAAGAAGAACTTTGCTTCTGCGTGAACTATCGAGATCTGAACGCTATCACAGTCAAGAATTGATATTCTCTGTCTCTGATCTCAGAAACGCTGAATCATCTAAGTCGAGCTAAAATCTTTATCAAGCTGAATATCATCTTTGCGTTCAATTGACTTCGAATCAAAGAAGAAGATGAAGTTCTCATCGTCTTTTGCACTTGATTTGAATTATTCAAGTATCTAGTCATGCTTTTCAATTTATGTAATGAGTCTGTCTCATTTCAGAAGTACATCAATAATACTCTTCATGAACATCTAGATAAGTTCTGTACAACTTATCTGAATGACATCTTGATCTATTTTGACAATGAACTTGAGCACGAGATTCATGTCAAGCTCATTCTGTGAAAGCTGCAAGAAGCAAATCTTCAGATGAATATAATCAAATGCAAGTTTCACATCACTCAAGTCTCATATTTAGAATTGATAATCATCATTGAAGAGATCAAGATGAATTCTTCTAAGATAAACATCATTGTCAACTGATTCATCTTGATCAACGTTAAAGACATTCAAAGTTTTCTAGATTTCGCGAACTTCTATAAAAGATTCATTTATGACTATAGTAGAATAGCTATCTCGCTCACTTATCTCATCAGAAAAGATGTATTCTTTGTCTGATTTCAGAAATGTCAGATTGCATTCAACACTCTTTAGAAAATCTTCACTTTCAAGATTATTCTTCATCACTATAATTCAGATCACAAGATTGTGATAGAAATCGATGCTTCAAACTATGTGTTCAAAGACATTCTCTTTCAGTATGATGAGAATGAGATTCTTCATTCAATTGCTTACTTTTCGAAGAAGCATAACTCAGTTGAGTGTAACTACGAAATCTACGATAAAGAACTCATGATCATTGTTCGCACTTTCGAGAAATGATGATCAGAGCTTAAAGACTCTATCTATTCTGTTGAGATGATCACGAATCACAAAAACCTTGAGTATTTCATGTCAACTAAGCAGTTGAGTCGTCATTAAGCTCGTTGAAGTGAGTTTCTGTCTAGATTCAACTATCACATCGCTTATTGTTTCGACAAGATTAATGATAAGTTGAATGCTCTGACACGTCGCTCAGAAGATCTTTCTAAAGAGAAGAATACATTCAATTCTTGACATTAATATCAACATCAGACAATTCTGAAAACTCATGTTTTAGATCTTGATATTGTTGAGAATCTCACTCTTGATACTTTTGACATCAAAGTCATGAAGTTTCAGTCACAAATAATCGCTCTAGATTCAGTTCAGTTACATTTGTGTTACGATTCTAGCTACGCATCTTCGTTGATAGCTATGTTGATGACTATGTTGATGACTATGTTGATGGCTATCCTGAGAGCTATCGTCGATCGCTCGCCGCTAGAGCATAGGCTTGTTCCGAAGTCAACCCTATTCAGGGTTAGCTTATGTTCTCCTGAGTCATATAGATAGTCGACTCTTCCCTTCTAGATACTTTCCTTTCTTAGCATTTATATACTCGTTATATTACACCCATATGACTCGCTCTATGCTGATCCCTAACAATTTGTTCTCAATTATCTCAGCATCTTTGCAAATTCTAACTCTCATGAATCTAGAAATCGAAGAATTCGACGTTGAAGATGTCAAGTCTCAGTTAGATCAAGACATTCTGAATCTTGATGAAGATTTTGCTGATATTCTCACTCAGACATTGTGAAAGCAAGTCGAAATCAATGACAAATTCGCAGCTCAAATAATCGAAATGCTTCGCAATGAAGCATGATATTACAACAAGATCTCTCTAGTTGAGTGTGAAGAACACGAGAATCATCTGTACTTTCAAGAAAGAAAGTACGTGCTCAACTTAGATAAACTACGTCTTCATATCATTCAGCTCGCTCATGATAGTGTCGTCAATGATCATTCAGAAAGAGCAAAAAGCTATGAACTGATCAGTCAAGTCTACTGATGATCAAACATTTATAAGTATGTTCAACGCTTCGTACAAAACTGTCACGTGTGCACATGTTTCAAGTTCTCTAGACAATGAACTCAAGAATGATTGCATTCTCTTTCAGTCTTCGAACGTCGTTGACGTGATGTCTTCATAAACTATGTAGATTTTTTATCGCTCAGTATCTTCATGAGTATCACATATAAATATGTTCTAGTCTTCATTGATCATCTTATTAAAATGAAACATTTAGTTCTTATCACTTCTATGAAAGTTGAAAAAGCTATCAACTGCTTCTATGCTCATGTTTGAAAACATCATGATTTACTTGAGTTCTTCATGTCTGATCGAGACACACAATTCATCTTCAATGTCTAAAAGCATATGTGTAAAATGTTGAAGATAGATGTTAAGTTATCAACGATGTATCATTCTGAGATCGATGATCAAATTGAGAGAGTCAATGCTGTCATGAAGCATTATCTTCGAGTCTTCGTCAACTACATGCAGAATGACTGAGCTAAGTGACTTTCTGAAGTCAAATTCGTCATCAATAACACATTGTTATCAATCACTTTAACATCACTTTTCTTGATTAATTTGAATCAGAACTCACGTCTAGACTTCAAGTCTTTTGAGTCTCTGTTCAAGAATTTTACGTCTCAAGCTTGAGACAAGTTAATCAATGTTGAAGAGTTCATCAAGAAGATAAAGAAACTAACTGAGCATTTATGTGATGAGATGCTTATAGCTCAGATCATTTACGAATTCAATGTTAATCTCTTTCGTCGTTCTTGTTTTAAATACTTCGTTGAAGATGAAGTCTGACTGAATGCTCGCAATCTCAGCATTGTTCATCTCGCTGTCAAGTTAAACGATCATAACGTTGATTTCTTCAAGATCAAGCGTGTCTTTGTGAACAATTCTCTGATCATCGAGTTAAATCTTTCAACATTCATGAAGATTTATTCAATCTTTCATGTCATTCTTTTAAGTCATATTGCAAGTGATCTTCTTTCAAGTCAACATCAGAAATCTTGAGAACTCATTGTTATCAAGAATGACGAAAGATTCTGATATGTAAACAGCATACTAAACTTCAAGCGTGATAGATGCTATAATTTATCTTTGCTCAAGTATTACATCAATTGAGAAAATCACTTTTCTATTTGAAAGTCTTTTTATCTTCTGAATAATTGTGAGCAAACGCTCAATGAATATCATCTCGTCAATTCTGTCGTTGAAGAATCACATGTACTGTCATGTGTGATGTCTCAATGTCAATGTCAAGAACTTTAAGTTCAATCTTCATCATTTAAATTCAGCTCAGATCTGACTCAGATCTTGTCTAAATCTGACTCAGACATCTTGTTTAAATCTGACTCAAATGTGACTCAGATGTATTTCAGTTCTGTCTGTGCATCATCACATTAAAATGCATCTCGTCTTGTTTCATCTTTCTCTTACTCAGATTTGACTCAGACATCTCATCTAAATCTGACTCAGATGTGACTCAGATGTGTTTCAATTTTCTGTGCATCATCATGTTAAAATGCATCTCATCTCATTTCATCTTTCTTTTGCTCAGATCTGACTCAGATCTTGTCTAGATCTGACTCAGACATCTCGTTTAAATCTGACTCAGATGTGATTCAGATGTGTTTCAATTTTCTGTGCATCATCATGTTAAAATGCATCTCGTTTCATCTCGCTCAGATCTGACTCAAATGTGACTCAGATCTATTTCAGTTTCGTCTGTGCTTCATCACATTAAAATGCATTTACATCAACTCTTGTCTCGTTTCAGTCTTCATCTTCAATTCTTTCTCATTTCATCTTGTTTCTCTTCATCATCTTGCAGAAGTTCAGTCTTGAAGAGAGAAGTTACTGTCATGATGTCAGATCATCAACTCAATTTAGAACATAAATCATCAATATTTTAAATAATCTCGATTCATTGAATCTGTTTTGCAGTTCAATAAATCAAGTCATCAATCTAGTCATCATCATCTTAATTTAGTCTCAGCAATTCTGTTTTAATCATCTCAGTCATATGCACGAACTTCTGCAATCTTAAGTCAATAGAACTACTGTCTAGTCTTGATTCTGCTCGATTCATGTATATAGAAGTTGAGCTTTCATTCTTTTCTTTCGCTTTTTGTCTTTCATCTTATACATTATCTGATGTATTGTCTTGTATCTAGATTCTATCAAAGTAATAATAATATCAGTCTTCTATATTGATAGTATCTTTAGTCTAGCTCAGTTTCTGACAACAACTTTCATCGTTGAATTCTGATTTTTATAAACAGAAACAGAGAAATTGAACAAAAGTGATTGTGATGAAGAAAATGCAACTGACAAACAAAGAATATGAGCAGCTGAGCATCATAATAAAGCAGGCGATGAGAATTGCAGATCTTCTGAGAAAAAATCTCAGCATTCAAGAGATTCGACTTCAGCTGCAGACGATACTGCAGAACATCAAGACAGATCATATAGACTTTGATATATCACGACACTGATTTGAGCAAGCAATATTGAGCATGACACGTCAAGTCAACTTCAATGTTAAGCGTCTTAGTGCAAGAAAAGCATCAATAATACATTCATCAATTCTTGCGTCACAAGAAATCTTGATCGACATAGAAATCAATATATCAGAAGTGACTCATTCAAATTTCTTTGAAAGAGATACACTCTTTGCAATGAAATCGCAGAGCACAAGTAGCTCTTTCTGTTCAATCAGTGACATCATGAAAGAAAACAAGAATATAAACATAATTGAAATCATGAATCTGAACTTTGATAAATGAAAGATGATTTTAAAGAAGAACATTGCTTATGATGATCTTCATGACGTTATTGTATACAACAGTGACAAGAACTCAATTGAGATAATCATCGAGCAATCATGAAGAGAAACATTCGTAGAAATGCATGCATGAGATCAAAGTCATTTTTGTTTCAACATTAAGAAATTAGATTCAGATGAGACAACAAAGATAATGATTCAGATACGAGACTTTATTAATATTTACTCATGCAGATCTTATCACTATCTCATCAATGAATTCAGTAAATACAATCTCATCATTTGCAAATTCAAACAAACAAGAAAATCTAAATCATACGAAAGTCATCATCGAAATCAGAAATGATATGATATTACTCATACAGCAAAAAAGATCACGACGAAATCGAAAATTTAAATGCAGCAGTTCTGTGTTATCAGATGACAAGATTTATCAACAAGTGCAAAGCAAACATCATAAGTTCAATAAGAGCTGTTATTCAACTACTCAACTACAGTAGAAATTCTAGAATCAGATCGATATTCTAAGAAAATAGACAAGCGCAATCACAAAGAAGTTGAGAATCAGAGTCAAAGCAATCTCATTGAGCGAATGCATAACATCATCAATTATGAGAAGCGATTGATTAAGAAGCGAAAGACTGAGAATAATGACTTTGTTGATGATGATGAGCGTCAAGCATGCTTCGTCATACAGAAGACTTGCAAAATCTGTAGAGAAAAGAGATCTTGAGAAGTATTTGAAAGAGAAACGAAAAGAAGAACAGAAGAACTTTATATCTATCAACGCTGTAGTAGATTTGACGAGTGATAGATGTTTTCTAGAAAGTCGCAGAGTCTCATGTACTAAGAATATATCTAGATAATGACAATGACATCGTGCTTGTCAATGACAACGCAGATACAGAAGTCTGTTATGAACGATTAAATCATGTCAAGATGCAAACTCATCTTATTCTCAATTCAAGATTGAAGTCGATGAAACAACTATAAAGTTGAAAAACTCAGCGTTGACTCTTCTTGAAAGAAATGACTGATCTGCAATGAAGATCAAGCTACATCGTTTTTCTGAAAAGAACAATGTTATTTGTGTGCTTGATTCAATCGAAAAGAACTTTGAAAACGTTGACGTACGAATTTTTCTGAGACTGACTCGCATTATGAATTCAAAGAACTCGAAATTTCGCATATTGCATCAGATGCTTCATTCTACTTCTCTATCATACTACATTTATCATGAAGATAACAGAAATCAGAACATCAATCATCTGTCACAGTTTGATATTATTTTTACAACTTACTTCATGAACTGCTGTTTGTAGTGATTGACTATGATCATTGATGTCATGAAGAAGAAAAATGAAAAAAGTATGACATGATCTGCAAGATTTGAAAGAAGAGACAGATAGTCTATGCTACTTTAACATCAAATCTTTACAATGTTCTGATGATCAAATGCTTCATCTAATAACAGAAAGTTAGACTAACTTAAACTAATCTACACTATCAACAACTGTGTCAGATCTGTTGAAATTGCAAAATGTTGATGAGCAGATTTGCAAGATATGATAGATAGACTAACTTCAACTAACTCAAACTATTGCAGTCTGCATGATATGTTAGACTAACACGATCTAGCGCTAAATTAAACTAACTTCAACTAACTCAGACTATCGCAGTCTGCACAATATGTTAGACTAACATGATCTAGCGTGATTCATCGCGAAATCACGAAATTGACTCAACTAACTTAGTAATTTCAATTATAATCAATGATCGTCGACTCTGATCACAACAAAGCATGAATTCGCGATCTGCTATTGTTTATTCATCAAATTCTGCAAGCTTTCTTATGAACATTCTTTTTACATTACAGTAATGAATAAATCTGAAGAGACAAACTCAGAATGCTGCATAGATCATCGAGAAACAGATAGAACGAGTAGCACACTAAAGATATTTTCACTCACAGTTCTCAACAAATACAAAAATAATAACTTCAACGATTGTCGATCTAGAAATCGATAGTACAGAGAGTACACACACTCATGCTTGACACATTCAAAGAAGAAGCTGAACTTATTTTGCCTGCTTGAAAGTGTATTTGCACATCTGAGACAATCAAAGAAGATGATGATCTTATTCTATCAGCTTGAAAGCGAAATCAAGCGTCGTTCTCGAAAGATTCATTGAATTTTTCAAGTAGATTGAAACTCTTGATAAGTTGTTTCAAGACTCTGTTAATCTGACTTATTTTTCAAGAGATCTGATCATAAGACATACATAAAGCAACGCAAGAATGCTCAATGCATCGAGATCTCAAAAGAGTGAACGTCTCAATCACATGTTGAATCATAACTTTATTCAACATAAGAAAAAACATCATGCAATGACGAGTATACATGAATTTAGCGTCAGCGACGAATCTGAAGACATGAATGAGAATCTTTGTCTTGAAGCAGATGAAGATAATCACGATTGTTACACAAAGAGAAATATCAGAAAAGAGAACACAAGCGACATCAAAGCAATTAAACTAGTATGAGATAATCTTTCTCAAGTCAACGCGTGAAATCATTTATCATCAGATAGTTATCAAATAATTATGATCATATGTATACTCATACTCAGAGTCGTGATGTTCTCAGAATTCTACATTATACTAGATTCGAGAAAGAATGATGTTGTCAGAGTCAATTCTTCATGATTTGAGACTTGAAAGATCATGCTCAGTGATCTTATTAGAGAAATCTGACAGACTCAATGTCGTGTACTGAAAGAGATAGAATGAATCAAGCGCAAGTCTGTCTCTCATTCGAAAGATTTTGAAAGACGCAAAATATTGTTGTATCAAATAAAGTTATATTTCTGATCATGCACTAATGTCATCTAAGAAGCAGATGTATGATTGTATTGAAGATACACGTCATCAGATAACTTTCAAGATTAAAGAACTTATCGACAGTCATTATAAATTCATCAAAGCGTCGAACATGCAAGACTACGTAGCAGATCTTTTGAATGAAGACAACTTTATCGCTTCAGATATCATCAGAGTACGTAGCATTCATAATACGAGACATAGCTAATTGATCATCAGTCAGAGAAACAGCGTTTTTGCGTCGAAATCATATATGCGTTGATTGAACATTGTTATTTTGCTACAGAAAGTAGTTTAAATCATCATCATCTAACGAATACATACTTCAATTCACTGCGAGTAGAGACAGTGATCTTTATTGTCATCGCAATATGACACTTGATTCAAGAATATGAGACAGAAGAGAAATTGAATTTACTAAAATTTGAAGAATCTTCTGTTACACGTACGTTTTGCTTTCGCTAGAATAAGAAAAGAATGTTCTTTGCATATCATTAATTTATTTTCTTTAGACGTCTACGAAAGATTTCTCAACGCGCTCAAAGTCAAGCACTTAAGTAAGAAAAGACAAATCTGAATTCTAACTTATCTTTGAAAGCAAGCTGAACAACAAGTGAATTTCAAGAAATCAATGAATCAGAGCATAATGAAGTTGCATGTTGATTCGTATCATCATAAATTAGACGACTTGATGAAACTTATGAGCAATGACGAGACTTCAAGTGTGTCAATGTCATCATCATTGAAAGCAATCTTCAATTTCACGTTGTTATCTCAATCTTCTACGTCAAGTTCATTGATCAATCTGTCTTCTACGTCAAGTTCATTAATCAATCTGACTTCAAGAGCTTTAAGTTGCACGAAAAAGATAAGAAGTTTCACTTTCATGATGTTAATCATGATATGACATTAAGCAATACATAGAAATCAAGAGTCGTTAATGAAGAGAAATCGATCGACTTTTTGACAAACATTTCAAAGTTCAGTTTATTTCTTGAAGAAGATCAATATATATTACATAAAGCAAACACTGATGAGAGCACTGTCTTTGATTACGAACTAAGTTATTCAGAATTTCTTGAAGCATGTAAGATGAAAGAGACAACTAATTTATTATACGACATAAAGAGCGTTGTGAAGAACAACATTCTGAATGATGAGAATGAATATCGAGTTATGCTGAAGCATGTGCGACGAACGAAGTCGATGACAGTATCACAAGACGATTCTAGTGAGTGATGATCTTCACAGTAAATAGTCACAATGCTTCTACATTTGAAGATTCAGCTTGACTGTAAACTATTGACAAGCGAAGAGAAAGAAAAGTCATGAAACGAGATAGAAGAGATTGTCATCTCGACTACAAACAGACATTGAACATGACGAGTAACAGAAAATAAATAGACGATTCTCTCTTCTGTTTCTTTCTTCATTTATTTCTGTTTCTTCACTCATCTTCTGAGATTCAACTAGAAACTCGCTTTCGCCTCACTCATTCACTTCATAGACACAGTCATCTAGATGATGATAGTGTTTGACGTCTCAGAGCGACTTTCTGAGCAACATCTAGCTTTAGAAATCGTCGAAGACTGTCAAGTTTGCTTAAACAAATATAATATTGATTCTGATTCAAATTGTGTCAATGCTCAATAGAGTGATTACGATTTTTATGATCATGATTCAACTGTGATGAAATATTAATTCAGCAGACAATATGTAAAGAAATAAGATGACAAGTTTTAGAAAAGAAACACATAATACATGATCTGCGTCTACTTCGAAGACAGTGACAATCAGATCAAATATATCAATGACAGACATAATGTTTAGAACAAAAATTATACGTTACAAGACAACGTGATGCAAGACACTTGACATGAATATTGAGTGTAAAATATTGATGAGCAAAATCAGATCTATCACTTGATCTACTGAATTGTGATAGACAATGTCAATATGATAAACGATGTCAATGTGATAAACAATGTCAATGTGATAAATAATGTCAATGTGATAAACGATGTCATTTAAGCGATTAGGCATGCGCTTGCAGCTAATCACGTCAAAGTGATCTTATAAGAAGAGAGATCAATCAAAATGATAAATCATTTAATTTATCAACTAATTACGTGATTAGACACTTGACGAAATTTCTCGATGAAGAAAGCAGTGATTGAACAGTTCTTTCTATGAAAGATAGCTTGAACAACACGTCAAGCAATGAAGAATAAGATAGTCGAAGTGAGATGACTTGTGAATAATCAAATGTGATGCATTGATGACTTGAAAGAGATGTTAAATTCTACAATCTTTATATATCGAACAGCTATACAGCTAGAAGTTTCAGATGAAATGACTTGAAGCTTCAAAGATGATCTTAAGATCTTCAAGTCTCAATGACATCAGACAAAGAATCTTCTACATATAAAACAAGCTTCGATTTAAATAGAATTGAAATCTATGTTACTCGTTTTCAATTCTCTTTTCAACACTTTGATATTCATCTCAAATATATAATCATCAACGCTATGCTTGAAATGCTGTCTTGAAAATTAATCACAGCGACTTCTAGCTACTGCATAGTGCAGAAACTCATCAAAGAAGCTCTTGAAGCTGAGTCATATTTCATGAAAGTGTTTTTTGACTCAAATCTTCAAAACACTAAAACTGAGCTCGATGAAATTGAAATTCAACAAATATAAAGACAGATATCGTACTTTACACTTATGTGAAATAATAAGTTTCTCGATACAAGCATTACAATGTATGCTGATGTTATTCATGATGATCACACTTCTTGAAGTTGAAAAGAAACTGCATAGAGATAGCAATTCATCTGCTAGTCATTGAAAGAAAGTCTTGTCGTTGAATTAGTCTTCACGAATATCGATACAGAGTAGATAGTCATTGATTGTATACATCAAAAGAATGCTTCAGAAATGTTCTCTCTTTTTAGAGACTTGATAGCGAGCTGACTCATCAATTGATGCATAGACTTGATGACATCATCTTGTAGTCTCATTGAACAGAATCTCGTCAATGAAGACAAGCTGCTCAGCAGTCAGACGAAGCAGATCTGCAACTCAGTTTAATCGCAGCTCATCGTTCTGTCTGATGCTCACACGCTGTCTCTTTTAATTGCTTCAGTGTCTTTTCTTCAGAATTCTGAATATTGTGAATCTATAAACATGTATATCTCACTCTTCTCATAGAAATCACATTATGTCAGGACCGTGCCTAGATGATACAATCAATGGAGGTCAGGATTGATAGTGCTTGATCTTTAGAGATAGCTATAACTGAATATTAAGAATACAGAAGAAGGTTGGTACAAAAGCTTCTATTTATGTAATGTTCAGAGGCTGCGCTAGGCCCGAAAGGGATGTGTTTGTGACATGAGAAGGATGTGATGTAGGTGAACAAGATGTTGGTGAAAGAAAAGGGTGTTGGGGAAGGAAAAGAGTGTTGAGCCATATCTGAGCCATATCTGGGCCAAACCTGACTAGCTCGCTGGTTAGCTCTAATCATTACGCAGGGAACTCGCTAGCGTTCACTGCGAATTGATTAGGGCTTCAGTCTTGTTCAGCCTTGGTACGCTCGTAACATTACCCCCCTCTTCGAAAATTCATGTTCGCATGAATGTAGTTCATTTGCTCGCTTTTGTTGATAGTTATTCCGATATTTTAGCGCGGTTTGTTTGAATATAGCTTATGAAATTCGTCCAAAACTTCCTCTGAGTCATCGAATTCCTCTTTATCGGCATAGTATCATTCGTCGTCTCTATCTAGATCTGTTCATTTGACTTTGTACTGTATTCGATCTCGATAGCGTCTGAAGTTCAATATATCGTCTATCTTTCAGTGTTCATCATCTTCGATAGTGATGGATCTGAATGATTCTGAATGCTGTTATGATAGGGAGTCTTCTGAATACGGTCGCAGTAGCTTCGGGCTGAACATCGAATGCAGATGCTTCATGCTGACTGGTAGGCGAAGGTGATAGGAGGTACCCACTTTGACAGTGATTTGATAGAGGTCTAGCTGTTTGTCTTTCAAATCTTTGCAGAGCCTTGTTGTCTTGACGTTTCTGAAAGATAGTCAAACTCAGTCATCTACTTCATAGGTGACGTTCCGTCTATGTTTATTGACCTGAACTTCGATGGTCAGCTTCGTCTTTTTCAATTGTTGACGATCGAAGTTCAGTAGCTCTTTCATTCGAATGACAATATCGTCTGCTTTTCTAGCTTCAAGTCGTTCACGAGTTGTTTCGTAGTCAGTCGTATCTGAATCGAAACTCATTCGAGGGTGAAATTCTTTATTGAAGTAGAAGGGAATCATTGAAGTGGCCGAGAAGGTATTGAAATTGTCACTGAATTTCATCATCGGTATTCATTTGACTCAGTCGTCCTGCATGTAATTGCAGTAGATTCTAAGTCCTTGTTCGACGTCTTGATTGACTCGTTCCGATTGATCGTCGATCTCGAGATGATAGACTGTGAATAGACTAGCTGTGATTCTCAGTCGCTTGCAAAGGCTTTTTCACATAGTCGATATGAATTGAGAGTCTTTGTTCGAAACAATAGAACTGAGTAGGCCATGCAGTCGATAGACGTTTCATAGCATGATTCAAACCGTTTCTTCGGCTGAGATGCCATCGTCTTCTCAATGACAGGAAACATAGTGACGTTCTTTGGTGAGGCGACATATGATTGTGCAAATGACGTTATAGCCTTCTGACAGAGATAGTTCAGTGATGAAGTTCATAGCTATATCTTTTCAGCGTTTCTGTGAAATCGAAAGAGAATGATGAAGTTCATTGATGCTATCCCTAGAGGCTTTGCTTCGCTGACAAGCATGACAGTTTCGAATGTATCGTCGGATAGTAGCTCGATGGCCTGACCAATAGTAGAAACGCTGAACTAGGTCGATGATTCGTCTATTGTCGAAGTGAGAGATTGAAGGTTGATCATGCACTTCTTGTAGTAATTCCGTGTGCATGTTCTCAGAAATTCACAGTAGACCTTTTCTAAATAGAACGTCGTCAATGATTTCGCAGTTCTTCAGTTTAGTGGTATGAAATTTGAGCTTGTTTTCGTTCATAGCTTGTCTATATTCGCTGCAGAGCTCATCTGTTTGATTGATCATTCGTACTCGTTGATAGAGATTTGCTTCCGGTTCAATAGATAGAACATCGACTCTATCGAGGGTCAGAATAGTCTGAAAACGATCTTCAAGACGCTGAGCTGGTTCAGAGACGTTCGCTAGGGGCATTCTGGTTAGAGCATCGGCTTTAGTGTTCGTTTTGCCTGACCTAAAGATGATCTGAAAGTTGAACTTCGATAGAATGTTCAGGTAGTTGACTTGTCGTCGACTCAACTGTTTGTTTTCCATGAAGATCTTCAAAGTCTGATGATTGATGAACATCTGAATGAATAGTTCAGTGCATTTCAGCTCGAGTCGCCAGTGTTTGAAGCATCGAATAATGACTAGCAATTTCTTGTCATAGATGTGGTAATTGATTTCAGCGAGAATCATGCTTTTACTGTAGAAGATCATCGAATGAAGAACTTTCTCGTCATCGTACTGAGATAGTATTTCATCTTTTACATAGTTCGAAGCATCAGTCTTCAGAATAGCTTGTCGTTTGAGATCGAAGTGACGAAGTACTGAGGCCGAGCTGACTTGTTTCTTTAGATTGTCAAAGGCTTGAACACAGGCCTCGTTTCAAACAAAAGGCGTGTTCTTTCTAGTCAGCTGAGTGAACGGTTTGACTAGCTTCGAGAAGTCCTTAATGAAACGACGGTAGAAGTTAACAAATCTCACGAAGCTCTGAATTTCTTTTAGGTTGGTCGAAGTGATTCAGCTGACTATGACTGTCACTTTGCTGAGATTCATACGAAGGCCTAGTTCTGATACGATGACTTCTAGAAAGACAGTCTCTTCTACATCGAATTCGCACTTTCGAATATCTATCTGCAGTTCAGCTTCGCGTAGTCGGCTCAATACTAGTTTGACGTGATCTCTATGTTTCTTTCTCGTTTTGCTATAGATGAGAATGTCATCTAGATAGGCTTGGCAAAAGTCGTTCAGAAAGTCTCATAGAACGTCATTCATATATTGCTGAAAGAAGGTCGATTCGTTAATCAGTCTGAATGATAGCATCTTGTATTTATATGCTTCTAAAGCAGTGATAAAAGTGGTGTAATTCTCGCTATCGAGATGCATTCGAAGTTTGTTGAACGCTGATATGATGTTCAATCTAGTCAGATGCTTGCAACTCACTATTTTACCAATGATCTCATCTATCAACGATAGAGAATACCTATTTCTTTTGGAAATGGCATTTAGCTTTCAATAGTTCACGCAGAATCGAAGATCTTCATTTGCTTTGAGGACGAATAGAACGGGGGAGGAATAGGGGGCCTGGCTAGAAGTGATGAATTTCTTCGACAGATTCTCGTTTAAGTACTTCTTTACTTTCAGAAGTTTGGCAGGGGACATTCGATAGGTTCGGCAGCGAGAGGGCGTTGAATCACTGGTGAGCTCGATTTTATGGTCGTAGAAGCGATGAGAAGGTAGTTTATTCGATTGAGCTCGATCAAAAACATCTAGAAACTCATGATATTTCGGTGGCAGCTTTGCTTTAATATCTTTCAAATCCTGAGTCGTTTCATCGATTGAAGAGACGTTTAGAGCGTTCAAATCGTTCTGAGTATTGTACGCGATTTCCCTATTGATGTTCGTCATGAATAGAGCAAAGACTTCGATCTTGTTCTTCTTTGAATGATTCAACAGCGTTTTGAACGAAGCTGCGTCTATGCTTTGAATCGAGAATGACTCTTTTCGAACGAATCGTTTGAGCATCATAGAGATCTTAGTCTGAGTGATTGAAGAAGACGAAGTTGACTGCGATCAACTTGAGTGCTTTGAATTGAGAGGGATCGAAAAAACCGAAATAGAAGTATTCAATTGGTTCGGAAAAACAATGACGTCGTTTCGCATATTCAATAATATTTCGTTTTTGTTCATTCAGAGCTTACTCAATATGACTTCATGATGATCGATATCAGCTATCAGCATTGATACAGTCAATTTCTTATGACTTTCGATGATGAGGTTGGGTAGAATTTTATGAGTGATGATCTTCTTAGATATCTTCTCATCATAATCTCTTATTAGCTTCTCTTTTGCCAGTGATATAGGTTGAATTTCCAGTTTCTCGCATACTTTATCGACTAGGTTAGAATGTATGATCATGTAGGCGGCTGAATCACTGTCTATTAGAAGACGAAGGCTGAAAGATCGATTCTGAGAGATGAGGTGAGCGTCAATTAGAAACGGCTTTTCAAAGTAATTTTCTTTCGATAGAATTTCATCTAGTTTGCACAAAGATATAATCTCTACTTCTTCGATGACTTTTGAAGAGGTGACTAGTTTTTTGAATCGGAATTCGAATCGAAACCGAAGCGATCATATTCATTGTTCACTGCATTGATTCTAGTAGGCCGATCGGGGCACTCTTTAGAGCTATGACCTGATTTATGACATATGAAACAGCTTTCGACTAGAATGTCTGCTTCTTTGACGCTAGTTAAAACCGCGCCGCGCGGCTTTAGCTGATCAGGCTTCGAGTGATCGACTGGCTGAGTGACAACAGTCGCTCTATGAAAGATAGTCTTAGAAAGATCGTCGACGCGTTTGATCTTGTTCTTGATCTCTCGAATGGCTCGCTGATCATTATTCAAACGAATCAGATAGAAACGAATTTCTTTTAGAAAATCAGGTTGAACTAGTTGATCTATTCAAACGGATCGAAGACGAGAGTGTATTTTATCTTTCAGATCAGCGATCAGTTGCTTCTCGTGATAGCCTAGATAGAAAGATAGACGTTGAAACTGAGTATAAAATTCACTGAATTTCTTGAATTCTTGAACCAAGTTGTAGTATTCTCTACGAAAGTTGACTTTCTTATTCGAGTCATCGAACAACTGAGCTAGCTCTTTCAAAAGGTCGTCGACGATCTTATAGGGATTGACACAGTCACGTTCGCGTCTAGCTTGAGTGATCTCAGCTACGTCATCGAATAATCTAGAATGTATATAGCTCAATTTGACTCGTTCATTAGAAAAGAGGTCGACGTTGATCTCTAGTTTATCCTGAATTTTTCCGTACCAGTTCTTTCAAGTAGGGTTCTTTTCATCAGTAAACAGCGGAGAATCAGGTATTTTTTGAGATCTAGAACGCTCAGAGTAGATGAAATCAGAAGGAGTGTTTTCTTTAGCTTGAAGTCTAGCCTTCAACTCTTTGATTTCGTCTTCTTGTTGTTTATCTAACTCGTAGAGTCGATCTGTTTCTTCATCAAGGGCTAGGCTTCGAGCCTTTCAGGTTTCGTAGGACACGAGGAGTATTACCGTTTCAGCGAATGATTCGTCATCTTCATGAATGAATGGTGCAGCACTTGATGGTTTCGTTCGTGATTTCGATGAATCAGCATCAGAGGTTTGAGAGAAACGATTTCGGAATTCTTCGGAACGCTCTTCAGTGGGCGAACGACTAGGCATGATGAGGTTTGTTTTGAAAGGGGGCCGAACGAATGACGATGCTCGGCGGTTGAAGAAGGAAGGCGTATAAAGTGATGTTTAATCTTCAACAAAGAAGATAAGATTTGTTTGTTGGTTGGTTTGATTGATTCTCTAGCACACAACGAAGGTTCTTTATCGTTGAATCTATCGATCGGTTTGATTCTTGAGCAATTCACGAAGATTCTTTATCGTGATCCTCGTAATCGGGTGAACTTTGCGTACTTAATGAGCGGTAAGTAGTCTAGCAATTCAAACAGCCTCGCCGTTGATTTTATTCAATTCCCTAGTGTTGTTCTATCTTTCGATTATCGTCGATCATCAGGTAAACGAATTTCTTTAGACTCGTTCTGCCTAGACGAGTATGTTGAATGGGTAATGAGACCAGTATCGTGTGGTTAACGGATTCTTAATATAATGTCAGGATCGTGCCTAAATGATACAACCAATGAAGATCAGAGTTGATAGTGCTTGATCTTTAGAGATAGCTATAACTGAATATTAAGAATACAGAAGAAGGTTGGTACAAAAGCTTCTATTTATGTAATGTTCAGAGGCTGCGCTAGGCTCGAAAGGGATGTGTTTGTGACACGGGAAGAATGTGATGTAGATGAACAAGATGTTGGTGAAAGAAAAGAATGTTGGGGAAGGAAAAGAATGTTGGGCTATATCTGGGCCATATCTGGGCCAAACCTGACTAGCTCGCTGGTTAGCCCTAATCATTACGCAAGGAACTCGCTAGCGTTCACTGCGAATTGATTAGGGCTTCAGCCTTGTTCAGCCTTGGTACGCTCGTAACACATTATCTCTTTCTGCATGACTCATGACTGTTACTTCAGATATGTAATTAGAAAGTCTTCAGCTGATGAAAAGATCTTTCAAGAAACGCTCTTTGAACGAAACTGAGATCTAAAAAGAGAGTCATACATGAAAAGATTCTCTTGCATAGTATAAACGATGTTACGATGACAGTGAATCTCTTCAACGATGATGAGAAGAGTTCAATGTAAAAGCAGAAGACGTAGTATCTTCAAGCAAAGAGTTGAAGTCAGTGAATCTGTCATAGCTAAAAGAATGTCAGCTGTGAAAGATTTAAACAGCTTCAAATTGATCAATTTGATTTTTCTATTGATTTTTCAATAGAGCGTTGAGAGATTGAGAATGTCAAGAATGTCTGAATTCAATAGTAAATTTGAGAAGAGACGCGACAATTGCAATGTCAAGAAATTCATAGCTTTCTGCACACGCTAATATTCGTAATCATGACACTCACTTGACGACGTGAAGCTCTCTAGTGATAATCAGCTCAATGTCATTATCAACTCGATGACGTTGATTTTACATCTCATCAACATGAAAATTTATCATTAATTCAATTGAACTTCGAATGAGTTCAAACTTTTAATATATCTTTCTAATATGATGCTCTAAAGAATCATTTAAGATAAAAGAAACTCGATGTTTCTGAGATTGTTGATATTTTTCTTTTCGACAGTCTTCTGCTTTCACTTTTTGACTCTCTTCGTCTTCTTCGCCTCTTTTATAGCTCTACATGAAGTCAATTCTCTGCAATCGCTCAGTTTCACTACTCTGAACTTTGCTGCTACTGTTTCAGATTGATTATCATGTTTTGAACATGATGTAGCTGCTTTCTGAATAACTAGAAGGTTTCGTTCAGTAATACTCAGCTTGTGAGCTTTACATATTACTTCTCTAATGAAGCAATTCAGATGTATAGAAGAGATTCTCTTGTAGAATTCAGCTTTCACGTAAGCGAGTCGAAGCTGTTTATTGTGTTCAATAATTGAATTCAACTCTTTAAATGTGTAAAAAAGAGAAGAAGAGAAAGAACTAGAAGTTCTGAGAGCTCGACGCAGCTGATTTGCTCTGACTTTCTTCATGACAATCTCAGAATTATATGAAACTAAATCAGTGATCTCAAATGCATGATGTATAGTAGTGTCTTTGAACGTTTGATTTCGAAAGATTTGAAACGCGATCAGAAATTTCAATTTATCGAAACTGTAATCGCTCAATCGAACAGCTTGATCAATCGCTTCGATATGATAGTGTTTGAAGGGTTGAAACACGCTCACGTCGAGAAGCTGAGTCAGATGAGTGAAATGAAGTGAAAGCTTATAAAGCACTATTTTCTGTTTCATGCAGAGATTCAGAAAAGGTATGATCATATGAGATTCAAATTCATCGACTATAAGCATGATTTACGCTTCAATTCTCTTTCGTTTCGTATGCTTAATGAAGTGCTTCAGTCAATTCATGATCAGATCGTCATTGCTGTATCTCGTTTCGCTGATATCGATAACGATGTCATCATTCAGATCGTCAAAGCTTCATTTATGCAAAATGTGCACTTCAGTCAAAATCAACATGAAACGTATAACTCATTCTCTAGAACTCACATACTCTACGAAGATAATGTAGATACGATTATCTGAATTCGTCATTCGAAGTGATTTTTTCGAATTCAGTGTAACTATCATCTGAGCACGTTCACAGTCAATGCAAAAGTCTGTTTCGTTCATGTTTCAAACATTCTCATTCAATATGTCATGATCTTTCATTGCTCTTTTATATTTGTAGAAATGATTCATAAACGTAGTTGATTCTTGACTGTTCTTTCTATCGTATGTCAATGACTTTTTTTCTCATTGATAGTACTGTGAATTTCGCTTCAGAAATCTTTCAACTCACTGCGAACTCACAACACGTTGTTTCAATCGAATTAATCAATTTGCAGCTCTCACAATCATTTTGAGACGAGCTGACATGTTAATTCTGTTCAATCGTTCAATGTACATGAATATAGCTTGTTCTTGCGCGTCTGTAAGAGCTCTGTTGATGAGTGATCGTGTGAATTTGAAAGAAGCTTCATTTCATCGTCTTTGAAGAGTTTGCACTGAAACGTCAAAAGTCTTCGTCGCATTGATGCAGTTGTTGTAATCATTCTTTTGAATGACTTCAATGATATTTAATATACGCTGTTCAACTGATTTATACAATTCAGACATGATTTGATTGATTGATAAATTAATGAAGATGAATGATTGAATTTAATAAAATTACGACATCGAGTCGATAACAACATTGAGCTGATTATCACTAGAAAGTCTCGCGTCGTCAAGTGAGTGTTACGATTATCTTGCACTTTCGCTCAGTTCTTTGCTTAGTACTAGTCGATCATGTAACTCGACCAGTCATACTTTCGAGTTAGTTTTTAGTGTGTCAATCGAGCATAAGCGAAGATCTCGCACCTTTCACATACAAATTTGAGCCTACTCATCGTCTCATTCAGAATTACTATTATCGCTATCGCTGTCGCTGCCTTCGTAAATTTTGAAGCTATTCAGTTCACATAACTCAGAAGTTTCAGTTTGTTTGTAGATTCATCAAAATTCTTTACTTTTCTCTCTCTTCTGACACTATATAGACTGCTCTTGCAACTTCTCTACCTCTCATCAATGCTCTGAAGTCAACGATATCATCTATCTTGAGCAACGTCGAAGCAATACGATCGATGAGAAGAGCATGACTTTGATCTATGACTATGATCTTGAAGCTCTGTTTTCTGAGTGAATTAGATGCTGAAACAGAAACAACGCTGTCGCTCGAATGCAGTTAGAAGTCTCTAAAAAACAAGAGCTTTGAAATCGTGTAATCGAGATGACTGAGATCTATCGTTCGAAGCAAGCTGAAGATATTGTTTGAGAGAGAACTCTGAAGATTTTTCTCTAGAAAGTAAAGAGTTTTCTCAGATCTCGCTCAGAATCGTTGCTGCAGATCTAATTGTTGAAGAAATTTGCTGATGATCTGACTTGCTGACTTGCGAGATAGACTGATCGTCAAGTCGAGTTTCAATATCAATCTTCTGACTCGACTTGAGTACTTGATATCAATCTTCTGACTCGACTTAAATACTCGGTTTCAACATTCTGATTCGACCTGATATCGATTTCGAGTTGATACTCGATTTGAGTTCTCGACTCGACTCATCAAGAAATCAAAAATAATGTCAAATGTCAAGATTTACTATTTTTGAATCTATTACGTCATTATATTTGAAAGACTTACGTGAAACAAATGAATCTATTTCTCTTCTCGTTGTTTGCATTATCTTGTTGCATTATCAGACATTCAGATAGATATTAGTAGTACTTTGCTTCATGTCTTGACGAGTCGAATCGAGAATTTTGAGTCAATACTCGATCTCAATCTTCTGACTCAACTCAAATACTCAAGTCGAATCTTCTGACTCGACTTGAATACTTGAGTCAAGAATTCTGACTCGAATCAAGTCTTGACGAGTCGAGTACTTGACTCGAACTTGAGTACTTGACTTGACGCGATCAGTCTATCGACGCGAGACTTTCGTTTTAGCTGTTTCAGTGTTTTCTTTGTAAATCTCTTCTTATGAGACATGATAAAGAGTGTGTAATGAGATAGAATTAATAGTAGTTGTGTTGAATAGAAATATAATTTTGTTTATTTACTTTCAGAACCTGACCTAAAATTAGGTCGCTTATGCTCGATTGACACACTAAAAACTAACTTGAAAGTATAATTCAAATTTTCAAATTTTCGACCTATCATCTTCAAAAATTCACCAAAATTCAATCACATGACTGCTACTTACGCTATCATTGAGAATCACATTCAGAAGACTATTACAGCATTGAACACTCACGACAATGTTACTCGAGCGAAGATTGTACACGAATTTAATGTTCTCATGCAAAGATTACGATTCAGGCTGAAAGATCATTCATCAGCATCAGCAGTATGAGAACTACATAACAGAGCATTAAAACCTGATCAGAAGCTAGCTCTGCATACATATATAAAGAGATTGAATGAATTGAGTCTATCAGCACGACTGAATCTAATTGAATCAGCTGATAATCTTTCACTACGTCAGAATTATTCTCGCTGAGCATCATTGATGTCATTAGATCTCAAATGAGTCAAGCGATGACTAGATCATCAATTGAATCTTCATAAAGCTAAACGAAAGTCTTTAACAGCTGCACGAAAGAATGCTAAATGCACATAATGTAAAGCTTCTAAAGAATTATTTTAATGCTTATAATGAGATGATTAAGCGATATAATATGACGAAGAAAAATACATGAAATTTTGATGACATTAAATATCATATAAGTATTGCACACTTTAACTGAATCATCACAGTAGATTTAATACGAAGAATATACATTTTAAATTTAAATAACAGAGAGTTCTGTACAATTATTGAGTGTATTAACAATATTGAAAAAAATATATCATCAATGCTCATTTTATAAAGAGTTAATTTATTATTCTTTTATTTCAACAACAATATTGATGACGACGTGATTTTCACTATATTGAATATAATTATTTAATTTAATTTAATTTGAATTCATACATTCTTGTGACATCGATTTAAGTTCGATTCATGAGAGAAACTATGCTATGTGTATCAAATGAACAAAATTCTCTGAAGAAGAAAATCGCTCATCGACTACATGATGACTTCACGTCATTGAAACAATAAAATTGACACTATATTATCAGTAATGAATCTATAACTTCTATTCAGCGCATGACGCTTGAGTAAACTCTTGATGAGAGTGTCTGTGCTGTTTGATTATGATGCATCATCTTTGCTCTGCTCTTCATTGATGATATTCTATACAACGATGCTTCAATCTTTGATCTTTGATCGCGAAGTTGATTTCGTTGCACTCGTGATGCTCATGATTGTAGTGTCAAAAACTGCGTTCTCTTGCTCAATGATTATCATTCATTGAGCAGAGAAATATGTGATGAAAGAGAGATGCACATGATGAAAAGATAGAGTATGATTATATTGAATAATTCTTTTCTTCTCTTGATTTGACTTATGTCACGTAAACGTTGAATAAATTGTTAGTATAAATGTGCAATCGCAATCGTTCAATGTTTGACTCTGATCAATAGAAGAGAATGCGTTCTGATCACTCTCTTGCACTCTCAATTTTGCACGTAGATAGATGTATGATCTGATGTCAAGTAAAGAAGATGAGTTCAAGCTCTCTCAGTATATCAGCGTGATTGATGAGTCTTTACTTCTTCAAGCACATGTAGTCTTGATTCTCAGACTCATCATCTGAAATCACTATTTTATCTGATATCTTTTCATCAATTACTTGATGACACTGTTGATGTAATGAAGACGTTTTAGTATATTGACGTGATCAATGAATCATCACTTCTTCGATCACTTGCAGTCACAACTCTCAGACTATGCATCTGAGTTGTCTAATCACTAATAGTATCTTTTCATCTTTTACTGACATCGACATGTCATTAATCTTTCTTGTAGATCGATTGTGATTGTTAGAAAAGATGTTGTTGCATGAATAAAAACTCTGCATGATGACTTTTCTGATCACGCAACGTTCTAACATCGTTTGAACTGCATCGAATTGAGATTTCTTGACTCTTCTGACTTCTATTTGAACATAGAATAGAATCAAAAGATTCGTAGTCAACATCATGTACAGATGAATCTCGTTGTCAATCTTGAATATAATTATATAAACTATTTAAATGACTGAATATTAATGCAGTAAATTAAACATTTTGATTATTACAGTCAACAATATTAACGAAATGCATAAAGATTACTTGTAATGAATGATTATAAATCGAGTTGAGCTTCATCAGAATCACTGATCGAGTTACATAATTGACTAGTACTAAGCGAAGAACTGAGTGAAAGTGCGAAGTATGAATATGTCTTTAAAATATAAAAAGCTGATTTTGATGCTCATTCAATACAAGATCTGCAATGATTTAAAGTCAGCATCTATGACTGAAGACTAAAGTCGAGATAATAGAAATGTGTAATTTACATCTTTAATCATCATAAAGTAGCGACGTGCTTAAATATATCGTTCTTGATTTATCAGAAACTATTAAATTCTTAGATCTACTCTGATCAAGCTTGTCTATTACTGTCTTCACTTTCAAACAAAAGTATGATCATAATAAGAAGAAGTATATTTTAGTGACGAGATGATAGAAAGAAATCTTTGAAGAGACTGTCAGACGAGAATTGAGAGAAAGCATGATGTAACAACGAAAGAATGCGAGAAAGCATAGAGAGAATAAGAGAGCAGAGAGAAAGCAAGAGAAAGCATTATGAGACAGTGCAAGAAGCACAGTCTAAAATAATCATCAATTTTCGACTTAAATATCTTTGTTTTTTTCAACTTAAGTCTTGACTGCTGTTTAGACTTCATCACTTCTCACATGATTTTTTGTTGATTTGTTCTGCGTGCTTGAGAAAAAAAATCTCAAACTAAAGTACTCATAACATGAAACAGATACATCGTACACTTTGAGCAAAAATTAAAATCGAGATATGAGTCAGCATCTTCGCTGACTTTTTTGTTTTTTAAATATATTAATCACATTATCAATCAGTGATGAAACTCATCTGTACGTGATGCTGACTATGAATCTACTGTTTAGCTACAGTAGAGTCTAAAGATTATCAAAAGTTTGAATGACATCGAGATGCTGCGTGATGATGAAGCGCTGTGCGTTGATCGCGTGCAGAGTTTTCGCGATCGCGCAGACTTCAATAATCTCAATGCGCATGCTACAAGCAATTCACATGCAGATGAGAAAGTTAAATAGAACGCAGAACTATGAGAAAAATCGCTTATGAAAATCATTCGATTCAGCATTTTGTTGTCGTGATAACAAAAACTAAGACAAAACACTTTCATGTTTGATTTATTGAGAATGATTAGCAGAAAGAACTTGAATCATGAACATTCTTTAGATTTACATGCTAACTACGTATAAATCTTGTTAAGACTGTATGTCTGTTACTACGACATAAGCAACTCACAAGTCTCATTAAGTTCAACATGAGTAAACTTGAGAGTCTCGTTAATATCGTTTAACAGATGTTCAGACACAGACATTCTATATGTAGATGATACATTGATGAAAAGACTTCGTTAAGAGAAGAGAGACACAAGCGAATTAGTAAAGAATGATTGAACTACGCTGTCTGATTAGAAGTGTAACATATGAACATTTCTGCAAGACATGATCAATCTGCACAAGAAAAATCTCTACAGATAACATGAAACAGATGAATTGCACGCTTTATAAGCAAAGCGAGCATCTGCAAGATGTGATATACAATAATGATGATTGTTGATCTCAAGAATCTTATTTCTTCACTGAACTTTGACTTTCAAATGTCTTGATGATAAAGTCAATCTCTAGTCGAAAACATTGTCTGTATAGCTTGAAAGAACAGTAATGTGTATCAATGTGATTAAAGAAGAAATCGACTGTGATATGCATGCATATCACAGACGAAACGTTTGCAACTCATGCTTAAGAAGTAAACTGTCAAAATTTGAGCAATGAGAGATCTCATTCATCTTGAACTGTGAATCTGTCACAAGAAAACTCTTTGAGTAATCTCTCAAGCCTAAGAGAAAAATCAGCATAGAGATCGCGCTTTATGTATGTTGCATGCAACGTATACAACATATTTTCAATAGACGTGTTTGTTACTACGACATGAGCAACTCATGAGTTTCGTTAAGTTCAACACAAGCAAACTTGAGAGTCTCATTAATATCGTTTAACAGATGTTCAGACACAGACATTCTATACATAAATGATACGCTGATGAGAAGACTTCGTTAAAAGAAGAGAAACATAAGCGAGTTAGTAAAGAATGATCGAACTACGCTGTCTGATTAGAAGTGTAGCATATGAACATCTCTGCAAGACATGATTGATCTGCATGAGAAAGATCTCTACAGATAATGCAAAACAGATGAGTCGCACGCTTTACAAGCGAAGCGAGCGTTTGCGAGACGTGATATACAATGACGACAACTGTCGATCTTGAGAATCTCATTTCTTCACTGAGCTCTGACTCTTGAATGTCTTGATGATAGAATTAATCTCTAGTCAAAGACATTGTCTGTATAGCTCGAGAGAACAGTAGCGTGTGTCGATGTGATTAGAGAAGAAATCGACTGCGATACACATGCGTATCGCAGACGAAACGTCTGCGACTTATGCTTAAGAAGTAAACTGTCGAAATCTGAGCAGTGAGAGATCTCGTTTGTCTTGAACTGTGAATCTGTCGCAAGAAAACTCTCTGAGTAATCTCTCGAGCCTAAGGGGGAAACCAGCATAGAAGTCGTGCTCTATGTATGTTGCATGCAACGTATACAACATATTTTCGATAGGCGTCACGTGCTGAATAGAAGCTATAGGTTCATTATTGATAACACAGTGCCAATTTTATTGTTTCGACGACGTGAAGTCGTTGTGTAGTCGACGAGCGGTTTTCTCCCTCAGAGGGTTTTGTCCGTTCGATACACATAGCATAGTTTCCCCCATGGGTCGGGCCTAAACCGATGTCACAAGGGTGTATGAATTCAAATCAAATCAAATCAAACCACATTATCAGAGATATCATTTCATCGAAGCGTTAGTGAGTAAGCAAGAATTCGCTTCACTTCCCATGTCATGAGTATCCTTTGCTGACATTGGTAAATAGTTTAGTGGGAAGAGAACAGCAGAGGTTCTTCGAGGTTTAGAAGAGTCAACATTACTGTTGAGACCGTGCCTAGAATCTAACCAGAGAGCGTGCGTGGGTAGAATGTTTGATCAATAGAGGTAGCTATAACTAGGATATCAAGAATACAGAAGGAAGCAAAGAGTTCCGAGCTGTATTTATAGTAGGGCGAAACAAAGGGGCTAAGCAGGCTTGCTTGAGTATCGAAAGTGCTCGGATAGATGAAATGTTCTAGCAGATTCCGATTCGGAACTTCGTTGTTCCTTGACCACGTATCGGAATCCCTAGGCCCTATTCAATCCCGACATACTTCGTAACAATTACCTTTTCTGAACCGCAGAATCAAGAAGCTTTGAGGAAGGAACTTGAAGTGTGCGCATTTCTGTTCACGGTAAATTTTCATTGCTCTCGTGAAGTAAATTGATAGATAGTACAAAGTGCCGTAAATGCAAGAAAATGTAGCATCATAGGTTCGATCGATCCCATATGATGTTCATAAGATGATATTGAGAAAAAGTTTCACTACATATTCCTTAAACCGTTGTTATGGCTGCCATATCAGAATCATCGAAGCTAAGTCTACCTTATTTAGGCACCCCACCAAAACATTTGTTTACTGATTCACCCCCCACCCTATGGGTGCACTTCTGAACAGTGTACGAGGCTAGCAGCCTGCAAAACTGAGGCCTGCTGAGAGACTCTACATGCATAGGAAGGGGGAGCGAAGAGGGCATACACAGTGATGAAGTGTACAGCAGTAAGCTACCTATCTAGGTTTTGTGCCGCAATTGACGCTAGACTCAACCTGGCTAGCGGGCAGTGTAACGACACTGCAACAACTATGTTCCTAATTAGGAACTATGTTCCTAATTGAACGACTACTCCTCCTGCTCCTACTGCAGCTCCTACTGCAGCTCCTATTGCTTCAACACACAGGAAGGGGAGGGAAGTTTCATTAATTTTTGAAGCAATTGGGGATTATTGCGAAGAAACCCCTATTTTCCTCTACCCCGCACTATTCGCTTAATGAGCTTAGGGTGGGGCACGGATAGGAAGTCTAAATATTAATTCATTGGCCTGGTTAGTCGGGTTATCTACTTCACCCCATTAGTTACTTGCTGTTGCTATGTCTGATATTGATATAAGGTAAGGTAAGGTAGGTAACGTGAGCTGAGACTTATGTACTTACAAAACCACACTAGGCCCGAAACCAATCATAAGTAAACCATGTAAGGTTAGCTGCACAGTTTCCCGGCATTCAGGTAAGTTTTGAGTAAAACCAAAAAACCAACTGTTTAATAGCCCAAGTCTCGGTGGATTCACTTCGTTACTTCATATCTCTCGTTTGATTGACAGAATGTGTCTTGGACTGGCTTTCAACTCATGCTTTTCTTCCACAATAGTAGTTTACGACCTACTTGATGCCTTCTCATTACTCCTTTTGGCATGGATGATTGTGGGACGCTTCGTTTTGGGAACCCATTCGATCTCTGCAGTTACTGTCATGGTAGAGAAGACAGAGGAAGTGAAGACACGGCGAGGGAACCAAGGTATGTGATGGTTGTTACTCTGGTGAGTTCCCACTTGCGAATTGCGCTATCCCGAAGACCTGACATGTATAGACTGAGACTCTGTGGATGTTACCATATCTTCTACAATTCGCAGTTGGATTTCTGAACATTGTCACCTTAAGACCTTCATTCCCAGGTCTGTTGTAAGCTCTAACGTTTTGTCTTGTCTTGTAACTGTCGACAAGGAGAACTCCATTAACGTAAGGTAGCTACCTATGTGCCTATTTCCCTCGTGCACTAGCCCTTGTAACTCTGATCTCCTTCTAGTCGTTCTTTCATGGCTGGTTCTAAGTCTATCTGCTACACGCTCTGTTGGCCTGTCTTGTTCATCCCTAGCCATGAGAGGCTCGTTCGTATGGCCGTGTCTGCCGATACCTTCCCTCAAACAAGATGATCCTAGTGCCCTCTCATCAAACACTTCACTTCCGTTCTAGACTGACGTAAGTCCGCGGAAATGCTACTCATGGAGCCTTGCCCATATCGGCAACTTGCCTGCCGAAGTAGGAAAGGTAGGGCGGCTGTTACGTGATCATGATAAAGTGTGAACGAAGTCTGGGGAATAGCACGTGAATTAAGGTAAGCGGGCTGTGTACCAGTTCCATATCCATTTTCTCTGGCTCTTCTTTTCTCTTCTCGTCCGGTTCGAAAAGCACAGTATTGAGTAGTCTATCTGCTGTGTCATTAGTATTTATCATTACCTGTTCTTCTGGTGAGGATTCGTAGGACGAATCCTCTTTCCTTTACCCTCTCTCCTTGTGAGGACTCGTCCTACGAGTTCTCTTTCTTTTGCCCGCTCTTCTTGTGGCTCCCATTCATCGAACATTCTTCTCCTTCTCTTCTTCCCCTTCTCCTAGGCACTCGTCAAAGCCTTTCACTGTTCTCTTCCATCTTCAATCCTGAAAAGCCATGGCTCCCACTCCCAAGCCACTAAAGTTTCAGCCGAAGCCACCCGGTCAAGTCGTTCGAAAAAGCCTGGAGGAAAGAGATCGATTAGCGAAAATACAAAACGACAAGAGGCTACAAGATAGCTTGATGGCGGCCGCACAACCACGAACCCCGCATATGATTCCGACTGATCAGGTCAATAACAGAGGCCAAGTTATGTACAGAGTCACCAAGCCTACTTCAAGATCGCAATCGTCAAGATCGCAATTTCCGAAGAACTCAGCAACTCTGAATTTGTTAAAGAATTTGCGAAAAATCTTTTACCAGAGCTTACCGTCCGAAATCCGAGCTAAAGTGAAAGACTTCCTTTACGGTGACATCGAGCAAATGGATCCTGTAGTGCTCAAGCACAGATGGAACGAATTTGTCGAGGAAGAACACAAGGTGTCAGGAATGCCTATCAGCCTGGTCAAGCCTGCTGGAGCTCTTGACGACGGTCTTACGGTACTCATGCATTGGCCTACAAATCTATCGAAATTCTCCGGTGAAGCTATCGCCTCAACAAGAGACCATACCAACCCCTGCACACGCGCACTCGTTGATAAATTTGGCAGGATGGAGCACTTAGTAACCGAGGCATACTTCAGAAGGGCAGAGGTTATCAAGACAAACAGGAGCAAAACCCCCATGGATTTCTGGACCGCCGCTCACAGAAAAGTTCATGAGAATTTTGCAGATTTCATTTGGGAAAGATCCAAGTCCAAGGTCTGGCTTATTGTTGGGTCCAAAAACCAGGCGCGATATCAGAAAAGATATCTTAAGACTTTGCCACTCCAGGTTCAGGAGATTGAAATCAAGATTAGATCTCTAACGTACTATGCCTACATGCATTACGAGGGATCCTCCATCTGGCGGATAGTGCTGTTCGGCTTACACCCAGAGACAATCCTTCACAACGTTTCACTACCAATGGCTCAAAGAATGGACACACAGTATAACCTAGTAGTAGCAATTCTCGGAGAGTTTGTAGAAAAAGTTCGGCTTTTCGAGGATAGGTGGAACGAACCAGAGGCGAGACATGTCGGCGCCTGGGATCTTGTACTACAGAATCTCAAGGAGGAAAAACTGACTGGTAGATGTATTCCTTTTGCAAAGCTGCAACCAAGTCTGCTTCTTTATATTCAAAAGAGCTTTGGCGAAGACGTTGAAGGCATGCTCAGCAAGCCTGATAATAATGGAAACTACAGAAGTCCTTCGAGAGTTTGTGTCGCGTTGATGAGAGAGCTTGGGGTAGAGAAAGGAGTCTTGACGAGAAGAAGCCGTTCAATATTTTCTCAACTGTATCGAGATCCAATGGATGAAGAACTCACATCCGTCGCCGTTCAATGTGGTGTATGCAATGCACAAAGGACGGACAAGCACCCTACGTACGAGTGCACAATGGGACGATATGTAGCACGCAGGCTTGTGTGCAGTGATTGCAGGAATACCTGGCACAAACCCGTTGATGCTTCGATAGACTTCATAACTTACGAAAATCTGATCAAGCATGTGGTTGGGATAACCGAGCAAGATGCTCAGGATAGCGAGAACGTCGAAGCAATCGAAAACGATCAAGACTCTCTAGCGGGAGATTATGATTGGAATGATCGAGATGTTCAAGCTGATGGATCGTTGAAAGATATTGCAAGCCTGGATTGGCTGTAAATATATTGTTGAAGCCTTTTGCTGATTATGGAGTCTATGGTCATGATGGACGCCCGTTACCTTTTTTCTGGCTGTACTCTGTATGTAGTATTCGGCTCTATCATAGGCGGCCTTCCCAAATACTATGGTAATTGCCGAGCACAACAACGCTGAAATAGATTCAATAATGTTGCAAATAGTAAAGTGAAGCAAGAATAAGAGAGAGAGCAAGGACGAGGGAAGCACAGGCAAGATAGTTTTCTACACATTTTAGACAATATGTTGGAAAATAAGTATCAAATTCACAAGGGCGTCAGTGGTTTAGTGGAAAAGTGAGTTTCCCCTTCTTCCTCGGGTCGGGTCGGTCCTAACTAACCATCCTGCAGATTCGTCGGTAAGCATCTCGGATAAGTTGTATCTAAACTCATCATCGCTAAACATTACCCGCAGTTGCCAGTAACATGAATTCGACGAGCCGGGGGTTCGATTCCCTCCTGACGCATTTGATTTTTTTCGTATTATTGAATGGGTTGTCAGAGTGGAGAGTCAATGCTTCTTTTTCTTTCTGGCTACTTTGGGAATTTGTGCTGCCATGTTGGGAAGTGCTTTATACGGTCTAGCGAAAGAATGCCTCCGCTGAGGGGACAACAACAATAGGCGAGATGAAGAATTCAGTATCCTTATGCTCGGAAAATGAAGCAAGCCCACCAATAGATCAGTAAACATCCACAGAGGTGGGTGGATGGTGGGAATAACAGCGACAATCGCGTCTTGATTGAAGTTGGGAGTAAGCAGAGTGCAGGGTGACTGCTCGAACCGGAGCACCACTCAATGCAGTCAGCCGACTAGCGTGCACAGTAAGCATACGGGCTGCAGTCATCAGAAGAAATCATATGGTGCTCTCAAGTTCGCAGAATATGGGGATGGATATAAAGCGTATGCCTCGGTGAACGCGGTGGTCAAGGAACGCCTGGGGAAATTTTAGCAGCAATCTTGATACCACTTTGCAACCTGGGATGGTTGAGTAACGACATAATAAATCATAGAGTAGTATAGTCCAATATATACCCAAGGTAGTTCCTATGTATCGAGTCGATCGTAACTAATCAAGGAAATGCTCATGCGTAACCTTGAAAGTCGCACTTACCTACCTCGACTATAAGGGGCAAGCCCGAGTTCTGGCACCAAGCTTAATAGCAGAGGGCGAAGTACCACTGAATGGTATCAAGCTTTTCTGTATCCAGGATAGGTGAGATCACAGCTCTGGAACCTGCCAAGGCTACCTATGCTCTGGCATCTAACGTCGCACCACAAACAGCACTTTCGGAGCTGCCGTGCCGCGACAAGCTCCGACACACCCTTTGATGCGCGAGAGTGCATAGTCGCCTTCTTCGCCGGCCGAATTCATGAAGGGCATGGTAGCCTCTTTTCAGCCAACTTCTCAACAACGTTCTACTTCATATAGGGAGGGCATCAGATGATGTTAGCCTACAAGTATGTGCTCAGTCGAACTTAGAAAAGGACTTCGGAGCATTAGCAATGACGCCAGGACGGCCTGTCGCTCGATGCTCTCCATCACATCTATGATCCCAGCCTCATGAGGCTGCATCGTTGTGGAAAGTCTTCCCTGTGGCAGAGGGTAGCTTATGATCTAGGTTTGCCAACACCTCCCGTGCCGTCTCGATTGCTGATTCCGGCATGCCTTTCCATGGTCAGTTGCAATGCCTTGGGTCAAACTTTTGGCAGAGTTCCGTTGGAGGACGCTTACCTGCAAGACGCGCCACCTTCAGAGCATGCGAGTTCCTATTAACACCCCTTCGAAGACGGTGCACGTAGGAGAAAGAGCCTGCAGATCCCTCTGCTACGTCCGTACAGTAGCAACCCAGCTTCTCAAAGGTCTTGGCCATATCCGCTAGAACATGAAAATGAGTTGCAAAAAGTGTTCGACATCGGTTCTTGTGGTAAAGGTGGTGTAAGCAGGCATATCCAACGGCAACGCCGTCTTCAGGCGTCGTCCCACGTCCGATCTCATCCATAATAACAAAGGACCGGGGTGTAGCCTGGTTTAGGATCGCTGCGGTCTCAAGCATCTCCACCATGAAGGTAGATTGGTCCCGGAACAGATTATCTGCGGATCCGACCCTGGTAAAAATACGATCGACGAGCCCAATCTCTGCGTAATCTGCAGGCACAAATGAACCAACTTGGGCCAGGATAGATATTAAGGCGTTCTGTCGCAGGAAGGTGCTCTTTCCACCCATATTCGGGCCGGTAATGAGCCAGATACGCTCCTTGTCACCAATAAGACAATCATTACTAACAAACGCTCGGCCTTCTTCTTCGAGACCAAGCTTGACGGTGGGGTGTCTCCCGCCAATGATCTTATGATCTGGAACAGGCTTCAGTGTAGGGCGGACAAATCCCTGCTCATCTGCGAGGGTTGCAAAAGAGCGACCAACATCAAGCTCGTCCAGTACTGCAGCATTCCGTCGTAGCTTCACTAAGTTCCGTACAACGCCCTCACGCAATTCCTGGAAGACACGCTGCTCCTCTGACTTGATTTGCAGCTTTACCTGATCGATCCTGGCCCCAAGATTGATCCACTCTGGGTGGTAAAAGGATCGAGTGGATTTGGTAGTTTTAACATCACGGGTATTGGCGGATGCTTCCAGCGATGTCCGAACTTCTTTCACCCCTTTTATATGGCATATATGGCCAAATCCAGGAGTCCAACGTAGGGTCAAGCTCTGCGCTCCTGTAACACGGACCGTCAATTATCACGTCTCGCGTACCGGGAATGTCGACTTGCCTAATTTTTCTCTCAAGTTGGAAGTCAAAGATGCCTTTTCTGAGCATAGATCAACCAATTTGTCGTGAAGCTTTTGTAGTAAAGGACTCGCACTAAACTCTCAAATTAGCAAACCCTTGTCAATACAATGTACCTGCTAACCTTCGACGCATAATCCATGTGTCTTGTTCATCAGCGTCTTGTTCTGACGGAGTTCTACTTGTGTCTTTGGAGCGAACCACTCGTGACATGGCAACTTGGTCCTCTGCCGAGCCTTCGCTCTGCAATACGTCCTGGGCCATTGAGACTATGCTGGCAGTGTCACTTTGTTCGTTGCGATGACTCTGAATCAATCCTTCCTCGTCAATGGCTGCAGCGATTTGACTCGCAAGTTGATTGGGCCCTTCTATGGCCAGTCTGCGGCTCAAGGCTTGGAGTGAGTGGCGTGGTAGCGAATCTTGTCCTTCACCACTTGAGCTTGATTCTGGAGAAGAAACTTGTTTTTCTAGCAGGCTAGCTATTCCATTCGTTGCTTCTATCGTCCTGAGTAAACTCATCATATCATCGCCGTCACCTCGGCCCATAGAAAATTTCTGTACAAGGCGCTGACAATCATAGCTCCGACGAAGAAGATTGGTAATGTGTTCTCTGAATGCTTGGTCATGGAGGAACTCGGACACTAGATCCAACCTTGCATTTATTATAGGTAGAGACATGGAGGGAGAAGCTGAGAGAATTAGTTACGGACGGCCATTACCAGAGAAAACAATCAAGAGCGTGCCAAGAATCTTAAATGAGTCCAATTGCTTGAGCTTTGGTATCTGAAAGGTTCGGGTGACTTACCAATCCAATTTTTGAGTAGTCTTGTGCCGCTCTTCGTTACCGTTCGTCGTACCGTATGTAACAAACTACCTTTCCCGCCTCCAACGCCATCTCTAGACGTCTCCAAAACCTCCAAGCCTCTCATGCTGTTTCTGTCAATGCCCATGGTTTCGGTATCAAATCTCCGTACTGGAGGTTGTAATTTGATCCCTAGTCCTTGAAGCCTTTCAGATACGTAGGCTAGAAGAAGGCTGCCAGCTGATAGCTCCTCAGGAGTAAAATTCGACTCGGTTTCAGCGGGTAGAGGACTCTCTAACATAGACGCCCATGACGAATATGAAAGCTCCTTTGATTGAGCAGGATGATACGTCACAAGATGGCGTTCTTGATGAAGTAGACTCAAAACATCATCCTCGACGTTCTTTTCTAGACCCTTCCTCAGTACGATCTCCCTAGCACCGATCCGTGCTATGGCAGAAGGAAGTGTCCCCAGATGGATACTCTGTGTGAAGAAGTCCCCAGTGGAAAGATCCAGCCAAGCAAGGCCCACAGGTTGTGATAGATGCGATGGATGCGTTGTACCCTTGAGGAGCTCAACCGGTACTTCCTTGGAGTGATCTTTCAGAGACGCATCCTGACTGGTTGGATACAGTGCCAGCAGAAAATTGTTTTCATACGGATCCATGAATTTCTCATCAATCAGTGTCCCTGGTGTGATGATTCTTGTAACTTTGCGGTCAAACAGTAGTCCTCCAGATTTAACCTTGCCTGAGGCGTTGTTGGCAAACTCCTCGCTGATGGCCACGAATTTGCTGAGGTCCTGGACGAGAATCTTGAGGAAGCGATCCAGCTGGAAGAAGGGAAACCCTGACTGGTACTAATTAGCTCTGGGCACAATCTATAGCTCCGCGTTTCGGTTTTAATACCATTGACACCAAGCCGGCAGTGGTCTTCTTCTGTGCCACTTTAAGATTGAGAAGAGGGCCGTATTCATCTGCTTGCTCAAAATAGAGCTACAACCAGCATCAGCATCCGTAGTAAGAAGTCCACCTCAGAATATGCACCTCATAGAAACTGCCAACCCTGGTCAGCAAAACGCAATTTTCGAACTTCCGCATGTTATTCCGGGCCTGCTGAACAACGGCGGGGTATCCTGGGCCATCATCTTGCGTTTCTTGTAGCGGTTGCCGGACCTCTCCTCCATCGTGCTGAAGATCTCTGAGCGGGACCGTTGCCTTTGACTTTGCTCCGCGTCCGTGGATCTTCGTCAAAGGTAGCAGCCAAGGCCGCCGAACTTCATGGTTGACAAGACACCGAGTACTACTAAGCTGGTAGCTCGATCTACGCAAGCTTGTGGTGCTCAGCAGACGTAGGTTGGACCTCTGTAGAGCAACGCTGCGCATATTTAGCCCAGAGCTTCCGACTGCGTAGAGTATTTTACAGTCCGGGACGCGAAAACGCTAGCGTGTTTTAATGATAGGACACAGGGACGGACAATATGTGTGGCAGTGTGCATACACGCAACCGCAACTAAGGTACAATCTCCCAGCGAAATTCTCCGCAGCTTAATCGTTTTTCTACCCCCTATGTACCACCAGTAGACTACTAAAACGAAATATAACCGCGGCGTAAACCCTCCGCAAAAGAGTCCTCCGACAAGCAGGAAAAAGGCCCCTCATCCTTGCCGTAGAGACCTGTTTGTCCATACGGCCCTTTACTAGATGGTCTACTCTCTGCAGGCCAGGTCCCTTCGGAGAGCACCTCACCTAGCTCAAAATTGCCATGCACAAGTAGACATCGAGGTTCGAAAATCAAGTGATCTACCATTATCAATACCAGCTTCCCATGGCGTAAGTGGAATAGAGCTAACTCACTGATGAATAGCTCAATAGAAAGCTCGGCGCCATCCAATCTCCGGGCGGCCATCAGGGACCGCGTTTGCTCGAGGATATGCCAGAGGCGCTCCAGAGCTTTCGGAGAATCCTTCAAGTCGCCTTGTTCGCCACAGATGTTGCCGACCCGGATTTGCACTTCTCCATTCCAGAGAATAGAGGTGTCTGAGAACAGGTCTCCGCACAATGAAGGCATTGAAATCGAGAGATTCCTGAGACGACGACACCGAAGGATTTGTTGGCACGTGTGTCGTTCAACTTGTGGGGAAGCTAAATTCGGATGTTCAAACCCATCTTTTGACAGTGGAGAATACTCCAGTATTTGCAAACTTTCTTGAGATGCTTCAACAAGAGCCATGATTCCGTTGATACTGATCGGACTTGTCGTGCCGGTAACATGTAACTCGCGAAGGTTCTCAGCTGTTCGCGCCAGTGCAACAAGATCTTCATTGGAAAGCGCCATGAAGTTCGAATTCCCGAAGATCTTCAACCGTTCGAGCCCACTGAAATCGACCGCGGTATCGTGCAAGGGCTTCCTGTCTATCTGGTTTGCAGGATTCCTCGTTTGCGTTTCCTTGAGATCGACGGCCAACAGCTCCAAGGATGAGAGATGTCTCCCCCCTTCATTACGACAATGTAACCGCGACCAGTCTTCAGCGGTACCGTAGCGCAAAGCTGTCCATGGGAGGGTCAAGTAATTCAGAGCATCACAATGTCGAAGTATGCTGAAGATGAGCGTGATGGTCTCTGCTCCATAAAAGCCGTTGAACCATAGCCTACGTATACAGTAAGCCAGCTTAGGACTGCGAGAGAATAGCTGGATTGCCGATCTCAGCGAGTAGTAAGGATCCCGGTAGACGGCGACGCTCGAAGGACGCCCTTGAAGAGTATCCAAAACGCGAGACTGTGCCCATCTACCCCATTCCTCAGCAAGAAATACAGCAGAGATGATCACATGGCCAACCTTTCACTCCCTCTCCACCTGGAGACGTACAAGTTCTTCAGAGCATAGTTACAAGCCCAATCATGCCATTGTCGATTTACTTGCCGGATGGCTTTGGAAGCATTCCATTTGAGCGCATCGGGCGCTACATGGCCTCGGATGGTCTGTTGAAGCCGTGAATCCGGTGATTGGTTCAGACCATAAGTCCACTGTGGGGCGTCGTTCAGATTGAGGAGAGTAGCTTCTTCTAGAACTATTGACAGCACTTCATTAGGGAATATTTTCATATTGAAGAGGACGCTTTCCCGAGACTACTTTGAGGGTTGAACAGTAAGAGAGTGCAATCTGTGAATTTCTGCAAGTAATCAGCCGGCAGAAATGGCAAATTCTTTTATATCTATACGTCGAGAAGTCAGAAACATCTTCTCGCTTGGCATCATCAACCACTTGGAAGAATTCAAGCATCATGAGGTCTATTAGTCAAAATGTCTCGTGTTGGGGAAGAATTGCAATTTGCAGCAGGTGGAAGTGGAAGTTATGGGGTAATAGCGTGAAGACTGATTGGCGGGAGGAAAACTCGACTTATGCCAGCCGACGGATGCCAAGACAATTGCGCGTCAAGACCTTAAGGACACGACGCTCACTGGTTAACAAGTACGAGGTACAACCGAGGCGGGAGGCGGCAAATCTCGTCAGCTTCTTCTTCCAACATTCACCAATTCGTGGAACAAACTTGGTGACGTGAATGACCGACCACCTTTAGTAATCAAGATGACGATGGTGGTTCCTTGCGCCTTGCACCGGTTGGCTAATTGTGACTGATACAAGCACACATTTGAAAAGAGAAAAAAGAAAACATTACAGCATTTTGGTGGGAATCAGAGACAATCAATATAATATATACAGAAAAGCCTTTCACTGTCCAAGGCCTCACAAACTTTGAACTAATTCACAACCTGTAAACTCTTAACAAAAGCAGAATCCCTTGCAAGCACCTCAGGCAACAAGCAAACGTGAAGTATCTCCTTACCATCGACCACTCATCTTCTCCCAAAGAATTTCTCTACTTACCTTGAGTAAAAACTTCCTGCATCTGATTTACCTAGTAACATACCGTACCGTACTGACCCAACTCTCCCTCAACACTCCAGAATTTGTGCGTCTTCCTATTATGATCTGTACTGTTTCCAGCTGGCCAAGGTCCCACACGAGTTTCCTAGATCCCCAACTTTCAACTTCTCCTGTCAGATGAAGGAATGAGAGCTGGTCCAACATACCTTTTGATTTGCGGGGGAAAGCAAGATCAAGAGGATACCGTCGTTTGCTGATTCAGTCACATGCAAACCTTCGATATCGCTCGCTTTAGGCTTGAGACTAAGGGCTGTTCCTGGTGCTCGAATCTTATCTTTTATGTCAACACCAAACATTCTTTGGACCTGGAGCCAAGACCCATAGCTGTGTTTAGTACTACCAATACCCCTCTCACCGCAGACATGGACCAAGGAGAAGACCGAGATAAGCCCCCCAAGCCCCGCTGCGGGTCAGAGGAAACACCGAGAGAAGTCGACGACGCTACATCCGAGCAATGTGACAAAACAATCAATGAAGATGACAACATATACTACGACTCCGACGTGGACTATTACCCCTCTTCCCCACCACCACCATCATCCTCCTCTTCCTCTTCTTCTTCTCCCTCCTCCTCCTCCATCTCCTCCTCGCCAGACCTACCAAACCCCCTCTTCCCCACCCCACTCCCCTCCATCTCCCAAATCTACCCCCGCTGGACCCACATCACCACCCTCCAAACCCACTACATCGCCCAATACAACACCGCCCACGCCCACCTCGGCGTCCTGAACCTCCAACTCGCATCTCTCGACTCAACAAAATCACCCTGCCATCGCCGCCGCCGCCGCAGACTCTTGCAGTCATCCCGCAAAGCCAATCTCAAGATCCTGCTGCATGCGATGCTGCACGTCGCGCGCTTAACAGGCGAGAAAATAAAACTACAACAACAAAGTATGCACACACCTTCTTTCCCCCCCAAAACCACAAACACCACAAAACCCCACTAACCGCCCTGCCCCGCACAAAAAGCAACCGAAACCTACAAGCGCGAACACCAGCGCCAGCTCTGGCGGCAGCACGAGCAGGGCCAAGGAGCAGCAGTGGTGTACGGCATGATGGAGGCGTGGTGGAGCCGGGAGAGGTACCGGGTTGTTATGGGGAGGGTGCACGCTAGGAGGAGGGAGAGGGGAGGGAGGTAGGGGGGGTATTGATGGGGCTGGCGGGAGGGAAGTGGAGGTTTTGAGAGAGGGAAGGGGAAAGCGGGATTTGAGAGGCACCTTTAAGAAGCACGAGCAGTCAACAAACCCCACCTAAACACCAACAAAAACACCACCATCCCCAAAGCCCCTCCCTCCATCCACCACTTCTCACCGAAACCCCCCCCCATCAAAGCACAACTAACATCACCCCCCACACCCACCCTT
>JAABUZ0100000374.1_pt1 | contig 112618 bp, 91 predicted proteins | sample 5562091 | NCBI WGS metagenome assembly JAABUZ01 (sample SAMN12813069, study PRJNA571459) | rock metagenome | isolation source: Antarctica rocks | place: Antarctica: Victoria Land, Linnaeus Terrace sud | collected 2015-12-21 | reverse complement strand
GGCTGGATAAGGTCGATGACCTTCACGCCTGTCTCGAACATCTCCTCCGAGGTTGACTGCTCATCGAATGCTGGCGCCTGCCGGTGAATGGGCAGATGCACCTTTGCATTGACTGGTCCAAGCTCGTCTACTGGCTGCCCGAGAACATTTAGGACGCGACCCAGCGTCTCTCGCCCGACCGGCACCGTGATGCCGGCGCCAGTATCGATCGCCTTCATCCCGCGAACCATGCCCTCCGTGGCCTCCATGGCGATGCATCGCACTCGCCCCTCGCCAAGATGCTGCTGCACCTCCACCACCACATCCAGCGGAGTGGGGATGTTGAAGCCCTCGCTTGTGATCCGCAGCGCCTGGAAGATAGGCGGCATGTGCTTCTCTTCGAATTGAACGTCAACGGCTGGACCGCTGATCGAGATGACTTTACCGATGTTCTCTGCCATGGCTCTCTTTCGCTACAGCGCCGAAGCGCCGCTCACAATTTCAATGATTTCCTTCGTAATTGCCGCCTGTCTAACTCGATTCATCGTCAGCGAAAGGTCGTCGATCATGTCCCCCGCATTGTTTGTCGCTGAATCCATGGCGGTCATTCGCGCTGCATGCTCGGCTGCAACGCTCTCCAGCAGCGCGTGAAAGATCTGCGTCGCCACGTAGCGGGGCAGCAGGTTGCGAAATAACCGCTCCGGATCCTGATCGAAGATGTAGTCGACCTCTGCGGTGCCGAACTTCTTCGCCTCCGCATCCATCTCCGTCTCTTCCGCCGGATCGACACTGATGCCCGAGGTCTGCGCGGCGTGCGCAGCGGCGTCCCGCTGCTCTTCGGTCATCTCATGCGATTCGGTCGTCTCAGGCACGCCAAGCTTCTTGATCGGCAGCAGCTTCTCAACGATAACCCGCTGCGCGATGACCGACCTAAACTCATTGAAGACAAGGTAGACCGCATCGATCTCCGCGCGCTCATAGCGTTCAAGGATGGACTGGCTCACCTTGCTGATCTCACTGAACTCAGGCTTTGCCAGAAGGCCGGGGTGATTGCCCGTCACCTCGATCGGCTCCGCCCTATGCCGGATCGTCTCGAAATGTGTCGAAAGATCATTGTCGTAGTGCTCCTCGGTTCGCTCGTAGACCGCCTCAGGATAGCGTTTGCGAAAGGTGTCCCGTGACTTTCGCCCGATCGGCTCGATGTCGATGGTCTGACCCCTCCCGCGGCGATCAGTGATGAAGTTCTGCGCGGCCTTCAGGATATTCGAGTTGAAGGCTCCCGCGAAACCCTTGTCGCCTGCAACAACGACGACCAGGACGTGCTTCTCCTCACGCTCGATCAGCAGCGGGTTTAGGATGTCACCCGTCTCCTCGTTGTACAGATCGCTTCGGCGAACGAGAGACTGCAGCACGTTCGTGAGCATCCGAGCGTACGGCCGCGCCTGCATCGCATGCTCCTGCGCACGCCGCAGCTTGGCCGCGGAGACCATCTTCATGGCCTTGGTAATCTGCCGCGTGTTCTTCACACTGCGTATGCGGCGCCGGAGATCGAGAACATTTGCCATGGTTTACGCCTTCGCCGGATCGCCCGCAATCTCCTTCGGCACACCGGCTCTGGGGGCATCGGTCTGACTCAGATTCTTCTTGTCCTTGCGTTCGGCTAGGAAGCCCGTCTTGTAGTCGTTGATCGCCGCCGTCAACTTACGTTTGAGGTCATCGTCGAGCGCCTTCTTCGTCGCGATATCACCCAGAACGGAGGCCGAGGAGCCTTCCAGATACTTGTAGAAGCCATCCTCAAACGCACGAAGATCAGCTACCTCAACATCATCCAGAAGACCGTTCGTGCCAGCGAACAGGATGGCGACCTGCTTCTCAAACGACAGCGGCTGAAACTGCGGCTGCTTTAACAGTTCGGTGAGTCGCTGTCCACGACTAAGCTGCTGCTGCGTCACCTTGTCCAGATCCGAACCGAACTGGGAGAACGCGGCGAGCTCACGATACTGGGCGAGGTCGAGCTTCAACGTCGCCCCTACCTGCTTGGTCGCCTTCGTCGCAGCTGCAAATCCAACCCGCGACACCGAAAGACCAACGTTGACCGCAGGTCGGACGCCCGAGTTGAAGAGGTCCGTCTCGAGAAAGATCTGGCCGTCCGTGATCGAAATCACGTTCGTGGGAATATAAGCCGAAACATCGCCAGCCTGCGTTTCGATAATCGGCAGCGCCGTCAGCGAACCCCCGCCGAGCTTTTCGGAGACCTTCGAGGAGCGTTCCAGAAGACGCGAGTGGAGATAGAACACATCCCCGGGGTAGGCCTCGCGACCGGGCGGGCGGCGAAGCAGAAGCGAGATCTCGCGGTAGCTGGCCGCGTGCTTGGAAAGATCGTCGTAGATCACCAGAGCGTGCTTACCATTGTCGCGGAAGTACTCGCCGATGGCGGTGGCGGCAAACGGTGCCAGGTATTGCATCGGTGCCGGTTCAGATGCAGTCGCCGCAACCACGACGGTATAGGCCATCGCCCCGAACTTCTCGAGAGTCTGGACCACCTGCGCCACTGAGGAACGCTTCTGACCAATCGCGCAGTAGATACAGATCAGGTTGTTCTTTGCGGAGTTGATGATCGTATCGAGCGCGATCGCCGTCTTTCCGGTCTGCCGATCGCCGATCAGCAGCTCGCGCTGCCCACGCCCGATCGGGATCATGGTGTCGATCGCCTTTATACCCGTGGCCATGGGCTCACGAACGCTCTGTCGGTCGATTACCCCTGGAGCAAGACGCTCGACAGGCAGGCTCTTGTCAGTCTGAATCGGCCCCTTGTCATCGATCGGCTCGCCAAGAGCGTTCACCACGCGACCGATCATCGCCTCGCCCACCGGTACCGACATAATCTTACCGGTGCGCTTGACCTCGTCACCCTCGCTGATCTCGGTGTAATCCCCCAGCAGCACGGCTCCAACCTGATCTTCATCGAGGTTCATGGCCAGACCGGCAACGCCATGGGGAAATTCGATCAGCTCGCCTGCCATCACCTTGTCGAGCCCGTGTACGCGCGCGATGCCGTCTCCTAGCGAGATGACCGTTCCGACCTCATCCACCTGGATCCGTTGTTCGTAATTCTCGATCTGCTGGCGAAGCAGCTGCGTAATCTCGTCGGCCTTGATTGCGTTACCCTGTGCCATATTTCCTTTGTCCTAACTCTGCGAATTCCTGGATCGTCTTCCGTCTGTACTTCGCCTGATTCCCGCCCCGGGTGCGTCGCTCTCAGACTACCTGACCTTCGGCCAGTTGCTGTTTGAGCGCTGCCAGCTGGCCCTTCACGGATCCGTCATAGACCGTGGACCCAATCCTGACTACAGCGCCACCGAGCAGCGTCGGATCCTGCATGTACTTCGCCCGTACCTGGCCCCCAGCCATCTTCTGCACCTGTGCCTCGAGCTCTTGCCGATCCCTCTCGTCGAGAACGCGAGCGCTGGTGATCTCGGCCTCCACCATGCCTGATTGCTGATCCGCGACCGCAGCATACTCGGTCAGGATCTCGCCGAGTTCCCTGAGGCGTTGGTGTTCCATAATGACCGCGAGGAAGTTCCGTACCTGAGGAAACATCCCGATGCGCGCGGAGATCGCATCCAGAATGCGAACCTTCTGCTCCTGCGGGATCGAGGGATTCATCAGGACCTCCCGAAGCTCGCGGCTGCCCGCGAGCGTGGCCGAAAAGTCCGCCAACTGCTGCTGGGCGGCGGCGCTGTCAAGCCGTGTCGCCGAGACGACCTGTGCAAAGGCTCGCGCGTACCTGGAGGAGAAGACAGCCATCAGTTCTGTCCCTCCTTGTTATCTCCAGCCATCAGTCGGCGGGCGAAGCTCTGCACCAGCAGGCGATCTGTCTCCGCCGTTACCACCAGCTTCTTGGCCGCTTGATCGATCGCGAGATCCGCAGCGAACCTCTGGATCTCGCGACGAGCCTGACTGGTCGCGGCAGCAATATCCTGCTCAGCGGCCGCAACAATCTTCTGCTTCTCGTCCTCGACGGCAGCCTTGAAACGCCGCCCCTCCGCGAGGAAATCCGTCTCCGCCTGGGCACGCATGCTTACAATTTGACCATCGAGCTTGCTGAGGCGATCTTCAACACTGTTCATCCGAGCCGCGGCCTCTTCCGTGGCCATCCGTGCGTCGACCAGATGCTTCTGGATGACGCCCGTTCGGTTCCGAAACTTCTTCGGCAATGACCTCGCCAGAAACAAACCGACCAGCACGGCAAGCAGAACAAAGTTGGTCACCTCGAAGACAGTCGCCGCCTGGTCGGGGTTCATCCCCAGCTTCGCTCCCAGCGTCTTGACGATCGCCGAGTGCTTATACATGTAGTTCTCGTTGACCTCTTCGCCCTTCTTCTCCGGAAACTGCGCCTCCGGTGTACTCCGCTCTCCTGTCTGGGCGGAATTCGCGGTGGGCTCCGGCGTCTGTGCACGCGATGGAGGTCCAGCCACCAGGAACAGGAGAACGAGAAGGACTGGAAGGTGTGCTTTCCTGCGGCCGGCCAGGCCCTTGCCATAACAAATCACTGACCAGCCTCCGGCACCGACATACCTTTGGGAAGGATGGCCTGCAGAATCTTGGAGCTAAGCTCACCGCTGGCCAGCTCGATTTGCACACGCGCGCTGGAGGCACTCTCTTCAATCTCTTTGCGGGTCGCATTCCTGTGCTCTTCCATCGTTTGCCGGACCTCTATAAGTGCTGCTTCACGCTCATCGGCCCAACGCTTCAGCCGCTTCTCCCGATCCGCGAAGAGCTCTGCCTTTGCGGATCGAAGCTTGTCCTCATAAACCGACGTCTCCGCCTCGGCGGCCGTCAGAGCACCGCGCGCCTGCTCGACGGCTCCGGTCGTTCGCTGACGGCGCTCCGCCAACGTCCTCTCGAGTGGCCTCCGGATCAGCGCCTCATACGCGGCAATAAGGAGAACGAACAGGATAATCGTCGGCACGGAGCCGAGCACAAGTTCGCCGAGTTGATGAAAAATATGATCCATGCGAGTAATGGGGTGCCTGGCGGCGTGTCGGGGACACCTTTCCCTGCTACACCTGTCAGACCCTGCCAGAAGAAGCAGTCTGAAAGCGGACAAAAAGCACGGAGGTACTAGACCTTTCTAGCAAAGCGCTCTCTGGGGTGTCAACCACGAGGTAACGATAACCGCATGCTCTGACGATAACCGAACCGCGCTGCGACTCTGCGGGTGAATTCAATTCATACGCTGCAGGAGCGATCGCCGGAAAGGCCCAGCGGCGAAGCTGTGAATCAAAGGCACCGGAGGCTTTGCCCCTAAGCGGTCTCGCGCAGCTGGAACCTTCGATAGCGATTCAGAAGCGATGCTGGCCCGACCGCGGTCAGATACGCCAGGTTGCCTTCAAAGCGCTTTGCCTCGATCGTTGCTCCCGCTTCAAGCGCAGCCATCGCACGGCCCTCGGTCTGTGGCAGCCTGAACCTCACCTCCAGCAACGGGTCGGCCGTTAACGAGGCGTCTATCGCCAGGAGGAGGTCGTCCAGCCCGGTGCGCTCACGACCGGAGACGACGACCGTCTTCGCTCCCTGCATCAGGGACAACTCGTCCGCCGGAAGGAGATCGGCCTTGTTCAACACCTCCACCACCGGCGTTTCGCTCACCTCCAACTCCGCTAGGACTCGCCGCACCTGCTCGCGCTGCTCCTCGCGCATCGGGCTGGAGGCGTCCTGGACATGGAGCAGGAGCTCCGCGCGCTCGACCTCCTCAAGTGTCGCCCGGAAGCTGGTCACCAACGTGTGCGGAAGATCCCGAATAAAACCCACCGTGTCCGATAGCAGAATCTTCCGCCGAGACGGCAATCTGAGCTGTCTCAGCTTGGTGTCGAGTGTGGCGAACATGCGCGAGGATTCGAGTACCCCTGCCTCGGTCAAGGCGTTGAAGAGAGTACTTTTCCCAGCATTCGTGTATCCGACCAGGGCGACCACGGGAACCGGGACGCCCTCCCTTCTCTGCCTTTGCTGCCGGCGGATCCGCCGCACGGACTCAAGCTGCTGCTTGACATGATCGATACGGAGATTGATCTTGCGCCGGTCCGTCTCCAGCTTGGTCTCGCCAGGACCGCGAGTTCCAATTCCGCCGCCCAACTGGCTCATCGCCTTTCCTCGCCCGGAAAGCCGGGGCAGCTGGTACTCGAGCTGGGCTAGCTCTACCTGCAGCTGTCCCTCCCGAGTCCTCGCGTGCCGCGCAAAAATATCCAGAATGAGCTGCGTTCGGTCAATCACCCGGCAGGGTAACCGGTCATCTAAATTACGCAGCTGCGAGGGCGTAAGATCGTGGTCGAAGAGCACCAGGTGAGCTCCCGTCGAAGCCACCACACCTTCAATCTCGTCCAGCTTCCCTCGCCCCACCAGAGTTGCCGCGTCCGGTCGCGCGCGGCGCTGGTGCAGTGTCGCAACCACCTCAGCTCCCGCGCTCCGGGCCAGCTCCTCGAACTCCCCAGTGGAGCCGTCACTGTCTTCCGTGCCATTCTCTTCGTCGGAAGCTGATGTCGAAAAGACGTCCGGGGAGCTCCCGCCCTCGAGCTCCGCACCTTGCTTCGCAGCCGCGCTCCGGGCCAGCATCGCCGAAGCGGGTAGCCGACTCTCGTTCTGCCGGAAGCGAACTGAAACCAACACCGCCTTTTCGGCGAAGGGGGATTGCGGAGTAAGAGCGCCTGACGCAAAACCCGGAGTTCCGTGCCCTCCAGGCCCGATCTCAGGCGCGTCCGAGGCTGTTCGATGTCGGGGCAAGGGCTAGTGACCGCCCTGGGTTCCCGCCGCGTCCGCAGCAGACCCGCCCGCGCCCGCTGGCCGGTGCGTCTCCACCCGCGTCTCTGGACGGACCTCCCCGTGTGCCCCTCCGCGGCCACTTACAACAGTAGAAATGGCATGTTTGAAGATGAGTTGCTCTTGACTATTGTTCTCCAGCAGCACAGAGTACTTGTCGAACGACCGGATTCTTCCCGTAAGCTTCACCCCGCTGACCAGGTAAATCGTAATCGGGCTCTTGTCTTTGCGAACCGTATTGAGAAATGTGTCCTGAATGTTCTGCGCCGGCTTTGAATCCATGGGGCCGATCTCCTCTTTCTTTCTGTCGTCCTGAGTTTTCGAGCTCTGCCGTGCCGCAATACATCCCAGCAAGCCGTCGATTTTACCTCGCTCGCGATCAGTCGAGGCTCTTCACAATACGATCATCAACCGTATATTTCAACTCGTCGTCGTCGATCTCAGCCCAGGGATGCGGATGACCTGAAAACGGCGCGGATCGTCTCCTCGTCATGAGACATTGGGAGGGTCCTCTCATGACCCGCATGCCCGAACAACCTATTGTGATGCTCGATCTTACCCGGCAGTTCCCCGGGATTCGAGAAGAGATCCTGAGCGCCATCGAGCAGGTCTGCGACTCGCAGCAGTTCATTCTTGGTCCACAGGTGGCAAGCTTTGAAGCTGCCGCCGCGGTGGCCTGCGGAACTCCCCACGCCGTCGGTTGCGCCAGCGGCACCGATGCCCTCTGGCTGGCGATGGCAGGTGTCGGAATCGGCTCAGGCGATACGGTCGTCACCTCGCCTTTCAGCTTTTTCGCTACCGTAAGCTCCATCCTGCGCTGCGGCGCAAGACCCCTGATCGCCGACATCGATCCGGACACCTTCAACCTCTCTCCGGCGGCAGTTCAGACGGCCATCCAGCAGCAGGCTGGTGCAACCTCTCACGTCCGAGCCATCATGCCTGTTCACCTCTACGGCCAGTGCGCGGATATGGATGCCTTTCAGGTGCTCAAGGAGCGGTACAATCTGCTCCTTATCGAGGACGCCGCTCAGGCCTTCGGGGCTGCTTGGCGTGGCACCCCCGCGGGCGCTCTTGGCGACGCCGCCGCCTTCAGCTTCTACCCCACCAAGAATCTCAGCGCCATGGGCGACGCCGGCCTGGTCACCACCGCCTCCTCCGTCACCGACGAGCACTGCCGCATGCTTCGTGCGCACGGGATGCGGCGGCGCTACTTCCACGACGAACTCGGCTGGAACTCCCGTTTGGACACCCTCCAGGCAGCCGTTCTCGAGGTAAAGCTCCGCCACCTTCCTCGCTGGAACCAGCAGCGTCGAGAGGTCGCCGAGCGCTACAACCGGCTCTTCGCGGATGCCGGCTTGTGCACCTCACGGCCAGGCGGACCGGTAAGCGAAGGTATCGTTCTCCCCGTCACCGACCCGCGCGCCACCCACGTCTTTCACCAGTATGTGATCCGTGCGCCCAAGCGGGATCGGCTGCGCGCGCACCTCGCTGCTTCGGGCATCGGCAGTGAGATCTACTATCCCCTGTCGCTGCACCAGCAGGCTGCCCTCAAAGACCTCGGCTACAAGACCGGAGACTTCCCCGTGAGCGAAGCCGCCGCCGCCGAGGTCCTGGCTCTGCCCATCTATCCCGAACTCCGTTTCGACGAGCAGCAGACCGTTGTCGACTCCATTCGGCGCTTCTACAGCTGAGTGGGCGCGCGAACCTACCGTCGCCGTCTGCCCTTCTTCTTCTCTTCCACTGGCAGCGGGTGCGCGATCTCGGGTGCGGTGGTGTTCGGTGCGATCACCCGCCGAACCAGGTTTCCCTCCAGGCGGTAGGTTTTGACCAGCGTCTTCGAGGGAACAAGAGCTCCCGTCGTCGCGTCCGGCACAACCGCCGGAGCGTCTGCCGTCAGCACACGGTAGCTGAACGTTGGCGCCGGGACGCTCGCCGCCGCGGCCTTCGCATACGGATCCGGAGCCAGCTTGATCTCGATCGGAAGGTAGCCCTCCACGTTTTTCTCGCGAAATCCTGTCTCATACCGGTGTTTCTTCACATTCCAGGTAAATACCCGGACCTGATCGAAGTCGTACGGCAGCCCCGCCTTGTACGGGCTCAGCACCGTCACGTACTCCGGGACATCTTTATCGTCCATCGCCGCTTCGGGATCGCTCACTTTGGTCAACAGGTACGCGCCGACGATCCGCTGGCCCTCCGCATAGCGCGTCAGCGACTCCGGCGCGTCGACATCCATCATCCGGCTCACCATCCACCCGGTCCTGCCCTGCGAATCACGCACCATCCACCAGTCTTCCATCGCCGGCTCCGTCGGGGCAGCAACCACCGGCAGTCCCTTTGCCCCGACCTTCTTTCCTCCGTCCAGGCCTGGAGCCTTCCCAGACTCCGATCGAGCACTGGGAGCAGCCGTGGCCGCGGAGGGAGCCCTTTGCCCCGGCGGCAAAGCCTTTTCGAGCGTCGCCCGCCGCAGCAGCTTCAGCTTCTCGCCTTCGGGCAACCGGTACAGCTTCTCCGTGTCCCGCCCCGGTTTCAGGTGCAGGTACACGTCGTCCCGCACCACGGCGGAGGCCACCGCCGGGTCCCGCCCATGCTCCGCCTTCAGACTGTCGAAGCCGTCCGAGACCTCCTGGGTCGCGACCACCTTCTCATCAATCCATCCCGTCTCGCCCTTTGCGGTCTGCACCCTGAGGAAGCGCCGGCCATGCTCCAGAACCTCCAGCCGATCACCGTTCTCCACCGTTCCCGTCCGATTGGACACCGCCGCCACCCGATCGCGCAGGTAGGTCTGCTTGGCCGTGACGTAGACGTACTGCTTCGCAATCTTTGCTGCGAAGCGCGAGCACCCACCCAGCAGCAGGGAGACTGTCAGGATCAGCAAGGCATAGCTTCGAGCAACAACAGGCGTTCGCAACCGGATCAAGGTAGGAGTTCACTCCACGGCAATAGCTGCGCTTATCATATCGGCTGCCCGCGGCAGAACCTTACCACAGACTTAGCCGAACCTTCGCTCTGTGTTGCCCGCAGAAGATCCTCGACCCTGGAAGTAACAGAGAGACAGCATCCAGGAAACGCATAGTAGAGACAGCATCCAGGTACCATTCGAGGCCTATGTTGCCCGAGCCTCAATGCGCCAGCGCCAGCTGTGTCGACCCAGCCGGATCGGCTCCGCTCGCAGCCGTCGTCAGAGACCTCAGCCTTCCTGGAACCGCAGCGTCGAAGCCATACAGGGTAAGGTCGGGCGATCCGCCGGCCGCGGCCGCCAGAAGATAGCTGCCGGAGCGGTCTGCCACCAGCGACGTCACCAGGCTCCCGCTCGCATAAGGAGATCCGGAAAGGGCCGCCAGCCGTCCACCGGCTCCGATCGAAAACCCCGAGATCGTTCCATCCGATCGGTTCGCCGCGTACACATACTTCCCTGTCCCATCGACGGCCACGTCGAAGGTTCCCAGACCGGTAGGGAACGGCGATCCGGATACAGGCTGCAACAGGCCGGCCGCTCCGATGGTGTATACCGCCAGCCCGCCGTTCGTTCCGCTCCTCGCGATATAGAGCGTGGACCCAGTACTGTCGGTCACCAGCGAGTTGTCGCTCGTCGTATCCGAGTTGAGACTCAGCTGCTGAGTGCTCAACACCAGCCCGCTGGCCGTATTCAGCGTAAACACGTGGTCGCCACCCGTTCCGAGCGCCGCAAAGATGTAGTTGCCCGCAGGCGATACCCGCAAGGCGAGTGGCAGTGGAGTGCCCGTCGTCAGGGTGTAGGGCGCCCCGGTCATCGCGGTAATCGTTCCGGTGATCTGGTTGATCTGCCACTCGTCCAGCGTCGAACTCTGGCTGTTGAGGCCAAACAGCCACTGCCCATCCGGCGACACGGCCAGAGCAAGCTCGGTCCCTATCGCAACCGCCGCAACCTGCGTCGAACCGGCAAGAGATCCATCCGAACGGATGCCAAACGCATACACCGCCGCGGGAGCGGCGACATACAGAAAGTTGTTTGCGCGCGTAACCACTGCCGCCTGGGGCGCGAAGCCAAACGAGTACGGAGAGTTCGGCGTGGGTGTCAGCGTTCCCGCTCCAATCAGAAAGCCGCTCACCGTATTCGACAGCTTATTGACGACGTACGCATAGTTCGCGCCCGCCCCCCCGATCGTTGTTCCACCGGTCCCACCGCCACCACCACCGCTGCCCGTGCCCGACCCCTTCACGAAAAAATTGTCGCAACCGGCAAGCAGGGGCAGAACACCCAGCAGCACCACGGCAAACCAAAGCCTCGTTCTCGCTTCTTTGTGCGGCATCACGATCTCCTCTGCCAACCTCTCTCAGCACCGGCGCATCCGGAACGGCTCGCGCCCACTCCGGGGGAGAGTCCCCACTATAATTCGGCCCAGTGACTGTCTCCCAGTGGTGCCAATCCCTCGCCGTCGCGATCACCCTCGGCTCCGCCTCGCCTGGCTCCGGTTATGCTTTGGACGCCGACAAAGCCCCTTTGTCCTCCTCCAACGCCTCCATTGAGCGCGAACTTCGTGCCGATCTCAGCTTCTTCGCGGACGACGAACTCCGCGGTCGAGGCTCCGCTACCCGCGACGAGCACATCGCCGCACTCTTCGCGGCCTCGCAGATGCAGGCACTTGGGCTCGATCCCGACGGTGATCGCCGCACCTTTCTCCAGCGCAGCGCTCTCCCTTCGCCCCTCCCTCCCCCTATCCAGCAGCGCCTCTCCGCCTTCGCCGACACTCCCCGTACCGAGACCTGGAACGCCGTTGGCATCCTCCGGGGCACCGATCCCGCCGCTGGCGCGATCCTCCTCTCCGCCCACCTCGATCACCTCGGCCTGGCCAAGGCAAACCCCAAGCAGCCAGGAGCCGACCTGATCTATAACGGGGCCGATGATGACGCCTCCGGCAGCGCCGCCGTCCTCACCCTCGCTCACCTCCTCGCCAACGGTCCGCGCCCCCGAAGGTCTATCCTCTTCGCCCTGTTCGGCTCTGAGGAGCTCGGCGGCTTCGGCAACCGCGCCTTTCTGGCCCGCCCACCGCTGCCCCTCACCGCGATCGTCGCCAATCTCGAGTTCGAGATGATCGGTCGGCCCGACCCTGCCGTTCCGCCGGGCACGCTCTGGCTGACCGGCTTCGAGCGCTCGGACCTGGGTCCGGAGCTCGGGAGGCATGGCGCCCATCTCGTTCAGGATCCACACCCCAAGGACCAGTTCTTCCGGCGCTCCGACAACTACGCCCTGGCTCTTCAAGGCGTCGTCGCCCACACCGTCTCCAGCTACGGCTTGCACAAGGACTACCACCACCCGTCCGATGAACTAAGCACCATCGACTTCACCCACATGACCGCAGCCGTCGTCTCGATGCTCGGGCCGATCCAGTGGCTGGACTCCGCCGACTGGAAGCCAACTTGGAACCCGGGCGGACAACCCCGACCAGCACCCGACAGATAGAGCCACGTACGTCCCCCAGGCTCTCCAAGAGAATAGCCGGGCCCTGCCCGCCAGCCTCTCAGTTCAGCCGTTCGCGCTCGCCCCGCCCGAACCGCCAGTCCAGCGGCCTCCGCTCATCCGGCTCAGCCTCCTCCTCGTGCCAATGCTCGATGGTCGTCTCTCCAACCTTCCAGCACAACATCACCGTCCCGCCTTCCACCTGGCACGACAGGTCAAGGAGGCCGGTCTGCAGATCGTGCACCTTGACCCCAATCTCCTGGATCTCGCCAATCGTGTCGTTAGCCTCCTGGACCGCCTTGTCGCGCTCCGCCCGTCGCCGCGCCGCCGCCCCAACATCCACATGCATGCCGCCCGAGAGAAAGATCTTCCGGTTCAGATCCTCCATCTCAAGCTCCAGCTCAGCCGCCTTTGACGCTGCCCCCTGCGCCTTCAAAATCAGGGACTTCAACAGCGGAAGCAGCGTCTGCGCTTCGCCCAACGTGAATGTCTTTCCCATCACCACGACCTCTCCGCACCATTGGATGGCCAAAACCGGCGAAAGTCATCACCGGTCCAGCACGGCACACCCAAGATCGTCCACCAGCGCACATAGGTACCGCGTCCTCCGTCCAGCGATTTGTTCCACATCAACGTACGCCGTATCATGGCTCTATCTATGCCGAGCTTCCAGGACAGCGCTGTTATCTTTTTCCTTGCCCTGCTCCTCTTCGGTCCCAAGAAGCTGCCCGAGCTCGCCCGTCAGCTAGGCAAGCTCATGGGTGAGTTCCGCCGTGCCTCGAACGAGTTCCGCATTCAAATGGAAGACGAACTCCGCACCAGCGAACAGGCAGAAAAGCAGAAGCAGATTGCCGTGATGGAGGCCGCAGCGCCGGCAACACCCCTGATGGCCTCAGCTCCCCTGGCGCCTGCAGCCCCCTCAACGAATGACGCGGCGGAAAACACCATCGCCGTTCCGCCTTCGCCTCTCCAGGCCGCGCAGTCCATCTCCGAATCGATCGAAGATCCCCTCGACAGTCACCCCCATATGGCGCCCCCGGATCGGCATACCGGCAGATCGGACGCAGTCCAGCCCCAGCCCCCAACACCTGTTCCGATCGCCACCTCCGGCGAGCTCAACCTGATGCCACCGGCTACCGGTCTCCCCATCGCACGCTCCAGCATAAGGCTGGAAAGCTCCACACCTTCCCCATTCCCCCAGACCTCCAGCAACTCCACCGAGAGCTCCACCATGTCTCCCATCTTCGACTCGATTCCCGAGGCTGCAGACCGCGTCCTAACCTCACCAGCCGTTCACCAGGCTCACACCTCGGCCGCGTCCGATGAGGCAGTCACCCATGGCTGACGTGATCGATAATGTCCGCGCAGCCGTAAGCGACCGGGCCGAGCTTCCCGGGATGAGCTTGATGGAGCACCTCACCGAGCTCCGCAAACGCCTCATCCACGCCGTCGCCTACCTCTTCGTCGGCTTCGCCATCGCCTATGCCTTTCATGAGCGGCTGTACGGCATCGTTCAGGCGCCGCTCGATAAGCTCGGCATTCCGCTCAACTTCACCCACCCGACCGACGGTCTGAACCTGTATCTCAAGACCGCCCTCGTCGGCGGCGCCATCCTTGCCTCGCCCTTTATCCTCTACCAGATCTGGCTGTTCATCTCACCGGGCATGTACTCCCACGAAAAGCGCTACGTGTGGCCCTTCATGACCGCCACCATCGGCCTCTTTCTGGCTGGGGCCTGGTTTGGCTACCGTTATGTCCTTCCTGGTGCCATCAAGGTCCTCGTCCTCGACTTCGGCAAGCGCTTCCACCCCATCCTCACCATCGACGACTACACCGGCTTCTTCCTCGCCGTCATCCTGGGCCTCGGCATCACCTTCGAGCTCCCGATCCTCATCTTCTTTCTCGCGCTCTTCGGCATCGTGGATGCCAAGTTCCTCATCAAAAACATCCGCTATGCCATCCTCATCATCTTCGTGATCGCCGCAGTGATCTGCCCCACACCGGACCCCGTCGGCATGACCCTGTTCGCCATGCCCATGCTCATCCTGTACCTCATCGGAGTCGGCGTCGCCTATATCGTCCATCCGGCCCGGCGAAAGGCGATTGAGGCCAAGCACCCATGACCGTCACCCCGGCCTCTCCCAGCCTTTCTCAAGACCACGCCGCACGGGTACTCGGGATGGTGCTTCTCCTCCTGTTCGCCTTCTCAAGTCTGGCTCTCCACGCGCAACAGCATGCCGCCACCCCGCACTTCAGCGGTCAAGGAGCCTTCAACCTGACCCAGCAGTACCTGAACGCCGCTCCCAAACGCTGGATCGGTTCCGAAGGACATACCAAAGCCGAAGAGTTTATCAAGCAGCAGTTCGCTCCCGAGGCGACCAAAGGCAATCTCGAGACAGACAGTTTCTCCGCAAGCACACCCATCGGTCTTCTCCCGATGCGGAACTACATCGTTCGATACCAGGGAAAGAAAGACGGAATCATCGTCTTGGCAACCCATTATGAAACGAACTATTGGCTGAAGGACGCGAACTTCATCGGCGCAAACGACGGTGCCGCAACGACGGCGCTCCTTATCGAGATCGGCAGCTACCTGCGCACGCACCCGCCCGAGGGGTACAGCGTTTGGCTCGTCTTCTTCGACGGCGAAGAGTCCATCAAGCCGCAATGGACCGCCTCGGATTCGCTCTACGGAAGTCGCCACCTCGCTGCGAAATGGTCGGGCAGCGGAACTCTAGCGAAGATCAAGGCCTACCTGCTCGCCGACATGATCGGCGACAAGGATCTCAACATCGACCGCGATGCGAACTCAACCCCATGGCTGCTCGACAGCCTCCAGGTCGCCGCCAGGAACACCGGTCATAGCAGCTCGATCTTCAAGAACAACACTCAGGTCGAGGACGACCACATTCCCTTCCAGCAGCGCGGCGTTCCCGTCCTCGATATCATCGATCTCGACTACGGTCCGCCAACGGTTCAACGGCCCGAGGGGGGTTACCACCACACCGAAGAGGACACTCTCGACAAGCTCAGCCCCCGATCTCTCCAGATCTCCGGCGATCTCTTTCTAGAGATGATCCGCCTCGTCAACCAGCACACCTAGATCCTCCTTCGCCCGAGACTGCGCCCGAGACTTCCCCCGGGATTAGCCCTGATACACATCCCAGAGCTTCTTACCCGAACTCTCCCGGGTTCCGCGCCAGCTCCGCCGCCGCATCCAACCTCGCATGCCCGCCACCACGCCCATCTTTCATTGGGTCGGCTTTCATCTCTTCCTCGCCGTCCTGCTCGTCGTCGAGTGGACCTACGCGCGCCGCCGTGCGAACCGTCCTCCCGCCCGGACGGATACCTCCCTCCACCGCACCGCCGTCGTCTCCACGGCGCTCTGGATCGCGGCCGCCCTTGCCTTCTCGCTCTTTATCTTCGCCACCCTCGGCTCAAAGTCCGCGACGGAGTACCTCGCTGGCTACGCCATCGAAGAGTCCCTCTCGATCGATAACCTGTTCCTCTTCCTCCTGCTCTTCCGCGTCTTTCGCATCGACCCTCCCAATCAACCACGTATCCTCTTCTGGGGTGTCGCCGGCGCGATCGTGATGCGTGGCTTGTTCATCGCTGCGGGAGTCGGCCTCCTAGCGCGTTTTCACTGGGTCAGCTACATCTTCGGGGCCATCCTCCTGGTCGCCGCAATCCGCCTGTTACTGCCCGAAGACAAGGAGGGGGAACGCACCCCGAGGTGGATCGCATGGATCTCCCGCCTTCATCCCGTCAGCCTCCGGCAGGACGCCTTCTTTGTCCAGGAGAACGGCCGGCGTCTGGCCACGATGCTCACCCTGGCGCTCGTCGCCATCGAACTGACGGACGTCGTCTTCGCTCTCGACTCGATCCCCGCCGTCCTCTCCATCACCCAGCACCCATATCTGGCGTACACCTCCAACATCATGGCAGTCATGGGCTTGAGATCCCTTTTCTTCCTGCTTGCCAATCTGCTCACACGCGTTCGCTACCTGCACTATGGCTTGGCGGCCGTGCTCGCGTTCGCCGCCCTCAAGATGTTGTCGTCACCATGGTTCGATGTCGGCCCGCTCACTTCACTGGGCGTCATCCTAGCTTTGCTGGGCGTGACAGTCCTCCTCTCATTGCGTAAACCGCTTCCGCCTTCCCGATCGTGAGCGAGCTAGTGACCGCTCATGCCCCACCACCCATCTCGGTCTCTCACCTTCGGTCGAAGGGGCAAAAATTCGCGCCCATTGGCCTACTCAGGCGAAGTACCTTCCTTCTAAGTCTGCAAAGTTCTGCGGATAGCTATTGAAACAATGGCTAACATCACGTTACAAGTAGCTAAACTACTGCTAGTGCTAGACTTACAAATTCATCGGACTTCCCGACAGTGGTCGAGAAATTGCACAATGCTTTATGGAGATTCCATGAAAAAGATTGTTGTCCTCCTCGCTCTTGCCTTCACCTCGCTCTCCGCCACATCGCTCCGAGCCGATCTGCTAGGGTCCAGAGTCAGTGGATCGCTCACCTTCGCCGGGAATACGGCGATCAACTACTTCGACGCCGTGAACGGATATGTCCCAGCCGACTTCGGAAATAGTTCCAGCCCCAACAACGTAGTCATCAACTCCGGTATCGAGTTCGGCTACAGGGACGACGTTAATCGGGATACCGCCAACTTCACGGCAAACGGCCTCACGGTCCGCGACGTCTGCCTCGTGGGCGCAAACTGCACCGTCAATAATCCGTTCCAGATGATCTTCACGGGTGTCGCTTTCGGCTCGGCTTCCCTGCTGACCAATGATCTTGGCGTCACCTTCAGCTTCTCGGGAGACACTCTAACCATCAACTACCCCGGTCGATTCGTCGCGGATAACAACGCGATCGCGAGCTTCCAGATTGGGACCGCCGCCCAAACCCCCGAGCCCGGCACCCTCGGCCTGGTGGCCACCGGCATCATGGGCGCTGCAGCCGCACTCCGTCGCAGACTCCTTGCTTAGAAGCAAGTCGAAACAGCACGAAGGCCGGGATCTCCTCCCGGCCTTTCGCGTTCTGGCAATCGATCCGTGCTACCCACAATTCCCCTAACGTATAAGCAAGGCAGGCTGGCAGCCTGACTCGAGCCACCGTCGGCCGGCCACCGTCGCTGTTAACCGTGGCGCCAACGCCTCCAGCTTTCATCTGCGTTACGATGACAGCACGTGCCCAGCAACCTTCGCAAAAGCCCGATGCGTCCTCCACCCAGTACCCCCGTCACCGGTCCCCAGGTCAGAAAACCGATCTCCCGCGTCACCCTCGAAACCTCCTCCGCCGCCTACACAATCACCATCGGGCCAGGTCTTCTTTCCGATCTAGCCCGTCACCTCGCGTCGCTCACCCCCGCAGCATCCCCGCGTCTGTTCGTCATCACCTCACCTGAGATCTGGAGCCTCTGGTCCATACCCTTCCTCTCCTCCTTCGCAGGCACGTCCCAAACGACGCCTCTCTTTATCTCTCCCGGAGAAAGCAACAAACGTCTCGCCACCCTCGAGCGGCTGGCCGAACAGCTCGCCTCCTCGGGTGCCGACCGCGACTCCCTCCTGCTTGCCTTCGGTGGTGGCATCATCGGCGACATCACGGGCTTCCTCGCCGCGGTCTACATGCGCGGGATCAATTACGTTCAGCTACCCACCACCCTGCTCGCCCAGGTCGACTCCTCCGTCGGCGGAAAGACCGGCGTCAACCTCCTCGCCGGCAAGAACCTCATCGGCAGCTTTCACCAACCACTCGCCGTCTTCGCGGACACGGACACCCTCACCACGCTCCCGCTCCGTGAACTCCGAGCCGGCCTACAGGAGTCCATCAAAGCAGGCATCATCCGCTCACCGCAGCTCTTCCGCTTGCTTGAACGCCACGCTGACGCTATCTTGAACGCCGCCCACCCGCGGCACAGAGTGCTCCTTGCCCGGGTCATCGCCGCCAGCGTCCGCATCAAATCCGAAGTCGTTGCCGCGGACGAACTTGAGTTCGGCCTACGCATGATCCTCAACTTCGGCCACACGATCGGGCACGCCATCGAAGCCGCCACGCGTTATAAACAACTTCTTCACGGAGAGGCGATCGCCTGGGGCTCCGTAGCCGCAACGCACCTCGCTCAGACCCGGGGTCTGCTCTCCCCGAAGGACGCGACAAGGATCGAACAAACCATCCTGCGCTACGGTCCTCTGCCTGGATTCCCCGCGACCGCGAGCAAGCTCGTCGAACTCACGGCCAGGGACAAGAAGGTACGCGGCGGAACTCGCTCCTTTGTTCTCCCCACCGCCATCGGAAAGGTTCAGATCGTGCGCAACGTGACCGACGCCGAGCTTCGCCAGGCCACGGAGTCCATGCTCGCCGTGATGCGAGAGCGCACCTCTTCCACGCCTCAGAAGGCGACGGGATCCTGATGCCCAAGTTCAAAATCGTCGTCGATCCCGGAGCACGTCCAAAAGGCGCCCACAGTGAGCAGGAGGCCGCTGCGTCCGTGCAGCACATGTTCGACGACATCGCCCCCACCTACGATCAGGCCAACCATCTCCTCTCCGTCGGCCTCGACCGGCTCTGGTGGACCCGTGCGGCCCGCGTCTTTACACCCATCCTCGCCCGCCCCGAGGCTGACATACTCGACCTCTGCTGCGGTACCGGCGATATGACCTCCGCTCTGCTCGATCTGCGCCCTCTCGAGCCGCAGGGTAACCCCGTGGTAGGTCTCGACTTCTCCCCGCGCATGCTCAACCGCGCGCGTCGAAAGTACCCAGATCGCAACGTCTCTTTCGTCGAAGGCGACGCCATGCACCTCCAGTACGCCGACAACTCGGTCGATCTCATCACTGCCGCGTTCGGCTTCCGCAATCTCTCGAACTACGCCGCCGGCCTCGCCGAGATCTTCCGGGTTCTCCGTCCAGGCGGTCAGTTCGGCATCCTGGAGTGCAACCACCCCGAAGGCCTCACCGGCATGCTCTATTCGCTCTACTTCAAGCGCGTGCTCCCCGTCCTTGGTGGTCTGATCTCTGGACAGCCGTCAGCCTACCGTTACCTGCCCGCCTCGGTCGAACGCTTTCCTCGACCCCCGCAGATGCTTGCCCTCATCCGGGAGGCCGGCTTCCACGATTGCTCGTGGACCGGCTACACCTTCGGCACGGCCGGCCTCTACCGCGCCGTCAAACCTCGTCCGGCAGCCGCCCAGACTATGCCCCGCCAGCACCCTGTACCATCACTTCCATGAGCTCCGCGGCAACTCACCAGCCAGCCCCCCAGACACACGGCAGTGGCCCCACCAAGCGCTCCGCGGCTCTCTTCTCCGTTCTCTCCGCCCTCCTCATCACCGCTCTCAAGCTCCTCACCGGCATCCTCACGGGATCGCTCGGGATGCTCTCGGAGGCGGCGCATTCCACCATCGATCTCGTCGCCGCCTGTCTCACGCTCTTCTCCATCCAGTTCGCCGATCGCCCCGCGGATGACGACCACAACTACGGCCACGGCAAGGTCGAGAGTCTCTCAGCCTTTGTCGAAACCGGACTCATGCTGATCTCCTGCATATGGATCGTCACCGAAGCCGTGCGCCGCCTGTTCTTCCACGCCGGCCTCTCCATCTCTATCTCCATCTGGCCCTTCCTCGTCCTCCTGCTCTCCATTACCGTCGACTTCTCCCGTGCGCGCACCCTCCACCGAACCGCGGAGCGCTTTCACTCCCTCGCGCTCGAAGCCGACGCCATCCACTTCTCCACCGACATCTGGTCTTCGACTGCCGTCCTCCTCGGCCTAACCGCCACCTACATCGGCGAGCGCCTCCACCTCCGCGCGCTAACCGTTGCCGACCCCATCGCGGCCCTGATCGTCTCCGGCATCATCTTCCGCGTCACTCTGCGCCTCGCCCGCCGCACCATCGACAATCTCCTTGACGCGACACCCACCCGCAATGCCGACGGCACCGCCACCAACACGCGGCGCGATATCTTCCGTGCTTTGGCGGCCATCGACGGCGTCCTCTCAGTCGACCGTCTTCGCATCCGCCAGTCCGGTGCCCGCTTCTTCGCCGATGTCACCCTTGGCATGCCTCGCAACCTGACCTTCCAACGTACGGAGCAGGTCACCGCCGCCGCCACGGGCGCCGTCCAGCGTCATCTTCCGGACGCCGACGTCGTCATTCACTCCGTCCCCACCGCCTCCCAGGCCGAGAGCATTCACGACCGTGTTCGCGCCGTCGCCGCTCGCGTAAACCTCTCTATTCACGACGTCACACTCCAGCGCCACGGCCACCTCCTTCATCTCGAACAACATCTCGAGGTCGACGAAAACATGCCCCTTCGTGCGGCGCACGAACTCGTCACCCAGCTCGAGTCCGACATCCGCCGCGATGTGCCCGAGGTCGGCTCCATCCTCACCCACATCGAGAGTGAGCCCGCGACCATCGAGCAACCCGCCTCGCTCGATCGCGACCGGCAGATCGAGCTGCGTCTCCGCCGTATCGCCGCCACCATCCCTGGCGTGCTCGACATCCACGACATCCTCGTGACCCGCCTTGTCCCTGCCGTCTCGAAGCGTGGCAACCGCCCAGAGGCCCATACCGGCTTCGCCATCAACGGCAGCGCGAACCCCACGGAAAGCGACTCGGCCGTCGAACGGATCCAGGTTGCCTGTCACTGCACCCTTCCCGACGACCTTCCCATGGCCGACGTCCATGCCACCATCACCGCTCTCGAGACCGCCTTCAAAGCCGATCTCCCCGAGATTGTTCGTCTCCTCATCCACCCCGAGCCCGCCACCGACAATCGCCGCTGATCCCGCTCCCTCGCCCCGCCTCCGTACGCGTCTCTGCATCCCCAATCACCCCTGTATCCTCAAGGGAGCGATGAAGCGCTTCTTCAACATCCTCCTCACCGCCATGGCCATGCTCGCCGTCGCGCTCTTCTCCGCCTTCTTCGCCATGCGTCTGGCCATCCACGGCCGGGAGGTCGAAGTCCCCAACCTCGCGGGTCTCACCCTCCAGGAGGCCAGCGTCAAAGCCGGTGACCTCGGCCTCAGCCTCCGTCTTGAGAACAAGTTCTACTCCGCCGACATCCCCTCCGGGCACATCCTCGGCCAGTTCCCCGCTCCAGGCGCTATCGTTCGCAGCGAGTGGGCCATCCGCGTCACTGAAAGCATCGGATCCCAACAGGTCTCCGTACCGGATGTCACCGGCCAGACCGAACGCCCGGCCTCCCTTGCACTCCGCCGCTCCTCGCTCGAGGTCGGCACCGTCGCCGCCATCTCCGCGCCCGGTGACCCCGGCATCGTGCTCGCGCAAACACCGCCGCCCAATGCCTCCGGCGTCGACCGCCCCCGCGTCAGCCTTCTCGTCAGCCAGCCCGCATCCGCCACACCACAGGCCTTCCTCATGCCCCAGCTCACCGGCCTGTCATTCGCAACCGCGAACGCCCGCGCGGGCGCAGCCGGCCTTCGCGTCGCCACCGCCGAGGACCCCTCCACCAGCCCAGCGAGCACTCCCCCAACGAACTTCTCCACTGCACAAAACCCCGGTGGCTATCACGACTCCTTCTTCGTCGGTGCCCCTCAAGCAGCCCCGTCCAGCTCCTCGCCCGGCACTCTTGCAGGCTCTCCCTCCCCGCTCGGCGGAGCAACCCCTCTTCGCAGCTCCGGGATCGTCGCCGGGCAATCGCCCCTAGCCGGACATCGTGTCGTCCGCGGAGACACCGTCCGTCTGACCCTCACGCACTGACGTGCCGCCTCGTTCCAGAACCACCGCGTAGAAGCCGTCGCAGCCGTGTACCCCCGGCAGCGTTCGTAGATGCGCACCGCGCACCATCGATCGCCAATCCATACCCTCGCGCAGAGTCCCGGCCGCCGCCACGGCACCGAGCAGCTCCGCGACCGGCACCTGCCGCCACTCGGCGGCAACCGAAGCAACTACCGCCTCACCCTCCTCGGCTTCCAGCGAGCACGTCGAGTACATCAGCCTCCCGCCCTTCGCGACCCGCGCCAGCGCTGCCGCCAGAATCGTCCTCTGTCGCTCGGCCTGCCGCCCGAGATCCTCCGCCCGCAGCCGCTGCCGAATCTCCGGATTCCGCGCCAGCGTCCCCGTACCGCTGCAGGGAACGTCGCACAGCACCAGATCGAACTCGCCCTCCTCGACCGGAAGCGATCCCGCGCCTGACGTGAGACACCGTACGGAGCCGCCGCTTCCAGCCGAGGCCGCCAGCTCACCCAGCCGCCGTTCCATCGCACGCATCCGGTTCGCACTCACGTCCGTCGCCAGGATCTCCGCTCTCTCCAGGCGCCGCGCCAGCACCATCGTCTTCCCACCCGGAGCGGCACAGCAATCCCACACCCGCGCAGGTCGGCCCGCGGTCACGGGCAAGGCAACGGCTGCCAGCTCCGCCACCAGCCGCGACCCGTCATCCATCACCGGCATCCCGCCCGGACCCACCTCCTCCGCCATCTCTGCATCCGCTGCATCACTGCCCAGAACGCCATCTCCATCCCCCGACGCCGCCACCGCCCGGTCAGCAAACATCCCGCCACGCCCCGGCTCCCTCTGGTCTGCCTCGCAGATCAGCAACGCCGCCGCGCGCTCGTACGCCTCTACCCACCGCTCCACCAGCCACGCAGGATGCCCCAGCCGTTCCGCAAACGCCGCGGTCGTCTCATACAACCTCGCTCCAAGGACGGGCTCGCGCGTCAGCCTCCGCAGCACCGCGTTGACCATCCCCGTGGCATGCTCCTGCCCTGCGGCCCGGCACATCGCTACGCTCTCGCTCAGAGCCGCATGCGCTGGTATCCGGTCCATGTGGAACAGTTGAAAGGCTCCCATCCGCAACGCCAGCCAGACCTCATCCGCCACGCTCTGCTCCGGCCGGTCCAGCAGACCGCGCAGCCTGGCGTCGATCGCAATCTGCCACCGCAGAACGCCCATCACCAGAGCCGTCGTCAGGTTGCGATCCTGCCCGGTCAGCCCCGCCAGCCGTGACGAATGCAGTAACTCATCACTGTGCCCGCGACCGGCTCCGACCTCGAGCAAAACCTCAAACGCCGCACGTCGCGCCGGGGCCACGCCTACCCAGCTCCGCGCCTCCGCTCCAGTCTCCCGCGTAGCACCGGCAGCCCCACCCACCCGACCCCCATCCGCGCCCTTGTACCTCTGACCGCCAGCGCCCCGCGCCCCGCCCACCGGCTCACCCTGCAACCGCGAAGGTGACCCGAACTTCGCGCCAGCCTTACCGGCGCCGGGCCCGTCCCCTCCCTTGCCGGGGCCACCTCGCTCCATCATGCGCCCAACCTTTCGCCCGTCTTCACCTGGTAGCCGCGCACGAACTCCCCCGCCCCCATTCTCCGCTTCCCCTCAAGCTGGAGCTCTTCGATCGTCAGCGCCGTCAAGCCGCCGCAAACCACCAGCAGGCCACCGCTCTCCGCCACCAGCTCCCCCTCTCGGGTAGACTCCGCGGCCTCCCCAACGCTCTCGAAGCGAGCCGGTCGCAGCCCATGCAGAATGAGCTTCTTTCCGCGAAAGACCGTATGGGCGCCAGGCCACGGATAGAAGCCGCGCCAGCGGTCGTAGATCTCCTTCGCGCGCCGCCGGAAGTCAACCAGACCGTCCTCCCGCCTCAGGATCGGCGCCAACGTCGCTCGCGCGTGATCCTGGGCCACCGGCGTAATCGTTCCCGCTTCGAGCCCCGCCAGCGTCTCCACCATCAGCTCCGCACCCACGCTCGCCAGCACGTCAAAGACCTCCGTCGCTCCCATCTCTTCGCCGATCGGAACCACCCTTGCCAGCAGAACCTCACCCGTATCCAGACCGGCATCTAGCTTCATCGTCGTCACGCCCGTCACGTTCTCGCCGTTCGCGATCGCCCACTGCACCGGCGCCGCCCCCCTGTAGCTCGGCAGCAGCGATCCATGAAGATTGATGTTGCCCAGGCGCGGCAGCGATAACATCCACTCCGGAATAATCCGCCCATACGCCACGACCACGATGGCGTCCGGAAAAATCTCCTCCAGCCGCGCGCGAAACTCCTCGTTCTTCTTGATCCGCTCTGGCTGCATCACCGGCAAATCACGCTCGAGCGCCAGGCGCTTCACCGCCGGTATCTGCATCTGCAGGCCCCGCCCCGCGGCACGATCCGGCTGCGTCACCACCAGCGGCACCTCATGCCCCGCCGCCAGCACCGCCACCAGCACCGGCACGGCGAACTCCGGCGTCCCGCAGAAGACCAGCCTCACCTACCACTCCCCATTCTTTTGCAGCTTCTTGATCTTGCGAAGGACCAGGTCGCGCTTCAACCGGCTGATGCGGTCGATAAACAACACACCATCCAGGTGGTCGATCTCATGCTGGAGCGCTCGCGACAAAAGCTCTTCGCCCTCCACCTCAAACCACTCGCCCGCCACATTCTGCGCCCGTACCTTCACCCACGAAGCGCGCTGCACCTTTTCCCGGATCTCCGGCAAGCTCAGACATCCCTCCTCCTCCACCTGCTTGCCCTCGCGCTCCACGATCTCCGGGTTAATCAGCGCGATCTTCTCCTCCGGATTCTTCCGGAAGCTCACATCAATCACCGTAATCCGTTTCGAAATGGAGATCTGCGGAGCCGCCAGACCGATCCCCTGGGCCTCGTACATGCTCTCAAACATCTCGTCGACCAGCACCTTCAGCTCCGGCCCAAACTCCGTCACCGGCTGTCCGCGCTTCGCCAGTACGGGGTCCGGGTACTTCACGACCTGATGAATCTTCAGCTTCTTCTTCGCCACGTCTCTCTTCTATCCCGCAGACTCCATCTGCTCGCCTGCTTCAAGGTCATAGCTCGTGTCGGCCTTCACGGTCGCGCACGCTCTCCTCTGTGATGCTCCCGGGCTCGTCCGCATTGGCCTATGCGCGGGAAGGCCTTCACTAGCATCTTTCCATCAACGTCAATAGCTCCGGATCTGCTCCGCGTATCCATCAAAGTTCCGTCGCAGCTCTCGCATGGAGTCGCCGCCAAACTTGTCGACCACCAACCGCGCGATCGTCAACGCCACCATCGCCTCCGCGGCAACGCCTGCCGCCGGAACCACACACACATCGCTCCGTTCATACGCCGCCTTCACCGGCTCCCGCGTCTCAAAACTCACCGATCCAAGCGGCCGCCGAAGCGTCGAAATCGGCTTCAGATAGCCGCGCACCACCACGTCCTCACCATTCGAAATGCCGCCCTCAATCCCGCCCGCGTTGTTCCGTTCCCGCGAAAACCGAGTAAACCTCGCACCGCCGGAGCCATCCCCTCTTCCTTGCTCTTCCGCATACCCAATCGCATCATGCACCGCGGACCCCAGCGACTCCGCCGCCGCGACACCCCGTCCCAACTCCACCGCCTTCACCGCCTGGAGGCTCATCACAGCCTGGGCCAGCAGGCCGTCCATCCGTTCGTCCCAGTTCACGTGCGTTCCGACCCCAGGCGGCAGCCCATGCACCACCACCTCAAACACGCCGCCCACCGTATCTCCCGTCCGCAGCGCCGTATCCACCTCCGCCTTCATGCGCGCCTCCGCCCCTCCGTCCACGCAACTCAGCAGCACCTCGTCCCTTCCCGCCAGCGCCGCGATCTCACTCCAAGTCGCATCCCGTCCCAACTCCGCCCCGCCAACCCGCACAATGTGGCTGCCCACCTCCACGCCCAGCTCCCGAAGCAGCATCTTCGCCATGGCTCCGCACGCCACTCGCGCCGCACTCTCCCGCGCGCTCGCCCGTTCCAGAACGTACCTCGCATCCGCGAAGTCGTACTTCAGCGAGCCCGGGAGGTCCGCGTGTCCCGGCCGCGGCGACGCCACTGCTTTATGCTTCTCCGCATCCCCCGCACCCACGGGCAGAATCTCCTCCCAGTTCTTCCAGTCCCTGTTCGCGAGCGTCATCGCGACCGGCGATCCGATCGTCTTTCCGTGTCGCACACCGCTTAGAATGTGCGCCGTGTCGCGCTCGATCCGCATCCTTCCGCCGCGGCCGTAGCCCTGCTGCCGCCGCCAAAGCTCGCGGTCGAGGAAAACCTGGTCCACCGGCACCCCAGCCGGTAAACCACTCACCATCGCCACCAGCGCCTCTCCGTGGCTCTCACCTGCCGTAGAAAATCGAAGCATCAACCTCGCTCAACCTGCGCCCAGTCTCATCAACCGCAGCAACAATAATTGTAACAATCCGCAGAGCTCGGCTTATGCCTTCAGGTACTCCCGCGAGTTCAGCAGCGGACGCTCCATGCTGCGCACCCACTCCGTCATCTCCTCCGCGCTCCGCCCACCCGCCATCGAAGCCGCGAACTCGTTCCGCATCGCCTGCATCTTCGCCTCCAGGTCATCCAGCGCGCTCAGCAGCACCGCCTCCGGAGTCATCGGCAGCTTCGGCGATCCGAACTCGTACCTCCCATGATGGCTCAGGATCATATGCTCCACCAGCACCCGCAGCCGCTCCGGAAAGCCCGGCAGATCCGCGATCTTCTCCCGCAGCATCCCCTGCGCGATCGAGATATGGCCGATCAGTTGCCCCTCCAGCGTGTAGCCGAAGGTTGTCCTCCAGCTCAGCTCCTTTACCTTGCCAATGTCATGCAGAATCGCACCCGTAAGCAGCAGATCCGGTTCCACCTCCGGGTAAAACGGTGCCGTCCCGCGGCATACTCGCACCAGCGTCAGAACGTGTTCGAGCAGACCGCCAAGCCACGCATGGTGCAGCCGCTTCGCCGCCGGGGCGTCCCGAAAGGCCGGTCCAATCTCCGCGTCATCCAGGAACGCAAAGACCAGCCGTCTCAGATCCTCATTCTCAAACGCCGAAACATACCCCCGGAGCTCCGCCCACATCTCCTCCACATCAAACTTCGTCGTCGGCACATAGTCCGCCGCCTCTACCTCGCTCACCGCCGCGTGCCGCATCTTCTGGATCGTGATCTGAAACTTACCCTGGTACTTCGAGATCTGCCCCTGCGCCTTCACGTAACAACCTTCATTACAATTCGTAATCGCGTCGGCAAACTCCTCCCACATCCGAGCCTCCATCGTGCCCGTCTTGTCCGCCAACACCAACGCCAGGTATTGCCCACTGCCCTGCTTCTTCTCTCGCACCTGCAGCGAGGCCAGGGCGAAGTAGGACGTCACGATGGCGTTGTCGAACTTGCCCGCATCCGCGATGAAAAAGTCTTTCATGGCCACCAGAATAACCCCCTCCGCAAAGGAAAACGCGAGAGCGGAAGCCCTCGCGTCTCCAGCACTTGACCACTTCTACTGCGGCGGCACCAGGGGCTGACCCTGTGGCGGCGCGCCCGGAGCCGGTGCCGAGACCGATGGCAGCGTGGTCATGTCCGCGCTCGGCGCCGACGCTCTCGCCGGACTCGCGCCCACCGTCGTCGGGCTCACCGTCGGCACGATCGGCGTCTCCGGCGCAACCTCTGGCTTCTTGTCCTGCAGCCGTTCCTTCGGCGCGCCCTTCACCTTTTCACGCTTCTTCTTAGTCGCCGTGTCTCCATTCAGACCCAGAGGCGCCGCCTGCGTCTTCCGCGTCGTCGCCTCCAGCACGTCGGGTCCGGCTGGTTTCGCCGTGATCTTCTCGCGAACCTTCGCCTCCTTGGTCGCGACCTTCTCCGCCCGCACCTGCTTCTCGCGCGAGCTGAACCGCGTCTTGCCTGCGCTCACCGTCTTCGGAGCCAGTGGATCCGCGTCCGAACTCGCCGAGGCCGATGTACTCCCGTCAACCGGCGCGATCGCCGATCCCGGGGCCGCATCCCGCGTCGGTCCAAGACCCGTGTTCGGTACCGATCCCTCCGCCAGCAGACCGCCCGGCGTCACCGCCGCCGAAGCCGCGCCCTCGCCCACATCCGTTCCACTCGCCGTCTCTAAAGATCCAGCCGGCAATGAGTTTCGCGGCGCCTGGCCAAACCTCACCTTCTCCCGCTTGATCTTCTTCTGCTTCGGCAAGCCTGCCACGTTCCGCCCGCCGGCCCGTGTCTTCCCGGCAACAGCCGGCGTCGTGTCAACGGCAGCCGTCGCTTGGGTCGCATCACCAGCCGGTGACACCGTCGACGCCGAACCAGCTTCCGTGCCGCCACTCGCAGCCGTCCCCGCCGCGTCTACCGCGGGTGTTGCCGTCGCCGCAGGTGCGCTCGCACCGGGCGTGGTCGCGGCACTCTCGGACGGAAGCGCCGGAATACCCCCGGCTGTCTTCGGGGCTACATTCGGCGAGCCTCCCGGAGCCGACGCGGACCTCCCACCGGCCAGGACACTCGCTGACCGTGCCCCGCGATCAAATCTCGCCTTCTGCACGACCGTTTTCTTCTTCGGTGCAGGCGGCGCGTACGCGCTGAACACCGGCTTGGTCTGCTTGGAACTACCTCCCGTGTCCACGAAACCCGGCTTGATGTCGATGTACGCCTCTTCCCGCAGCCGCGTCAGGTAAGCACGCAGCGCCGGCTGCATTTGCTCCAGGTACATCGCCTCCTGGATCTGAGGCTCAATCTCCTTCATCGGTGGAACACCTGGCTGCTGGTGCTCCGTCACCTTCAGGATCACAAACCCCTGACGTGTCCGGATCGGCGCTGTCGACTCCCCCGGCTTCAAGGCAAACGTCTGATCCTCGAGCACCTTGGCCAGCGCTCCACGCTTGAACGCCCCAAGATCTCCACCCTGTGCCGCGGTCGGCCCGCCCGAGTTCTGCTTGGCCAACTCATCGAACTTGCCCCCAGCCTGAACCTTCGCCGCAATGTCGTCCGCCTTCTTTTGCGCCTGGGTCACCACCGCACCGTCCGCATCCGCCGCTAGCGGCACCAGAATCTCGCTCAGACGCACCTGCTCCGGCTGCGCAAACTCCTCTTTGTGCGCCTCGTAAAACGCCTGCTCGTGTCCCTGCGTCAGCTGCAGATGCCGACCTACCTCATCGCGCACCACCTGCTGGGTCACCACGCCGTTGCGAATGTTCGCCTTGAAGTCCTCGAAGTTCACTCCCTGCGACCGCGCCGCCTTCTCCAGGTCCTCCATCGTGTCCAGGTGGTTCTGCTTGCGGATCTCATCCAACCGGCGGACCAGCTCTGCATCCGCGTTCAACCCCAGCTCCTTGCCCTTGGACAGCAGCAGCTGCTGGTCGATCATGTCGCGTAGCAGATCCTTCTGGCGCTGCTCTCGGTCGGTCGTCGACAGGTTGCCCTGCTGCAGCTCCTGTTGCAACTGCTGCTGGCTTCGCTCCACGTCGCTCCGGCTGATGATCTGTTCGTTGACCCGCGCGACTACATCCTCCACCACCCTCCCGTTGGGCGAAATAGCCGCCGGAACCGGCAGCGACGGCGAAGGCGCCTGCGAGGAAGCAGCTCCGAATGGACTCTGGTAGCGTGGCGCCGCCTGCGCCCACGCCGTTCCCGCCACAACCCACATGCCAACGCCGCCCACCACCGCACCGCGTGCAAGGCGCCGCAGCACCGCGCTCCACATCCGTCTAGAACTCCAAACAATCGTCTTCAAGTTCGCTGTCTCGCTCATCTCTGGCGGCCTTCCCCATGCCCGTGTCGCCTTGGCAACGGTTTGGACGCGCCACCGATCTCTGCCGATAGCCGGCCACTACATTCTACCCGTCCACACCCCGCGGGCGCGACCACCTCCATGTTCCCCAGCATCCCTCCATCCCACCTTCGTTCGCCATCCACGCTCACCGCCGATGCTATACTCCGTCCAATCTGAGGCCATGTCTCCCTGAGCCACGGCGCACCCGAGGACATCCCACGAACATGGCACTCCGTATCCGTCGCGCCCTCCTCTCCGCCACGCTCTTTCTAGGCGCCTGCGCCACGGTCGGCACTCTGATCAGCCAGCGCGTTGCCGCCCAGTCCGCGACCGATGAGTCGACCCTTCGCGATTCCCTTCACAACTTCACTGACGTCTATTCCCTGGTCGAACAGAACTACGCCGAAAAGCTCACGGGCGACAAGCCGGACAAGGCCATCTACGACGGAGCCATCCCGGCCATGCTCCATGTCCTCGACCCCCACTCGAACTTTTACGACCCAAAGGCCTTCGCCCAGATGCGCGAAGACCAGCATGGCAAGTACTACGGCGTGGGCATGACCATTCAGCCGCAGCCAACGCCCAACGGTAAGTCCAAAATCGTCGTTCTCTACCCCTTCGAGGGCACACCGTCCTTCAAGGCCGGCATCCGCCCCGGTGATGTCATCCTCACCGTCGATGGAAAGTCGACCGACGGCATGGACTCCGCGGCCGTCGCCACCATCCTCAAGGGCGCGCGCGGAACCCACGTCATCGTCACCATGTCACGCGAGGGCTCTTCCAACCCCATCAGCTTCGATCTCGTCCGCGACGAGATCCCCCGCCCCTCCGTCGATCTCGCGTTCATGGCCCGGCCCGGAATCGGCTACATCCACGTCACGCAGTTCATCGAGACCACCAGCCGCGAGGTCGGTGACTCCATCGAAAAATTCGGGAAGCAGGGTGAACTCCACGGCCTCCTCATCGACCTCCGCGGAAATCCCGGCGGCCTGCTCAACGAAGCCGTCAACATGAGTGACAAGTTCCTCGACAAAGGACAGATTGTCGTCTCACAGCGCGGCCGCGCCTTCCCCGATCAGATCTACCGCGCCGCTCACGGGGAACAAGGAGCCAAGTTCCCCATCGTGGTCCTCGTCAACCGCAACACCGCCTCCGCCGCCGAGATCGTCTCAGGCGCTCTGCAGGACCACGATCGTGCCCTCATCGTCGGTGAAACTACCTTCGGCAAGGGTCTCGTGCAGACCGTCTTTCAGATCACCGAGGACACCGGCCTCGCCCTCACCACCTACCACTACTACACCCCGTCCGGTCGCCTCATCCAGCGCCCCTACGATCATGTCTCGCTCTACGACTACTACTATGTGCGCGACAACAGCAGCCAACCCAAGGACAATGCCAATCGCGAAGTCAAACTCACTGACTCCGGTCGCACCGTCTATGGCGGCGGCGGCATCACACCCGACGAGAAGATCGACGGCACCCCGTCCAATCCCTTCCAGGGAAACCTGCTCGTTCATTACGCCTTTTTCAACTTCGCCAAGCACTACCTCGCGAACCGCTCGGTCGCCCGGGACTTTACCGTGGATGACGCCGTCCTCCAGCAGTTCAAGGAGTTCCTCAAGAACAACCAGATCGAGTACACCGATCAGGACATCGCCGGGGTCAGCGACTGGGTCAAGTCCAGCATCAAGGCCGAGCTCTTCACCTCGCAGTTCGGACAGCTCGAAGGCCTCAAAGTCCGGGCCCAGTGGGATCCTCAGATCGCCAAGGCCCTTACCTTCATGCCTCAGGCCCAGGCCCTCGAAGATCGCCTTAAGACCGGCGCGAAGACCACCGTCGCCTCCCGCTGATCAGCCTTCTGCATAGAGAGCCCGGTGCCCCGCACCGGGCTCTTTGTGCTTCACCCTCAGGCTGCCTTCGACAGAACCGCGCCTGGCTGGGCATTCAGAATAGCCACCACCCCGTTCACCAGGTTGGTCACATAGGGCGTATCCACCTGCACGCCCACCTGGGCAAACATCGTCAGAATTGGCTCCTCCACAATCGCCAAAACGTCCGACAGCTTCTGCGCGTTGGCCTGGGATCCCTCCGCGACCCACTTCTGTTGCACACTGATCACACTTGCCTGGACCAGTTTCACCGAAGCCGTAAACGCCTCTACCAGCGGCGCAGCCGCCGGGTCCGCTACGGCAACGATCGACGCCACCGGAATCACATACTTCACAATGTCGGCCAGAACCACGCCCGCAATGTGCCCGGCAGTCTTCAGCAAGCCTTCAAACGCAGCCAGCTTGCTCCCCTTTTTCTCCTGCGGCTTCCCCGGCCCAGGTTCGCCTACGGCGATCGTTGCTGGACTCACGCCTTTGCCCGCTCCCGTCGCCAGTCCCTGTGTCGGTTGCGCCGGTTCCGCCTGCCCCAACGCCGTCGGCACCGCTCCTGGTGCCGGATATAGATTCGTTGCACTGCTCATCTCGTTTTCTCCTCTTCCTTGTCACAATCCACCGGTTGAACGGAGGTCGTCTGGCTCTCCTGTGTGGTCAGCCTTGTTCCTTCGTTCGCCTCTACCTGGTGCGTCGTCGTCGGCTTGCCCACCAGCAGCGTCGCCCCGATACTCGTAAGCGCTGTCACCAGATTCGTCACGCAGAGCAGAACCGCCGTCTTCACCGTTGGGTCGTTTCGCCCCAACCCAAACGCCAGGATCGCCGTGATGACGGCGATGATCAACAGTTGGAACGCGATCAGATCCGTCTTGCTGGTTCCCTCGCGCGTCTTCAATTGCATACGATCCCCCAAACTGAAAAACGGCTCCCGCAAGGGAGCCGTACCACAACGTGTCTTAAACCAAAATGGGCTCCGCATGGCAGAGACCCCGTCCATCCATTCAGGTCCGCAACTTGAGACCTACTTCAAGTCTACCTACCTCAGCCAGTAACTACGCCAACTTCACCCACAAACCTCCGCCCAGCCCCGCCACAAATCTCTGTCGAAGTGCTGTGGAGCGGGAGACCGGGATCGAACCGGCGACATTCAGCTTGGGAAGCTGACGTTCTGCCACTGAACTACTCCCGCCCAGAATCAAAGCATACCGTATCCACCAAACGTCTGCCCCGCGCTTCCACACCTACAATCGATCTGTGCGACGTCTTCTAAGCCTCACGCTGCTTCGCTTTGCTTCTACTTGCTTTTGCTATCTGCCTCCGCAGCCCACGCCTCCATCTTCGGCCAGGTCCGCGGAGTGGTGCACGACCCTCAGCATCGCCCATCTCTGGCGCAAGCGTGGAACTCAAGGCCACTCACTCCGGCTTCACAAAGTCCGCTGTCACCAGCCAGGACGGCTCCTTCAACATCGCCTCACTGCCGTTGGGCGACTACTCCGTAACCGTCTCGGAACTTGGATTTTCCACCTCTCGACAGACACTCACCTTGGCCTCCGACACTCTCCCATTCTTCACGTCGAACTCGAGCTCGGGACCGTGCAGCCGTCCGTCACCGTCCAGGATGGCAGCGCAACCGCAAATGTCGATACCGTGACCCCGACAGTACTGCTCAGCCGCCAGGACATCGCGCAGACCCCAGGAGCCGACCGCACCAACTCCCTCGCCATCATCACCGGCTACGTTCCCGGCGCCTACGTCACCCACGACCAGCTCCACATCCGCGGTGGCCATCAGGTCAGCTGGCTGATCGACGGCATCCAAATCCCGAACACCAACATCGCCGGCAACCTCGGAGCGCGCCTACTACCAACCCAACACAGCCGACACTCCGGTAGCGACCACCTCAGATCGGACCTCCATCTACGGCGGCGCACAGGCCTCCATCACCACGCAGGTTGCTCGAAACACCATCGGGGCCGGTTTCTACTCCTTCGGACAGCACGACACCTATCGCTTCGGTGCAATCTTCAACGACGGCTCCGGAACCGCGCCCTTTTCCATCCCGGATTCGGCCTCTGGCGGCGTCGTTGAGGTCTTCGTCTCCGACAGCTTCAAAGTCACTTCCTGGCTCACCGTCATAGCCGGTCTCCGGCAGCCCCGCTCCGGGGGCCCTCGGCGAGACCTTCAGTGAGAACGTTTCCGCATCGGTCACCGCGACCAACGTCGGTAACCGCCGCGTCCTGCTCGACAACAGCCTCACCTTCGGCGGCTTCCACGAGAACGACCCGCGCCAGATCTTTGCGGAGGTGCGCTACCGCTTCCCGTTTTAACCCCAGGAAACACTACACTCTCTGGAAAAGAATCTCCGAGGCAAGGAATTGAGAGACGGCTTCATGATTCCGAACCATACGCACACGCTCCCGGTCCTGGTACGTCCAGCCCGCGAGCCGGACCTGACCGGCTACAAATGTGCTGTGGTGCCCGGAGGGGGACTTGAACCCCCACGACCTTCTCGGGTCTGCGGATTTTAAGTCCGCTGTGTCTGCCAGTAAACTACTAATAAATAATAACTTATGATTATCAAAATGTGAACTGTGTAACTTTATGTGTAAATTATGCCTCCCACGGCAGCGCGTTCTCCGTGCACCGCGCAACGCGCGGCAATGCGAAGCGCTGGATCGCCAACGTTCGCCGCGCGTCTCTGGCGACCCCCATTGGAGGACATCCGGCTCGTCTTCAACCTGCGCCGAATGGGTTTTCTCGCTCAACCGCTACATCTTGGCTCACTTCATCTACGGCCTAGTGCCGCTCAAATACCAGGGCGAATTGAGCGGTGCTTTGCGGTGGCTTTTGCCGGGAACCCAAGGACGTAGCGGCCCGAACGGTAGTGGGTCAGCTTAAAACCCACAGCCGTCGTGCATTGCTTCCACGCATGATAAAGGACATTATCATGCGCGATAAGGGTCTTCGCGTTATTACCCCCCAGCGCACGGCTGGAACTCCACTGAAAGTGCTTGAGCGGGAACTTATCGACAAGTTAAGTCCTGTGTTGAATAGGCTCGACCAAACGAGCTTTGACTATCCGACCGGCGAACGCCGCGATTTGTGAATTGAATCTTTCGCCACGACAACTATGGAAGCAACGATCCCTACCACCGGAAAAGCTAGAAATACGATCAGACAGATGGGCATCGGTTCATCTCCTTGGGTCATCTCCCTCGATTCACATCGACAATGGGGACCTCAGGAAGAGAAGACCGAGGGCTTTCATTCCAACGAGAAAACATATCACATTGGGATATAATCTGGATATGCCAGCCGCGCATAGAAGAACATCCAAGAATCGTCTGGAGATCCTCGCCCAATTTCGGTATCACCTCCGGAGCTTCCTGCGGTTTAGCGAAGAGGCGGCTACCCGCTGTGGCCTTCAGCCGCAACAGCATCAACTTCTGCTTCAAATTGCTGGGGTGCCGGATAGCGTGGCGGTGACGATCGGCTACGCTGCAGAGCGCCTCGGTATCCGTCATCACAGCGTCGTGCAACTTAGCAAACGGTGTGAAGAGGCTGGTTTGATCACACGGACTCACGCCGAGGACGATCGGCGGTGGGTGGTTCTGCAGCTCACAGCCGAGGGACAGAAAATTCTGGACGCCCTGTCCGAGGCCCATGCGCATGAACTGACCGAGCTCGCACCGCAGCTCATGAAAAATCTCTCAACATTCAGTGCCTCCGCTGCGGGAACACAGAGTAATAAGAAGGAAAAACATTGAAGGCTGAATCTTCTGCTTTGCGCGATTTCACCGTGGACAGGCGAGTGTGGCTGCTGTCCGGGGTTGCTCTGATTATTGGCGTTGGTTCTACCCTCCTCGCGTCCTTGCTCCTCAAGATGATCGCGTTCTCAACAAACCTCTTCTACTACCATCGGTTCAGCGATGTTGCGGTGAGGCCGGCTGGCAGTCCTTTGGGGCACTGGATGGTTGTGGTCCCGGTAATTGGTGGGCTCTTGGTCGGGTGCATGGCCCGGTTTGGCTCGGAAAAGATCAGAGGGCACGGCATTCCTGAGGCGATTGAAGCTATTCTGCTTCATCGCGCCAAGGTGAGTTGGCAAGTCGCCATATTAAAGCCCATCTCAGCTGCCATCGCAATTGGCTCTGGAGGCCCGTTTGGTGCGGAAGGTCCGATCATCATGACGGGCGGGGCGTTCGGCTCATTGATCGCACAATGGATTCGGCTCACGGACGCGGAACGCACAACCTTGCTGGTCGCCGGAGCGGCGGCGGGCATGTCCGCCACGTTCGCTACACCGGTCGCCGCAATCCTGCTCGCTGTCGAATTGCTTCTGTTTGAGTGGCGACCGCGCAGCCTCGTGCCGGTCGCAATCGCAAGCGCGACCGCGGGAGTCTTCCGCTTGTATCTTCTCGGCTCTGGTCCAATCTTTCCCATGCCGAATATAGGTAATTTTCACCCTGTCCCCTTTGCAGTCGGTTCTCTCCTGCTCGGCGCTCTGGTCGGTCTCGTAGCAGCCGGGATGAGCCGGATGATGTACGCCTTTGAAGATATGTTTGAGCGTCTGCCGATCCACTGGATGTGGTGGCCTGCTCTGGGCGGTCTGGGTATCGGCGTAGGAGGTCTCTTCTTTCCACGCGGCCTGGGCGTTGGATATGACAACATCTCGGAACTACTCCATGGGATGGCGCCGCTCTCGCTAATTCTTGGCATCCTTATCGCGAAGTCGCTCATGTGGGCGTTTTCTCTGGGTTCAGGAACATCAGGAGGCGTCCTCGCCCCATTGCTGATGATTGGCGGGGCTGTCGGAGCCCTGGCAGGTCATGTCACGCACCGGTCGGTTGAAGAGCAGGCATTCTGGGCACTCATCGGAATGGGTGCCATGCTCGCGGGCTCACTCGGCGTCCCACTGACGGCCATTCTCTTCAGCCTGGAGGTGACGCACTGCCTGCCCGCTCTGCTACCGCTCACCTTGGGCTGCGTCTCCGCTTATCTGGTGACGGCACTCCTCATGCCTCGTTCGATTCTGACCGAAAAGCTGAGCCGGCGGGGGTATCATCTGACCCGCGAGTACGGAGTCGATCCACTGGAGACCGTCATCGTAGGCGATTTAATGACAAAGAGCGAAGAGGGAACCCTCGCCGAATCGGCTGAACACTTTATCTATGCAGATTGCACATCTCGCGAGGCGGCCGAGTTGATGGCCACCCAAGGTCTCTCAGTCCTGCCGGTCAAGGACCGCTCGGCCGGGCAGACTATCGGAGAGATTACACTTTTGGGGCTGTTGCAGGCGAGAAGCAAGTCCATTACGCGTGAGCAAGAACGTCTCAGACTATTCGGATATGTCAGATGAAGCAGAGTTGTGACCGGCTCGGCCCGGATTGCGCCGGAACGGAAGTTAGCACGACCTCCGTATACATGATGAGCCAAATGCCGTCACAGGCACATACCCTGCTGACGATTGGACACTCGACGTTGCCGCTCATTTCGTTCCTCCGCGCCCTGAAGGAGAGCGGATGCAGGCGCTTGGTCGATGTACGAAGATTCCCTGGCTCGCGTAAATATCCCCAGTACGGGCAGGAGCAGCTCTTTGCCTCTCTCAACGCAGAAGGAATTAGCGCTGTGTGGCGGGAGGGACTCGGCGGCAGGCGTCCGGCGCAAAAGGACAGCATCAACACGGGCTGGCGAAATGAAAGCTTTCGAGGGTATGCGGACTATATGCAGACACCGGCTTTTGCAGAGCAGATGGATTGGCTGATGGGGCAACTGGAACTGAACGCTGTTGCAATCATGTGTGCGGAGGCTGTTCCATGGCGCTGCCACCGTTCCTTGATAGGTGACGCTGTGCTCGCCCGTGGAAGTGCCGTGGAAGATGTCTTCGTGCTGCCCGACGGCAGATCATCCCGCAAGCCCCATCGCATGACACCTTTCGCCCAAGTGAAAGGGCGTCTCCTCTTCTATCCTGGCCCAGCTTCAGAGCAAGCCGACCTCATGGGCATACTTCCATAGAGCCTCGGAGCTCGTACCGACGAAGCCAATATAGCCGTCTGGGCGAACCAAGTAAATTTTAGGTCCGGTGCCCAGGAGCTGTTCGATAGAGGGTGTCCATTCGTGCGAACCGGATTTGAGCGCCACAGTCGTTATGCGTCTCAAACCTTTTGTGATTTCCGGGATGGACTGATCGACTGTAATGAGCAGGTGCCTAGGTTCGCGCAAAGCTTCTAGCAACGTCTGGCCCGTCTCCTTGCACACTGCATCCGGCAAACGGTCGCCAGCACGGAGTGGTCCATTGACCCCTTGCGTGCGCACTATGGACGATCCACGGTAGTTGATCGAAACTTCAGAAATCGCTCGTCCCATCGCGTTCTGAATCATCTGGAAGCGAGTTGCACGGTGGATGAGAAAATCGCGTATCCATACAAAGAGAAGATTCGATGCCGTCGCGAGCCTTAGGCCACGCGCGGTGCCACGCAGCAGTTGCTCTCCCACCTTGCCGCGCTCCTTGTTGTAGCTGTCCAACAGCCGAACATGTGCGCCGTGTTCCACGGCGGCAAGCTTCCACGCGAGATTCGCCGCATCCTGAATGCCGGTGTTCATGCCCTGGCCACCCACAGGTGAATGGATGTGAGCAGCATCTCCGGCGAGGAAAACGCTCCCTTGACGATAGTGTGCAGCTTTCCTTTGATTCACTGAGAAGGGTGCCATCCATGTCGCGGATTCGGTCGAGATCCTTAGACCGCATCGTTTGAAGGCTGTATTGAAGTCCTCAAGCTCGGGCACACGTTGCTGATCGGTCGTCTGTTGCCGGTGTAACGCCAGGACAACCCGGCAGATGCCATCTTGCAACCGACCCAGTGCCAGCACGTCCCCGCCTCGATGCAAATGAACCTGGAGTTCATCACCGGGTACGTCCTGTCCTGCAAGACGAAGGTCTCCCAGTTGAAAATTTAGGCTTGACGTGGTGCCCTCGAAAGCCACACCCATCCCAGCCCGAACGGTACTGTGTGCTCCATCGCAGCCCACCATCCAACGAAAACGTTCTCGCTCTTCACGTCCGTCGGAATATCGCATTTTGGCCGATAGTCCAATGTCGTCGGCTACGTTTTCAAAGCTGATCAGTTCAACCTGGCGCTCGATCTCGACACCCAGCGACCGCAGGTGAGCTGTCAGCAACTCTTCGGTCTCGTTCTGGGGAAGGAAGAGTAGATAGGGAAAGCGGCTGGGGATTCGTCCGAAATCGAGAGAAGCGATCTGCTTTGCATTGCTCCAGATTTTCGCCTTCGATATCTTTCTTCCTTGAGCCACTGCCTGATCAGCGATTCCATAGCGGTCAAACTGTTCCAGCGTGCGAGCCTGAACGACAAGTGCCTGCGACCACTGGGCGGGGCGATCAGCCTTATCGATCAATCGAACTGGCAGCCCGAATCGCCGAAGTTCTATGGCAAGGGCAAGTCCAGTTGGTCCTGCGCCGACGATCAGGCACTCATAATTCATTGCCGGCCTCGGCGTGCTGGTGTTACTTGAAAGTATCAAGAGGAGCTTCGCGTGAAATCACGACAAAAGGTTACGCACATAGACCTGCGGGCTTTTAGCGGGTCACCTTTGCGGGACGATCTGCGGGATACCGAGCAAGTTCTGCAAATCGGCACGGGGCGCTGCCAAATTGGCCAGCGTATAGCCATCCAGCACCTTGAGAAAAGCAGAGCGTGCTTCTTCCAGCGCGTTGCGCAGCAAGCAGGCAGGCACGATGGGACAAGGACTATCCACCGGATGCATACATGGCACTAGCGCCATATCGGGCTCCATACGACGCACGACTTCGCCGATGTTGATCTCCGCCGCTGACCGTGCCAGACGCAAACCACCATTCATTCCACGGGTGGTGATGATGTAGCCTTCCAGGCCGAGCCGATGGGCCACCTTGACGAGATGGTTCTGCGAGATTCCATAGCTCTTGGCGACCTTCGGAATTGTGGTCAGCACATCGTCTTGGACCGCGAGGTACATCAGGAGCCGCAGAGAGAAGTCGGCATAGACGGTCAGGCGCAAATTAGTGTCCTTACTGCGAAGATGTATGTCCTACATATCTTATTCCTTGAATCAGCTATAAGATGTATGCGTGATACAGCTTTGTTTCTAGAGTAGGACCTCACCTCTGATACCCCAACCAACCGCAATGCCGGAGGTACTTGTTCATGTTGTCACCTTCTCAAAGAGAGCTTGTCAAGGCAACCGTGCCAGCCCTGCGCGAGCACGGCGAGGCCGTCACTCGTACGTTTTATGCCAATCTGTTCGAGGCGCATCCCGAACTGTACAACATCTTCAATCCAGCTAATCAGCGCGACGGAGGGCAGCAGCGCAGTCTTGCCGCAGCGGTCCTTGCTTACGCGGAGCACATTGACAATCCGCAGGTGCTGGGCAAGATGCTTGAACGGATCGAGAGCAAGCATGTCAGTTTAGAGGTCAAGGCAGAACATTACCCCATCGTCGGCAAATACCTTCTGGGTGCGATTCAGGAGGTGATGGGAGCAGCAGCGACGCCGGAGATTCTTGACGCCTGGAGTGCCGCCTACGGGCAGTTGGCGGGCATAATGTCCGGCCAGGAAGAAGCACACTATGTCTCAAGTGCCGCGCTTACGGATGGATGGCGCGGGTTCAAGCCTTTCCGTGTCGAACGGAAGGTGCCGGAGAGCGAGGTCATGACCTCCTTTTACCTGGTGCCTGCGAATGGCTCGCCTCTGCCGCCCTTTCAGGCAGGCCAGTTTCTCTCCATCAAGGTTCATCCTGACGGATTTCCTTTCGACCAGATTCGGCAATACAGTATCTCGTGCGACTCAAACGACCGGCATTACCGCATCAGCGTACAGCGTGAGCCGGGGCCGGAGAACGATCCGACGGGGGCTGCCGGGCTGGTTTCCAATTACCTGCATGATGCCATCAAGGAAGGTGACTTGCTCTCGATTCACATGCCCTTCGGGGACTTCGTTTTGAGCAAAGGGAATTCGCCTGTCGTATTGCTAAGCGGCGGTTCCGGGATCACGGCCGTCCTGAGTATGCTGGAGCACCTCGCCGGTCCGCAGGGAGGCACACGAAAGGTGCTCTTTATTCATGCTGCGCGCGGACGCGCCCGGCATGCCTTCAATGAGCATGTACGCGCTTTGGCAGAACAGCGCCCGGGGGTGCGTGTCCTTGTTCTCTATGAAGAAACAGGTGCCAGCGATATCGCTGGACTTCACCATGACGACGTGGGCCGAGTCAGCGCGGAGATTCTTCGCCAGCATCTGCCGGAGCATGGAGCGGAGTTTTATTACTGTGGGCCCATCGGATTCATGGCTGCGATGGAGGCAGTTCTCGATGAGCTGCATGTGCCGCTGGAGCAGCGTCACAGCGAAGCTTTTGGCCCTGATCCTTCGTTCGCGGCCGATGCGCCGGTCCCTGTTCCCCAGATTGGGACTAACTTGAACTGAAACTTCTGGGTGAAGGTAGAGCGATGAAATGCCATTCTGGCAAAGCATTGACGCGTATAGGGAGATAGAACATGGCACCTACTCAGCAGTTGCATGACCTCGGCCAGAGCCTCTGGCTTGACAACATCACGCGCGGGCTCCTGACGAGTGGGACGCTTGCCCGCTACATCGACGAACTCTCGATCACCGGTCTCACGTCGAATCCGACGGTCTTCGATCATGCAATCAGGAACTCAACCGATTATGACGACGCGATCCGTCAGAAGACAAAGGCGGGCATGGTCGGCGAGGATCTCTTCTTCGATCTTGCGCTTGAAGATTTGAGGCAAGCCGCCGATCTCTTTCGCCCGGTTTACGACCGAACCGGTGGTAACGACGGCTGGGTATCGCTGGAGGTCTCGCCACTGCTCGCCCATGACGCGGCGGGTAGCTTCCGCGAGGCCCGGCATCTTCACACTCGCGCTGACCGCCCCAACCTCTTTATTAAGATTCCCGGCACTAAGAAAGGGCTGATAGCGATTGAGGAGTCCATCTTCTACGGAGTGCCGGTGAATGTCACACTGCTTTTTTCGTGCGAGCAGTATCTCGCGGCTGCCGAAGCGTACATGCGCGGCATCGAGCGACGCATCCAAGCGGGTCGTGATCCGGACGTGTGCTCCGTGGCATCGGTCTTCATCAGCCGCTGGGACAAAGCAGTGATGGGCAAAGTGCCTGGCGAATTGCGTGATACGCTCGGCATCGCAATCGCTCAACAAACCTACAGAGCATACCTCGAATTGCGCGATTCGGAGCGCTGGCAGCGGCTGATCGATCGTGGAATGCGGCCCCAGCGCCTGCTCTGGGCGAGCACCGGCACCAAAGACCCCAATGCACCCGACACTCTCTATGTAAAAGCGCTTGTAGCCCCATTCACGATCAACACCATGCCTGGTGCGACACTCCTTGCGTTCGCAGACCACGGCACATTGGGCGAGGTAATGCCTGCCGACGGTGGCGATGCTGAGGCAACGCTAACCAAGTTCACCCAAGCAGGGATTGACTGTGGCCAGCTCGCTGACGATCTCCAGCGCGAAGGCGCCGAGTCGTTCGTCAAGTCTTGGAACGAGCTGCTGGCGAGCATCAGTTCGGAAGTCCGACTCAAAGCGGCGGGCTGAGAGTCCGGCTTCGCCCGCCCCGAGTCACACCACTTAGCAACCGTTAAGAAAGGTCACTGATGATTGCTTTCGATGCTGCTCACAAAGCCGTTCACTATCCACCGGACCGGCGTTTCCGCATCTGGATCAGCACCCGGGCATTTGCACTGATTCTCATTCTTATCCTCGGGCCGCTGGTTTTGGCGTGGCTGCAGCATGCTATCTTTGGCCTGCCTTACATCGCTCCCTCCTCAGCCTCTGCCGAAGGCACTCCCAGCGGACCGCATGGCTTTCCCTTCTGGATTCGCTGGAGCCATTTCTCGAACCTCTTCTTCCTCTTCATGCTGATTCGCAGCGGTCTCTCGATCCTCATGGATCATCCCCGACTTTATTGGAACGATCACTGCACACCGGGAACGGAATGGATACGCTTCACGCCATTGCAGGTGCCGAAGGACCGTATCTGGACGGCAAAGGACGATGCCCGCTACCTCTCTCCGCTCGTCTCCACTCCCGGCTACCGCCACACAGTGGGGATTGCGCGCTCATGGCACTTCATTACGGTTTACGGTTTTGTACTCACCGGCGTCTTCTTCGTCATCGGCCTACTGACGAGTACGCAGTGGGAACGGCTTGTCCCCACTTCGCCAGCCGTCTTCGTGCAGGCGTGGAACACCTTCGTCCTCTACGCCAACTTTCACCTTCCGCCTGAACCTAACGGCTTCTATGGCTACAACGCCCTGCAGCAACTCGCGTATTTTGCGACCGTCTTTGTCATGGCTCCGTTGGCGATCCTTACCGGCATGGCGATGTCGCCGGCACTTGTGAACCGTTTTCCGCTCTACACGAAGATCTTCGGCGGGAGGCAAGGAGCGCGCTCGGTCCACTTTCTGGTTCTCGTCGGGTTCATCGGCTTCATTGTGGTTCATGTTGCTCTTGTTGCGCTCACAGGCTTTCAGCGGAATATGAACCACATCGTCCTCGGAACAGACGGTTTTGGACCGGCCGGCATGATCCTGGGGTTCATCGGGATAGCTATCGTGCTGCTGTCGTGGGTCGCCGCGCACTACATCTCCTGGTTCTTTCCGCGCGGGCTGCAGCACGCACAGAAAACCGTGATGCACCCCGTCATGCTGCTCACTTTGGACAAGCTCATCCCGCAGGAGCACTACACCGCCAAGGACATCTCTCCTCACATGTGGCCGAACGGCAAGATGCCCGTGCGGGAGGACTGGAAGCAGCTCGCCGCCGACAACTTCAAGAGCTACAAACTCAAAGTCACCGGCCTGGTTGAGAACCCAGTCGAGCTGTCTTTGGATGATCTTCGTGTCCTGGGACTCGAAGAGAACATCACCATGCATCATTGCATTCAGGGTTGGTCGGGCATCGCGCAATGGGGCGGCGTCTCCATGCGCAAGCTCATCGAACACGTCAAGCCTTTACCCACCGCCAAGGCCGTCGCTTTCTATTCCTTTGGCGGGTCACTCTATGGGGATCTCTACTACGACACTCAGAGCATCTTTAATGCTCTTAAGCCAGAGTGTCTGCTGGCGCTCTCCATGAATGGTGCGCCGCTCCCGGCCGAGTATGGAGCACCGTTGCGTCTTCGGGTGGAAAACCAGCTTGGCTACAAAATGGTGAAATGGATTGAACGCATTGAGTTCGTCACCTCGGAAAAGACCTTGGGCGAAGGGGAGGGCGGGATCAACGAAGACGATGAATACTTCGATTTGCTCCCGAACATCTAGCTCACATGACGAAGCCGACCCCAACCCCTCCATTGAACCATCGCGCAGAGCACGTCTTCTCGCTAATCGAACGCCTTCGCCTCGGTTGGCTGCTGGCTCACTTGCCAGCGAAGTTCGTCTGGGCGGCTTACGTCGCACTCAATAGCTTCGTGACAATCGCCCTGCTGACGCTGTTGGCGTTGCTGACTCACAGCCCCTTTGTGTTTCCCTCGCTGGGTCCAACGGCTTACCTTTTCTTCTTTACCCCGCTCGCTGAATCCGCCAGCCCCCGCAACGCCGTGCTCGGACACGCCATTGGACTGATTTGTGGCTTTGCTGCCTACAAGGTCACAGGGATGCATCCTTTCCCGGAAGGTTTTAGCGGTGAAGTCTATTGGCCGCGCATCTTGGCGTCTGCCCTGGCTCTTTCGCTTACCGGCGCGATCATGGTCCTCCTGCGCGTCAATCATCCGCCTGCCGGGGCGACCACCATGATCGTTTCACTTGGAATTCTCGCGAAACCTGGCTATTTACCGGTCATCGAAATCGCCGTCGTACTGCTGGCCGTACAGGCGTTCGCCATCAATCGGCTCGCGGGATTGCCATACCCGGTATGGCGGAGCCAGACACCATCTATCGGAGGTCATCTGTGAACGCAACAACTCCCATTACCGAGCAAGAGATCGCGCTTCTTGTGGACAGCTTTTACGCCAAGGTGCGTGTGGACCCGGAGATCGGTCCAGTCTTCAACGATGCCGTGCAGAACTGGGCTGCTCATCTGGCTCTCCTGAAGGATTTCTGGTCTACCGTTCTTCTGACCACAGGTCGGTACAAAGGCAATCCGCTCCTGGCGCACTTTCGGTTGCCGATTGAGGAAAGGTATTTCGCCCGCTGGCTGACGCTGTTCAGCGAAACTGCAAATGAAGTGATGACCGCCCCACACGCTGAAGTTGTCGCCCAGAAGGCAAACCTGATCGCCATGAACATGAAGCGCGTTCTCGCTTCCCACACAAACGCTCCAGCGTGATCGGTCCTGACTCGCAACCAGTCCGATGTTGCCTAAGACAAAACCAACCAGAAGAGAGGATGCTATGACAACCGAAGGCTTTGCAGATGATGGAACGATGCTGAAGGACTTTGCGCAACTCAATCTTGCCCAAGAGATGCTCACCTCCGAGCAGGCCAAGCCTTGGCAGATGGGCCACACTGCCAGATTGCTGTTCAAGAAAGCGGATTTCAGGATGGTCCTGATCTCGATGGAGAAGGGTTCCGTTCTCAAGGAGCATCATGCTGACGGCACGATCTCCGTACAGGTTCTGAAGGGGTCGATACGCTTTACCGCGCAAGGAGAGACGCATACCCTCCAGGCAAGCAGTCTGGCAGCGCTAGGCGCCTCAATCAAACACGAAGTTGAGGCGCTGGAAGAATCGGCATTTCTGCTTACGATTGCATGGCCAAATGCGGACAAGCTTCAGAAGATGCAGCATAGGGGATACGGAACCTAGCGGGTTTGATGAGGAGTTCGGTGGTCTCCGGGGAGACGATATTGGAGCGTGACGCTACCGACGCCGGGTTTGTGACGCCTCGGCCAGGAATAAGCGATCCATCATCGTTCGCCGTCGGGTGCCTGGTAGATCGGCCCCGAACCTAATGATTTCGCTCTGTCCTTGGTGCTACGCCAAGGTTCATCGAACCCAGACCATCGTCCGGCACATGCCTCCACTCCTGCTTGAGCTTTGGCGCGTTCTCGCTTCTCCGGTAACGTCCTACCGTGATCGGCACTCCTCAACATGCAGTTTTACTGCGAGCGTTCATGGGTGAGTACGCATAGATCTATGGAAGTGAAGGCTCCCACAGATCGGGAGCCTTCAGGGAAATGCGGATTGGGTAAGGGCAGGAAATTTTGCGGAATAGATGAAGCAAGACCGGAAGGGACAGCAGGCCAAGCGTGATGAAGAGCGATTATACCGAACGCTAATAACGACCGTAAATCCTAGCTGTTACCTACAAGGGAAGTGCAGGGGCTACGCGGATCTATCCATTGTCACGGTTGTGGGGACTCGACTGCCGTTCTCGCAGACCATCTTCAGTGATCAGCACATCCATGGGGATGTCGAACTTTTGCGGGTGTATAGTCTCCAATCTTGCAGCCTCAAAACCGATGCCTACGCTCCTCACGGATTTAGTTGTTGCCGCGAACGTTCGATCGTAGAAGCCGCCCCCATAACCAAGCCGGTAGAACTGGGCATCAAATCCGACCAGCGGCACAACGAACGTATCTGGTTCAACGATTTCGGCTTGCACTGGATGTGGGATGCCATACACACCTCGCTCCATTGCGCATCCCGGTGTCCATACTCGGAACTGAAGAGGAGTGCGCCGGGCCAGAACTACGGGAAGGGCTATAACGTAACCACTGCTGGAAAGCTTTTCCATCAAGGGCAACACGTCGATCTCGCCGCAAAACGGAATATAGAGCGCAATGATTCCGGAGAAATAAGACGCCTCGGAAAAGTCCAGTTGGTTCAGAATCGACGCGCTCTTCAGGCGATGATCCTCGGGAGACATTGCAGCTCTTCTACCAAGCAATTCGAATCGCTTGGATTTCCTCCACGCCGCCACATCAAGATGTTCCGGCGGTTCTACGTGGCTCATAGATCGGCCTCACAAGAAACGGCCAAGGGAGCTTGCAGTTCTTCTTCAGAATGCATGGCCAACTCTGCACTTCTATTGTCCTCATGCAAACGCTGGTCACCGGAGATCGATGCGTCACCGGAGAGTGCATACGCGACAGCAGCGCCAATCAGTGCTGGAATGATGAAAGTATGCCCTTCGGTGGCCTCGGCGACGAAGACAGCAGCGGCCAGAGGAGTCTTGTATGCAGCCACGATGAACGAAGCCATTCCGACGGCAGCGTAGAGCTCATAGGAAGCACTATGTAGCGTTTCATTGAAGCGTTCCGTCCCAAACAATCTATCAAACGCATGTGGCTCCCAGGAAGTCCTCGATCTCCACTGCGCTTGATAGAAGCCGCTGCCATTATTCTTTACAGGGGTCCAGTCTAGGAAGAGACTCTGTCAGTCTAAAGGCCCATTCCGTGCCCCTGGCCAATGCTCTGCTCCTGTTCGTTCTTGCCTTGTCCTCTGACCTGCGCGACATCCTGGGAGTGCGAATGCACCTGGTCGGCTGGCATCGCATGATCTAACGCTTCCTTGGCTGTGATTGGATTTCCATCCTGCCGATAGAACTGGCCGGTCGGCCCATCGATATGGAGAACCCGTTGGGTCTCCATATGCTGGTACGTCTGAAGTGTCCCGGTCTCAACCTTCCACGCAAACTGCCGGGATTCATAGGCCGTCACTGCATTGTTGAGCGGTGCCCAGTGCCGCTCAAGCTCGGGCCAGCTGTAGACTTTTTCGATAGGCTCAGTGACTGCCTTCCGCTCCACCACGGACTCTTGTTTCGGAGCGGCCTCCCGCTCCGGCGCTTTGGCGATCTGCTCCTGCTCGGCTCGGGCACATGGGCGCTCTGGTGGGAAACATCCCGGCTTAACGCCTGCGGCAACTTCTCCCGGTCGCTGGTGAAAATTTGCGCGTCGTGCGCTCCACGCGAGACGGCAACGTAGGCCATGCGGTTGTTGAGCAGGTCTTTCGCGCCAAGGTCGGTATCGATATGGATGAGCACCCGGTCGGCGGTCTGCCCCTGGCTGGCGTGGCTGGTCACGGCATAACCATGATCGAGATGCGGATGCTGCTTTGGATCGAGGCTGACGCTCCGTCCGCCCTGACCCATCTTCAACTGAATGCGCCCGTCATCCGCGATGCTCTGGATGGTTCCCAGCTCGCGGTTCGCAACCTTCAAGTCGTCCGACTTCGCGGGCGCGGTGAACTGGAGGCGGTCGCCAACTGAAAATGCTTTCTGCTGGTCACGGTAGACGGAGACTCCCTGCTGCCGGTGTGGATCGTATATGCGCTCTGAACCGTCGGCGCGGACGACAGTGAGCAGGTTTTTGTCGGCGTCGATGTGCTTCACGCGGGCATACTCGCCCTTCTCAATTCCCGTTTCTTTCGAGCTGCGCGAGTACAAGAGCACATTGTCACGCTCGTATTTCTGCGCCCACGTCCGATCGGATCCGGTAAGGTCTTGGCGAGGAACAAGCGTATCGATCCGGTGCTCATCCCTGCCGACAATCCCTCTATCCTGCAGCTCGCTATGAATCTTCGCGTTGATCTCGGCGCGGGAGCGGTTGTCGGGCGAGACGACCAAGGTGTTCTCGGGCGACTTCGCATACTCTTTCGCAATCGCCTCGATGCGCTGGGCCGGGTCTTTTACCTCATGCACCCTTCCCTGCCGCTCCAACCCCTGCACGGCTTCTCCGACCTCGCCACGCGCGAGCTGCTCGACTACATTCTTCAGCTCCGGGTCTTTCTGGCGAACAATCTCTTCCAGCTTCACCGTCACCATCCCGGCTTCCTGGAGCTGGGCAAATGGTCTTCCAGCTTCAACGGCTTCATGCTGCCGCGTGTCTCCAACCAGGAGAACGCGGTCGTTCGGATGGAGCCGCGTCACGAAGTCATGCATCTGTTTGGTGGACGCAAGCGAACTCTCATCGACGACATAGAGCGTCCTCTCGCCGGTGTCGGCGGCCTGTCCTTTGGCGAGATGCATCTGCAAAGTTGAAGTCTCAATGCCCGCTTCCCCGAGCCGCGCGGCGGCTCCGCTGGTCGGGGCGAAGCCCTCGACGCGGTAGCCGTTCGCCTCGGCGCCCTCACGGACGACGGCTAGCGTCGTGGTCTTCCCTACCCCGGCCATCCCGTCCAGTCCGACGATCTTCTCGCGGCTCTCGAAGATCTGTTCCGCTGCCCGCTGCTGCGACGGATTCAGCATCGGGTTGTGTTCGATCACTTCGGTTCGCGTCTTCGCTTCGACCAATGTGGGCTGATTGGCTTGAACCTTGTTACCGTCCTGCATCCGCCCGATGGTCTCGCGTTCCATGCGAAGCATGGCGGCGGTCGTGTACTGCTGTCCTGCGGATGCCGGTGCATTCTCGACGGTGCGGAACTCGCCCTGCGTGGCTCGCCGGTCGAACTCTATCCGCACCGCGCTCGAACTTGCTTGGCCCATGCTTCTGTCCATCGCGGCGGTCATGATCGCTCGTTCGTCCTGGACAGAACTCTTCTCGAAGACATGATCGCGGGCGTAGGTCACAGCTTGCTGCGCGACCTTGGGCGAATCGACTTCCTGCCGCTGATGATTCGAGAGCGCACGTGTCACCACCCAATCGGCCTGATGGCCATGCTGGGCGGCAAGCTCACGATGCCGGTGCAATACCTCTGCCGGCGATTGCAACTCCTTCGAGTCGCGGGTCCGGTGCGCGGCGACCTGGGCCGCTCCCGCTCCCTCGCGCCCAATCTCCGCCAGATGCTTTTCGATCTGGCCCCGGCGCGGGCTGGACGCTTCAAGATACTCCTGGGTAAAACCCTTGATCTCCGGTTGGCCATGCTTGCCGCGCTCGATCTCGTACCCGAGATTCTGTAGCCGTGCGGCAAGCTCCGTCCGATAGACCGTCGTCGCGAACTGCTGGGACTGGAACAGCCCGCGCTCCTGCAGCGCACCTGTCCTCAATTCTCCAGTCTCGGCATTCACCCGTTCCGTCACATTGAAGACGACGGCGTGGATGTGGAGCTGCGGCGCGGCGTAGCCGTCGACGGGACGAGCAGTGTCATGCTCGAAGGTCGCGGCGGCAAATTTTCCGGTCAACTCCGGCGCCTGTATGTTGCCGATCCGCGCCTGGGTGTACCGTTCCAGTTCGCCAAGAGCGACACGAACGCTATCGCGGTGCGCCTCGCGCACCCGATCGTCTCCGCCGACCAGCGCGGTCAGGGAAACGGACTTCGGCGCTGAGAAGGTCGCATCCCACCCTGCGCGATGCTCGACCGAGGTCACTTCCCTGCCGAACTCGTTTTCATAAGTCTTCGCTGGCTGATGCCGGACGAGCTGCGCCTCGGTTGTCGGGTGCTGGCCTTCCGTCAGACGGGCGAAGTGCTCTGCTCCAACCGGCCCTTCCAAACCCCACTGCTGGGCGAGCTTCCCCTGCCATTCACTATGGCCTTGCTGGTCCCGACTCCAGTAATTTGCCTGCTCGGAGGCAAACTCGCGGGCATGGTACGTCCGGGCCTGGCCGCCGGAAAGCGATTTGGAGATCGTCAGCATGGTGCCTTCTTTAAGACGAACGGCCTGGGGTAAGACTGCGATAGGGAGAAGAAATCGTTATTTCGTCCTTGCGCTCCTATACTAACCAGCTTGGAAGGATGCCTCAGCCCACCATGGCGAGCGAGGTTTTCGGTGTTTCCGCGAGTTTCGACTTCCGGTTCGCCTAGTAGGACCTCAGCTTTCCCGGCCGTTTTGACCGAATTCCAAAAGCTGACGCATAAACCATCCATGTTCGAGCCACAAAGTCTCATCACACTCGCCCCTCTTCTCGCCCAACACCCTCTTCTGGCATTCGCCGCACTGGTCATCTGGTGCGCTTGCTCTGTGCTTATCGCCTTCTGCAAGGTGTTGATCGCATGGCTGAATCGGCCCAAGCCCCCGGCAACGGGGGCATAACCCTACTCAATCCACTTGCTCTCATCCCAATCGCTAGGCTTCTCATCCGTAGTTCCCTGCTTTCGACCGAAGGGTGATTTCGGCTTTTCAGGTTGGGTTGGCTTCTTTGGAGGAGCCGGGACATCGGCTGGCGGAGGCTCGGGAAACGCAACCTGTAGCTGTGTCGGCTTCTTTGCCGGAGCTCGCTTCGGCTGTGATGCCACAACTTTCGGAGGCGGCGGTGCTGGGAGCGGCGGTGGCACTGGCCTTGGCTCCGGGATGGTCATCTTGCGGGCGATAAACTCCGGCTGAAGCTTTTTCAGTGGGGTCAGCGCAAACTTCACCGGCAGTACCCGATTCTCCTGCTTGATGTATCCGCGCAGCGGCTCAAGGCCGGCGATCTCGGAGGCCATGACGAGAGGTTTGGTGGCAATTTCCATCGCAAAGCTCTTCTTCGAGCGGAGCAAACCGAGTGTCCTGGACTCCTTTAACCGCTCGACTTCGACCTCGCCCAACGTCTCCGAGATCCACTTCGCGGCGCGAGGTTCTGAGGTCTTGAAGAATATCTTCGTGGCCGGCTGCGAAAGCATGGCCTCGGCATCCTGACCGTAGCGCTTTTCGAGCTGGCTGCGCCCCTGGAAGCCAAGCACGACGGGGGTTCCGTACTTGCGATTCTCGGTCACGGCTGTATGGAGCTGGGGCAACTTGTTAAGGCTGGCGAGCTCGTCGAGGACGAACCAGACCGGCTTCGTCGGGTTCGCGCATGGCTCCATCATGCGGAGAATGAGCAGGTCGAGCCAAGCTGAATGGAGCGGTAGAATCCGCTCGCGCATGGCTGGTTTCGAGGTTAGAAACACCCACTGGGTTCTATCGAACCCCCACTTCCCTGTCTCAAACCAGCCGCGTTTTTCGTCCCTTTCCGGGAGCAGGGCGAGGCTGTCGGCGATCATGTTGAGGCTGGCAAGAACGCCGCCGCGCTGCGGTCCGGCCTTCGGGTCAAGATAGGCCGCCTGGGGCGTGCCCTCCAGCCGCCGGTCGATCTCGGCGGGGTCGGCCATCCACTCCAGAAGCTGCTGCACGGACGGGCCGCCTTTGAGCAGACGGGACAAAACCCGGCGTGGCGCGTCGGTAAAAAATCTAGGTTCATGCTCCTTCTCAGGGAGCATTGCGGCGGCGATGGCATCCGCGATGCCGTAGGTGTGAAGCTCGCTGGGCAGACTCCAATACGGGCACCTTTCGTCGAGCGGATTCAGCACCAGGTCGCCGCGCTCGGGCCTGTAAAACTCCTGGATGAACTCGGCTGCTGGGTCATAGACGACGGCCGATTCACCACGCTCTTCGACCTGGCGTAGTATCTGCCGGATGGCGTTCGACTTGCCGCTTCCAGTGTCTCCCATGAGCAGGATGTGACTCGATTCGAGCTTGCGCGGGATACAAAAACTGGATGGCAGCAGCCCCCACTTCGGCTCCAGCCGGAGCCTGATTCCGTCCCCTTCCCGGCCCCGTTTGCGGTTCAGATTCCATCCGAACGCCGACACCAGCTCCGGCCCCTTGGTCCGCCGTCCGTGGCGCTCCTCGTGTCTGGACTGGCGTCGAAACCACTCCCGGATTGCGAAGGCAAGAAGGACAAAAGCACCCACTCCGAAGAGCGGCGTGAGCATCAGACGACCCATGCTTTTACCATCGAAAAACTGCTCCTGGAGGACCGGCGCGAAGCCGGCCACGCGACCGGATCGCGTGGTGAGAACGAGGCCAGTCCAACCCTCTGCCAAGGCGTCGGGCGAGAGTTTCAGGGGCAGCGCGGGGTTGCCGGAATTGGTCGCAGAGGCGACATCGGCGTCGTGCGCGAGCTCTGGCTGGCGCTTCGGAGCGGTCTTGTAAACCCACCGGAGCGGAACGTTTTGGGACGCTTCGCCGGGCATGGCGGCGATCGCATACGGGCCGAAATATTGCTTCTGGAGTGGGGTCAACGTCAGCGCAAACCACACGCGAACGGGATCGCGAGGGCACCGGAAAAGACGAAGAAAAGGATCAAAAGCAGGAACGGAAACCGTCGCCGGAACTGGAGTGGAGCGGCCATTATTTCGCCGCCTTTCCGGCGTCTGGCTCTTCCTGAAGACGACGCAAAACCTCCTCCGCCTTACCCTTCTTGGTCGCGTCCGCGTGGGTCACGATCCGCTGGATCGTCTCCCTGGGGAGGTCAACGGCGACGGCGGAAAGCAGGTTGATGGTGAGGTTCCGCAGCCCCAGAACCTCGGCGAGTAGCGTCGGATCGGGCAAGGATTTCTTAGTCTCGACGGGCCGGTTCAGGTGCGCGATGGCGGCCTCGCGGAGCCAAACGGAGGTACTTTTGCCGGCGGTTCTGGCCGCCGCTTCTACCGCTTCCATCTCCGATTTCGGGAGCCTCGTTGCGATCGTTTTGCCGCGACCGGAGGGCGCGGCTTCGACTCTGGAAGATGTTGCAAGGAGCGCGGGAGGGATACGCGAATCACTCATCGGGGGCCCTAATACTGGCTTGAACGTAGACCGATGCTGGCCGCATCGTCAAGCAGAGGGCGGTTTACCGGGGTAAACCAAGGACTCTAAGTTGCTGATTATTGGGGTAAGGCTGCGGTGCTGAAGGGCAACGCGACGGTTTACCTGTGTTTACACGCGTTTCCGCCTGGAAACGCGATGCCCGTAAGTGGCTTAGTTTCAACAAGTAGACAATTGTTTACGCAGGGACACCTGCAGCAACCCTTTGGGGATGACGTGTCATCTCTACTTCCGCTGCAAAGCAGCGTTCGCCTTGCGAAAATTTTTGTGGTTCTGGCAGGGTGCCACAGATTCGCAAGGCCGCCTTCTGCTCAAACTGAAGACTCTGTGAAGGATGCTTTTCTAAGTGCAGTGGTGCAGCGACGATGAGTCTTCAAGTGTGTTCGTCGGCCCACAACTTCGCTTGCCTGGCGGCGACTCCGGCGCGGTCTAGTTCGACCAGACGGGACTTCCATTTGTCTACCAGCTTCGCGGCCTGACGAGAGCGGCGCTCGGCACGGGCAAGCATCCGCTCCACATGGATGCGCTGCTGTGTCGGCTTGTCGGACTTGCCGGCGGAATAATTGGGCACATAATCCTGACGCACAAGAGGAGAGACGTACAACCGGATTTTATACAAGCTGGGTTGAGTGCCGGGAGAGGTGCCTGCCCTTCCGGGCAGGCCCTCGATTGAATCGGGTTTTAGGCTGTCTTTTTCAGGATGTCCGCTGCCTCGGTTCGCCCCGCACCGTCGCGCTCAGAGGCCGGGGATTTGGACGCCTCCGGCTCCGATTCGTCGGCGGACTCTGCGGTGTGGTTTTCGAGTGCGGCGAGGATGACGGCTGAGGTCTTCTGGATGACTTCGAGACTCTCGGCGAGGAGAGCGGCGTTGCCATGATAGAGCTGGATATACGAAGCGCTGGCGTCTCCGGTGTTGAGTCCGATGGTGGTTCCGACCACGAATGCAATCGCTTCCGCCTCCGTCTCGCGCACCGTCTTGGTGGTTGTGATGCGCCGCTCGGCACGATGCAAATAGGAATGCGCGAGTTCGTGAACCAAGGTGCTGAACTCCTCCGCCGGAGATTGGCCGGGAAGCAGGACGATTCTGTCTCCGTAGCACATACCCAAAGCGGGGGCGATGCTCTCTTTGAACTCCAGCGTAATGCCCTGGGCGATGACAAAATCCATGAGTCGTTCGCGGTACGCGCCCACGTCGCCGGTCACTTCGCAGGAGATTTCTGGAAGGTCGCGGCCCTCGGTGGAGGAGATGTCCCACACCCAAGCGGACCTGAATCCGACGAGCACGGGCTGATTCTGGGTGCGGATGTCTTTATCGGCTTCGGCATCCTTCTTGCGCCTGATCCCGATGACGGGAGCGAGGATGCGAATTCCCTTTTCGCCCTTCTTCACGCGACGGCCAAGCTGGTTCCACGCGTACATCCCCGCTAGAGAACTACGGGTCATGCCGCGCTGATTCTGCAAGTTTCAATCCACGCCCCCCGCACGGGGGGCGACGAATCAGTATCTGAGAGATCAGGTTACGCTCATGGGTTTCAATCCACGCCCCCCGCACGGGGGGCGACAGGCGCGCCGTAAGCGTCCACCTCTACCCCGCCGTGTTTCAATCCACGCCCCCCGCACGGGGGGCGACGAGGAAATCGCCATCGCCTCCCCGGCTGGCCTGGCGTTTCAATCCACGCCCCCCGCACGGGGGGCGACGCCGGTGACCCACTCGAATCAGCGGGCGCTCTAAGTTTCAATCCACGCCCCCCGCACGGGGGGCGACCCGTCATGCTTGCGGGATGTCGTGTCCTTCTTGTGTTTCAATCCACGCCCCCCGCACGGGGGGCGACCGCTCATGCTTTCTCCTTCCACGCCAGCCAGCAGGTTTCAATCCACGCCCCCCGCACGGGGGGCGACCGGAATTTGATCTGCCGCGCTCACCCGAGGAATAGTGGTTTCAATCCACGCCCCCCGCACGGGGGGCGACATCAGTCTTGGCATCCTTGTAAAGCTTCCCGCCGTGTTTCAATCCACGCCCCCCGCACGGGGGGCGACCTATCGGGTTCCGGCGCATATGGTTGGGATACTGGTTTCAATCCACGCCCCCCGCACGGGGGGCGACTGCACACGTCGTAAACAGCTCCATGCGCTATAGATAGCTTGCCACAAATGCGATCCTGACTCTATTTGCTGACATATCAATCACCCTTCCAAAAGCACTCAAGAGTATCTTCTTGGCATCAAGGCACTTAGCTGATTTGCGGATGTTGTAAAGAATCCGTGCTCGCTTAGGGTTCGCGCGATTGGACTTGGGTTGTCATGACTAGAGGATGAGGGGTGCTTCAGGGTCGTAGGAAGGCTTTGCGCCGACGTGTTCTACACGTCTTCTCCATTCGGTTCCGAGAAAATAAAACCGGAGGCTGTCCTGAGCAGGATCGGCTTCAGACACAAGACTGGCTCGAAGCACAACCCATTGCGCGGAGTCCACGACACACTCGAAGACGGAGTTCTGCGCCCGCTGTCCATGATCTTCGCACAACCGGGCCACGCGGCGTAGTCTGCGTCGTCCTGCGTCATCGCGGGTGCTTACGTCGTAGCTGACAAGAACCATCAAGATCGAATCACCTCCAGAAGAAAGCGGGATAGGCATCGAGGCCCCCACGCACATGACGTGCGAGGAGTAACGCTTGAACATACGGCACCAATCCGAGCGGAATGCGCTCCTCCAGATAGGGGTGCTCAATCTCGTCCTGCTTCCGAAGCTGCCAAGCGGAGACGACTTGCTTGCGAGTGTCGTCGTCCATCTGAATGCCGCCTCCGTCCTGCTCCGTAAAGCCCGATCCCTGTACTTGACGCCGGTTGATGAGCGTAAGCACTAAACGGTCAGCTAGTGCGGCTCGAAGTTCCTCCATCAAGTCGAGAGCAAGACTTGGACGCCCTGGCCGGTCGGTGTGGAGGAAACCAACCGCTGGGTCAAGGCCAACGCTCTCCAAGGCGGATTCGATGTCATGACGTAAGAGCGCGTATACAAATGAAAGCAGCGCATTCACCCGGTCCAGTGGAGGCCGACGCGAGCGTCCCCCAAAATGAAACGCCTCTCGGTCGCCTCCGATCATTTGATCGAAAACCGAGAAGTAGACCTGTCCTGCCATACCCTCATGTCCCCGCGCTTCGTCGATGGATACTGACCTCGCCGCCTCCAAGCCTGCCCAGGAGAGACGGTTCGCCGCGTCTCGCAGATCCTTCTCGCGTTTTTCATCTACGATATCGCGGGCTGCTCGCAGCAAAACAACGCGGCTGTTTGCAATCTTGGCCGCCACGATAGTTCGCACGACGGGGAGGGCACTGATCCCGTCATCGGCGATTCGGTATTGCTGCCTCCGCAAAAGCACGTTGCCGGAGACAGGCCCATTCACGCGGGCAATAAATCTTCCTTGCTCGGAGAGAAACGAGATGCCCACACCTCGCTCACAACACAACCCCAGCACCGGAGGACTGCACGACACGCGGCCCCAGCACACCAGCCCTTCAAGCGTATGCACTGGAACGCGCAGCTTCAATTCGTCGCCAACCTTGACCGCGACCGTCTCGCCGTCGCGGTGCAGGTATGAGCCTTGGGTCATCACATGCAGTGTATTAAGAAGTTTTCGCATGAGGCGGAACTAAACCTCCTGCTGTAGCGAGCGCAGTTGTAGCGTCACCCAACGCGCTGCGACATCATTGTGACAAGTGGCCTCTGGAAGACACACATCAACCAGTGAGCAGTTGCGGCAGTAAGGCCCCGGAGTCGCAGCAGGTGTAACGCCACTTCGGTACAAACGGTGCATGGTTGCCGCAAGTTCTTCCGTTCGGTGGCGCAACTCCGATGTGAAGTCAACTTCCAGCCGCCGTCGCGGGTTGCCGTAGAAGATAGCGCCGCGCGCAATAGTGGTCTCCAACATCTCCTCCAGACAAAGCGCCTGAGCGCAGAGCTGCACCGTATCGCAATCGTTGGGTTTGCTCTTGCCGCGCTTGTACTCCACCGGATATGGAGCAGGCAGAAACTCCACAATGTCGGCACGTCCCGTCAGGCGTAACCTCTCCGAGCGCAGCCACATGCCGCGCACAGTACGCACGCTGGCACGACGACTCTCTCCGGGCAGGTCGGCACGCTCATGCAGCAGCCGGCCTTCAGCGGTGCGAACGTTCTCCACCCACACCTTCTCAAGATGGATAAGAGCCCACTGACGCGGACAGAATGCAAGATGCTGCAGCCCGCTGATCGGCAGCGCATCATCGTCGACTTCGGAGGTAGAGACGGCCATGCTCAGAGTTCCCATCTACTTCAATTTAGAAGCCGTCGATCTCCTCGGGAGTAAGCCCTTCAAGATTTTTCAACGTATAGGTACCATCCGGCTTTGCTGTGAGCGTCGCATGAACTTTTGCGGAGGAATACTGGCCGATTTTACCGGGCTTGTGCTTCCACCAAACTAACTTGAGGACAGCCATACTACCTTCCGGGCGAGCCGAGGAGGCGTCGTTCTCGAAGAGCTTAGGCAAAATCTCCTTGATCGCTTCGGCATCTGCATCGCTGAAACCTGTACGTTCGGCCAGTTGCGGGTTCATGCTGCCGTAGAAAACATACACTGCTTCATCGACGCGATGCTTCATGCCCATCGTGTCCGAACCACGTTTTGTGCCGTCTCCGTCGCCGCTGACGCTCTTGGTGATCTGCGTACTGGTCACGTCCACTGGCGCAAGGCTGAACGCGGACTGGATGGTCACAGGCCCTCGGATCGGAATGGATACGCCTGTGTCACCGTCCTCATCCTGCCCTTTAGCTTTGCTCTTCTTTGGTAGCGCAAAAAGCTGACCGAAAGCCCGCACATCGAACCAGGTCTCGCTTGCGAGCTTGGCAGTCTCACCGGACCCGAACTTATTACCAAGCGCCTTCTCCGCACGATCCCTCAAACTCTTTGCATCGTCGTTCTTTCGATCATCCGATTGAACGAAGATATTGTGCCCGCTCTCGACAAGTCGGTCGCGCAACTTGCGCTTGATACAGACATCGGTGATCTCACCATAACCGCTGTAGTCGGTGCGTGGCCTATTCCCGTTCAGTGGGTCGCCGTTTGGGTTGGCGTGCTTCACGCGAAGCACGACGGCAAAATCGATCTTGTGTTGTAGCGAACTCACGGGCTTCCTTATGTGGTTGAATGCGGGCAACTTTATACTAACTGTGGTTCTTGACTGCTCTCTTCTTTGACTTCACCCTTTGAATCCTCCCAGCGCAATGCGGCGCGTTGGCAGTGATAGCCAAGCAAAAACTCTGCATCGAGTCGCCCCGGCCGAGTGAAGTCGTCTCCCTTAAAACGGCTAATGACATCGTCAAGTAAACTCTTCCAGACATAGAGTGCTGCTGGACGGCTACCTTGCAAACGCTGCACGTAGGGGCGAAGGGCTAATTCGATAGTGCGCCACGTAGCGGAAGGGTGATCGGAGAATCGCTGCATGAGTCGTTCAGCCGTAGTACCGCGAGTCTCTTTGGCGAGATACAGAGCATGACCCTCGATCTTCTCAGCAATGGCGAGCAGCCTTCCAAACAAGTAGTCCCGTGAGTTGCGATCTTCTTCAAGTGCCATTTTGTAGTTCTCCTTTCTTCTGCTTCCACGAACCAATGCACAGGCGACACCAAGGCATCGTTCCCATTCCCAGTGATCTTTTCCTGCAGGATTCGCCGCTTGCTGAGCGCAGGCCATCACAAGATCGCGTGGAATGGTTCGCCCGTCTACGATGCAGGGCAGGAGTCGCTCCACGGTAGACTTTTTCAGTTTGTCATCCACGCGCCGACCATAAGCTGCCTCTGCAATATCGCGAGGAGCCGGTGCGCCGGTGAACCGGCGGTCCTTGCCCATGTTCTGCGGCCAGGCCGTATGCTCGTGCCAGCCTTGGATGCGTTCCAAAAACTCCGAGGCTTGCAACTCCCGGTAATAAACAATGGCCATGCGCCCAGGTGTTGCGGAGCCCAAAGCCATGACCACTACATCTTCACGTTCGCTGAGATTCGCTGCATATCCGCGAATCAGCTTGCTCATCTGCTTCGCGAATAGCTGACCGGCGTCACCTCTATAACGCTCCGTCACCGCAACTGCTTCTGGTTCAGTCTCTATTGCCGCCTCATCTGCCTTTTTTTTGATCTCATCTGAACCCGCAACTACTTGCGGAATCGGCTTTCCGCTCACCGCCCAGGCCACAATAGCTTGATCGCTGTTCAGATAGCCTTGACGTGAAAGGAGCCAGCGAAGCGCGTTATGTGCTTTTTGCGTGGTCGAACTCCCAATTCCATATGCCTGTTCAGGCAATACAAAACGTCCGCGATAGGTATATCCACTGCTGTCGTTTGAAGAGATCAGCTTGGCTCCATCCGCTCCGTGCCTAAGCCGCTTTGGATGATTTGCAGCGAGAGAGAGCCTCTCTCCCGTGACCATGCATAACCCAACTTCCTTCACCTGCCTTGCTACGAATCTTTGCCAAGAAAGCTGCACACTCTGATTCTTCCAAAGCTGAGCGTCTCCCTTCGGATCACGTAGTTCTACAACCCAGCGAACCACCGCAGCTCGCTGGTTTCGTTCCCCCGCAGTGACAGTTAAAACCTTGAAGAGTGCCGGAGGAGCATCTGGATTCAACCACCTTGTCAGTAGGTCTCCCGAAGAATCAGCATGCAAGACATGATGCTGTAAGAGATCGGCGATGATAGTCCCGCCTTCCACATAGCTGAGTACCGCTTGCACATGGGGGTCGGGCTCACAAGCTACCCAGCTGCGAAGTTGATTGACGTACAAGCTAGGTGGCGAATCCTTCTCTTTCTTCGCCTTCTTGCCTGCCTTAGTCGTAGGCTCAATCTCAGCAATCATCTCTGAAGAGGCAATTCGTTCGGGTGCAACATACTCCAGTTTGTCCGCCAATCCATGCGCTACGGGAGTCGAAGTGCGTCCAGCCGACTCCTCTGTAGCCGGAATAAAGGTCGTCTCTTTAGAGACAACGGAGGCCGAACGAAACTTGCCCGAACCATTCAACGTGATCTCAATATGGACCTGTTGCTCCGCATGATCTACAGGCATGAGTGGGTTCATATCGAACTGCGGCTGTCCGGCGCAGCGATCATATGTCTCGTAGAGCTTCTGAATCCAACTCAATCTATACCCCCGACGATTGCGTCGTACTGCTCCGCTTCGGTTTCGACATACTGGAGGTTCTGTTCAATGCCGAATGCCTTCGGCATCATGGCGCGTATCTCCTTCTTGTGTTCAGCCGGAATCTGATTGGGGCGCGGAAAGGACAGTACACCGTTGACTAGCTTGGGTCTCCAAAAGTTGCTGGCAAGTTTGTTTTCGCCCGTCTCATCCGGGTAATCGAAGCTGTGGAACATAAAGCCGTATTGCAACTCGCCATTGTAGTCACACTCGCCTTTGCCGGAACCGAACTCACATGGCTCGACATATCCCTGGCATTCACGCGTCCCGAGAAAGATGTCCTGCCGTCCGCCGCGTTCCAAGCTGCGTCTTGCAATCTCGAAGTGCTTGCCATCGTTTCGGTCGCGTTCCAGTTCGGGGCGGTGTTCATTCCACTCGAAGTGAGCGCGAACTTGATATTCCACTCGTTGCTGTGTCGTTTCCGAGTCAGGATCGCCCGTCAGGTAGGTGTAGATCGCCAGCGTATTTCCGCCACCATAGTCCAACGGTTTCACACCCTTTGTCTGAGTGCGAATGCGTTTCATCACTCTTACCTGGTCGATGTGCCAGATAAAGGTAGGCTTCCAATAGATACTCTTTGCGATGCCCTTCAGGGCTTCATACGTCGGCAGATGATACGAGCACTTCTCCCCGCCCACACGGGTAAGCGGATCGGTAAACATGGCGTACCGGCCCCAGACGCGAAACTCAATCGTATTCTTTGCCGTGTTATGCAATCATGCTCTCCATTCTCCCGCTACCGTCGAGCGTCAGCCCGAACTCATCCGAATAAAATCCCACCAGCAAACAAAACACACCAGTACCCGCCTGAGCCTCATAGATAGCCCCACTGCGAGTCAGAGAATCGATCTCCCACTGAAATGCATTGACAGCGAACCGTTGCGCTTTTCTAAGTAGTTGAAACTCTACCGCAAGATCGTGTGCGGCGCTAAGGGCTGCAACCAAATCTCTCCCCGCCGGGCCGAACGGAACAATGATCCCTTGCGTCTGGCTATCTATTACGCGAAATTCTCTGGCCGCACTGGCAAATGACTGCGTGAAGCCATGCTGCTTCACACCTGCCAGTCGTGAATCCCCAACGGCCATTCCATTCTCACCCAGCATTTGGAGCAGCGTGTCGTCTCGCTGAGCCTTCACTGGATAATCCATCTGATCCCTACGCGCGAAGAAGTGATGGCCGAAAAAGCGTTCCATCTGGAGTGGGTCTGACAATGGGAAGGGCGCATCGCCCTGGTCGTCTCTCCAGTCTTCCAGCACACGTCGAGCATTTTGCTGGGCGCACCGAATCTCTTCCAACTGCTTCGGCAGCGGCTCTGCCATCTTGACAATGTGTACCCTCCCGCTTGCACGGTCGCCATTGCGATTACATCTACCTGCGGCCTGCGCGATGGAATCTAGTCCAGCCAGATCCCGCACCACAGTGGCAAAGTCAATGTCCACACCCGCCTCGATCAACTGCGTACTAACGCATAGCACTCGCTTCTTCTGCGCTAACGCTAGCTTCATTGCCTCTAATGCCTCAAGGCGATGTGCAGGGCACATACGAGTACTCAGGTGAACAAAGCAGCCCTCCTCCATCGACTCAGCCAACGTGTTGAGTCGCTCCTTGCAAGCCATGTATATCGCCAATGCGTCGCGCTTTGTGTTCACAATGACAAGGCAACTTCCATACTCCAACATCTCCGCAACGGCTAGATTGCTTACCTTCGCCGCGCTCCAACCTCCAGGCTCATTCGACTTGTCGAATGCCTCGTATCGTTTTAGGTCGCGGAAAAGCTGAGGGGCATCCCGCATTAGTTCGGCATCTTCCGTGAGCCGTATCTCTCCTTTCACTTTGTCTACCCGATGGAGGAGTGGTTGAGTAGCGGTACACAACACAACGCTCGCGCCACACTGCTCTACCAGAAAATTAACAGCGTTATTGAACATATGAATCATGCGTACCGGTAGCGTCTGCACTTCATCGAAGACAATGACGGCATCGGCGAGCGCATGAAGTCTCCGAGCAGAGCGTGTACCACCACCGAAAAGTGCTTCGAGCACCTGCACTGCTGTAGTGAAAACCACTGGGGCATCCCAATTCTCTGCCAACACCGATCCACGCCAGCTCTCTTTATCGGGTGTAAGACTGGAATGGTGCTCTAGTACGATGGAAGCAAAGTCGCATTCCTCCGGTTCCAGTATTTTCCGCGCGACCTCCGCGTTCTGGTCCGCGATGGAGATGTATGGGCTGACATAAATGATGCGATCCATATTCCAGCGCAGCGCATGGTGCAATGCAAAGCGCAGGCTGGCTAGCGTCTTACCTCCACCAGTTGGCACGGTAAGAGTAAAGGTTCCCTTCGGACGCTCCGATGCTGCCAAGCAATGACTGGAAATTTCGCAGCGAAGCTGATCGACCCAACGTTCATTCGAGAACGCAGCCAACGTCAACTCTAGCCGGCTAATGAGTTCCTGCCACGAAACGTACTCACCATGTTGCCGAAAACTAGCAGCCCTGGGCTTGTCGAAATCTGCTGTATCGGTGCGGTCTCCGTCGATAAGACAACTGAATAACATCCTCAGCAATAGACCTTGCTTGAAGGGCCGGATAACTTCATCGCTATCTTTCTCACATATGCGGCTCATCGCTATGTCTATCTCACTCTCAACAGCCGTACTGTCGAGCAAGGTTTCCAAACGATTACGTATCGTCTCTTCAGCTTGGCTCCACGCTTCGTCGCGGTGACTCAAAGCTCCATCTTTATTAAGCCTACGGGTTAGCACATCCACTCCGTCGGGAGCAATACAGTCGATCAAGCCCGAGTGATGCGAAGCGACACATAAGGTAAGCATCTGGCTCGCAATCCCTCCATTTTCGCTAGCGAGGCCGCCGCCTATAACCTGTGCGCCCGCCGTAGAGTGATCGACACTTCCCTTAAGCGAGAAATCCGGCTCCATCTCCATTGCGGCGTCACGCGCAACCTTTTCAAGGTACTCCTGAAATACGTCCGAGTACTTTCCAAGATCATGCGCAAGCCCGATCAACTCTCCGGCATAAGACAGTCCAATCTTCCCAGCCAGACGGGAAGTAATCGCTGCAACGGAATCAAGATGTAGTCTGAGCTCCTGCCAATGCTCTCTATCGAAATCTAGTTTGGAATGGGCGTAGAAGGTCTTAGGACACATGGATCAATTCCCCCTATTTAGACTTTGCTCTAATTCTGAAATCTGGGAGACAACCTCATCTATATTCGGAATCGGGCCAAAGACCATGCCGGACATGGCTGCGTAGTCCAGTCGCAGATCGGCGAGCATCCCGTCGTGGGGTGTGAGAGCAAAGCGGCCAGGAACGGCGGACGCCAGGTCAAAATCGGGCCGGTTGAAAAACATCCGCGCATGGCGCACGCAGTCCTCGGCCATCTCTGCATCTTCCGTTGCCTTCCGGCCTGTCTCCGACGCCAGGAGCCGGTAGACATCATAGTAGTGGCGCGAGACGCGTTGCCCTCCTCCCTTTAGATCGCCACGGCGGTCCCACCAGCGGCGCAGGCCATGCAGGATAACGACCTTGTCCCAAAAGGTACGGCTGGGGTCAACGGTCGTCACGTTGCCGACCGCCAGATCGAGGTTTGCAAGATCGTCCGCGATGTACGGCTTTACGACGACGGGAGCATGAGGGTCAAGGGCGGACTTCGCGCCTGATTCGATCTTGATGGCCCGACGGATGTACGCATCGCTTTCTGTCGTCGCGGTGGGATACCAGAGAAGCAAGCTCTGACGGTCGGGGTCATCGGGATCGGATTCCAGGCGTGCTCGATCCGCGTTTAGATTCGCGGTCTGGAGCGTCTGCCGCAGCAGCGTGCTCAACTGCTCCAGCATCGGACCTTGAATGTACTCCTGGCAGGCGGCTTTGATGGCCTCCAAGCGGGCGTTGCGCTTCTTGCCGCTCAGAGCTTCCAGTTCTTCGACGGTCGCGGACTCGCCGATGTCGTCGCGAAAGACGGTGATGTCGATGTCTTCTGAGAAGCGTTCGATCAAGCCGTAGCCTTTGGAGAGTGATGTGCCGCCCTTGAAGAGCAGGCGTGGGCCACCGGCCTCCAGTTCGTTGAAGAGCGCGTCGAGCGTCCAACAAACCCAGAAGTCTTTCTCGATATTCTGTTCGGCGGTGCCAAGACGGTTGCTGGCTCCGACAAACAGGTCGCGGCGGTCTTTCTCAGTCGCCGCCAGCACGGTTTGAAAACCCTCGGTCATCGGCTACTCGAACTCCTCGCACTCTGGATGATAGGGGCCGGTGCGGACGCGCAGTCTCAAGGGCTTCCGCTTCTCTGAGGCCGGCGGTGCTTCACCGCTCGCCTGCCGGAGCAGGTCGCGCACAATCATTCGCATCCACTCCGGTAGCGCCGACAGTCCGCTGCGTAAGTCGTCCTGAATGGCCTGTCCATGATGGGGGTCTTTTAGGATGGAGACAAGGCGTTTGCGGAGGCTTCCGTCGTCGGACGGAAGCATGTCGCGCAACCAATGGAGCGCCTGCACGAAGCGCATGGCGGGACGGCCCGCCCAGTAGAGGCGGCTGGGCGCGGCAGCTTGGAAGTCTAAGGTGAGGTTGCCGAGGGTGATGGGCCGGAGGCGGCCATCGGTGAGCACGCCGATACGCGCCGGAACGGCGTCGGTGAGTCCAAGATCGTTGGCGGCGGTGAGGCCATCGACCACCACCCGGACCTTGCCCTTGCGGGCCAGCGCGTCGATTACGTCGCGCGGGTTGGGATAGGTGGGCTTGCCGGTAAGCCGGTTGTCCTGGGGGGTGTCGTAGAAGCCGCGCGCAATCCGCCGCAGGCTTCGGGAAGCGACCAGCCGGTGGAGGGCCTGATCGACCGCGGTGCGCGGCCCCAGATCGGCAAAGTCCTCCGGGGTCCAGACGCGTGGCTGCGCCGGGGCGGAGATGCGGTCCCGGATGGCGGCTGGAATGCTGAATGCCGGAGTGGACATGGGGTAGCCTCATGTCAGCAAAATGACACAAACTTCTGACTACCCCAGTATAGTTCTATGTCAGAAAAATGCAACAAACTTCTGACCAGGATCACGCCTTCGCGGGAAGAGCTGCATACGCTTGTATGCAAGCGCCTTACGGCGCTGGCCCGGTGCCGGGCCAAAGCGGGCCGGTCCCGGCCCCAAACACTCCAGGATGGTTCCATCCTGGCCCAACTGATGGAAGTGGTGGTGGTGCGGGCGGGGGGACTTGAACCCCCACGACCTGTTAGGGTCCGCGGATTTTCATACCACTTCGGCTTTCGCCGCCCCGTTAAGCGAGTTCGTGGTCTGGACTATCCCTTCACCATCCCTCCTCACGGAGGATAAGGTGCTGCCCATCTAGTCTCTACACCTTCCCGAAACATCCGGGCTTGGCTCGGGATTGCCATTCAAGGTTTCCCCGACTTTGAGCAGTTCTACTCCGCCGGTTTCCCTGACGGGCACTCAATTTCCTTAAGTCCGCTGTGTCTGCCGATTTCACCACGCCCGCGCAAAACTGACGACAATCCACATCATAGAGCAAGTGGTGATGATCTATGCTTCCTCAGCCAAACGGACGGCCTCCACTCGGCCGGGGCCTTTCTTGGAGATTGCCTTTTTCTTAGGACGTGCCCTCATGATGTTGATAGCAGAAGCATCGAGCCTTGTCTTCAAATGTGCTGCATAGTATTTCTCGATCATCTCCACGCTTGTCCGGCAGTTCTTCGCAATCTGATAGATGTCGGCACCTTCGAGCAGGCGCAGGCAAATGTAGGTATGACGCAAGCTGTAGGCCGTTCGCGGCCTGCCGTCGCGGTCAGTCCGAAGCTTTTCCTCTTCAAGAATTGCGTTGAATAAATCGCGTGGCCATTTCGGAAAGAGAAGATCGGTAGGACCTGGCTCGTGCCACTCCCCATTGGCCATGGACGCGGTACGGCTGCCCGACCTTCCCGGTCCACCCTCGGGTCGTGTGCGTGTCTTCAGCCGCTCGAACGGTCGCACTGCACCCGCCGTGCTCTTGCAGTAGCCGACGCCTCGTTTCCCACGTACTTCGATTTCAAGAATGGTCTGGCCGCTACCCTCGTCTTCGACCACAGTGACATCGCGGAACTGAAGACGCATCGCCTCGTCTGGGCGGAGGCCTGTATTCGCTGAGAAGAGAATGTAGTCGTGAAGTTGCTCCGCTTCCCAACGGAAGCGGGGCTGCTTGGGAGCAAGCGCACGATTTCGCGTCGCCTCGTAAAGCTGCTTGTATTCTTCCGGTGAGAACCATGCCCTATGGGAAATTTTAGGAGACGAGCGATATGGCTCTGACAGGTCCGGCAAATGGTCGATCCATCCGTGCCGCAAAGCTGTTTTGAAGATCTGGCGCAGCGTCACGATTTCCTGATGCATGGTGTTATGCGCCGGCGGTTTGCCGCGCGCAGCCCTGGATTCTTCAAGCCGGTGAATGCGATATTCATTGACTTTGCCAGCCGTGACCTCGGGAAGTACCATGCCGCCGAAAAAAGGGATCAGGTGACCATTTGTACGCGCGTGCTGTCCGCGCGCATAGGTCGGGCTCCGTTCTCCATGCGTGATGATGTCGAATTCGCGCAGGTATAACGTAGCCGCTTCGCGGAACAGTTTCCCGCTTTTCAGCTCACCGTCGCGGAGTTTGCCGCGCAGCTGCAAGTACCAGTCTTCTGCGACTTCCTTAGCCTTCGAGAGACTGTCTTCTTTCGTCGTTGCGCGCCGATTCTTTCCGGCTAGAAAGCTCGCGCATTGCCAGCTAGAACTATTTGGACGTTTGTAGACATGAACTTTGCCACCGAGGATGGTGTGGTTTTCGGACATGCTCGTTAACCTCCCGACTCTCCCAAAACTGCGAAAATGTGGAAGAGATGTGTAAGCATACCGCTGATTCTTCAAAGCGGTCAAGTATATTATTTGTCAATACTTTATAAGAATTATAGATTGTGACTCAGACGATTTTAAGTCCGCTGTGTCTGCCGATTTCACCATCCGGGCGTCGCCGTTATGCTCCCCGTCTCATGCTATCCCAGCAGCCCCGACCTCCATTCGGCGCCAGAACCTTCCACCCTCGCCGCAAACCGCTCACTGACCAGAGGTCGTCCGGCTCGGATAAAGTGCCCGGTACAACTCACGGTTTCGAAGAATCGCCTGAACATACTCCCTCGTCTCGGTGTATGGAATCGATTCAACAAACTCCGGAACGTCCCGGAAATCTCCACTCGCCATCCACTGCCGAACCGGTGTGTCTCCCGCGTTATACGCCGCCAGAGCGTACTCCAGCTGTCCGCCATACCGGTTGATCACCTGCTTCAGGTTCGCCGTTCCCAGCTGAAGATTGATCCGCGGGTCCAGCAGCCGGCCCGCGTCGAACGGCTTCACCCCCTGCTGCTTTGCGATCGACTTCCCCACCGAAGGCAGCAGCTGCATAAGGCCGTACGCACTGGCATGGCTGATCGCTCCCGCATTGAACTCCGACTCCTGCCGGATCAGCGACGCAACCAGGTAGGGGTCGAGCCCATTCCGCTGCGATTGCTCCACCAGGTCCGGCCAGTACGGCTGTGGAAACAGCAAATGCCAGTACGCTGCCGGAATACTCGCAACCGGCTGCGTAAAAAACGAGATCCCACTTCGCTTCATCGACTGCAGGGCCCGCGTGTTCTCCCCAAAGGAGGAATAAATCTGCGCCTGCGCCAGCTCGCCCCAGGAGGCGGACGTCGGGCTAGCCAGAATCTCCGGCCCAATGTACTCGTTTAGCGACGCATTGGCGAGCAGCCTCGCCTTGGTCACGTGCGGATCGTCCTCAGGAACCTCCTCCAGATCCGGTACGGTCGGCTTTCGCACCGCGGCCAGCACCGGCAGCACAGGCGGTGCCGCCTGCTGGCCCAGAACGCGCATTCTCCTCCGCGACAGCTCGGCATAGTAAAAGTTGCAGAAGGACTCCGACACCGCGTGGTAGTAGGCATAAGCCGCGGGGGCGTTCGCCTCCTCCGTCTCGTAGATCCGGGCACGCCAGAAGAGCGCCGCCGGCACCTCAATCCCGGCAGGGTATCGCTCGATCTGCTCCTCCATCAGCCGCGCCGCCTCGGGTAAACGCCGCATGCGGTACGTCATCCAGGCCCACCGCCAATGCGCCGATGGCGCGTAGGTGCTGGTTGGGAAGCTCTGCGTCAGCTGCGCATATCGCTCCGCCGCCCGGCCAAGATCGTGCCGCAGAAGATACATGTTGCCGCCCGAGTAGAGCGCCTCCTCCAGCCATCGGCTCGTCGGATAATGCGTAACCAGATCGCTCACAATTCGGTCATGCCCGTGCGTATCCCCTTCGTTGCGCGCGAGCTCGGACAGCAGATAAAGCTTCAGCGCCGCACTGTCGTCGCTCGTCTCCGGCAGCTTCTCCACCTCGCGCCGGCTCAGGCGCTTCAGCTTCAGATCGCACACCGCGGCATAGATCGCCAGAGCGTCCCGATCGGACGTCGTGAGCGCAGCCGAGTCGCGCGCAATCGCGTGGTACTGATCGCTCGCCTCGGCGTACCGCTTGGCGTTGAACAGCTGATCGGCATGGACCTTCCGCTCGGCGGGCGAAAAGTCCATCGACATCGCCTGCATCTGCTGCCTCGACTGCATCGCCTCATTGCTCAGCGGCTGCTTCAAAAAAATGTCCCGGTACAGGCCCGCCGCGCGAGTCGTATCTCCAGCCACCTGGTACGCGCGCCCAAGCGTGTACAGGTAGTCGGCGTGGGTCGCCATCGGCGTCCCCACCAGCGGCTCCAGAGCCTGAACCGCGCCTCGCCCATCATTCTGTTGAAGGTGCAAATTCGCCAGCAGCAGCGGCGCACTCTGGATAAAGATGCTGTCGGGATACTTCCCCTCGAAGTTCTCCAGCAGGGAGTAGGCCTCCGTTCCACGGTTCGCTCGAAAGGCGGCCTGCGCCCCGAGAAAATCGGCGTAGTCGTCCAGGACCTCTCCGCTGCCGTTCGCCTGCCGAAACGACGCCATCGCGTCCCCATAGCGGCGGTCCAGCGCGGCCGCGTGTCCCAGCGCCAGGTAAGCCGCCGCCGCCGCCTCTCCCGTATGCTGCCGTGCGTACACCTCCACACCCTGATACGCCGCCGGCGACCGCGTCGCGGCAAGCTGCTGCGCCATCGGCCGAAGCTGCTCCGACGCGACAAACGCGCTTCGGATCTTGAGGTTCTTCTGGGCCGCGGCTCTGGAGACCGCCGTCGACCTCTTTCCGACTTCCTTGCTCTTGCCGGCCTTCTTCCGTCCCCCGCCAACCTTCCCGCTCCGCCCAGAGGCCACCCTGGCTTTGCTCGAGCTCTTTCCGCTCGAGGCTCCCGCCCCTTTGCCGGCAGCCCTCTTCGCGGCCGTGCGCCCACGCTGTGGCGCGGTGCTCGCGCCGACCACCCGCACCGTCGCCAGGGGAACCACGGTCATCCAACAGACCACGAGCGCCACCAGGCGCAATCGCCCGGCCACTGAAATCGAACCTCTCCCTGAAGACGCGCTCATTCCCCAAGAATATGCCGGGACACCCCGGCAGCACCTTCCGGCCACTCCGCGGAACCATGCGGGATACGTCGGATCGGCACAGGCACCCCCCTTCCAACCCGCCACACCTCGCCTCCGCATCCAGAGCTCGCCGCGGCAACGTCCCTTCTTTTCTCGACGTGAGTCACGAGGTACTATGAAAGAAGTTGGTTTGCGCAGCCAGTTGGGCTTTGCCGGCCGCCGCCGCTTCACAGAAGCTCGCAACGTTTCGCTCATGTCCACCATCCAATCCCCAGTTACGGAAGAGGTTCACCCGGATGTCGCACTCGTCGCCCGAGCGAAGGTCGGAGACGGTGCAGCTTTCGAACAGCTTGTGCGGCAGTACCAGCGGCAGGTCTTTCGCGTCGCGCAGCACATCACGCAAAATCGTGAGGACGCCGAAGACATCACTCAAGACGCCTTCCTCAAAGCGTACGAAAAGCTGGATCAGTTCCAGGGCAACTCCAAGTTCTCGACCTGGCTCATCCGTATCGCCGTGAATGAAAGCCTCATGCGCCTTCGCAAACGCAAAACCAGCAAAACCGTTTCGATGGATCAAGACGTGCAAACAGAAGAAGGTTCCATCCCGCGCGACTTCGCAGAGTGGCGGCCAAACCCCGAACAGATCTTTGGCCAGTCCGAACTGGGCGATATCCTGCGTAAAACCATCCAAGGGCTCCCCCCCGGCTTCCGCTCCGTCTTCACCCTCCGCGACATCGAAAACCTCTCCACCGAAGAGACGGCCGACGCTCTCGGCCTCAGCGTTCCCGCCGTCAAGTCGCGCCTGCTCCGGGCCCGCCTGCAACTCCGGGAACGCCTCAGCCGCTACTTCCGCCAGCACAAAGAGGAGGGTCAGACCGCATGACCTGCACCGATTTCCTCAGCAAACTCACCGATTACTTCGACGGCCACATCAGCCCCGAACTGCTCCAAGAGGTCCGCGCCCACTCCGACTCCTGCAAACACTGCGAGGTCGTTCTCGATACCACCCGCCAAACCATTGAGGTCTACCGCGACCACGAGCTCTACGAGCTGTCCACCGAGTTCCAGGAGCGGCTCCATACCGCCATCATGGCGAGGTGTCGGACGCGCGCCAAGTCCTGACTCCGCTCAGAAGCCTTCCACTCCGTTCCGGACTTGTGGAATATCCGGAACAAACTTGCCGCTTCAGCACCCTCCGCCTTGCGCCTCCCGGCCTCTGAAACCGGTACACCGGTCCGCTCTAGACTGATGTCCGCGCGCTCCGGCAATTGTTCACCCGCCGTATCGCATCCCAGCTTTTCCCGAGCGTTCACGGTCTTTTCTCTCCCCGAAACGTCTAGAGCCGTACAGCCACTTCTGCTCCCAGACTGAGGTCGTATGTGGATTGTTAAACTGGCGCTTCGGCGACCGTACACCTTTGTCGTCGTGTCGATTCTCCTCTTTCTGCTCGGCATCGGCTCGGCTGTCGTCGCTCCCAAGGACATCTTCCCCTACATCGATATCCCCGTCGTCACCATCGTCTGGACCTACAACGGTCTGCCTCCAAACGAGATGGAAGGCCGCATCGTCACCGTCTGCGAGCGCGCGCTCACCACCACCGTCAACGACATCGAGCACAGCGAGTCCGAGTCCTACCAGGGCGTCTCCGTCATCCGCGTGTACTTCCAGCCCACCGTCAAAGTTGAGCTCGCCGTCTCGCAAATCACCGCCATCGTTCAAACCATCCTCCGCATCCTTCCCCCCGGCACTTTCCCCCCCGCGATCATCAAGTACGACGCCTCGAGCGTGCCCATCGTGCAACTCGCACTCGGCGGGGAGGGCCTCAGCGAAGAAGATCTCTACGATCTCGGTCTAAGCTTCATCCGGCCGCGTCTCGCCACCGTCCGCGGAGCCTCCATCCCCCTCCCCTACGGCGGCAAGGTTCGGCAGATCATGGTCGATACCGACCCCAACCTGCTCTACGCCAAACACCTCTCCGCCACCGATGTCTCCACCGCCATCACCCAGCAGAACCTCATCCTTCCCGCCGGAACCGCCCGCCTCGGCGATCGCGAATACATCGTCAAACTCAACAGCAGCCCCAGCAAGATCTCCGAGCTCAACGACCTTCCCATCCGTGCCTCGAACGGCGCGCTCGTCTACATCAAGGATGTAGCCCAGGTCCGTGAGGGGTATGCCGTGCAGACCAACATCGTCCGCCAGGACGGCAAACGCTCCGCCCTCCTCACTGTCCTCAAAAACGGTAAAACCTCAACCCTCGACATCGTCTCGGAGGTAAAGTCCTCCCTTCCCCGCGTCAAGGCCGGCCTCCCCCCGAACCTCACCATCACGCCTCTCTTCGACCAGTCCATCTTCGTCCGCAACTCCATCTTTGAAGTCGTTCGCGAGGCCTCGATCGCCGCCCTCCTCACCGGCCTCATGATCCTCCTCTTCCTCGGAAGCTGGCGCAGCACCCTCATCGTCTGCACCTCCATCCCCCTCTCCATCGCAACCTCGCTCGTCATCCTGGTTTCGCTCGGCGAGACCATCAACGTCATGACCCTCGGCGGTCTCGCCCTCGCCGTCGGCATCCTCGTCGACGACGCCACCGTCGAAATCGAGAACACCCATCGCAACATGGCCGAGCGCAAGTCGCTCGTTCGCGCCATCCTCGACAGCGCCCAGCAGGTCGCCGCCCCCGCCTTCGTCTCCACCCTCTCCATCTGCATCGTCTTCATCCCCGTCGTCCTTCTCACCGGTGCCGCCAAGTTCCTCTTCACCCCCCTCGCCATGGCCGTCGCCTTCGCCATGATGGCCTCCTACTTCCTCTCCCGGACGCTCGTCCCGACCATGATGCACTTCCTCCTGCCCTCCGAGCTCCACCTCTACCAGGACGAGTCCACCTCCCTCCACGAGGAGAAGACCAACTGGATCTGGCGCTGGCACAAACGCTTCGATCATCAGTTCGAGCGCTTTCGCCACGGCTATAAAGACGCCCTCGAGTGGTGTCTCAACAACGCCGCCCTCACCCTCACCCTGTTCGGCCTCTTCGTCGCCATCTCGCTCCCAGTCGTCTTCCTCATCGGCCAGGACTTCTTCCCCTACGTCGACTCCGGACAGATGCGCCTGCACGTCAACCCGCCCGAAGGCCTGCGCATCGAAGACGCCGAACAGTACTTCGCCGCCGTCGAACAAAAGATCCGCACCGTCATCCCCGTCGAGGAGACCCAACTCATCCTCGATAACATCGGTCTCCCCAGCGGCGGCATCAACCTCGCCTTCTCCAACAGCTCCACCATCTCCGGCAGCGACGGCGAGGTCCTCATCGCGCTCAAGCCCGGCAAGCGCGACACCGAAAAATACATGCGGCAGCTCCGCGCCGACCTCCCGCGCAAATTTCCCGACGGCACCTTCTTCTTCACGCCCGCCAACATCACCAACCAGATCCTCGACTTCGGTCTCCCCGCGCCCATCGACCTCCAGATCGTCGGCCGCGGCAAAAACAACTACGCCATCGCCCAAGACCTCATGAAAAAAGTCGCCGCCATCCCCGGCGCCGTCGACGTCCACATTCACCAGCAGGTCACCTACCCCACCATGCAGGTCAACGTCGATCGCAGCAAGGCCCGGCAGGTCGGCCTCACCCAACAGGACGTCGCCCAAAGCATGCTCATCTCGCTCACCGGCACCGGGCAGACCGCTCCCAACGAGTGGCTCAACCCGGCCAACGGCGTCAACTACCAGGTCGTCGTCCAAACCCCCACCTACCGCGTCAACACCCTTCAGGATCTCGCCCGCACCCCCGTCACCTCGCCCGCCGGCAACACCAGCCAGCTGCTCGGAAACCTCGCCGAGTTCCGCCGCGACGCTACCCCCATCATCGTCGATCACTACAACATCCAGCCCGTCTTCGATATCTACGCCGACGTCGATCAGCGCGACCTCGGCGGTGTCGCCTCCGAGATCCGCAAGATCATGAGCGACACCCAGCGAAACCTCCCCGTCGGCACCACGCTCGAGCTGCGCGGCGAGGTCAAAACCATGCGCGACTCCTTCCTCCGCCTCGGCATCGGCATCGTCTTCGCCCTCCTCCTGGTCTACCTGCTCATGGCCGTCAACTTCCAAAGCTGGCTCGACCCCGTCATCATCCTCATGGCCATTCCCGGAGCCTTCTGCGGCATCCTCTGGATGCTCTTCGCCACCCAGACCACCTTCAACGTGCCATCGCTCATGGGCGCCATCATGACCATCGGCGTCGCCACCGCCAACAGCATCCTGATAGTCGTCTTCGCCAACGACGAGCGCACCGCCGGCAAGGATCGCTTCGAGGCCGCCCTCAACGCCGGCTTCACCCGGCTCCGTCCCGTCTGCATGACCGCTCTCGCCATGATCATCGGCATGCTCCCCATGGCCCTCGCCCTCGGCGAAGGCGGAGAGCAGAACGCACCCCTCGGCCGCGCCGTCATCGGTGGCCTGCTCCTCGCCACCGTCGGCACCCTCTTCATCGTCCCCGTCATCTACTCCCTCCTCAAAAAAGACGTTCCCGTCGACTTCGACCGCGAGATCGATCAGGAGTACGCCGAAGGTTCCGACGCCGCAAAGGAGCAGCACGCCTGATGCCAGAGCAACCAAAGAGACTTGGCGACGATCGCCGTGACATCGGGGAAACCTTCGAACGCGCACAAACACCGGAAGACCTCGGCCTGAGCAGATCTTTTGTCGATCACCGACGCGCCGGCGGCGTCGAGACCGTCGGTGACCAGTTCGCCCATCCCGATACCATAGAGCGCCACCAGCTCGGAGAAAGCTTCGCCGATCCAAACTCCATCGACGATCAGCGGCTCGGACAGTCGTTCGCAGACACCAACTCCCGCGGGAAAAAGAAGCACCCCGAGCCGAAGCGCCCCAATCGTTCGAGCAGTCGCCGCGTCCTCTATCTCACCCTGGCCGCCGTCACTGTCGTGTTCCTCGTCATCTTCCTCGTCGGCTTTCTCCCTCGTCACGGTCGCAGCAAACAGAACAACCAGCAGGCGCAGCAGCGGAAGAGCGCCATCCCTGTCGTCGAAGCCCAAAAGGTAGAGCGGTCCACCGGCGCCGCCGGTCTCGTTGTCCCAGGAACCACTACCCCCCTCACCGAAGCCTTCGTCTACGCACGCGCCAACGGGTACCTCAAGAAGCGCTACGTCGACATCGGCGACCGCGTCCGCAAGGGTCAGGTCCTCGCTCTCATCGACTCGCCCGACCTCGATCAGCAGGTCGATCAGGCGCGTGAACAACTCCGCCAGGCCGAGGCGCAAAAGGCCCAGCAGGATACCCAGCTCGCCCTCACCCGCATCACCGTCGAACGCTGGCGCGTCCTCGTCCAGAAAGGCGTCTTCTCCCGCCAGGATGGAGATCAACGCGAAGCCGACTATCAGGCCCAGCTCGCCAACGTCGCCGCCGCCGAACGCAACGTTCAGGCCTTCCACGCCAATCTCCTCCGCGTCATCGCCCTACAGTCCTATGAGCGCGTTACCTCTCCCTTCAACGGCGTCGTCACCTCGCGCAACGTCGACGTCGGCGCCCTCATCTCCGCGCAGGGCTCGGCCGGCGGCGCCGGCGCCGCCTCGCCCACCTCCCAGACCGGCGGGCCCACCAACGCCGGCGCCTCCAACTCCTCCGGCAGCAGCGGCAACTCGCCGGCAGTCGCCGCCCAAAGCAGCTCCACCGGCGGCAGCGGCGGAGCCCTCTTCAGCATCGCGCAGGTCGATCGCCTCCGCATCCTCGTCTCCCTCCCGGAGGGCTACGCCTCCTCTGTCAAAACCGGACAGAAGGCCACCGTCCACTTCGCGGAGTTCCCCAAATCCGAGTTCCCCGGCGACGTCACCCGCACGGCCGCCTCCATCGATCAAAACACCAGAACCCTCCTCACCGAGGTCCAGGTCGACAACCACGACCGGCATCTGCTCACCGGCATGTACGCCGTTGTCACCTTCCATGCTCCCACCGGCGGAGCCGCCCCCATCACCATCTCCGGCGACGCCATCGCCGTGCGCCAGGATAGAAACGTCGTCGCCCTCCTTCGCGATGGAAAAGTTCACCTGCAGCCAGTCGAGATCGGCCGCGACCTCGGTCCGGTCGTCGAAATCCTAAGCGGCCTCCAGGAGGGCGACCTCATCGCCGCCGGCTTCACCGACGACGTCAAGGAAGGCGTCACCGTCAACCCGAAGCAGACGAAATCGCCCGGCGAGGCCTCCGCCTCGAACTCCGCTCCCAGCCCTAGCGCGCCCCCCGGCGGATCGTCGCAGTACGGCAACCAGGCCATCACCGACCAGAATCTGCAGGGCCAGGCCGCCAGGCAAAGCGCCGGAGGACAGAAGAAGCAGGCCGGAGGCGGCGATCAAAGGTCCAGCGGGAGCAGCAAGTGACGCAATCACGCCGCCCTCGAATCTCGGCCTCCCTCGCCCTCACGCTTCTCGCCGGCTCCTCCCACCTCCCCGCCCAGCAGCCTCCCCCAGCCCAGCCGGCTCCTCCCCCAGCGCCGCTCCTTATCCCGGACGCCCCACCCATCTCGCACTTCATCGACACCCCTGCCGCCGCCCTCCAGCCTCCCGCCCTCGGCAACCCCAAGTCCACCGATCGGCAGCGGCCCACCGGCCTCAACCCCCGCCTCTTCGGCTTCATTGGACCTTTCCGCGCCCCCTCCGTACCCGCCCTCTTTCCAGGTGCCGCAGCCCGCTTCAACACCCTCGTTCACGACGACAAGCTCTTCCTCACCCTCCACGACGCCATCGCGCTCACCATTGAAAACAATCTCGACGTCGAGATCGAACGCTTCAACCTCCAGCTCTCGGACACCGACCTCCTCCGCGCAAAGGGCGGCGGCTTCCTGCGCGGCATCGACTACACCATTCAGCAGCCCCCCAACGGCGTCGGCGGTCCCGGAAGTCCACTCCTCAACTCCACCGCCACCAACGTCAACCCCACCACACCCGTCGTCACCGATCTCACCGCCCTCAACTCCACCGCCCAGATCCAGACCAACCTCTCCACCAACGGAGCGGGCGTCACCTACGCCACCGGCCCCTCCATCCCCCTCTTCGATCCCAACCTCATCGCCACCACCGGCTACTTCCGCCGCTCCAACACCGTCTCCCTCCTCTCGACATCCGCCTCGGGCGCGTCCGGGGCCGGCACCGGCGGCGCTATCGCCGCGCAGCCCCAGCCCCTCACCTTCCTCGCCGCAAACATCGGCTACCTCCAGGGCTTCTCCACCGGCGCCGAGCTCGAAGCCACCGTCAACAACGACTCCCAGGTCATCTACTCCACCAAATCCGAGGTCGACCCCTTCTACGCCCCCAGCACCTCGGTCACCCTCACCCAGCCACTTCTCCGCGGCCGCGGTCGCGCCGTCAATCTCCGTTTCATCCGCATCGCCGGCATCAACCGCAAGGTCTCCCGCCTCCTCTTCGAGCAGCAGGTCCTCGACACCGTCTACGGAACCTCCCGCATCTACTTCGATCTCGTAAGCCTCGGCGAAAACATCGTCGTCAAGCAGGAGGCCCTCAAAGCCGCCCAGAAGCTCCGCCAGGATGACGCCGATCAGGTCGAGCAGGGCACCCTCGCTCCCATCGAACTCACCCGCGCCTCTGCCCTCGTCAGCAGCAGCGAGTTCGACCTTGCCCAGGCACAGGGCCTCTTCCGCCAGCAGGAGGTCATCCTCCGCAACCTCCTCATCCGCTCCGGCTCGTCCCTCTTCTCCGCCTCCTTCAGCGAGATCGTTCCCACCGACCGCATCGTCGTTCCCGACCTCCCCGAGCCCCTCAAGCTCGAGACCCTCGTCCAGCAGGGCCTCTCCCGCCGCCCCGATCTCGCCCAGGGCCTGCTCCAGGTGGAGGCCAACCAGGTCAACGTCAACGCCTCCAGAAACCAGGTCCTCCCCCAGCTCAACGTCTTCGGCAACGTCGAAACCCGCGGCAGCTCGCAAAGCGCCTATCAGCCCCTCGGCTCTCCCGGTACCGGCATCCCCAACATCCCGCAAAACCTCGCGCTCGGCGGCCTCCGCACCTCCAACATCTACCAGGGCGGCATCCAGCTCACCCTCCCCATCCGCAACCGCATCGCCAGCTCCGACGCCGCCCGCGACACCATCCAGCTCCGTCAGTCGCAGGCCCGCACGGAAAAGCTCAGCAACCAGGCCCGCGAAGAGATTGAGACCGCCCTCATCGCGCTCGAAACCGCCTTCGCCGCCTACAAAGCCTCCTCCAACAGTCGCGTCTACCAGGAGCAGCTGCTCGCCGCCGAGCGCGACAAGCTGGAAGCCGGGCAGTCCACCAACCTCCTCGTCGTGCAGAACCAGACCTACCTCGCCCAGGCCCGATCCACCGAGATCGCCGCTCGCAGCAACTACATCAAAGCCCGCATCGAACTCGATCGCGCCACTGGAGATCTGCTCGAACGCAACAATATCCAGATCGACGACGCCATCAACGGCGCCATCCCGCAACCCTGACGCCCTCCCAGGCCCTCTCCAACCTTCAGGGCAGCACCGTCACCATCACCACACCATGGCTCGGCACCTCCGCCGTGTAGCTCCCGGTGTGCCGCCCGGCATCCTTTGCCGCCCACAGATCCCGCACCGTCGCCGGCACCGTCGACGGGTAGCCCACGTCCTCCCACGCCGTCGTAATCTTCGCTGGGCTCGCCCCCCGGTTCACCATCGCAACCGCCCGCCCACCCCCGGCCAGCTGCTTCGACCACACCTCGAGATCCCCCGTCTTCTTCACCCGCCGCCCCTGGATCCCCATCGCATCCTGGTCCACCGCGATCACCTCCTTGTTCAGCAGAATCTCGCGTGTCTCCGCGGACATCTTGCTGATATCGTTGCCGGCCAGCAGCGGCGCCGCAAAGATCGCCCACATGCTGAAGTGCGTCCGATACTCCTCCTTCGTCATCCCTCCATTGCCCACCTCCAGCATGTCCGGATCGTTCCAGTGCCCCGGCCCCGCATAGCTCTCCGTCCCGTTCATCTGGTCCATGATCGCCGTCACCCCGTTGCCGCCCCAGTCCTTCTTGCAGCTCCAGCAATCCTGGATGTCCCCCGTCGATCGCCACATATTTCCAACCGGCCCAGCCCATAACCACGGCTTCGTCGATCCCCACTCGCAGATGCTGAATAGGATCGGCCTCCCCGTCGCCGCCAGGGCGTTGCGCATCAGCGTATACGAGGATTCGCTGCTCTGCCCCGGCAGCGTATTGCACCAGTCCTCCTTCAGGTAGTCCACGCCCCAGCTCGCATACTGCTGCGCATCCTGGTACTCATGCCCGAGACTTCCCTCCCTCTTCGCGCACGTCATCGTCCCCGCATCGGTGTAAATGCCGAACTTCAACCCCTTTCCATGAACGTAATCCGCGAGCGCCTTGATCCCCGAAGGAAACCTCTTCGCATCCGCGACAATATTCCCCGTCTTGTCCCGTCCCACCTGCCAGCAGTCGTCGATCACAACATATTCATAGCCGGCATCCTTCATCCCGTTGCTCGCCATCTGGTCCGCCGTCTCGCGCACCACGCTCTCGTTAATTCCCGCGCAGCCGAACTTGTTCCAGCTGTTCCAGCCCATCGGCGGTCTGCGAGCGATCCCGTTGTCCAGCGCATGCGCGCTCCCTGACGCCATCCAGGCCGCGGTGAAACAGCTCAGCAAAACAGGAACGCTCGCTCGAAGTCGCATGGAAATCTCCGCCCTCTCAGTGCAGACAAATTCGTACATCCGGATGCGGGGAGATCATACCTGACCACCCCGCCACCGGCCATCAGCGGCAAGCAGCCGGGCGAGAGACCTCGTCGAGAATCCAGCCCCTTCCCACCGCCGCAGCCGCGCCTCTGCCGTCTCGGTCAAGCTCGGTGGCCCCGAAATTGTACTTACTCCCGCTTTGGAACGATCTAGTGTCGGGGAGGTCGCGGCAGTGCTCCGCATGGAAGCACAGGTGCGCGAAGGCTGCTGCGCCCCAAGGATCGTGAAAGCTGGCTCTCTCCTCCCCAAAGGTTTAACGCTGCGCTCCCAAACGCAGCCTCGGACATCTCGCCTCCTCCCTCCTCCTCGTCGCTCTTCTCGGCGGCGGACGGCTGCTCTCCGCCGATCCTCTCGATCCGCGTCTTCCGCCGCCACCGCCCCCCAGCAAACCGACCCCGCCCCGGACACCTCCTCCTCCGCAGCCGCCGCCGGCAGCAGCGACATCCAACTCAGCAGGCCCCAGCTACGCCGAGGTCGCCAGCAAGCGAGTGCGCCGGCGAGCAGACTTCGGCGAAGGCATCGATCCTCGCCACTCGTACAGCATCCGCGCCGGCATCCTCCTCCCCCAGAACGACCTCAAGCTCACCACCGGCACCCTCCCCCAGATCACCCTCGGCGCGCACACCGAATTACCTCCTCCACGGCATCCACTAGGTGCGCCCGGCAGCCGAATGGTGGTACTTCCGCCCAGGCCATCAGACCTCCGTCGTCGGCTCTCGCTCCCAGCAGATCGACACCACCCTGCGCGGCATCGTCCTCGGCGGCGAGTACCTGTATCGCCCGGGAGGTCCGGACAAGCGCTTCTCCGCGGGCATTGGCCTCTGCCTCATCCGCTGGTCCGTCGATAGCAGCAACACCATCACCCTCCCCGGCGGAACCGCCAGATCCACCGGAACCAGCAGCTGGATCCGCCTCGGCGATGGCCTCTCCGCCACCTACCGGCTCTCGCACCGCCTCGAACTCGAGGGCCGCTGGGTGCACAGCCACTACGGCTTTGAAAACATCCCCGTTAATGTCGCCATCCTCGGCGCAGGTTGGAGCCTGTAAATGCCACAAGTTCGAAGATCCGCCTCCAGCGCCGGCGGCTCCCGCTCCAGATCCTCTCGATGGACGTCGGACCCCCTCCCAACCTGGAGCGTCCTCTCGACCATCCTCCTCGCCCTCTCGATCCTGGGCTGCGGCAACGCGTACAACTTCACCGGCGATCACACCGACAAGGACAACTACGCTCTCAAGATCGACCTCGCCGCGCCCGTCCTGACCGTCGGCCACACCGTCCATCTCACCGGCGCCAGCCCCTGGGGCTCCGGCGCCGACTGGTCCGTTCTCCCCGCCTCCATCGGAACCATGGACAGCAGCAGCGGCGTCTTCACCGCCGCCAGTAAACCAGGCGCTGGCACCGTCGTCGCCATGTGGAAGGGCGACGTCCGCTACACCGCCACCGCCGCCGTCAAGGTCGTCGCCGCGCCCCACGCCGACGTCATCACCGTCAACGCCGCCGCAACCGCCTCCGTCGCCACCCAGTCGGAATCCACCTACACCTGGGCCGTTACCGGTGGCGTCCTCTCGGGCGGCCAGAACACCCCGCAGATCCAGTTCACCTCCGCCAGCGTCGGCTCCCTGCAGCTCACCTGCACCGTCACCAACGCCGCCGGCGACAGCGCAAACGGCCGCAAGTCCATCACCGTCATCGACCTCCCGCCCACCATCCAGTACGCCCCATCGATCTACACCGCCACCCGCGGCCAGCCCATCTCCCCCCTGCGCCCCACCAGCACCGGCGGCGCTCCCGTCCTGTTCAGCATCAGCCCCGGCCTCCCCCCAGGTCTCACCTTCGACCGCAACACCGGCCAGATCTCCGGAACGCCAACCACCCTCTTCCCCACCGCCACCTACACCGTCACCGCGACCAACAGCGGCGGCTCCGCCACCTCCACCATCACCCTCACCTCAGTCGATCCCGCCCCATCCATCGTCTACATCCCCTCGGCGTTCACCTTCACCAAAGCCGCCGCTATCGCCTCCATCGTCCCCATCAGCACCGGTGGCCCCGTCACCTCGTGGAGCATCACCCCCGCGCTTCCCGCAGGCCTCGCCTTCAATCCCGCCACCGGCATCGTCACCGGCACACCCAGAACCCTCACCCCCGCGGGAAGCCACACCGTCACCGCGAAAAACACCGGCGGCTCCGCAACCGCAAACCTCTCCACCCGGGTCATCGACGCTCCACCCGTCATCCACTACATCCCCTCCGTCTTCAGCCTCACCCGTGGCGCCCTCTTCCCCAACCTCGTCCCGACCAACACCGGCGGCCCCGCCACCAGCTGGGCCATCACCCCCGGCCTCCCCGCCGGCCTCGCCTTCGACACCGCGACCGGCGCCATCTCCGGCACGCCCACCACCCTGAGTTCCTCGGCCGCCTACTCCGTCACCGCCGCCAACACCGGCGGCGCCAGCAGCCCGGCCATCCTCTCGATCGTCGTCGTCGACCTCCCGCCCGTCGTCGGCTACAGCCCCAGTGTCTTCACCTTCACCAAGGGCCAGCCCATCGCGCCCATCATCCCGGCCAACACCGGCGGCTCCGCCACCTCCTGGGCCCTCGCCTCTCCCCTGCCCGCCGGTCTCATCTTCGATCCATCCACCGGCCGCATCTCCGGAACCCCCTCCGCCCTCTCCTCCGCCACCGCCTACACCATCACCGCCGCCAACACCGGCGGCAGCGGCACCCCGATGACGCTCACCATCTCCGTCATCGACACCCCGCCCGTCATCGCCTATCCGCTCCCGACCTACATCTTCACCGCCGGCTCACCCATCCCCGTCCTCATTCCCTTGAACTCCGGCGGCGCCGCAACCTCCTGGACCCTCAGCTCGCCTCTTCCCCCCGGCCTCCTCTTCGATCCAAACTCCGGCCGCATCTCCGGAACCCCCACCGGCCCCCTCCCCTCCACCGTCTACACCGTCACCGCCACCAACACCGGCGGCGCTAGCCATCCCACCAGCCTCAACCTCTCTCACGTCGCCCCCGGCGCCTCCGCCCTCACCGCCAGCAACTTCAACCCGCCCTTCGGCACAACCATCACCCTCACCGCCACCTTCACCAACGCCGTCTCCGCCACCGTCGGAACCAGCAAGGGCGCGACCGACATCGACCCGGCAGCCGCCAACGGACGCCCCCTCACCACCGCCCCCCTCACCTCCCCCAAAACCTATTGGCTCCACACTGCCAACGCCGCCGGCGACACCCTCGACACCTCGGTCACCGTCATCCCGCAGACCGTCGCCGTCAGCCCATTACCCCCGCAAACCCCACCCGCACCGCCGGTAGCTCCACCACCTTCGCCGCCACCGCCACCGGCGGCGCCACCAACGTCATCGTCTGGTCCGCCAGTTCGGGAATCATCGACGGAAATACCGGCGTCTGGAAAGCCCCCACCACCTCCGGCAACATCGTCATCACCGCTACCGCCAAGGACGACACCTCCAGGTCCACGACCACCACCGTCAACGTCGTCGCCCCGCCCTCCGCCTCCATCGCCGTCTCCACCACCAGCCCGCTCTTCGGCGCCACCGTCGCCGTCACCCCCACCTTCGCCAACGCCGTCACCGAGGCGCTCGGCACCAGCGTTGGTGCCGGCGATCTCTCCTCCGCCCCAGTCTCAGGCGTCTCCGTCGCCAGCTCCGCCCTTACCACCCCAACCACCTTCTGGCTGCGCGCCACGGACGCCGCCGGCGACCACGTCGACGTCTCCGCGCCGGTCACCCCCAAGACCGTCACCATCAGCGCCATCACCGCCTCCACGACGAACCTCAGCGCCGGCCTCTCCACGACGCTCCAAGCCACCGTCGCCAACGCCGTCAACACCGCCGTCATCTGGTCCGCGCCCGGCGGCGCCTTCGCCCCACCTCCACCGCCAGCGCCATCAACATCACCTGGACCGCGCCCCCCACCGCCGGCGCTTACCTCCTCACCGCCGCCAGCGCCGCGGACCCCACCAAAACCTCCACGGTCACGGTAAACGTCCTCGCCCTCCCCGTGGCCAGCAGCCTCGCCGTCGACAACACCAACCCGCTCTTCGGCGCTCCCGTCCACCTCCTTCCCACCTTCACCTCCGGCGCCGGAATGGTCGATAACGGCATCGGTGCCGTCACCTCCGGCACCGCCAAATCCACCGCCGCGCTCACCGCCCCCACCACCTTCACGCTCACCGTGGCCAACGCGCCCGGCCAGACCGCAACCGCCGTCTCTCCGCTCGTCACCCCGCAGACCGGTCTCGGTCGACGCTCCCGTCGGTGCAAATCAAAGATCCAGCCTCACCACCGGAGCCGCCCAGGCCTACACCGCTGCCGTCCACGGCGCTCTGGACACCGCCGTCACCTGGACCGCCACCTGCGGTGCCTTCGCGGGCAACATCTGGACCGCTCCCAGCCAAGCAGGCTCCTGCACCCTCACCGCCACCTCCGTCGCCGACCCCACCAAATCCAACAGCACCATCATTACCGTGGTGAACGCGCCCGTCATCACCCTGTTCGCCGCGGCCGATCCCCTCATCTCGCGAAACCGCGCCACCAGGCTCAACGCCGTCTTCACCAACGGAGCCGGCGCCGCCACCATCGGCACCACCGGCACAGGCAGCTCGGACCTCACCCCCAATGGCACCAGCGGCGGCCCCCTCTCCACCGGAAACCTCGCCGCCACCACGACCTACACCCTCACCGCCACCAACGAGGCCGGCAACAGCACCTCCGCCAGCGTCACCGTCACCGTCGTCACCGGCGCCTCCCTCCCCCACCGTCTCGCTCTCCGGCCCGCGCTACGCCCACACCGGCACGCTCCTCCCCGACGGTCGCGTCCTGATCGCCGGCGGTCGCAACACCTCCACTGCGCTTAGCTCCTCCCAGGTCTACGACCCGGCCGTCCCTTCCTTCTCCGACGCCGGCGCCATGGCCACCGCGCGCTTCGGACACACCGCCACCCTGCTCGCCAACAACACCGTGCTCCTCACCGGCGGCAACGACGGCGCCGGAGCCATCTCGCAGGCCGAGCTCTGGGACGGAGCCTTCACCGGCGCCGGATCCCTCACCACGGCCCGCGAAAACCACACCGCCACCCTCCTCCTCAGCGGAAAGGTCCTCCTCGTCGGCGGTCTCAACGGCGGTTCGCCCATCGTCTCGGCGGAGCTCTACGACCCCGCGACCGGCGCCTTCACCGTCGTCGGCGCCATGGCCACCGCCCGCCAGCGACACGCCGCCGTCCTCCTGAACGACGGCACCGTCGCCATGATCGGCGGCCAGGGAACAGGCGCGCCTCTCTCCGGCGCCGATATCTTCAACGCTTCCACCAACACCTTCGCAGCCGCACCCGGCAGCATGGCCGGCCCCCGCGACGGTCTCACCGCCAACCTCCTCGCCAGCGGCAAGGTCTTCGTGGCCGGCGGCGTCGATGCCACCGGCAACCCCGTCGCGGGCGCCGAGATCCTCGATCCCGCCGCCGGAACCTTCAGCCTCAGCGGCCTGCTCGCCACCGCCCGCACCCAGCACACCGCAACCCTGCTCCAGAGCGGAAACGTCCTCCTCGTCAGAGGCCTCGTCCAGACCGCCTCCACCGCCTCCGCCGAGCTCCTCGACCCGCAGGACGGCCTCTCCCCATCATCCCCAACGCCGCCGTCACCGCACCCGTGGGAGCCCTGCGCGCCCAGGCCGGCCTCACCGCCTCCGCCCCCGTCCAGACCCACGTGCAGTACGTCTGGATGATCACCGGGGGCGCCATCACCGCCGGCGCCGGAACCAGCTCCGTCAGCTTCACCATGCCCCCTTCCGGCCCGGCAAAGCTCGATCTCCTCGTCACCAACGATCGTCTCGTTCCCTCGCACACCCAATTCCTCGTTACGCCCAAGCCCGTCATCAGCTCCTTTTCCCCATCTAGGAGCATCGTCACCGTCTCCAACTCGACCAACCCTCGTCGACGCCCGCGAGTCCGCCACCGCCACACTCCTCCCTGACGGGGGCGTCCTCGTCACCGGCGGCAAGGGCGCCAACGGCGTCCCGCTCGGCTCGGCTGAGCTCTACACCGGCGGCGCCTTCGGGGTGCAATCCTTCCCCATGCGCTCCGCCCGTCTCCACCACACTGCCACCCTGCTCCCCGGCGGCGAGGTCCTCCTCGCCGGCGGCTTCGATGGATTCACCCGGCTGGCCGGCGCCGAGCTCTACACCGGTGGCGCCACCAACGCGTCCTTCACCCCCGCGACCGGCTCCATGGGCACGGCACGCCAGCAGCACACCTCCACCCTGCTCGCAAACGGCAAACTCCTCCTCGCCGGCGGCTCCCGACGGATCCGCACCCCTGGGCTCTGCGGAGATCTTCGACCCCGCGACACAAACCTTCGCTTCGGCAGGGACGCTCATCGCCCCCACGCTTCGGCGCGGGTGCGGCCCTCCTCCAGACCGGAAAGGTCCTGGTCGTCGGAGGAACCGGCTCCACCGCGCTTCCCCTCGCAAGCGCCGAGATCTACGACCCCCAGGACGCGCAGACACCCAACCTCTCCGGTGTCGCTCTGTCCGCACCCTCCACCGCGCCATTCGGCTCACAGCAGGTCGCCTCCGTCACTCGCCCCGCAGGAGCCCTCGCGATCTTCTCCGTGGAGAATGGGACCCTCGTCTCCATGGACAACGCCGGCACCCTCACCTTCACCGTGGGCAGCTCCGGCAACACCACCGTCCATGCCCTTGTCTTCACCAGCTCCGGTCTGCCCATCCTCGCGACCCAGGTGGTCACAGGACGATAGCGGCCCAACCCAGAGTTCGGAACCTCCGACCGGGCTGTTTGCCTGAGCAGGGGCGGATCGGACCGGGGCGAGCGGACCGGGTCGGGTCGGATCACAGCGCCACGCACCTCCCCAGGTACCCATTTCCACCCGCTACCTCCGTAAACTAACTCCATGGACAAGTTCGTTGTGCGCGGCGGCAACCCCCTTCTCGGCACCATCAAAGTCTCCGGAGCCAAGAACTCCGCCCTCCCCTGCATGGCCGCCGCCATCCTCACCGAAGACGAGGTCGTCCTCGAAAACATCCCGCAGGTCCGCGACATCGAGACCGAGCGGAAGCTCCTCACCTCCATGGGCGCGGAGGTCGAGCTCGGTTACGGCCGCGCCCAGCACCGCACCCACATCCGCTGCGCCGTCCTCTCCGACCCTGTCGCCAAGTACGAGATCGTCAAGACTATGCGCGCCTCCTCGCTCGTCCTCGGTCCGCTCATCGCCCGCACCGGCGTCGCCCGCGTCGCCATGCCCGGCGGCTGCGCCATCGGCGGCCGACCCATCGACCTCCACATCAAGGGCCTCGAGGCCATGGGCGCCACCATCTCCCAGGAGCACGGCTACCTCGAAGCCCGTGCCCCCTCAAACGGGGAGGCCCCCCTCCAAGGCGCCCACATCGTCTTCGACAAGATCACCGTCACCGGCACCGAAGACCTCCTTATGGCCGCCACCCTCGCAGAAGGCGAAACCGTCTTCGAGAACTGCGCCCGTGAGCCCGAGGTCACCGACCTCGCCGCCCTCCTCATCGCCATGGGTGCCAACATCCAAGGCGCGGGAACCTCCACCATCCGCGTCCAGGGCGTCGCCAAACTCCACGGCGCCCGGCACCGGATCAACCCCGACCGCATCGAGGCTGGCACCTTCCTCCTCGCCGGCGCCATCACCGGCGGAGACCTCAACGTCGACGGCTGCAACCCCGCCCACCTCGGCGCCCTCCTCTCTAAGCTCGAGCAGTGCGGCGTCCGCCTCGACATCGGCCAGGACTGCATCCGCGTCCGGTCCTCAGGACGAGAGGGCGGATCCCTCAAGGCCGTCGACATCTCCACCGAGGAGTACCCCGGCTTCCCCACCGACATGCAAGCCCAGTTCATGGCCCTGGCCACCCAGGCCGAGGGAACCACCGTCGTCACCGAAAACATCTTCGAAAATCGCTTCATGCACGTCGGCGAACTCAACCGCATGGGCGCCAACATCACCGTTAACGGCCGCTCCGCCACGGTCCGCGGCCGGTCCGAGCTCCAGTCCGCCGCCGTTATGTGCTCCGACCTCCGCGCCTCCGCCTCCCTGGTCCTCGCCGCTCTCATCGCCGACGGCGAAACCATCCTCGACCGCGTCTACCACCTCGATCGCGGCTACGAGCGCTTCGAAGAAAAGCTTCGCGGCGTCGGCGCACAGATTCGTCGCATGGGAGACGTCTTTGGCAAGAAGTAACCTGAGCACCTACGACCGACTCAGCCTTTTGCTATAAACCAGGCCGTCCCGCGACACACCAGCGTCCCTTCCGTAGAACCCACGTTGGAGCCCGGTGCGCTCGTAGCCGCGGGCCTCATAGAACCGCATCGCCCCCGCGTTACCCGCAAAGACATGCAGCGCCATCGTCCCTGCCCCAGCTTCGGCGGCAAGCGATTCGGCCTCATCCATCAGCAGACTGGCGACGCCTGATCGACGTCTCTCCGGCGAAACATCCAGAGTCACGACGTACCCTCGCCGCCTCCCGGTCACTCCTTCCAGGTGAACGATCGCAAATCCACATAGCCCCGGGAGGGTCCCCTTCGTCGAGGCAATCACCACCAGAGCACCCGGCGCCTCCGCAAAACGCCTCATTGCCCTCAGATCGAAACGGAACGGCTGCTCAAAGCAGACCTCATCCAAAGCAAACATTGCATGGAGGTCGCTCGGCCGATACCCTCGGAGCTCAACCTCACCGTTATCCCGTACCTGCATCGTCCCCCACCGCCAAACGATACCGCCTCGCCAGGAAGCATCCAGCGAGGCGCATCGACCTTCTTCCCCCCTCAGAACAGGAACTTGGCCGAGATCTGCAGCTGCCGGGACGATCCACCATCGCTCGTTGCGAACCGCGTCGACAGAATCTGGCCAAAGCTCGCCGACGCGGTATTGCCGGAAGGCTGTCCAAAGTTCGGGTGGTTTAGGATATCGAACGCATCGGCGCGCAGCTTAAACGTCAGCCGCTCCGTGAGCTTCGTATCCTTCTCACCCGAAAGGTCGATGTCCGCAAACCCCGGCCCGAAAACCTTGTTCCGAGACATGTTGCCCAGCCCGGTAAACACCGTCGCCGTCGCATTCGGATTGGTCGCAGTCGGAGCCGAGACCAGATACGCAGGGTTCTGAAAGCTGCACCCCGCCGGAGCCGTTCGGGACCGAGTCACCGGGCATACGGCTGACTGGATAAACTGCAAGCTCGTACCCGCCTGCACCTTCTTCGTCGCGATCGGTCCAACCAGATTCGGCCGGATAACGCCGGCAACACCAGTGTAGGTCGAGGTGTTATAGGTCAGGTTCACCGGATTGCCCGTCTGATACTGAACAATGGTTGACAACCGGAAACCCTCGAGCAGCCGATGACCCCGGAACGGCAGGTCATAGATCGCTGTCGCCGAATAATGATGCCGTGTATCGAAGTCGGAGGGACCATAGTTGTTCCCAGGATTGTTGCTGTCCTGGAACGTGTACCCGCCCTGCGACCCAAGCGAGTTCGTGTCCAGCGACTTCGAGTAGTCATACGTCATGTTCAGTTGAATGCCATGGCCCGCATTCTTCGTTGCCGTCAGCCACATCGCGTTGTAGCTCGACTGCCCCACGCTGTTTACCTCGGCAATGTTTGAGTTCGACGCCGCGCCAGGCGCGATTGGGCTCGTCGCGGCCAATCTGGGATAAGGCCTCACGCCGCCGTTGATCGGCTGATTCTGATTCGTCCTCGCCCGCAGGTGCCGTCCCACAGAACCGTAATAGCCGATCGACCCCACGATACCGCCCGGCAACTGCTGCTGCACATTTAGGTTGTAGGTCTGCGTATACGCGTTGCGAAAATTCGGGTTCACCGAACCGATCGCCAACCCGTTCGCCAGGGCTGAGCTCAGCAGGTTGCCCACCGGGATCGGCGCGGAGGCATTGCTGTAGGAGACCGACGAGCTGAATGGAGCGTTCGACGTCACGCCTCCAATCGTTCCCGAGACTGGCTGGTCCGCCATGTACCCGTACCCGCCTCGCAGCACCGTCTTCCCCGTTCCGAACACGTCGTACGCAAACCCGAGCCGCGGCTCATAGTTATAGTTCTGCTTATAAGCAGAGCCGACACCATTGGTTCCAACCTGAATCAGCGACACGGTCGACGGATCGAAGACGGCGATCCGGTTCTTTCCTTCGGTCGGCGTGCCGTTCCACTCGAATCGAAATCCATACTCGAGCGTCAGCCTTTCGTTAAGCTTGAAGTTGTCCTGCACAAATCCACCCGCCGCATTCACGTAAATGCGGTTTGTAAAGGTCGCCGGCTGCACGCTGAAGCCGGTCGCCGTGTCGTTCGCGAAGTTGCCTAGAGTACTCGCATAGGTGATGGTTCCCGTATCGCCGTTGAAGTTCGCCCCCAAAAATCTACGGAACTCCCCCCCGAACTTGATGCTGTGCTTGCCCCTCAGCCAGGTCGCCGCATCCGAAAATACTCCAAACGTGTCCGTGCGCCCCTGCGGAAACCCGGAGGGCCCGCCAAACGTGAGACCCAGATCCGCCACCGTAATCTGCGGGATGCCGAAGGCCGTGGTGATGCCGTCGCCAATATGGTAATCACTCGGGTTCAGCAGCGTGTTTGGATTGAAGGTGATCGCGATCCGGTTGAAGCCCAGCCGCGCCTCATTCACCAGGCTCGGGCTGAACACATGCGTCTCGTTCAGCGTCAGCACCTGTCGGCGCGCCGTCCGGTGATCGCCGAATCCCGGAATCGTGTCGCCCTGCAGCGCAGGCTCCGTTCGCACATCGTTCTGGATCGCATAGAAGCCATGGAGCTGATCCCGCTGGCTGAACTGATGCAGCACATCCCCGGTATATTGGTCGATCGTCACCGGCCCCGGCGTGAACTGCGTGTAGTGCGTCTGCGTCGCGTCATTGCCAACCGGGACAAGCGCCAGCAGAGCGTTGGCCGCCGGCCTGCCCGCCGCAGCGATCGCCGCGCGCTGATTCGGTATAGTTTGACCGGCCCCGTTAGTGGTCACGCTATTGGTGAATACATTGCTGTTCTGCAGAACTCCCTGCCGCTGCCGCAGGCCCTCGTAGCTGAAGAAGAAGAACGTATGGTCTTTCCAGATCGGTCCGCCCACCGCGACGCCGAAGTTGTTCCGCTTTAAAGGCGCCTTTCGGCTCGCTGTTCCAGTAACAAACGGAGTTCCTCGATTGAAGTAGTTCCGCGCATCCAGAGCCTCGTTGCGGAAGTAGTCAAACACCTCTCCATGAAAGTCATTCGTCCCCGACCGCGTGCTCACGTTCACGATCGACCCTGAACTCCGACCATACTCCGCGCTAAAGGTAGAGTTGTCGATCTTGAACTCAGACGTTGTGTTGATCGATGGCTGAAACGTGATCTGGTTCTGACTCATGTCGTTCAGGTTCACACCGTTGATCTGGAAGTTCACCGAGTCCTCTCGATTCCCGGCCGTGATAAACGAGTTCGCGCCCAGACCGCGGCTCGCCCCCGTCAAGCTACCCGCCGTCGGCGCAACCACGCCACCCGGCGTAAGGACCGTCAGATCCAGAAAATGCCGGCCATTAAGCGGGATCTCCTGCACCGTCTGCCGGTCGATGACCTGCCCCACCGTCATGGTCTGCGTCTCGATCTGCGGTGGTGTCCCTTCCACCTGCATCGTCGTTCCCGCGCTCTCGAGGCCCAACTTGGCGTTCACGGTCAGGTGCGCATCCACCTGCAAAGTCACCTTCTCCACCTCGAACTTGCTGAACCCCGCCGCATCGATCATTACCTTGTAATCACCCGGCTGGAGGGATGGCGCAGTATAGTTCCCCGCACCATCACTGACCGTCGTTCGCTCCACTCCCGTGTCCAGCGAGCGGATGGTCACCGTAGCCCTCGGAAGCACCGCCCCAGTCGGGTCCGTTACCGTGCCGGCCAGCGTCGCCGTTGATTGGGCATGGGCGCCTGTCGGGCACGTCGCCAGCAACATCCCAACGCAAACAACGTTCACCGCAAAAGCAGCAAGGGTCTTCATGGTTCCTCCGAAAGGGATCGGCCTGCGCAGTTCTAGGAACGCTTGGCCCGGCAGAGGATTTGGCCCTGGAGACATTGCCCCGGACCTGCTCTCTACGTAGATTTGCTCATCTGAGTGGATCGCCCATAACATCCAGGAGTTCAACAAGCCCCTACTGGCAAGGCATTCACACTCAATTGTTTTGAATAGATCTACCCTTTCACGCAGTGCTTGCCATGTCAACAGGCGCGCCCAGCAACGCTCAGCCGCATGGATCGTTCGGAGATTACCCTGAGCGATAGAGATCGGTAGACGCCTTCTCTTCGCAAGCGCTTTCGCACAGCGCCGCTCCGTCATGCCTTTGTCGTATGAGGCGGATCCAGCGGGCCAATCGACCCCATCAGCCCTGACAGGATACAAATCGCTTGGCCCAACGCACGAAGCGCACGTCAACACCTGACGATCGGTCGACTCTCTACACGGCTACGGTAAACGTGTCCTCGCTCCGGGTCACAGCGCGATACATGGTGTCTCGCTCAAACGGAACGCGTCCCGCCTCGGTGATCAGCCGCATCAGATCCGCCCGTCGCATACCCTGCGGGGTCGTAGCACCCGCGTCGTGGTAGATCTTCTCCTCGATCACCGTTCCGTCAATGTCATCCGCCCCAAACTGAAGCGCGATCTGCGCGATCTTTGGCGTCATCATCTGCCAGTACGCCTTCACATGCGCGAAGTTATCCAGCATCAACCGACCCACCGCGATCTGCTTGATGTCCAGCATGCCCGTCGTCCGCGGAATGTGTCCAAGAACGGTGTGGTCGGGATGGAACGCCAGCGGGATAAACGTCTGGAACCCTCCCGTGTCATCCTGCACCTCGCGCAGTCTCACCAGGTGGTCCACCCGGTCCTCCTCATTCTCGATATGCCCATACAGCATCGTGGCGTTCGAGCGCAGCCCGGCCCGGTGTGCCATGCGAGCCGTCTCCAGCCACTCTCCACCGTCAATCTTGTGGTCGCAGATGATATGCCGCACCCGATCCGCAAAGATCTCCGCCCCGCCCCCGGGCATCGAGTCCACCCCCGCGGCCTTCATCTGCTCGAGCGCATCCGGAATCGACATCTTTCCGCGCTTCGCCAGAAAGGCCACCTCCACCATCGTGAACGCCTTCACATGCACCTTCGGGAAACGCACCTTCAACCCGCGTACCAGATCCATGAAGTACTCGAACGGTAGATCCGGATGCAGCCCGCCGACGATATGGAACTCCGTGACCGCCTCGCTGTAACCGGATGCCGCCGTCTCCCACGCCTCCTCGAGCGCCATGGTGTACGTCCCCGCGTCGCCCTTCTTTCTTCCAAACGCACACAACCGGCACGAGGCCACGCACACATTCGTCGGATTGATATGGCGGTTCACATTGAAGTACGTTGTGTCCCCATGCAGCCTCTCCCGCACCAGGTTCGCCAGCCAGCCTACAGCAAGAATATCGCCACTCCGGTACAGAGCAACCCCGTCCTCAAAGCTCAACCGTTGCCCCGCCACCACCTTGTCTGCGATCGGTCCGAGAAGCCGGTCGTCAGTCTGAAATCCATGCCGCGCGCGCTGGTGGGAAGCTGTCAAGGTCATGACATAATGATACGCCGCTCGGCTCTCTTGCCTTACTGACTCTGCGACGTCAACGGCTTCGCCTCCAGCGAATCCACCATCCGCGGCTGCACGACCATCCCATCGAAAAGCGTTGCCCCGACCAGATGATCGCCCATCGGTCGCACAAATCGAAGGTTCCAACCCGTATCCCAGAAGTGCACCGCCAAATCCGGCAGCTGCACCATGTAAGCCAGCCTCGTCGAGCTGTCCGCAGCGACGTAAATCCTCTTCGTCTCCCGATCGAAGAAGATGTTGCTTGCGTCCTGGATGAACAGATTCTTCACCGTCGTCCAACCCGCCCCTGTCTCCTGCCAGACCCAGACACCCTCACGCCCACCAAGCCAGGTACCGCCCGCGTCGTCAACCGCCATCGCCGTGATCTGCGTCAAACCGGTTGGCAGCGCCACCGAACTCCACGTCGATCCGCCATCCGTCGATCGGAACAGCGAACGCATCGACGCGACCGCGACCAGACCCTTTTCGCTCGCGATGAATTGAAAGCTCTGCGCGTCCAGCCCCGGCACCAGGCGCCAACTCTCTCCCGTCGATCCACTCCTCAGCAAACCCTGCGCGGTCGCGGCATACACAGCATCTCCCACCGTGGTCATCGCAAACGTGCTCGCATCAAACGTAAGCTTCGGATGAGGGGGCGCGGCATGGTGTGCCGGAGCGACTTCGCCCCGCTTTCCTGAAACGCCCTTCCCCCGACGCCCGGCAGCCCGTCCCGTCCTGCGCGTCCCAGTTGAACTCCCGGTTGAACTCTTCTTCGGCAAGATCGTCTTCGTCTCCGCTGATTGCTGCGACGTCTCGAGATCGATGTCCTGCACCGCGCTCCAAACCCCGTCCTTTAACCGGTAGATCCCATGCCCGGTCCCAGCCAGGATCGTCCCATCTGAGCTCTGGCCCAAACTGTACACATCCCGCCCCCCCAGCCCCGAACTCTGTTGCGTCCAACTCAGGCTTCCATCCTTGCTCTCAAAGATCCCGCCCCAATCCTTGTCGTTCAGAACGCTGATATACACCGTCGAGGCCGATCGTGAATCGGCAACATAGCCGGAAACCTGCCGAACCGCGTAGCCGGTGTTCGATGCCTGAAAGGTCCTTCCGCCGTCCTCACTGGCCAGAACTCCGCCACGGTCGGTCGCCACCAGAACATGCTCCGTGTTCGACGAGTCAATCAGCACGTCGTTGACGATCACCTCCGGTCCCGTCGTCCGTACCCATCCCTTGCCGGCATCGGTCGTGAGAAACAGCCCTTCCGTGGTCCCCGCATACACCGTCCCAAGCTCTTTCGGGCTCTGTTTGAGCACACGCGTCCTGCGTGCGGTCGACGGAATCCCCTGCACCTTCTGGAACTTGTCACCCCCACTATCGCTCTTGTAAATCCCGGAGCAGGCACTGGCATACACCGTCTTCGGGTCCTTCGGATCGACGATGATCGAAAACACATCCGAGTCGTCGATCACCCCTTCCTTGATGTTGTTCCAATGCTCGCCTCCATCGGAGGTCTTCCACGGCAGGTGCCACGTCCCGGCGTAGATGGTCGACGGATCCTTGGGGTCGATCGCCACAGACTCGATCTCGTGAATCTCGTTGCTCCGCTCCGGGCTGATCAGCTTCCAGTGCTCTCCTCCGTCGCTCGAGCGGTACACCCCATCCAGCGTTCCCGCCACGAATACCTTAGCGTCGGACGGCGCCCCAGCCAGGGACCGGACAGACTGCCCCTTCAGATCGGCCACCTCACTCCAGCTCTTGCCCTCGTCCTTGCTCTCATAAAGGCCGCCGCCTATCTTGCCGAGCATGAACGCCCCAACCAGCAAGTGCTTCGCATCACTGCGGTCCACCTCAATGTGGTCCAGCACCAGGTCGTCCCGCTTGCCCACCCGAGCCAGCCGCTTCCAGGAACTCCCGCCGTCCTGCGAGTCGTAGATCCAACCGTAGGCCGTGCCCAGATAAATGTGCTTCGGGTCGTTCGGGTCGACCGCGAACGATCGCGCGCTTCCCCCATAGGGCCCGAATGGCAGCCACTCAACCGCGAACGCCCGAAGCGAAAAGAAGCATGGCAAAACAAGCATCAGGAAAACAGTTCGGATATGGGCCAGGCCCCTGCATCGTGACATCTTCATGGCGCCGCGGAACTCTCAATCGGACAAAGTACAGCCAAAGGCTGCTTATATAGCTACAGCACAAAGGCTGACTGGGATAGTACCCAGTCAGCCCCCATGCGCTTACGACAGTGCTATTGCTTCTACTTCTTGTGGTGGTGACGTCGACGACCCGCGGGAAGCGCCTTGCGAGGCTGGACCTTGACTGCGGACTCATCGACCGCGGTCACGCCCGTGCTGTCCATCGTTGCGCCGGCCGGGATCAGGGTGGTGGTCACCGTCTTGCCATCCGTGGTTCCGGTATAAGCCGCAACACGTGAGGCATCGATGCCCTTCTCCTTCACCAGGTAGTCCTTCGTGTTCACAGCGCGCTCTGCAGCCAGCTTGCTGCCCATCTTCTCTCCACCAGCCGCGTTGCCAACGATCGCCAGCTTAGCGTCGGAGGTGCGCTGCAGGTTGAGCGAGATGTCATCCAGGCAAGCCTTCGCTTCGTTATCGACGCGAGCCGGACGGCGCTTGTCCCGATCGAAGTTGATCGAGCAGAGGTTCTGCGTGGTCGGAGCCGGCGGCGGTGCAGGTGCGTTCACCGTCACAGTGGTCGTCGACGAGGCAGTCTGGCCCTTGTCGTCCACAACGTTGCAGGTGACCGTAATCGTCCCGGGTGCCGCTCCGGTGGTGCTCAGGGTAGCCGTCGAGGTGCTTCCACTTACCGAGCCAGAGGTCGCACTATAGCTGTACGTCAAAGGACGATTCTGCGGACTGACGCCGTTCGCGGTGATCGTGGACGAATCGCCCGGATTGACCGAGGACGGGTTGGCCGAGCAGCTGATCGTTGGCGGCTCAAACGCCTTGATCGTGTACGCGGCCGAGCAATCCGCCATCTGGCCAGGCTTCTTTCCTTCGGTAACGTGGCCCTTGGCCGTATACGAGCCCGGCTGCGAGCTCTTTGTGTCGATGTTCGCCACGTTGGAGGTGCCGGCAATCGTGCCGCCGTCGGTCGTCCAGGTGTAGTTTGCCGTCTTCTTTGGGTTCAGGTTCAGGGCGGTTCCCGTTACCGTGATCGGATCCCCAGGAAAGGCGGTCGCGGGCGATGCCACGCAGCTAAAGGTCACAGGCGGCGGCGGAACAATGCTGCCGAAGTGCGTCACGATGCCCGTGCTCAGCTCAGCTGCACCCACATTTGCGCGGCCACCGAGAACACCTGGCGTGGGAATCCCGACATATGGTCCGAAGTCCTCATGGAAGTAGCGGTAGTCTGCCTCAAATAGCCGCAGCGAAAACCTGTGGTTCAAAAACGGCAGATCGTAGTCCATGCCGCCGCCGACCGCCAGCGTCGGTCCCCACTGGTACGGCTCGTGGTAAAACGGCGTTCCACTGTTGTTCGGTCCACCAACACGCGCGCCACCCGCAAGTCCATGCGCAAATAAGGTGAAGTTCTCAAGCGGTGCACGGAAGATCGGGCCGGCCGAGGCAAAGTACAGACCATCGTTTCGACCGTCGGGGTGGGCCGTGAACTGAACTTCAGCGCCCACATACTTGTTGAAGTAGTACGCTGCGCTTCCAACAGCTCCCTCATCCACGGATGAGTAATTCACGCCCGCAGGCTTCAACTGCCCATGGGCGCCAAAGTACGAGTAACCGGTAAAAATGTCTACACGTGAAGGGTTGGGCCCTGCTGGGGCGGGCGTGCTGGGCGCAGTCTGTGCGCCCAGGCTTCCTGCACCAAGGGTGACTGCACATGCAGCCAGTACGAACCGGCCAAGACTGGACAACGGGCGATAAACCATTCGACTCCTCCGCTAAAACTCAAGCATTTCTTACACTAATCACTGGGTCTAATATGTTGTTCTTTGATTCGATAAAAGTTTACCGCAGTTGCTGGGCAGCTCTAGAAGAAATTGCTCAACTCCGCGCACAATCTTCATCTCCCTGACTTTATCGTCAGTTCTCAATAAATCAACAGGCGCAGCGAACCTCCGAAGTACACAAACACCACAAATTCGTACCCTGGACGGCGATTATCTGTCGGGAAGCTGACACGCACCCGCCAAGCCGACACGGCTCCAGCCTGCCAAAGGTCCTGCAATCCAGGAGCGATCCTACAATACCTAAGCCAGATTCAGGGTCTTGCGAAGCGTTCCACGCTCCGCCTGAATCTTCTCCTGCAGCAACGTAATCGCGTAAAGCAGCTGCTCTGGCCGCGGCGGGCAACCCGGCACATAGATATCGACCGGGATAATCTGGTTCACGCCCTGCAGCAGCGCGTAGTTGTTAAACACCCCACCCGAGGTTGCGCACGCACCCATCGAAATCACCCACTTCGGCTCCGGCATCTGCTCATATAACCGGCGAATCACTGGCGCCATCTTCTGCGACACCCGCCCCGCCACGATCATCAGGTCACTTTGTCGAGGAGAGGGCCGAAAGACCTCTGCCCCGAACCGGGCAATGTCATACCGCGACCCGCCCAGCGACATCATCTCAATCGCGCAGCATGCCAAGCCAAAGGTCATCGGCCACACCGAGTTCTTCCGCACCCAGTTCACCGCCGCATCCAGCGACGCAAGGACGATCCCCTCCGGTTGCTCATACCCCCAGCTCACCTCGTTCACCTTCTCGCGGTTCTTGCCGAAGCTGTCCAACGCGCCAAAGAAGTAGCGATCGCCCGACTGTGGACCATTCGTCGGCCGCCCGTTGCTCGTGTTCTCGTTTCCACCGGTGCTCATGCCCTCACTATAATCTCTTGGCCGTCGCGATGTTGAGCATACCGCGCTTACCGTCCACCACATGGAAAGCTCTCCTCCCGGACTCCAGCCGGCACACGCACGCCCCGTTCCAGATCCAGCTTGACCCGAAACCGCATCCATCCGATTCGCCCCAGGGCCGTTGCCCTTCCACCCTCCGGCTGTTCGATCCGGTGCGCGGAAACCCCGAAATGGGACGACACCAAACCCGCCGCCCGCGTCTGATCCGCCGTCCCCGGCGCCAGGCTCGCGTCCAGGATCTCGAGCACAGCCTCCGGTTGCACCGCCACCAGCTCCGCCAGCCGAGCCTCGTCCGCCGCAGCGGCCGTCTTGGCTTCGGTGACCCGGCGGTAGATCCCCTCGATCGCCTCAAACGCCCGAACACCCGCCGCATACCGGAATCGTCGCGGATTCCACCCAATCGCATCCTGCGCCCTGAAGCTGAAGTCCGTACTCACCAGCAGCGGCGACACCGACCGGTACGGCGGCGTCGCAATCTCCGCAAAGTCCTCCCGCGGTCGCTCTCCCTCGGTCGGCAGCACCCGCACCACCCACCCCGAGGCAATCGGCTCCAACCTCAGGTTCAGCCCTGGAGCGAAGCTCCGCTCAAATCCCTCCCCTGCCCGGACCTCGCCCTCCACAACCGCTCGCGAACACCGCCCCGGGACCACCGGTCTCCGCGCCGCCGCCCCTCCAGACTGGGCCCAGGACAGCACAGCCATACCCACGCATCCCCCAAGCCAACCTCCCCTAGCCCGCATTCTTCCCGATCGCTCCCAGCAGCGCCTCCCGCAGGCTCGCTTGCTCAGCCGCCCCCAGTTTCACCCCGTCCTTCGTCACATAAAAGACATCGATCGCCATCTCCCCTTCCGTGTCCACCAGCGCCACCTCGATGTTGCAGCCGCTCGCCGCCAAGGTCAGGCTTAGCGCCCGCAGCAGCCCCGGTGTATCCTCCGCCGAGACCTCGAGCAGTGTACTGTGCGACGAAGCCTCGTCGTGGAACGAGATCACCGGCTCTCTCCGCACCTTTGCCGCCGTCCGTCGCCCCCGCCTCCGTCCGCTCAGCAGCTTTTCAAGCGACGCCGTCCCCGCAATCACATCGTGCGCGCTCGCCACAAACCGCGCATGTTCCGACGCGTTCATCTCCAGCGTCCGAAAGCTGTCCGTAAACCGAAAGCTGTCGACCACCACACCTCCCCGGTTCGAAAACGCGTCCGCCGTCACGATATTCATCCCCCACGCCGCCAGCACGCCGGCCATGCTCGCAAACAGCTGCGGCCGATCCTTCGTCACCAGCGTCAACTCGCTTACACCCGGGGCATAGCGGAACTTCAGCTGAACCGGATCCCTCCCAAACTCCATCGCCATCAGGTAGTGCGTCCGCACCTGCTCCGTCGTTCTCGTCCGCACGTACCGCTCCGGGAACCCCTCCAGAAACACCGCCACCTCGGCCGCCTGCCCCGGCAGTGTCGATGCCACCCTCTCCACCAGCTCCGTCTCCCGCCTTCCCACACGCTCCTCATCGACGCTGCGGTCCAGGTAATTCGACGTCGCCATGTGGAGCCGCCACAGGTTCTCCGCCTTCCACGGCGTCAACGCGTCCGGATGCACCGCATGGAGGTCCGCATACGTAAACAGCGTCAGCATCCGCAGCGCCTCGGGCGTCTGCGCCTTGCTCGCAAATGTTCGCACCGTCTCCGCGTCGAAGATGTCCCTGCGCAACGCCGACGACATCTCCAGATGATTCCGAATCAGGTTCAGCACCATCCCCGCCTCATACGCCTCGATCTCCAGCCGCGCCAGCACGCTCTGCGCCATGCGCGCGCTCTCAACCGTATGGTCGCCCGAGCTCCGTCCCTTCCCCGTGTCATGGAGCAGCGCCGCCAGGTACAGCAGATCCGCGTGCGGCAGATCACGCAGCACCGGCGCAAACTTCGCCGCCCACTCGCCCATCGCTCCCGCCTGCGGCGTCTGGAGCCCATGCAGCGTGTCGATCAGCACAAACGTGTGCTCGTCCACCGTGTACCGGTGGTACGCATCCCGGATCACCAGCGCATCAATCCCGTGGAACTCCGGAAGGAGCAGGTCTAGCAGACCCATTGCATGCATCGACCGCAATGCCGCACCCGCCCTCGGCCCCGTCAGAATTCTGCGCAGGCCGTTCCACAGCGTCGGCCCCTCCTCCAGATTCGCCGACAGCATCGGCAGCCCCTGCGAGATCCGCATCTCGGCATCGAGCCCCAGCTGCAGCTCCGTCCGCGCCATCTCCGCAAAGATGCCCAGCACCACGTCGGGATCGGTCGCCGCGTCCATCGCCTCTCCCGCAAGGGCGTCCAGCAGCACGGAGCCCCCCTCGACGCTGTACCCAATGCGAGCCGCAGCTCCACCCTTGCCCTGCTTCCATCCCGCCCGCAAACCCTTCAGCCGGCCCGGAGACCTCACCGTCGCCTCCGCCATCTGCTGCGTCACCCGCCGCTCCACACTGCGAGCCTGCCGGAAGTACATCCGCATCCAGTACGCCGCGTCCAACCTCCGTCCGCCAGCCTCCGGCCTAGGCAGACCCACCGGAATCTCCGCCGCGCGATCCTGCGCCTGCCAGTCCAGTGTGTTGTCATCCCGCTCATGCCGGTAGTGGAGGAAGCTCCGCACCATCGTCAGAAAACTCGTCGCCCCCTCAAACTCACCCACCTCGACCGGCATCGCCGCGGCTTCTCCAACCCCGGCTGCAACCCCGTTCCTGCCTGATCGCACGCCGGCTGCTCGCAGCGCCCTTAACCAACCGCACACCTGCACATCGCGCAACCCACCCGGTCCGTCCTTTAGGTTCGGCTCCAGGTGAAACAGCGTCCCGCCATACTTCGCATGCCGCGTCCGCGTCATCTCCAACAGCCGCGCAACGATCGCCTTTTGCTCCTTCGCCAGCAGCTTCGGCAGCACCTCTCCCGCCAGCCGCCGCTCCACCGCCGCGTCGCCCACCACCATCCGTTCATCCATCAGCGCCAGCGTGAACTCCGCATTCTCCGGGTCGAACTGCTCGCACTCCGCCAGCCTCCTCGTCGTCGGAGACACCCGCAGCCCGCAGTCCCACAGGTCCTGGCTCACTCGCCGGATCGCATCCTTCGTCTCCCGCTCCACCACCTTCGCGTCCAGCAGAAACATCAAGTCGACATCCGAGTGTGGAAACAGCTGCCGGCGTCCGTATCCGCCTACCGCAATCAGCGCCACCCCCCGCTCCGCGCCCGCCTCGCTCTTCACCGCCTCACGCCAGAGCGAGCGCACCAGCTCGTCCACCGCCGCCGACCTCTCCCCCACCGCTCCGGCCACCGGCCCGTCACGATCAAACGCATACCAGAGATCCAGCATCCTCTGCTGGTACCGCCCGCACGCGTCCCCTGAGCCGCTCTCGTTCATTCGACCCGACACCCCAGCCACGCGCCCGCCTACAGCGCGATCTCTCCCCGTTCATCGTTGCGAATCCGAATCGCCTCATCGATCTTCGACACAAAGATCTTGCCGTCGCCGATCTTGCCCGTGCGCGCCGCCGTCGTAATCGCCAGGATCGCCCTCTCCACCATCTCGTCCGCCACCACCGTCTCCAGCTTCACCTTCGGCAGCAGGTCCACCGAGTACTCCCGTCCGCGGTAAAACTCCGTGTGCCCCTTCTGCCGCCCATGTCCCCGAGCCTCGATGATCGTTATGCCCTCGATGCCGATCTCCACCAGCGCCTCCTTCACCGCATCCAGCTTCGACGGCTGAATCACAGCCTCAATCTTCTGCATACCCTCAGTCCTTCCCTGCTCCAAAGACCTCTACGTCAGCAAACGCCGCAAACCCGGTTGCCCAGACCTCTCGCAGCATCCTCGCGATAGGTTGGGGGTCTGCCGCCAAACCTCAATGCGCCCAATCGTAACCCTCTTCGCCATGCTGCGTCAGGTCCAGGCCCTCGCGCTCATCCTCCTCGCTCACCCGTAGCCCGATCAGCTTATCGACCGCAAACAAGATCACCACCGTTCCCACCGCGGAAATCCCCCATGCCAGCCCCACCCCAACTACCTGATTCAGAATCTGCGAATGGTTTCCTTCAAGAAACCCCGTCGCCCTTCCCGCGCCGAAGATCGGATTGATCGCGCTGTTCGCAAAGATCCCCGTCAGCAGCGCTCCCAGTGTTCCACCCGCTCCATGCACCCCAAACGCATCCAGCGAATCGTCGTACCCAAACGCCGCCTTCACCTTCACCACCATGAAGTAGCAGAACACCCCCGCCATCAGACCGATCCACAGGGCCGACATCGGCGTCACAAATCCGGCCGCCGGCGTTATCGCCACCAGTCCCGCCACGCATCCTGAGATCCCGCCCAGCGCCGAAACCTTGCCCTGCCGAAGCCACTCCGCTCCGCCCCATCCAATTGCCGCCGCCGCCGCGCCAAAGTGCGTTGCCACAAACGCCGACGTCGCCAGCGACCCCGATCCCAGCGCCGACCCCGCGTTGAACCCGAACCAGCCCACCCACAGCAGGCACGCCCCGATAAAGCTCAGCACCACCGAGTGCGGCGGCATCGGAATCTTCGGGTACCCAACCCGCTTGCCGAGATAGAGCGCCGTCACCAGGGCCGACACCCCCGACGTCACATGCACCACCGTTCCGCCCGCAAAGTCCAGCGTCGGAAATCTCCCGCCCAGCGTCGCATTCAGCAGACCGTGCTTGCCCCACACCATGTGCGCCATCGGGCTGTATACAAAAATCGCCCACAGGATCAGGAACACCAGCATGGCCGAAAACTTCATCCGCTCCGCAAACGCACCCGTGATCAACGCCGGCGTGATAATCGCAAACATCAGCTGGTACACCATAAACGTCTGCAGGGGAATCGTCGCGGCATAGTCCTTGTCCGGCATCAGCCCCACGCCGTGCAAAAACGCATTGTGCAGCCCACCGATGAAACTCCCGCCATCCCCAAACGCCAGCGAGTACGTCACAATCGCCCACAAGACCGTGATCACCGCCATCATCGCGAACGTCTGCATCATCGTCCCGAGGATGTTCTTCTTGCGCACCAGCCCGCCATAAAACAGCGCCAGCCCCGGCCCGCTCATCATCAGCACCAGCGCCGAGCTCGTCAGCATCCACGCGTTGTCGCCCGCCGTCTGCGCCGCCGCAATCGCGGTCGCATTGTCGCCCGCCTGCTTTTCAAGAGCCGCCAACCGGTCAGTCCCGGCCGTCGCCGGCATCTGCGCCAGCACCATGGACCCGCTCAGACCGAACAGGAGAACAAACGCAAGCACCACCCTCGCTCCAGGAAAACGCATATCGCAACCGCCCCCCGCTAATCTGTCGTTATTGTCGCTTCCAGAGATCGCCGTTACTTCGGCAGCGCCGCCACTTGGCAGCAGCCTGCTGGTAGGAAACACGACCGGCGTCAACCGCCCGTGTGTCCATTCTTGTTGTCTTCCTGATGGCCTTACTCTACACAAGCCGCATCGCAAACCAAAGAGACAAATTCATCGTCCCCTCACACCCGCAACCGAACCCACGAAAGGCCAGCCCCATGCCCCAAGACACCCAGGACACCGCCAAGCCCCTCGCCCAACCGTCGCTCCATAACTGGAGCACCATCCCCCCCGAGCAGCTCAATCCCCTGCTCACCCGCCAGTTCATCACCGGAGAACACGCCATGCTCGCCCGCATCGTCCTCCGCAAGGGCTGCGTCGTCCCCGAGCACTCCCACCCCAACGAGCAGCTCGCCTTCATCCTCGAGGGCGCCCTCCGCTTCCACATCGCCGGCCAGACCCACGACGTGCGCGCCGGTGGCGTCCTCGTCATCCCGCCCAACATCCCCCACTCAGCCGTCGCCCTCGAAGACACCATCGACTTCGACGTCTTCACCCCGCCACGCCAGGACTGGATTGACGGCCAGGACACCTACCTCCGCGCCCCCGAAAACTCCATCCGCTAACCGCCGGAGCCACGCTGGTTGCAGCGTAGCCCAAGGATCGGGCGATGGCCAGATCCGCCATCGCCCCGCGCCAAAGCTGCTCCCCGGAGCGGACCAGAATCGCTGCGGCAGCTGCGGGCATGCACTCGGATCGCTCAGCGTCTCGGGGCCGTATCCGGCTGCGGAGCCGCATATCCCCGCTCCCGCATCCACTTGATCAGCAGGTCCGACCACACGCTCAGTGCTGGCATCTCCGCCGCTAATCCCACACCGTGCGCCCCTTTCTGAAACAGATGCATCTCCGCCGGCACACCAGCCTTCACCAGCGCCGTGTAGAACGCCACGCTGTTCATCACCGGAACCACGTCGTCGTCCGTCGTCGCAAACAAAAACGTCGGCGGCGTCTGCTTGGTCACCTGCGTCTCCGCCGAAAGCGACCGCACCAGCGCCGGAGGGGGATCCTTCCCCAGCAGGTAGCTCTTCGATCCCATGTGCGCCGCCGGGGTCATCAGCGTAATCACCGGATATGCCAGCACCAGGAAGTCCGGCCGGCTGCCCTGCCGGTCGATCGCATCCGGTGCGTCCGCCCTGCCCGCATCGAAATGCGTCCCCGCCGTCGCCGTCAAGTGCCCACCAGCCGAAAACCCCATCATCCCGATGTGATTCGCGGCTACCCCGTACCCCGCGGCATTCGCCCGCACCATCCGGATCGCCCTCTGCGCGTCTCCCAACTCGATCGGATGACGGTACTCCGGCCCTAGCCGGTACTTCAACACAAACGCCGCCACCCCCCGCGCATTCAGCCACTTCGCAAACGCATACCCCTCCTTGTCGATCGCCAGCATCGCATAGCCCCCACCCGGCGCGATCACCACACCCGTCTTCGTCGGGTTCGCAGCCGGCAGAAACACCGTCAGCGACGGCTTGTCCGCCTCGGCGCCCCCCTTCGCTCCCGGTGCTCCGTTCGGCCACAGCAGCTCCGTCCTTCCACCGCTCGTGATCCCCGCGCCCTGCCCCCAACCTACGGCAGTCACCAGGATCAACCCGCTCCAAACCAAAAATCCCAATCTCATGCGTCTCCTTTGGGAGCTCTCCACCGAGCTCACGCTCGCCTCAGAAAAAGCTCCGCAAACATACTCCGCGCGCGAGCTTTATGCTAAGCGCGAACTCCGCTCCATGTCTGTGCGACGAGCAGGTTAATTCCGCATCTCGCTTCCCTCATACCCGCCCGCGCCGGCTCCAACAGCCTAGACGCCTCCACCCCCCATCTGTAACAATTCACCCTGGACGCGAGCACCGCAGCCGACATCGCGACTGCCGCAAAACAAGCACTCCCCAGCACTCCCCGGAGCCAAAATGAGCATAGTCAAGATCGGAACCAAGCAGGTAGGCGATGGGCAGCCCTGCTACGTCATCGCAGAGATCGGTATCAACCACAACGGGGACATCGATCTGGCCAAGCGCCTCATCTCCGTCGCCGTAGCCGCCGGCTGCGATGCCGTCAAATTCCAGAAGCGCACCGTCGAGATCGTCTACACCGAGAAGGAGCTCGCCACCCCGCGCGAGAATCCCTTCGGCGCCACCAACGGCGATCTCAAGCGCGGCCTCGAACTCGACAGGGAGGACTACGAAGAGATCGCCTCCTTCTGCAAATCGCTCAAGACCCCCTGGCTTGCCTCGCCCTGGGATGAAAAAGCCGTCGACTTCATGGAAGACTTCGACACCCCCGTCTACAAGATCGCCTCCGCCTCGCTCACCGACGACAACCTCCTCCGGCACGTCCGCAAAACCGGCAAACCCATCGTCGCCTCCACCGGTATGAGCACCTACGACGAGATCGACCACGCCGTCCAAGTCCTCGGCAAAGACAACCTCATCCTCATGCACACCACCTCCACCTACCCCGCGAAATACGAGCAGCTCAACCTCCGCGCCATCCCCACCATGGCCCAGCGCTACGGCATCCCCATCGGCTACTCCGGCCACGAGACCGGCATCCCCACCTCCGTCGCCGCCGCCGTCCTCGGCGCTTGCATGGTCGAGCGCCACATCACCATGGACCGCGCCATGTGGGGCTCCGATCAGTCCGCCTCCCTCGAACCCAATGGCATCTCCCGCCTGGTTCGCGACATCCGCCTCGTCGAGCAATCCATGGGCGACGGCATCAAGCGCGTCTACGACGAAGAGGTCCCCGTCATGAAGAAGCTCCGCCGCGTCGGAGCCGCCGTCTAGGGACACCATCGCTGCCCAGCATCCCGCTGCCCATCGCAGACCTGGGTGCCCATCGCATATTCAGGTGCCCACCCTTTCGCAGCCTCGTGGCGAAAGGGTGGGGTGCTCTCTTCCACCAACCTCAAGCTTGCCCACCTCCTTCCAGTTCTAAAGCTTGTCATCCTTCGCGCAGCGGAGGACCCGCTTATTTTGAGTTGTGATCCTGCCGCAACGAAGAACCTGCTTCGTTTTGAGTTGTCATCCTTCGCGCAGCGGAGGACCTGCTTTTCTGCCGCAAACGACCTAGCCAGAACCAGCCCATCCCCATGCCCATCGATCCCCAAAAGCTCACCACCCTTCAGGCCATCGCCTTCGACGTCGACGGCGTTCTCACCGACGGAACCCTCACCTGGTCTGGCTCCGTAGAAGAGTCCAAGACCTTCTCCTTCGCCGACATCATGGCCATCTCGCTCGCCCGCCGCCTCGGCTTCCATCTCGCCCTCATCTCCGGCGAAAACTCCCCCCTCGTCGACCGCTACGCCGAGAAGTTAAAAATCAAGCACGTCACCAAAGGCTGCCGCGACAAGGCCACCGCCCTCCGCGAGTTCTCCTACACCACCGGCGTCGAGCTCGAACACATCTGCTTCTTCGGAGACGACGTCAACGACCTCTTCCCCATGGAGATCGCCGGCCTCTGCGCCTGCCCCGCCAACGCCGCCACCGACGTCCTCAACTACGTCTCCGCTCGACAGAAGCAAGGCCAAGGCTTTGTCTCCACCCAGCCCGGCGGTCGCGGAGCCGTCCGCGAGTTCGTCGATGCCATCCTCACCGCCCGCACCCTCGCTGCCCGGGACGTCTTCCTCCTCCGACCTCCCGACTAGCCCGGACCAGTCGGCCCGCACCTCGACGAGTGCCTGCTCCTCCGCCAGTCCATTGAGGGACTCTGTCAACCCCCGATGGCCCTCAAAGCCGCGTCAATCCTGCACCGATCGCTGGCGCAACCAACCCCACCCACCATCTACAATGAAAGTGGGGGCCTGTACGACAGCATCTCTGGACTTGGCCTGGGTCAGCAAGATTGTCGTCTGTGAGAGCTATCGTCCCTCGATGGAAGACTTTGCATGTAAACCATTTGCTTCGAAGACTTTACAGGCGACGGACGACAACTGAACTCGTTGACTCTGCTGAACTTAGCATGGGGGTACTTAGGGGGGGGACCCTCACGGGACACCCGCAGGCAGACTGGACCATTTACGATATCCCAGACCATGAAGCTCTCCGACTACGTACTGAAATTCGTCGCCGATCTCGGCATCAAAGACCTCTTCCTCGTCACCGGCGGCGGCGCCATGCACCTCAACGCGTCCCTCGGCGCCGAAACCCGCATCCGACCGGTCTGCAACTCGCACGAGCAGGCCTCCGCCATCTGCGCCGAAGGCTACGCCAAGGCCACCAACGGCCTCGGTGTCTGCATGGTCACCACCGGCCCCGGCGGCACCAACGCCGTCACCGGTGTCGCTGGCGCGTGGCTCGACTCCACCCCCACCCTCTTCATCTCCGGACAGGTCAAACGCCCCGACCGCATGTTCGACGCCGCCACCGGCAAACCCCTCGGCATGCGCCAGCTCGGCGTCCAGGAGGTCGACATCTGCTCCATCGTCCGCCCCATCACCAAATACGCCGAAACCATCCTCGTCCCCGAGGACATCCGCTACCACCTCGAAAAGGCCGTCTACCTCGCCCTCAACGGACGCCCCGGTCCCGTCTGGATTGACATCCCCCTCGACGTCCAGGCCACCCCCCTCGAAGACCCCACTAAGCTCCGTTCCTTCGATCCGTCAGAGGTCGCCGGCCTGTCGAACATCAGCGGCACCTCCAACATCCCTTCCGAGGTCAGCCGCGTCATCGAGGCCTTCAACGCGTCCGAGCGCCCTCTCCTCTTCGCCGGCAACGGCATCCGCCTCGCCCGCGCCGAAGCCGAATTCGAAGAGCTTCGCAAGCTCCTCGGCGTTCCCACCGTCGCCACCTGGTGCGCCGCCGACCTCGTCCCCTCCGACGACCCTACCTACGTCGGCCGCCCCGGATCCGTAGCCGCCCGCGGCGCCAACTTCGCCCTCCAGAACTCCGACTTCCTCCTCGCCATCGGCGTCCGCCTCGACTTCGCCATCACCGGCTACGCCCCCCACAACCTCGCCCGCGAAGCCCACAAAGTCGCCGTCGATATCGACCCCGCAGAGTTACAAAAGCTCCACCCCTACCTCCAGCAGCCCATCTGCGCCGACGCCAAAGCCTTCCTCACCGAGCTCCTGAAACACAGGGACCTCCTCAGGCCCCGCGACGTCCAGCCTTGGCTCGACCGCTGCGCCGACTGGAAGACCCGCTACCCCGTTGTCACCGACGAGCACAGGAAGCCTGAAGGCCTCGTCTCCATCTTCAACCTCGCCGAGGTCCTCGGCACCGAAGCCAAACCCGAAGACCGCCTCGTCGTCGGCAACTCCGGCTCCGGCATCGAGATATACCTCCTCGCCTGCCCCACCCTCCACTCGCAGCGCCTCTTCCACACCGCCGGCCTCGGCTCCATGGGCTACGCCATCCCCATGGCCATCGCCGTCTCGATCGCCAACCCCGGCCGCGAAGTCATCGCCGTCGACGGCGACGGCGGCTTCATGTTCAACATCCAGGAGCTCGAAACCATCCACCGTCTCCAGCTCCCCATCAAGTTCTTCGTCCTCAATAACGACGGCTACTCCTCCATCCGCGCCTCGCAAGCCGCTTACTTCGGCAAAGCCTCGATCGGAGCCGACAGGAACACCGGGCTAACGATCCCCAACCTGACGAAGGTCGGAGCCTCCTACGGCCTCGGCACCCACGTCATCGCCGACCAGTCCGACCTCCGCACCGAAGTCCGCAAGGTCCTCGACATGCCCGGGCCCGTCCTCTGCGACGTCAACGTCCTTCCCGACGAGGTCCGCGCCCCACGCCTCCAGTCCTACCAAAAACCCGACGGCTCCTTCGTCTCCAAACCCCTCGAAGACCTCTTCCCCTTCCTCCCCCGCGAAGAGTTCCTCAGCAACATGATCGTCACACCCCTCCCCGAGTAAGCGGGGCGCGACAAAGCCGGGTGCCCCATCCTTTCGCAGTCCCATCGCGAAAGGGTGGGGTCATGCTGCCACCGAATCGAACGGAGTTTTCATGACCACCCAGTACGGCATCATGCAAGGCCGCCTCTCCCCGCCCGAAGACGGCCGCTTCCAATCCTTCCCTCGCAACTCTTGGCGCGAAGAGCTCCCCCGAGCCCGCGAGGCCGGCCTCAGCTACATCGAGTGGATCTACGACGACTTCGGCGCCTCCGTCAACCCCCTCACCACCGACGCCGGCATCGAGGAACTCATCGCCCTCAAAGAGCTCTACGGCGTCGCCACCCCCGCGGTCTGCGGCGACTGGTTCATGGACTTCCCCTTCCTCCGCTGCACCGAAGACGAGCGCGCCCGCCGCCAGCGCTTTCTCGGAGCTCTCCTCCGCGCCTCTGCCCGCATCAGCGCCCACCACCTCGTCCTCCCCTTCGTCGACCAGTCCTCCATCCGCACCGAAGACGAAAAACAGATCGTCCTCGAAGTCCTCGCCGAAGGTCTAAAGACCGCCGAAGCCATCGGCGTCGAACTCCACCTCGAAGCCGACTTCAACCCCCAGGACTTCGCCGCCTTTCTCGACCGCATCCCCCACCCCATGCTCAAGGTCAACTGGGACTCCGGCAACTCCTCCGGCCTCGGCTACATCGCCTCCGAGGAGTTCGCCGCCTACGGCCACCGCATCGGCTCCATCCACATCAAAGACCGCTTCCGCAAACCCGATGGCGGCGTCGAAACCCGCCCCCTCGGCACCGGCTCCGCGGACTTTGTCGACGTCTTCCGCGCCATCCGCTCCATCGGCTACACCGGCGGCCTCACCCTCCAGGTAGCCCGCGGCGCCGCCCCCGGCGACGAGGTCAACTTCATCCGCGCCCAACTCGCCTTCCTGCAGGCCTGCGTCTAGCTCTACAATTCCGGGAGGAGGTGGTCATGGCAGCTACTGCGCTCGTTCAGGCCGATATCGATGTGATCCTCAAAGCAAAAGCGGAAAAGATTCTCGCCGCAGAAGGCCTCACCGTCGCCGATGCCATCCGCATGATCCTCATCCGCACCGTGCGCGAGAAGACCGCTCCCAGTGCTCTGTTCACGCCCAACGCAGAAACGCTGGAAGCGATCGAAGAAGCAAATATAGGAAATCTCCCCTCCTTCTCAGACCTTGAGTCTCTGAAGGCCTATCTGCATGCGGACGATTAACCCGACCACACGCTATAAGCGAGACTACAAACGTGAGTTGAAAGGTTTACTGCGGCTCACTCTCGATAAAGCTCTCGATCCAGTTATCCTCCTCCTCGCTCACGACGTGCCACTGCCGCCTTCCCTACGCGATCATGCCCTTAGCGGGGAATACCAAGGCTCGCGCGACTGCCACGTGAAACCTGATCTCATCCTCATCTACCGCAACCCGATGCCGAAACGCTGGAACTCCTGCGCCTCGGCAGCCACAGCGAACTGGATCTCTGACCCATGCCCCTAACCGCCCAAGACCTCTCCCTTACCAACCTTTTCTCCCTCCAGGGAAAAACCGCCGTCCTCACCGGAGCCTCCGGCTTCCTCGGCCGAACCTTCGCCCTCGCCCTCCTCGCCAATGGAGCCCGCGTCGTCGCCCTCGGCCGCAGCGGCCGTCTCCAATCCGAAGCCGCCGCCTGGGCCAACCAATTCGGCCAGGACAAGATCGCCGTCCACCAGATCGACATGTACGACGTCGCCGCCCTCAACGACCTCTGCACCTGCATCGCCGCCGAAGAAACCTCCATCGACATTCTCATCAACAACGCCCACGAGCTCGGCGCCGCCACCGGCTTCAACGTCCCCGAGGGATCGCTCGAAAATTCCACCTTCGACCAGTGGCAACGCAACCTCCAGGGCGGCGTCTACTGGGCCGTCCAGACCACCCAGCGCCTCGGCCTCCGCATGAAAGAGGCACAGCGCGGATCGATCATCAACATCGCCACCATGTACGCCACCGTCGCCCCCCGCCCCCAGCTCTACGAGGGCACCACCTCCCTCAACCCGCCCGGCTACTCCGCTTCCAAAGCCGCCCTCGCCGCCTTCACCCGCTACACCGCCTCCTTCTGGGGAACCTCCGGCGTCCGCGCCAACTGCATCTCCCCGGGCCCCTTCTCGAACACCGAAGACGCCGAAGGTCAAAACTCCGTAGTTGAAGACTCCCCCTTCGTCACCCGCCTCAAGGGCTACACCGTCCTAAACCGCATCGGCCGCCCCCGCGAGCTCGTCGGCGCCCTCCTCTTCCTCGCCTCCGACGCCAGCACCTACGTCACCGGCCAGAACCTCAACGTCGACGGAGGCTGGACCGCCGTTTAGAGTCGGTCCGTGAAAGCACCTCGAAGCGGTCGCGATCGAAGATAGGCCCACAAACCGCTAGGCTGTCAACAATCGAACGCAATCTACGAGAAAGAAGCTCACCGCGCGTTAAGACAACTAGCAAGGGGCAGGAATTGCAGGATCATCCACTCGATCTTAATCGCGGCTAATATCAAAACGATAGATAGAATACCCCTCACTAGATCTTGGACCCAAGCCTCTGAGGTCAGAAGAAAGTGAAGTGTGTACCCATCGCCAAAACGTTTCCACACCTGGTCTCGTAACTTCCACCTTACCCAAAACCAGATCAAACACATGAAGAGGATTTCGACCGCAGAAATGCGATTATAAACTGCTCAGAAGAGTTCCTGAACTGTTGCTCCGTGATCAGCGCAACCTTTTGATTCTTAAATTGGCAATCCATTGCAGCCAAGGTCCAGTCCGCAGACCTCGCGAGTAATAAGAGCAAAACAACCATCCCAAATAACGTAAGAATAGTCGTTACCGATCCCACAAACTTATTGCTGAAATTCGCTGCCTCATCTTCTGCCTCCGCCAACTCCAGACGACATACTTTCTTTGCTGCGCCCAGTTCGGTCCTATCGGACATTGGAGCTACTTCGAAGAACGTCTTCCAATATTGAAAGGCGCGCCGTACGGTCCTGAGTCCGACTCTCCGACCAGCGGATTGAGCTAATCACAAGTGGCGCGAGCAACCCGATGACCGGAGCAACAAACACTGAAACATTCACACCACCCTCCTGAGCACGAACGCCGCGCTCCCCGTCATCCTTGTGATGCACAGCGTTGTCGCAACCCCAGCCGACATGCGCTAGGCGGTATCCCCATATACTCTTTGCAGGGTTCGTTTGTTTTGTTTGACTTTGGTGATGGCACCGGGTCGATATGAGTTGAGCGAAGCACAGTGGCAACGGATCAAGGACACGCTTGCTGGT